>Ga0335070_10007009_pt1 | contig 13243 bp, 9 predicted proteins | sample Lox_Sample_13_FD_206722 | JGI IMG/M metagenome (GOLD analysis project Ga0335070, IMG submission 206722) | Soil microbial communities from Loxahatchee National Wildlife Refuge, Florida, United States - Lox_Sample_1.3 | ecosystem: Environmental > Terrestrial > Soil > Wetlands | place: USA: Florida...
AGCGCAATACGCAAGACATACGCATACTTGTGCGATTGCTTTGTCGGAAGCTGAACACGCAACCCATCCGGCTGTTGCTGCCACGTGACTTTATCGGAGGCCCCGAGCAGGCTCACGCCCTGAATCTTCTGTCCATTTCCCAGGGCGCTTTCTGTCAGGCTGTGAATGATCGACGTTCCGTTCTCCGGCCATCCCAGTTCAATCGCATAGAGCACAGACCCGCGCCTGGTAAAACGAAAGTCTTCGGCGGTATATGGTTTTGTGTCGGTGTCATGAAATGCCCCCCCGGCCACCGCCGTCGGGCCCTCGCCAAACCGCTTCCATGGGCGCGTCCCGTAGATCGCCTCGCCATTCTCCTTCAGCCACGCACCCACTTCGCGCAGAATCTTCTCCTCTTCCTCGGGAATCGTGCCGTCTGGGCGTGGAGTGACGTTGAGAAGCAAGTTTCCATTCTTGCTGACGATGTCGGCGAGCAGATGAATGATGAATTCCGGCGATTTATAGGTATCGTTCGGAAGGTATCCCCACGATGCATTGCTAATGGACGTATCGGTCTGCCAGTGCCGCGGCTGGATTTCGGTCAGTTGTCCGCGTTCAATGTCCAGGACCGCCGAGTTTTGCCGGAGTGCGTGATCCTTGAAATTGATGACCGCCGTTGCACCCCTTTTTGCTGCCTGGTTGTAATAGTAAGTGGCAAATCGAGTCACATGATCTCGGAACGACGGCTGCCCGATCCACCAATCGAAGTACATCAGATCCGGATGATATTTCTCGACGATCTCCGCCGTACGCGCCAGCCAGTCATCCATGAATTGCTGCGAAACGTAGGTCCAGTCCTCGATTAGGCCTTGATCGTGCCCCTCTCTCAGCAGTCGCGCATGAGCCGGGCCATAAAATCCCGCGTATTTGGGATCACTGACATCCGAATCGAAATCCCGCCCACCATCAAAAAACCAGTCATGTTCCGAGCGATGCGACGAGGCGCCGAAATGGAGTCCCTCCGCTCGGACCGCTTTCTCCAACTCTCCCACAATGTCGCGCTTCGGACCCATCTTCCCGGCGCACCACTCGGTCAAACTCGAGTCGTACATGGCGAATCCATCATGATGTTCCGCCACCGGCACCACATACTTGGCCCCCGCCTCACGGAACAAGCTCGCCCAGGCGCGCGCGTCGAAGTACTCCGCTTTGAACATCGGGATAAAGTCCTTGTAACCGAACTTGCTCTGCGGCCCGTATCTCTCAACGTGATGCTTGAACTCGCGTGAATCCTTCTCGTACATGTTGCGCGAGTACCACTCATTCGCGAATGCCGGCACCGAATACAGGCCCCAGTGGATAAAAATCCCAAACTTCGCATCCTCATACCATGCCGGGACCGGGTATTGGTCGAGAGATGCCCAATCGGCGTGGTAAGGACCTTCACTCACTTGGCGGTCCACATCCTTCAAGATCGCAGAACGGGGAGCGTCATACTTCCGGATCGCCTGCTGCCATACTAGGTCGATCTCGGCGGCGCTGGGAGCTTTCGATTGCGCAAGAGAGCAAACAGGGTTGGCAGCAAGACAAAGGATGAGACCGGGGAGAATGAAACCCGGAGTGATGACTCTCAACGAACGCCAAACGCAAGAACCGACCACAAGCGGATGCCTGTACTCCAATTTCGTTGACATGGACGAGACCTCGAAATCGTCCCGATTATACGCACCCTGGCGGCGCAATATGTGCCCTCGCAGACCGGCGAACCTCGGACAGTGGCGGACTCCTGGCGATCTCCTAAACCAGGGCGCGGAGAAGATCTGCGCGCTCAACCGTGACATAAGTCATCGGTATCCGTGCCTCACACAACTATCGTTCCTGATGTGATTTTGGCGGCAATGGAGCCGGCAATGTTAACGTTGAGGTGAAAGTTAATGACCGCGAAAACCGTCTGCGAATTGGCGGTGGAGAATCCCGGAGCGACTGGCGTGTTTGAAAAAGCAGGGATTGAAGCCGGCTGAGATTCTCACGGTTGCACGGCACGAAGCTTCTCCAGGCGGCAACTGAAGAGCTAGAATCGCGACACAGGGGTCGCAAGAGGGGCACCCGGATGGCAGACCTGAAAGGCACGCAAAACAAACACCTGCTGCTTGGAACTGTCTCCTTCACAGTCTGCTTCGCAGCCTGGGGATTGATTAGCGCATTCGCTCCTCATTTTCGCCACCTCTTCCACCTCTCGGCTACCGAGACAGCATTCCTTGTAGCCGTTCCTGTTCTGCTTGGGTCGCTCGCCCGCATTCCGATGGGGATGTTGGCGGATCGTTTTGGCGGTCGCGTAATTTTCTCTCTTCTGATGTTCTTCGTCGTCGTCCCGGTGGCGCTGGTTCCCTTTGCGCCCGGATATAAGGAGCTTTTGATCGTAGCCTTCTTCCTCGGAATGGCGGGCTCCTCATTCGCAGTCGGCGTCGGCTACGTTTCGCGCTGGTTCCCTATGGAGAGCCAGGGCAGCGCACTGGGAATCTACGGACTGGGGAACATCGGCCAATCCGCTGCCGTGTTCCTGGGCCCCGTCGTTGCGGCTGCATATGGATTCCGATCGGTGTATTGGGGAATGTCCTGCATTCTTCTGGTATGGGGCGCGGCCTTCGCTGTCCTCGCGCGCAATGCGACACAAACCACTCGCCCCAAGGGACTCTCCGAGATGGTGAGTGTCCTGGCGCGTCAGCCTATGGCATGGGCATTGGCGGGCTTCTACTTCCTTACCTTTGGCGGCTTCGTTGCCTTCTCGATCTACCTGCCGACACTGCTTCGGGATCAGTTCGGTCTTCGGCCCGCCGACGCCGGCTTCCGAACAGCCGGATTCGTTGTCCTTGCTACGCTGTGCCGGCCCGCCGGAGGATGGCTTTCTGATCGCATCGGAGGATCAAGGGTCTTATCCTGGATTTTGCCCGCGATCGCTGCCTTCGCCTTGCTCCTTGCGGCGCGATCGATGTTGCCCTTTACTGTCGGGGCATTGGCTTGCGCAGCCCTGCTGGGCGTTGGAAATGGCGCGGTCTTTCAACTCGTACCAAGATACTTTCCTGCTCAACGAGCGACCGTGACCGGCCTGGTGGGCGCAATGGGCGGCATGGGAGGATTCTTTCCACCGTTGCTGTTAGGCATTTTTCGAGACCGGCTCGGCGTAATTTGGCCGGGTTTCGTTCTCCTATCTGCGGTCGCCTGTGTCTTGTGGTGGATCAACGGGCGCGTATTTCTCCCGAAGGAGGAAGCGCTGGAGAGCAGGTTCCCCGACCAGTTGACTCGCACTGCAGATCGAGTTCGGGCCGGAGCGTGGGCCACCCTGTGGACGGGAGTACTGGTCGCCGCGATTGTGCTTGGGTCGCGAAATCTCCAAAATTTCGATCCGGCACTCGTGATTTACACCTTCGCCATCATTTTCGCGACATGGGGCGTCATCTATCACTACTCGGTGTGGACCAGGAAACCCCCGACACGTGTTTATTGGCAGCGTGGATGGCAACTGTTCAAACAACAAGGAGTGCTCAAGAGCCTGGGCCACATCGCGCGCCTGATGGTCACGCACCTCTTTGCTCAGACGTTTATTGGAAACCGCTCTCGGCTACGCTGGGCCATGCATCAGCTGATCTTCTGGGGATGTCTGCTGGCAGTGGCGATCACCTTTCCACTGGTGTTCGGATGGATTCATTTCACCAGCGCGCCCAACGATCAGATGACGTATGTCACATACCTGTTCGGATATCCTGCGTTCAGATTTCCTCTGCACACGTTCACAGCGCTGATGTTGTTTCATGGACTGGATATCGCTGCATTTCTGGTTCTTGGCGGCATTGGCCTGTCTCTATGGCGCCGCATGCGTGATGAGGGTGCCCGTGCGGTGCAGACCCTGGCCATGGATTTCTGGCCGTTGATTCTGCTCTTCGCAATCTCGATCACGGGACTGGCGTTGACGGTATCGCAGGTCTGGCTGGGCGGAAGCTTCTACGACTTCATCGCCATTCTGCATGCGATCACAGTGATTGCGGCGCTTCTCTATCTCCCATTCGGCAAGTTCTTTCATATCTTCCAGAGACCTGCGCAATTGGGGGTGAAACTCTACCAGAAGGCGGGCGAAGCGGATGTTGGCGCGATCTGCGCTCGATGCGGCGATCGCTATGCCTCGCGGATGCACACCGACGACTTGAAGCGTGTATTGCCACAAGTCGGCTTCGATTACGGCATGTCTGGGCCAATAGCAAATTGGCAAGACCTGTGCCCGTCCTGCCGGCGCAAATCTCTGTCGCTTGCGCAACTGAGATTGAAAGAGGAAGCGAATGGCTAAGGCGCCCGTCTCCGAAGAGGTTCTCAAAGAGCAGTTCGGCCCCCATCTGAACTACGTACCTCCGGGCGGGTGGAAGGACGAATCCGTCCATCCCGCCGAGAAGCTCGTGAAAACTCATTGCTGCTTCTGCGGTCAGCAATGCGGGATTCAACTCAAAGTCCGCGAGAACCACATTATCGGTTTTGAACCGTGGGAAGACTTTCCCTTCAACCGTGGAATGCTGTGCCCAAAAGGCGTGAAACGTTATTTGCAGAGCAGCCATCCGGATCGTTTGCTCTCCCCGCTGTTGCGCGCCGAAGACGGTTTTCGTCCCGCAGCCTGGAATGAAGCGCTGGATTTCACGGCGAAACGCCTTCGCGAGCTTCAGGAAAAATATGGCAAGGATGCAGTTGCGGTGTACGGTGGCGCATCTCTTTCCACCGAAAAATCCTACCTGCTCGGAAAGTTCGCGCGCGTGGCGCTTGGCACGCGGCACATCGACTACAACGGACGCCTTTGCATGGTCTCCGCTGGGACCGCTTACAAGCTGGCCTTCGGCATCGATCGCAGCACGATTCCCTGGAGCGAGATTCCGAAAGCGGAGGTGCTGTTCGTGATTGGCGCGAACATCGGCGATTGCGCTCCCATCACCACCGACTATGTCTGGCGATGCCGCGATAACGGGGGAAGGTTGATCGTCGCCGACCCCCGGATGACGCCAATTACCCGCAATGCGGATCTATATCTTCCCCTACGCCCTGGAACAGATCTCGCGCTTCTCATGGGCATGCTTCACGTGATCCTGCGCGAAGGACTGCAAGACCGCGACTTCATCGATCGATACACGACAGGATTTGAAGCCGTGGCGGAATCGGTCAAATCCTGGGATCCGCAGAAAGCAGCCACAATCACGGGAGTGCCGCCCGAGAGCATCGAGAAGGCCGCGCGCTGGATCGGTAAGTCGAAGCGGGCAATCATGATGCATGCTCGCGGCCTCGAGCACCAATCGAAGGGCGTCGAGAACTGCCTGGCCGTCGTGAACATCGCCCTGGCGACGGGCAACATTGGACGGGACGGCTCAGGTCCCACCATGATTACTGGGCAAGGCAATGGACAGGGCGGACGCGAGCACGGTCAGAAGTGTGATCAACTCCCTGGCCAGCGCTCACTGGCCGATCCTGCGGCGAGAGAATACGTATCCGGCGTCTGGGGCCTGCGGCCAGAAGAACTTCCGCAACCGGGCTATAGCGCGGAAGAAATTATGGAGGCGATTCATCGCGGCGAAATCAAGGGATTGCTCTCGATCTGTTTCAACCCCCTGGTTTCCCTTCCCGACGCAAACTTCACTCGCGAGGCGTTGTCGAAGCTCGAATTCTTTGGCGTAATCGACTTTTTTCTCTCGGAAACCGCCCACCACGCCGATGTGGTGCTGGCTGGCAGTCTGCACGAGGAAGAAGACGGGCTGGGTTGTAGCGCCGAAGGGCGCGTCATCCACTGGCAAAAAAGCGTGGACCCTCCGGGCCAGGCCCGCCGGGATTCGGACATCATCGTAGATCTGGCCCATCGCCTTGGAAAAGGGCAATTCTTCCTTTTCAAGACGCCCGCCGACATTCTCGAAGAACTCCGCGTCGCATCGCGTGGAGGAGTCGCCGACTACTACGGAATCACTTACGAGCGCGTCGATCAGGAAAAAGGAATCTTCTGGCCTTGCCCCTCGCTCGATCATCCAGGAACGCCCCTTCTTTTTTCCGACCGGAAGTTCTACACGCACGATCGAAAAGCACACTTCAATGTCACCGAATGGCGCCCCAGCGGCGATCCGATCAGCGATGAGTTCCCTCTCTTTCTGACGACTGGCCGGGTGGTGAGCCAGTACTTGTCCGGCACTCAAACGCGACGCATCGGGGCCTTGGTCGATCAATACTCTGAGCCGCGAGCCGAAATCCATCCTCGTTTGGCAGATCGCTTCGCAATCAAGGATGGCGATTGGGTCACAGTGACCACCCGCCGCGACGACCTCACGCTTCGCGCGATGGTGGTCAAGACGGTCCGTCCTGACACGGTATTTATTCCTTATCACTGGCCGGGAATTCGGTCCGCCAATCGACTCACGCATCGAACACTTGATCCGCGCTCGAAGATTCCCGAGTTCAAAGTCTCAGCCTGTCGGATCCACAAGTCCGACGGTCCAGATCCTTCGCCAGATGATCGCGCTCCACATGTTCATGGCGCAATGCGGGAAGGAACCTAATGTTCGGATTAGAGTTCTATATCGACCCGTCCCGCTGCATTGGCTGCCGATCCTGTTTGCAGGCCTGCGAAGAATGTGAGACTCATCGCGGCAAGTCGATGATCAACTTCGATTACATCGAACGCCGTAACAGCATCCGTTCCGCGGCATATGTGTGTTGGCATTGTGACGAGCCAACCTGCGCGCAGGTGTGTCCGGCGGACGCCATCAAGAAGGGAGAGGACGGCATCGTTCATTCCTCGTTGAAACCGCGCTGCATCGCCTGCAATAACTGCGTGGTGGCCTGCCCATTTGGGATTCCGAAAATGATGGAACCTGAACAACAGATGATGAAGTGCGATATGTGCTACGACCGGACTTCGGTCGGCAAGCGGCCAATGTGTGCAACCGTGTGCCCAAGCCAGGCACTTGCTTACGTGCGGCCTGAAGAGATTGCGTACCGCCGCGAAAAGCCCGTCAATACGTTTTATTTCGGAAATCAGAAGATCACGACGAAGGTCTACATGATGGCGCCTGCTGAACGTGAAGCGATCACTCTCGACGTGGCGGATTACATTTGGGAGGAACAGGATGAACTGGTTGCGGAAGGCTGGTAGCGAACCGCTCTGGAAGGAGGAGTTTTCGGTCCATTCTGCGGACGAACGTTACGTCACGCGGCGCCAGCTCACCAAGTTCCTTGTCCTGACAAGCCTTGGCATGTTCGTCGGTAATCTATGGATTCTGTTTCGCTCGATATTTCACAAAGCACCCGTTTATCCCGAGCAGGTTGTGGCGCAAGTCGGCGAGATCCCGCTGCGAGGCGTCAAGCTCTTCGCTTATCCCACGACCGAGGACCATTGCATCCTCGTTCGCACGGGACTCGACGAATACGTTGCCTACAGCCAGAAGTGTACTCATCTTTCGTGCGCAGTTTATTACTCTCAACAGACCGATCGCCTTGAATGCCCATGTCATGAGGGATTCTTCTCAGTAAGGGACGGCAGCGTTCTGCAAGGACCTCCTCCACGACCGCTCCCTCGCGTCGTTCTCGAACGAAGGGGCGGGCAATTGGTGGCCACGTCGATGCAAGGATGACCCATGGCTAATAACGATCAACCGTCTCCTCAAACTCGCGGACTTACGGCAATTGCCGGCGCGATGTCACTCATCGCCGTCCTCCTGATCGTGCAAATCTGGCTATTGAGTGCGGCCCTAGAATCTTTCCTTGCCGGTAAACGTCAAACTGCCCTCCCGGCCGCCGTCTTCTCCGGTGTGATGTTCCTGGTCTGTCTGGCTCTTTACCTCTTCGTGGATCGCATGGATTCAGAGGTCCGGAGTGGTGGCAAGGGTCGCTAGTACCCTTGTCATTCCAGGCACGTCATTGAGATGGGAGAAAGCCTGCCGTGACATCAGTCACATGCGGAGAGCTGAAAGTCTGTCACGCTTGGTGATGGTGAACACTACGGCAGAGACGGTGACGCAAACCACAAACCACGAAAATAGCGTCAAAGAAAATGAACCTGGCGACGTCCGACAGAATCGAAAGGCCGGTGGGCTTCCTTGCGGAGCCAGGTTCTGTCACAGGTGTCACGAGGAATGCGGAGTGATCGTCTACGCATACATTATGCGCGACCTGCACAGCGAGCCGGATGGCCCGAGCGGAGATTGAAAACCGATGCCTGTTCAGATTGGAGCTAAATCCCACAGTTTTTCGGAACCAACCGGGTTGCTATCGGACTGCCATCGCCGCATCGAGATGTTCCTCGCGTCGCTAGGGCGGGTGGCGGCCCTGTCAGACAAGCCATTACCGAACGACGCCCGCGCCGCCCTCGAGGCCGCTTTGCGCTATTTTCGAGACGCTGCTCCGAAGCACACGGCAGACGAGGAGCAGTCCCTCTTTCCTCGGCTTCGCAAACTTCATGATCCGAGCGTCAAAGCCGCCCTGGAGACTTTGGAACTCCTGGAGAGAGACCACCGCCAGGCTGATTTGCTGCACGCCGAAGCCGACGCCCTGGGAAGAAAATGTCTCGCCGAGGGGCGTTTGTCGGAGACCGATGCAGATCAATTTCGCCGGACAATCAGCCAGCTCGCCTCCGTCTACAAAGACCACATCCACATCGAAGACGAACTAGTGTTTCCCGTGGCCGGTCGCGTTTTGTCCGAAACCGATAAAGCCGCGATCGCAACTGAGATGGCTGCAAGACGGAAATAGATCCCCGAATCACATCCCTACGGCGACTTACGCTTGATGCGAGCGTAGTTGCTCGCCCCATATGGAGTCACGCTTAGCCGTTTCTAACGGAAAACGCGCACAAATAAAGAAATCCCGGAGAACACCGAAGACATCTCACACCTCGTCGTCAGCTTCCCTCAAAAGGAGGACGAGTGAGAGGATCAAAGTTCGTTATTCTGGGCGGCGGAATGGTCGCGGGATACGCGGCCAAACAACTGGTGGAACTGGGCCTCAAGCCAGGCGAACTGACCATTGTGTCGGGCGACACTTCGATCCCTTATGAACGGCCCCCGCTATCGAAGGGTTTCCTGGCAGGTAAGGACTCCGAAGATGCGATCCGCATCAACTCCGAAACCTTTTACCGCGAACACCGAATCGAGGTCAAGCTCAGCTGTGACGTCTCCTCTGTGGACGCGGGTGGCAAACGCCTCGTTCTGAGGTCAGGCGGCGAACTTGCATTCGAGAAACTGGTCATCGCCACGGGCGCACGGCCAAGAACTCTCAACGTTCCGGGCGCGGGACTTCGCAACGTACATTACCTGCGATCTCTCGACGATTCCAGGTCCATTCGACGCTCGGCAAAGAATGTAAAACACGCTGTCGTAATCGGAGGCGGGTTCATCGGAATGGAAGTCGCTGCGGTGCTTGCACAGAAAAACATTGCGGTCACGATGGTCTTGAATGAGGACCGTATCTGGAAGCGGTTCTTCTCGCCAGAGATGTCCGCCTTCTTCGAGTCTTACTACGACGCGCGCGGTGTTCATATTGTGAAGAGTGCCACTGTAGCTGAACTGCGCGGAAATGAAGCCGTGAGTTCCGTTGCGCTTGCCGATGGGCGGAATATTCCATGCGAAATTGTCGTGGCCGGAATCGGAGTAACGCCGGCGACCGAAGTGCTGGCCGGAAGTGGCATTGAAGTGCGAGACGGGGTTGTGGTCGACGAGTACCTCAGAACCCGGCGGGACGGTATTTATGCTGCAGGCGATGTCGCCAGCTATCAGGACGTGATTTTCGGAAAGCGCCGCCGCGTTGAGCACTGGGACAACGCCGTCTCGCAAGGTCAGTATTGCGCGCGTTCGCTGATGGGCGACCAGTCTCCTTTCAGGCATGTTCCCTATTTCTTTTCGGATGTCTTCGATCTCTCTTACGAATATTGGGGCGATGCATCTGGCGCAGACCAGGTCATTCATCGGGGCGACTTTACCAGCAAGAGTTTCAGCGTTTGGTGGCTCCAGCAGGAGCGCGTCACTGCGGCTTTCACGATGAACCGTCCTGACGAAGAACGGGAAGCCGCACCGCAGTGGATCGAGGCCAAGCGAAATGTATCTGGCGCGAAGTTGAAGGACGCCGCGGCACCGATTTCCGACGCGCTCAAATAGATCTGTCTACGAAAAGCGAAAATGGCGGCAAGACAATCCTGTGGTCCACGCGCAAAGACCCCGTGCACTTTCAGTAGGAGCCGCACTGACTCTCGTCAGGAATCCCTCTCATGAACTTCGTGGTAAACCGAGTATCGTTCGTGGACAATGTTCGACAACGGAACAAACGTCGCAGATTGGGTTTGCCCAACCGCGTGGAAACTCTGTTTTTCACTTGAAGGTTCAAGCCAGCTCGCCGGATCATCGAGCTTCCCCTTGAACTCCAGTACCGGAGCGGGCTCCTGTTTTTCATCTGCGACGAAATGCCGGTACCACTTCTCCCGGGGTTCTTCTTCGAGTCGAGCCGCTAGCACCAGAGGGCCATACATCACCGCCTGGAGATTCTCTCTATCGGGCATTGGCGCCACGTGCAGATGCATCGGCAAACTCAACTCAATCCGATCGCCGTCCTTCCATGGACCACGCAGCACAAAGTAGCTGCTGCGATCGGAGAAGGCGGGCAATGTCCGTCCATTCACTTTTACCGTGCCGGTTTTCGCCCAATACGGTACACGCAAATTGATAGTGAGATTGACCGGTTTGCTTGCGGCAATCGTCAGAGTAGTTCCTTGCTCCTCTGGGAATGATGTTTGTTGGGAAACCCGGATGCCTTTTTCTGGCCAGCTTACGTCCGATGCGATGTACAGATTCACGAATATCGAGTCGTTGTCGTGGTAGTAGATAGTGTCCGTCAGCTTCGCAAATTCCTCCACCCCAGTACCGTTGCAGCACCAGAAGGAGTCGAACGGCTTAGCATAGATTTTGGAGTAGCCGTTCCCAAGCGGCAGATAGTACACGGTGGTGCCGGTCTCAGGATCGATCGTGCCCATTCGATGGTTGAACAGAGCCCGTTCGTAATAATCCATGTAGCGCGCTTCTGGTGACCGACCGAACAAGTGTCGCGTGAGTTTCATCATGTTGTACGCGCAGCAGTCTTCGGCCGTGTGGGGCCCCAGTTGTGTCGAAAGGACGCCCGCGTCCGTTCTCCAGGTCTCGAAATTGCTGGTGCCCCCCGTGCAATACGAGCGTTCGCTGGTCACTTCGTTCCAGAAATAGTCGGCAATGTTCCAATAGCGCTTGTTGCCTGTCAGTTCGTAGAGTCGAGCTGCTGCAATGACTTGGGGAATATGCGTATTCACGTGCAGCCCCTTCAGTTCGTCACGATGGGCGGCCAGCGGATCGAAGAACCATTTCTTGTCAAACCGTTGCGCTAGGGTCAGGTGCTCGCGTTTTCCCGTTACGGCGTATAAGTTCGCGAGGACCTCACCCATGCCTCCGTATTCCACAAGAAGCACGCGCTGCATCTGCTGCTCGCTGAGAGGATCGGTCCAACCGCGCACCCAGTGCGCCATCTTTTCGACCGTGGCCAACGCCTGTTCATTACCGGCAAGCGTGAACATATCAAGATGACCCGCCATGATTTTGTGAATGGTGTAGAACGGAGCCCAGACGTTCACTCCATCGCGCAGACGGTCAAACAACTCCTGGGGAAAGGCGCTCAGGTATCCGTTCTTGTGTTGGGCCTGGCACTTGGCCAGTTCAGCAACCATGAGATCGCCATTCCGCTTAAGCTCAACATCGCCCGAACTGGCAAACGCAAAAGCGCAAGCGGACAGATAATGCCCGCCGGAGAAGTGGCCACGCAGTTCGCAATCAGGCTTCTCCCAGTCACCCAGAGGCTCTCCTGACGAAGGCAGTCCCGCTGTCTGCCGGAACGTATGAAGCAAGCGGTCAGGAGGCAGTATTTTCAGGTATCGGCGATTGGCATCTGCCGCCGCACTGAATGCGCCCGGCCCAAGTCGAACGCTTTCCATAGAGAATGGAACCGCTTGTAGCGGCACGACCTCCCGGCCGGGGCGCATTGATGAGGTAACGGAGTTGGTCGTCGAGCTCAGGTCATCAAGCGCGAACACCGGAGCGCCAAGAACCGCGCTGGCGCCAGTAGCAGCGGCGGCAAGGGCAACGAACTCGCGACGGCTGACTTTATCCATAAAAAAACTCCTCCGTTCTCAAAGGACGTTCATATTGCGAGCACATGAAGGCCAGAATTCATGCTGTACGCATTTCGAAAGTTCTATTCGGTTCCTGGCAGAGGTTTGCCAAGCAGTCACACAACACCGCACGCTCGCAGCAATTGTACTTCCGCACACGAGATGAGGTGCTATAAGGAAGATGTTCGCGCTCGGTCGTCGGTTAGTGGAGGATGTATTTCGAAGCCGTGTCGCGAAACGCAGCACACTGTCTTGCCTTGGCCGCCTCATCCCAACCCAGTTCAGGTGCCATCAGATCTGCTACGGCCGGCGCCATGTCCAGCGCCGCGCGCGCATTCAGGAACAACGCACGAGTGCGTCGAGCTAGCACGTCTTCCACTGTACGAGCCATCTCGTTTCGCACTGCCCAGACAACCTCCGCTGTCACATACGGCAACTCCGGGTGAAGCGGCTTCCCAAGCCTGATGTCGCTCTCGATCATCTTGCGAATCTCGTAAGCGTCCGAACCATACACAGCGAGCGAACCAAACTGTTTCGCTGCTTTATGAAACCCGTGGATGTGCAGATGCTGAGTCACGCATGATCGCTCGGGCAATTGCGCCAGCGTCGCGGCCTGATCGACGCAATCCTCCGCCATGTGCCGGTACGTAGTCCACTTTCCGCCTACGATGCTCACCAAGCCTGACCGATCGATGTGGACGACGTGATCGCGAGAAAGCGACGCCGTGCTGGCGCTGCCGTCTGAACGCACCAGAGGTCGGATACCTGCGAAAACGCTAAGCACGTCGTCGCGGGTAGGTGCCTTCGCTAAGTAAAGGCCGGCGGTCGAGAGGATAAAGTCAATTTCCTCCTGCCTTGCGACGGGTTCGAGAGTCGCTACAGGAATCGGTGTGTCGGTTGTTCCCACCAGGGTATGTCCGTGCCACGGGATCGCGAACAGTACCCGTCCATCACTGGTATGTGGAACCATGATCGCGCTTTCTCCTGCCAGGAAAGTGGCGTCGAATACGAGGTGAATACCCTGGCTGGGAGCGATCATCGGCGTGGCCTCGGGTTCCGCGGCCAGGCGCAGCC
>Ga0335070_10007010_pt1 | contig 13243 bp, 5 predicted proteins | sample Lox_Sample_13_FD_206722 | JGI IMG/M metagenome (GOLD analysis project Ga0335070, IMG submission 206722) | Soil microbial communities from Loxahatchee National Wildlife Refuge, Florida, United States - Lox_Sample_1.3 | ecosystem: Environmental > Terrestrial > Soil > Wetlands | place: USA: Florida...
AAAGGCCATACGCCAATGTCGGCCCGGCATTGGGCCCGGGCTGGGCCGGATAGATCGAAGTGTCTGTGCTCGGCATGCTGTTCGGGTCCTTGAGAAACGTGCTGATCGCGGTCGGCAGCATGCGGGGATCCACAAACTGGACCCAGATGGTCTCCGGATCGGCAACAAGGATATCGAACACCGTATCCAGAGGACCCTTATCCCTGACGAGGGCCACCTCACCTACGGTTTTTCCTTCGCATTCGCGCAAAGTGCATTTGAGTATTCTGAAGTGATCGCACCAATACGGATCCACCTTGGTATGGATCATCCCGAGCTTCAGCCTGCCTGCGTCGTAGACCTTTCTCAGTTCAGCCCGGAAGCCGGGATTTTTCAGATTTTCGACGAAACGCGTACCCGTGAGCTGATCCTTCCCGAACCGCGCTACCCAAGGTTGCCGCGGGTCGGCAAACTCGTCGGCGATTCTGGTCGCGCCGGCTATGCTCGAGTCCCAGGCTATTATGTCGTACGTAACGTCGATTCCTTCTTTTCGCGCTTCGTCAATGATCCCACGGGTTGCCAGCACCTGTGCCTCTTCCAGGAAGTCCGGATGCGGCTGTGGCATCAGGTACGCATTGCTGATGTGCGCGATGTGCAGCCGGACGCGCGATCTGCGGCTGACCTCGATTGCCTCGAGGAATCCCTTGTAGCGGCCGATGTAGGCATCTTCGAGGGGAGCGTGTTGAATTCCGTACCCGTACTCCTCGGGATCGTTGGATGACCACTGGCTCTGGATACCGCGAGTGTGCGGTACGAACAGAGCATCGTACCTGCGTGCGGTTTCAGCCAGTTCGATCAGCTCGTTCGTCGTCGCATATTCGGCCGGACTCGGGTCGAGAAAGGTGGAGAAGCCGATGGCCCCGCTCCGGAATGCCTCGTCGAGATGCTGCTTCATGGCGCCGATCTCTTCAGGCCTGGCGGGCCGCTTGAAATCCTGGCCGAGCACAAGCTGCCTGATCTGGTTGTGCCCGACCAGGGGCGCGTAGTTGATTGAGATTCCAGTTTTCTCTACGGTTTCAAGCCACTTTCCGAACGTCAGGTCCTTGCGGGGCGCCGCTGTCATTCCGCAGTTCCCGCCCACGAACGTGGTGATTCCTTGCATGACCAGGTTTTCGGCCAGGGGCATCCTTACGAGCGCGAGATCTGCATGGGAGTGAGGATCGATCCAGCCAGGCGCCAGAACGAGCCCGCGGCCGCTGATCTCTCTGGCCGCTTGGTCATCGGCCTTGCCGGCAGCTACGATGCGGTCACCCCGGATTGCCACATCCCCAACATAAGAAGGCTTACCCGTGCCGTCCACGATCGTGGCACCGCGAATGACCAGGTCATAGGCTTGAGGACCACCACGAACGGGACATGTGCCAAGCAGCAAGCACGTGGCGATAAAGCGAGCGACTCTTGTCATTTCAGAAGCCCTCATCGATGTTATGGAAGCGGCGCAGCCCAGGGTTTCCAGTCGAGCCCCATCGTGTACTTCTGAATCCACTGGATCTCTTCGATCTCACGGAGCCGCTGATGCCGAGGCTCGCGTAGGCCATGGGCTTCACGAGGAAACCGTATGTACCGCGCCGGGACGCCACGATCCTTCAGGGCGGTGAAGAAAGTGAGGCTTTGTGGCTCTGAGACCGTCCGGTCCACAGCACCGTGCATGACGAGAGTGGGAGTGTTGCAGTTCTTGATGGATGTCAGAGAGGATGCCTTGCGATACCCCTCAGGATTCTCCCAGTACGGCCCCCCGATATACCAGCGCACGAGATTGTAATTAAAGCCGTTGGCAAACTCGGCGATCCAGTCCGTGACCAGCGCCCCGAGCGCGGCAGACTTGAACCGGTCGGTGTGAGTTACAGTCCAGCTGCCGAGTACTCCTCCCCAGCTCCAGCCACGAACCGCCGTCTTTTGGGGATCTACGTAGCCTTGCGCGATGACGTAGTCGAGCCCGGACATGAGATCCTCAAATTCGCCGCCCCCAAGGTCCTTCATGTTCGCCCGAAGGAATTCCTCGCCGTAGCCGCTGCTGCCGCGGTAGTTCGGGCACAACGAGGCAAATCCCAAACCCGCCCAGATATGGTATGTCGCTCGGAAACTGTTGTCGTTCAGGGCCGCGGGCCCTCCGTGAATGTTCAACACCACGGGGAGGCGCCGCCCCGCCTGGTACCCCGAGGGCAGGAAGAGAATTCCCTCGATCTCCCGGCCATCACGCCCCTTCCATCGAATGACCTGGCCGCTCGCGAGTGCGATCTCCTTTGTGATCCACGGATTCGCATCAGTCAGCCTGACCGGTGCCAGTTTGTCGACGGGCGAACAATACAGATCGCCTGGAGTCTTGAGATCGGAAAAGGAATAAACCATCTGCTTCCCGTCGCGGGAAAGTGAACTGAGGTTGAAGCTGCCGGTGAAGTTCGTCAATTTCGAAACAGCGGTAGTCGCAATATCGATGCGGTACAGGTTTGAGTTTGTCCCCTCCTGACCAGTGAACAGGAAAGAGCGCCCGTCGGGCGACCAATAATACTGGCGGAGGTCGCCGTCAAACTTAGCGGAAACGACCCGGTGTTCTCCCGTTTCGGGATTCATCACCCAGATCTTTCTCGTGCGAAGCTCCCAATTGCCGTCGTCCGTCGCGACATACGCAACGCTCTTTCCGTCGGGAGAAAACGAAAGGCTCCCTTCCGGTGCACGATTGTGGGTGAGTTGCCGGCGAGCTTTCGTGGCGACGTCGACCAGGTATATTTCGGTCAGATCGATCTGGTTGCGCCGGTTTTCGAAGCGCGCCGTGAAGATCACGCGGGAGCCGTCAGGCGAAACGTCGAAATCGCCGACGATAATGTTTGGCTCGGTGACCCTCGATTCCTGGCGCGTTTTCACGTCGAACTGCCATAGTGCCCGCCAGCTCCCTTCGACTTGGCCGTTCGGCCCTTCGTCGACATACACTGCATCGTCGCCTGCTTTGTAAGCGCGCTCCTCTTCCTTTCCTCTCTGCTCATCAGCGAGGAAGAAGATCCTGTTTTCGTCCTGTGACCACTGAAAAGAGGCTACGCCACCGGGATGGCTCGTCAGTTGGACCGCTTCGCCGCCGAGGGCCAAATTCATGACGAACACCTGTTGTGCCATTTCCACGCGGCGGAGAAACGATAGGTATGTTCCTTTCGGCGAAAAGGCAAATGCGTTACCGCCCTCTTCACCGATATAGCGATGGGGCTGGCCTCCGGTGGCCTGGATCATGAAATGCGTCGTCTTGCGCCTGTTCCTGGCCCAATCGAGTTCGGAAGTCGAGTAGAGCACCGATTTGCCATCAGGCGAAATCAGTCCTTCTCCGACCTGGACCATCCTGAGACCGTCGTCGACCGTCATCGGACGAAGGGTCGGGGACTGAGCCACTACGGCTTCAGCGGCGAAACCGAGAACAGCAACTGCGCACCAAAAGCTCTTCATATTGGCTCCTTAAGAAAATGTCTGGAGGCCTTAACGGGCCTTTGGGGGACCATCATTCGGAACCTCCAAGGCACATCAAACGGCGCCTCTCTGCGTCGCTCAAAGCACGACGCCTTCGGGCCGTAAGGGTCCAAAACAGAATTCCGAGAATAATCCAGAGCACGAGGACCAGCCATTCGGCCGGAACGACCGTGTCCGCCCTGTTGCGGTATGGCTCATAGAGTGAAAGCAGCAACATGGCGGCAGCGACCACGATCCCTGCTGCCGGTATTGCTGCTCCTCCAGGTGCCCGATACGGGCGGGGCGCTTCGGGGCGCTGCTTGCGAAGTCTGATCACTCCCCAACAGATCGCCAGAAACACCAGCGATGAGCACGTTGCCACAACGTTGATGACCGGAGCAATGAAGTTCCGCCCAATGAGAACGGCGCAGCCGGCCACGATGCCGACAAAGATTGCGGCATTGGAAGGCGAACCGAACAGCGGATGGACCTTACCGAGTGAAGGGGCGACCAGTTGCGCCCTTCCCAGGACAAAAATGACGCGTGTGCCTGCCACGAAGACGGCATTCCACGTGGTTACGAGACCGAGGACGGCGGCCACCAGCACCAGCTTACCCAGGATCGGCGAGTCGAAGGCCGATTGAAATGCCGAGGCAGCGGGGAGTTCGGCGTCGAGCAATCGTCTCCACGGTGTCGCCATCGATGCCGAGAAAATTACCAGACAATAAAACAGACCTGCCGACAGGATCGACATGACAATTGTCCGACCCACCGATTTCAGGGAAGCCGAATCAGCCTTCTCTCCCATCATCTGCGGGATTACGTTGAAGCCGCCGTACCAGAAAGGTGCCGTCATCAGGACAGACAAGAAGCCTCTCAAGGCAGATCCGCTTTCGTCGAACAACGGCCGCATATTTTCGGTGTGGCCCCACCCTATTCCGGCGACCATGAAGACCAACGAAAGCAAAATGAGACTGCAGGTCATGATGTCCTGGAAAAGCGCCGCCTGTCTGATCCCCCGATAGTTCAGGATGGTCAGCAAAGCCATACCACAGAGGCCGAGAGCCAGGCTGCCCGCCTGCACAGGCGCGCCGAGCGCCTGATAGAGTGTTGGGCCTTCGATGCCTGCGATCAGCGTGCCGGCCACCCAGCCCAGCGAGATCGCCTCGAACGCCGTGGCAACGATCCAGACAAGAGCCAGCAGCCAGCTGACGGCGAAGCATGCCTCGAGGCCATAGATTTCGTATGCGTACAACACTTCGCCCCCCGATGCAGGGAACATCGTGGCGATTTCGCCGTAACACAGTCCGATGAAAGTGATGGCGATGGCCCCCATTGCAAAGGCCAGCATACTGCCCAGTGGACCCGCATGGCGCAGCCAGTCGCCGAGCACCACGACCCATCCGACGCCGATCATGCAGCCGAAAGCCATCGTGTAGAACTGCGTGGCCCGCATTCCCTTCAACAGCTGAGCTTTGATCGGTGGCGTTTCAACCATTTTGACCGGTATTGTCGGCCTCGTGCTCGATCTGTAAACAATGGCAACCAAACAGATCAGCCGTTCTCGGGATCCCTTCGTAGAAGGCCTTTCCGAAGAAGCGATTGCCCGCAATTTGTGATAGACTGTTTTCCATCCTGTTTCGCATTCAGGTCGACCTTGCCCAACCCCCCAAAAGCCTTTATCGGGCAATATGGAACGGAGGCGCGGGCAAAGTCCTTAGGGACTTCTGAAAGATTCCTGAATTGTTTGTGAAGCATCATGGGTAAGTCCAGTCAGCTGATCTATGAGTTTGGCCCGTTCCGCCTTTGCGCGAGGGAGAGTGTGCTGCTGCGCGCGGGCGAGCCGGTGCCCCTGACGCCCAAAGCTTTCGATACCCTTCTCCTTCTCATCGAAAACCGCGGCCATATCCTCGAAAAAAATGAGCTCATGAAGAGGCTGTGGCCATCTTCCTTCGTCGAAGAAAACAACCTCAACCAGAACATCTCAGTACTGAGGAAGGCGTTAGGCGAAGCGCACGGCCAGCAGAGGTACATTGAAACGATTTCGAAGCGCGGGTATCGATTCATCGCAGCGGTGCGGGAGACGCGAGAAGCGAATGGCAGACGCGGTGTCCCGTTTCCGTCCGCCGGCTCGCAGCGGGGGATGAACTCGATTTCGGTCTTGCCGTTCCGACCTCTTGGTTCCAACCGAAGTGACGATTACCTGGGTCTGGGGATGGCCGATGCCTTGATTACGAAACTCGGAAACCTCAGCCAAATCGTGGTCCGTCCCACCAGCGCGGTACGCAAGTACAACTCCGTCAGCCAGACACCGGCAGCGGCAGGCAAGGCCCTCAAGGTAGACGCAATTCTAGAGGGGACGATCCAGAAAGCTGCCGGCAAGATTCGGGTGACGGTCCAGTTCGTGAGAGTCGAAGACGGCGCTACTCTCTGGGCGGCAAGGTTCGACGAGAAATTCACAAACATTTTTGACGTGCAGGACTCGATTTCCGACAAGGTTTCCGAGCTTCTCATGCTCAAGTTGAGCGCCGAGGACCGCAAGCGCCTGATCAAGCACGGCACCGAAAGCAGCGAGGCTCACAACGCATATCTGCGTGGGCGGTATTTCTGGAATAAACGAACCGAAGAGGGATTGAGGAAGGCTATCGACTACTTTCAGCAGGCAGTCGAGATCGATCCCGGGTATGCTCTTGCACACGGCGGAATCGCGGATTGCTATACGCTCCTTGGAGAATACGGCTACATGGCTCCGCGAGTGGCACTCTCTCTAGCAAGATCGGCTGCCTCAAGGGCGCTTGAGATTGACGAGGGGCTTGCGGAGGCTCACACGTCGCTCGCCGACGTGAAGCTCTTTTACGACTGGGACTGGAAGGGTGCGAAATGCGAGTTTGAGCGGGCATTGGAGCTGAATCCGAATTATGCGACCGGTTATCACTGGTACAGCTGGTATTTCCTCGGGCGCTGTGAATTCCAGAGTGCAACGGCAGCGATCGGCCGGGCTAAAGACCTAGACCCTCTTTCCCTCATCATAAACACAACCGTCGCGATGCCCTACTACTATGCCCGGCAATACGACCGTGCGCTCGAGCTGCTCCGCCAAGCCTTGGAAATGGATGACAACTTCGCGCTTGCCCATACCTACATGGGAATGTGTCAATTGCAGCGCGGGCAACATGAGGAGGCGCTGCGCGAGTTCCAGCGGGCGCGGTCACTCGAAGACATTCCTCGCACTCTCGCCCTGTTGGGCTGCGCCGAGGCGGCTTCGGGAGACCTCTCGCGGGCGCACGCAACGCTGCAGGAGTTGACCGAGGTGTCGGCGCGCCGGTACGTGTCACCCTATAATCTCGCCTGCATCCATGCCAGTTGCGGCGAACACGATCAGGCTTTCGATGATCTCGATGCCGCATGCCGGGAGCACTGCGGCGGTTTGATCTGGTTGAAGATCGATCCTATCCTCGACCCGATTCGACCCGATCCTAGATTCCAAACGCTGCTTCGTCACGTTGGCCTTTCCTGAAGGGAGTGCCCTCAGCTACAGCCGAGGCTCGATCCGGACAGCTCTTCGCAATTCGAAGCTCTCGTACGTTGCAAGTACGACCTGGAGCGCGCGCACGCCGTCGAGCCCGCTGACTTCAGGCTCGCGCCCTTCCCGGATACGTGCAACGAACGACTGCATCTGCCTCGCGAAATTTCCCGGCATCGGCCAATCCGGTAGGGGGATTTCTCGGATTCCCGCCGAGCAGGAGTGATGCAGTTTGTTTGCGTAATGAAATATCCTGAGGGCGCCTTCTTCTCCGTGCACACGGATGTTTCCTGGATGCGGCGCCCAACCGCCTCCGGGTTGCAGGCCGTTGATATCCCAGGCTGAACCGAGGCTGAAGATCCCCTCGTTGGGCAAATCAGAGGGGAACGTGGCCTCGTTATAGATCAGCTGGCCAACGGCATCATCTTCGAATAACATCGTAAGGAACTCTATGCATGGGGGCCGCTCGGAACAGGCTCCGCGCCCGAATACTTCCATCACCCGACTACCTGTGAACCACGAGAACAGATCGATCAGATGGACGCCGTGATCTACAAGTCCCATGCCGCCGCCGCCCGGGGTGCCGGCAGGGTAATGCGCAGAACCGAGATCATGGTAGTTTTTCACCCCCTGGCCGCCAATGCTCGTTTCCAGCATGAGTGTGACCCGGCCAAGCAGGCCTTCGTCGATCATCTGCTTCGCTTTGCGGCAGGCGGGAAGGAAACGGTAGCTGGCACCGTAGCACAGCCGGATGCCGGCGCGATTGCACTCTTCCAGGATCGACTGGGCGTCCTGCATCGTCGTCGCCAGCGGCTTTTCACACAGGATATTCACGCCATACGGCGCTGCTCTCTCGATCACTTCACGATGCGTCCGCGCGGGCGTAAGAACGCACACCACGTCGAGCGGTTCCCGAGCCAGCATTTCCTCGAAGCTGGAATACCCTCGCAGCCCCCATTCGGCAGCCATTCGATCGCGCCGGTCCTCCCTCAATTCTGCTGCCGCGACGACCTCCACCGAGTCCAGCAGTCGGTAGCCTGCGAGGTGGGCTTCTGCCACGCCGCCGAGTCCGATCAGGCCAATTTTGAATTTGCGCATGTTTCGAGCCTAACACATCATGGCAGAACGGAGATACGACTCACGACGGGCGACGGGTCCGTTCCGCGTCGTGCCGCCCCTAAAAACCTGCCCTCAGTCCCGGTTTCCCACGAGAGCGGCCGCGGGCTTTCAGAAATATTTCAGCAATCTTTCAGCAGTTATTAAAGACTTTTGCAGTACCCCCGGTGGATAGTCGCCACAGAGATTCCTGGTTTAATTTTGAAGATCGCGGGCCAGCTTTGTCGTATATTCGCACAAGCGAAATTCAAAACGGGCGGGCACATCAGGGGTGCTTCAGCACAGGACATTTCAGACAATTGATTGCGACTGCCTGGCGGCAACTGCTTTTCATCCGCCACGCAGCTCGCGCCAGTTCCGCCTGTTCCTGACGGTTGATCTGCGCAAGGAGGAACGATGCTTTGCAAACCAATTATGCATGTTGTTCTCGTGGGATTAGTTCTCGGCGGAATCGCGCTTGGATGCCAGCCGGCCCTTTATGGCCAGACAGCCACAGCCACGGTTTCCGGTGTGATTACCGATGCCCAGCGTGCTGTTGTTCCAGGTGCTACCGTGACACTCACGAATTCGGCAACATCTGCAGCCCGTCAAATCACGACTGCCATTGACGGAACCTTTGTGTTCGCCCAAGTCCAGCCCGGCACCTATGATGTCAAGGTGGAGATGACCGGGTTCAAGACCGTTATCCGGGAGGGCATTCAGGTGCTGGTTGGAACGCCCCTGACTGTCAACGTGCAACTTGAGTTGGGCGAGCTCTCCGAGAAGATCGTCGTGGAAGGCGGGGAAGTGAAGATCAACACCCAGGATGCTACGATCGGCAACGCCTTCCAAAGCTCCCAGATCCAGCAGCTTCCTCTGGAAGGGCGGAACGTGGCGGCGCTGCTTAGTCTTCAGCCCGGGGTTGTGTTCATCGGCGAGTTTTCCACCGATTCGCGCAACGGCAGCGTAAACGGAGGCAAGAGCGACCAGGCCAACGTCACTCTCGATGGCATCGACGTCAACGACCAACAGAACCGTACGGCCTTTACGAGCGTGCTCCGCGTTACAACGGAATCGGTGCGCGAGTTTCGTGTGACTACGACCAACGCAAATGCGGACCTGGGGAGCTCATCGGGAGCGCAGGTCTCGCTCGTGACCAAGAGCGGTACGAACAAGTTTCACGGCTCCGCTTTCGAATCGCACCGCAATACCGTAACCACCGCGAACGATTTTTTCCTGAAGCGCAGTCAGCTGGCGCAGGGACAGCCGAACAAGCCCCCCAAACTCTTGCGCAACGTCTTCGGGGGTTCTCTGGGAGGTCCGGTTTTCAAAGATCGCCTGTTTTTCTTTCTGAGCTACGAGGGACGGCGCGACGCCAGCGAAGTGGCAGCTGCAAGAATCGTCCCCTCCATGGACCTGAGGAACGGATTCCTCAAATATAAGAACACTGCCGGTCAGACAGTGACGCTCTCACCAGATCAGGTCAAGGCGCTGGATCCATTAGGAGTCGGTCCAAGCGCTGCGGTCTTGAGCGTGTTCAAAAAATACCCGGCGCCCAACGACAACTCGCTCGGAGACGGCATCAATTTCGTCGGCTTTCGCTTCGGTTCACCGATCTCTGTGAACCTGAACACCTACATTGCTCGGCTCGATTACAACGTCACCAACAGCCATACCCTTTTCTGGCGCGGCAATCTGCAGAACGACAAGAGCATCAGCGCCCAGCAGTTCCCCGGAGGCGTGCCGACCTCGACCAACCTCGACAATTCAAAGGGAATGGCGGTGGGAGACAACCTTACGCTGACTCCGAGGCTCACGAACGGTTTCCGTTACGGATACACCCGCCAGGGAACAGAAAGCGCGGGCGCTTCGACGGTGGCGGCAGTCAGCTTCCGCAGTCTGACAGACCTCTATCCCCTGACCCGGAGCAGCACGCGCATCACTCCCGTCCATAATCTGGTGGATGATGTTTCATGGGTCAAAGGCACGCACACGTTCAGCTTTGGAGCCAACCTCCGCTTCATTCGAAACAGTCGATCCAACCTCTCGAACTCTTTTCCGTCGGCGACGACCAATTCCTCCTGGTTGATCGGGAACGCCACCGAGCTGCAGCCCAAGGACCTGAGTGCCACAACGGCTGTCGCCTATCGTGATGCGTCAATGGCGTTGCTCGGTATCGTTTCGCTGGGTACCGCTCGATACAACTACGACCGTTCCGGAACTGCCCTGCCTGTGGGAGCTCCGGTCGCCCGCACGTTCGGCGCCGACGAATATGAGATGTACGCGCAGGACAGCTGGCGCATAAAGCCGAATTTCACGGTAACCTATGGCGTCCGATACAATCTCTATTCGCCGCCCTGGGAGACGAACGGCAATCAGGTGGCCCCGGACATTCGCTTGGGTGACTGGTTCAACCTGCGAGGTGGGAATGCCGCCCAAGGAATACCGTCGAGTGCGGCACCCGCGATTTCCTTCGATCTCGCCGGTCCGGCCAACAACAGGAGAAGCTTTTACGACTGGGACAAGAACAATTTTGCGCCGCGACTCGCGCTGGCTTACTCGCCGGGATTTACGAAGGGATTTCTTGCCAAGCTCACGGGCGGGCCGGGACGCACGTCAATCCGGGCCGGCGCTGGCGTTGCCTATGATCGTATCGGAAGCGCGCTGGCGGTGACTTTCGATTCCACGGGTTCGTTCGGGCTCTCAACCAGTCTGACGAATCCCGCCAGCACCTTGAACGCCGCGACCGCACCCCGGTTTACCGGACTGAACGATTTGCCGGCTTCGCTCCTGCCTCCAGCTCCCCAGGCAGGTTTTCCCGTCAAGTACCCAAGTCTGTTTGCCATCACATTCGGGTTGGATGACAACATCATTACTCCCTATTCAATCAACATGAACCTGTCGATCCAGCGCGAGCTGCCCAGGAACTTCACTTTCGAGGCCGCCTACGTTGGACGCGAGTCGCGCAAGCTCCTCATCCAGAGCGATCTGGCGATGCCGTTGAATCTCAAGGACATGGCGTCGGGATCGACCTACTTTCAAGCCGCCCAGCAACTGATCGCGCTTGCCGGAACTCCGATCCTGCAGGTGCCTAAGATCCCCTTCTTTGAGAATGTATTTCCGGCGCTGGCTACGACGGCCGGGGCTCTGAACTCAAAATCCGCCTACGCCGCGCGTAAGTTCTCAACCTTCAATCCCGGCGTTCCCAACGAGACTCAGCTGACACCGACTCAGGTCGCCTGGTATCTCTACAACCAGTTCTACGGACCGAGCTACGTCAATGCCCTGCAGGACATCGATGCACGCTGCATCGTCGCCTGCAGCAAGTTTGGTCCCTACGCGTTTTTCGACGATCAGTTCTCGTCGCTTGCTGCCTGGCGCTCGGTGGCGCCGGCGAGTTTTCACAGTATGCAGCTGATGCTGCGCAAGCGGTTTTCGCAAGGGCTGCAGTTCGACTTCAACTACACCTTCGGCAAGTCGATAGACTGGTCGTCAGGTGTTGAACGAAGTGGAGCTTTCGGAGGCGGTTTCATTGCCAATCCGTGGATTCCGGGGCAACGAAAAGCCGTCTCTGATTACGATTTGACGCATCAATTCAACGCCAACTGGGTTGCCGAGCTACCGTTCGGCCGGGGCAAATGGATCGCAAACAGTTCAAATTCTCTCCTCAATGGTTTTATCGGCGGATGGCAGGTATCCGGCATTTTCCGAGAGACGTCGGGCTTCCCCATTGGCGTGATAAACGGCCGGTTCTTCCCCACAAACTGGCAGATCAATGGCTTGGCGACACTCAAGGGACAGGCGCCTCAGACAGAGACGACGAAGACTCCCACTCCAAACATTTTTCCGAATCCCAGCCAGGCGATCCAGTCATTCAAGAACACCGTCGCGGGAGAATCCGGCTCTCGCAATGTGCTTCGTGGTGATGGTTTCTTCTCGATTGATCTCGGCGTCGGCAAGTCGTGGAAGCTTCCGGCGGAGGGTCACCTCATCCAGTTCCGCTGGGAAACGTTCAACCTGACGAACAGTGCCCGCTTCGATGTGAACTCGCTCTCCCTCACGTTGGATACGGCGACGACGTTCGGTAACTACGGCGCGATGCTCAACAATCCGCGTGTGATGCAGTTCCTGCTGCGGTACGAATTCTGAGTGCCAAAGCCGGAGCCTCCAGCTCCGCGGTCGCTGCTTCGCATGAGCTGCGGGCTGACGCACGGACCTGTTGAAATGCCAGTGGGGCGGGCTTCAGCCCGCCGGGCCAGCAAGACCGGTCCGGCGCACCGCGTGGCGGGATCCTGTTCCCAACGTTTCGGATGTCGGAAATGTGTGAGCTAGTGCTGGCGCCATTGATCTAAAGCAGGTACCATCCGGACGCTCATTTCAGAGTCGGTCCTTAAACTGCCGTCTTCCGGAGGCTATATGTCTGCCATCAACCGATTCATGTGCCCGGCGCTTCTTGGATTTCTCTGTTTTCCGATCCAGTACGGATTCGGGCAGATTTCAACGCCCGAACAATGCCTCGGGTTTAAACCGGGCGCCGACTACCACCTTGCGACGTACGAGCAGGCGATCGGGTGCTACGAACGGTGGGCGAGCCAGTCGCCCCGAATGAGAGTTTTCGATGCCGGACCGACGCCAATGGGAAGACGCATGAAGTATGCGATCGTCTCATCGGAAGCCAATATGAAGCGACTCGATGAATATCGCGAGATTTCGCGAAAGCTGACGCTCGTGCGCGGCGTCTCCAATTCAGATGCCAAAGCATTGGCGGATCGTGGCAAAGTCGTAGTCTGGGTGGACGGAGGTTTACACGCGTCAGAGTGTGCGCCGGCTCAGCAGATGATCCAGCTGGCTTACGATTTGATGACAGGCGAGGATGAAAGCACACGGGGTATTCGGGACAACGTCATAGCGATTCTGGCGTTTCCGAATCCCGACGGCATGACGCTGCTGTCGGAGTGGTACAGCTCGAACCTGAAAACGGAGTACGAAACCAGCCCGATGCCCTGGGTGTACAACAAATACGCCGGCCACGATAACAACCGCGACTCGTTTTATGCGAATTTGCTCGAAACCCAGAATCTGATGCGACTGCAGTTTCAACAGTGGTTCCCGGAAGTCCTGCTGAACCACCACCAGCCGGGGCTGTTCCCGGCCCGC
>Ga0335070_10007011_pt1 | contig 13240 bp, 12 predicted proteins | sample Lox_Sample_13_FD_206722 | JGI IMG/M metagenome (GOLD analysis project Ga0335070, IMG submission 206722) | Soil microbial communities from Loxahatchee National Wildlife Refuge, Florida, United States - Lox_Sample_1.3 | ecosystem: Environmental > Terrestrial > Soil > Wetlands | place: USA...
ACGACGTAGAGCCCGGGTGCACCCAGCGGGATGCCGACGACCTCGAACGCCTTGGCTCCATTCGGCTTGGGCAAGGTGAACGATTTCACCGGCAACGCAGGCAAGGTGGCCGGCTGGGTACCTGGCGTCGCGTTGCTCGGCGGCTGGTCGGGGCTGAACACCGATGCCATGCGTCGCGCCAGGTTCACCTTGCGCAGCCACGGCATGATCTCGTCGAAGCGCTCCGGAGGAATACGCGTGAGAGTGCCGGTGACTGTGCCGATGTTTCCCGCCACCTCCGGTTCGAGATTGCGCAACGTCACGGGCAGCACCGGTTCCCCCGCCTTCGATTCGATGATGCCGAAGCGGGATGAGAACTTGGCCAACGGCGGCAGCGGAGCGGTCTTTACTGTGAGCGGGTATTCACCTGCGTTCATGAGCGTGCGGCCGGCCTCGTCGTGCAGATCTGGCGGCAGTTCGACACGAAAGGTCGCCGATTCGGGAAACGGTCCTTTGAAATCCACCCGACTGACGAAAAGGTCGGGCGTCTTCGGCTCGTCCGTCCGCGCCTCGGCGATCCAGCGCTTGCCGTCCGCGCCGGTCAGGCGGATCTGGCTGGCCTGCTCCCACTTCACGGGTGCGGAAAAGGAGACGCTCATCGCGGTCAGCGGGATGCAGTCGGCATGGGCATTCTCACGCTGGCAGTAGAACTGTGCGGTGAACGCTTTGCGGGTGGTGAAGCTGAGCACCTGGTCGCGCTCGGTGGCGACGCCGCTCGCCGCGGCGATACCCGTTCCCCAGACAAGACTCACCTTGGCGTCGTTCGGAAAGCGCTGGCGTGACTGCAGGACGATGATGGGACCGTTGAGCGCGCCGCGCCAGAAGGTTTTGAGGATCGCATCGCGCGCCGCGCCGGTGACCAAACGCACGCCGACTCGTTCCTGAATGCCGGCGACACGGAACCAGGCATGTGCAAGCACGGATGCTTCAGTCGGCTCCGCATCCAGTGACAGCACGAAGGCCTGATCCTCCTCGATGGATTCGTTGCCTTCGAACGGCTCCGAGCGCCGCACGGCAGGGCCGCCGGTGGAGAAGGTGAAGGTGCGCGTCCCGCCGACGGCTGTGCCCTTCACTGTCTTCAGGCCGGCACGCAGACGGAACGTGCATCGCACGCCCCCGGGGACGTCGCGCTTGAAGTCATAGGCCCAGTTGCGGCTGTCGATCCAACGGGCGGTGCCTTTCTCGGTGCAATCGATCGCGAACGGGTCGACGGTGCTGCGCGGGTCGCCGAGTGGCACCATAGGTTCTGAGAAGCGCGCGGTGACCTGGCGGACCTGTTTGACCGTGCGCTGCGGGGTGAACTGGACGACGTGCGGGACAAGGGGTGCGGCGGCGGATGTGGTGACAGCGCACGCCAGCTGCACGGCGATGGCGAGCGCGCCTGCTCGATAGAGCGCCATCACGTCGTGGCTTTGCATGCGCATCGTGTATTTGCCCCCGTGCTGGGCTCACGGCATACCAGAAACCCTTGCGAAGTGTAGGGTGCGCCAACGTCAGCTCGGGTCTGTTGTGTGACCCTCTGTTGTCTGTTGTCAGCATTTTGGGATGCCCTGTGAATCGTCCGGGCCCCTTTCAAATCTGGCGCCCCTCCTGCGGCTTGCTGTCGACCCCTCGCGCAGATACTTTCTTCTGCATGTTCGCCGTGCGGGCGCAGCGAGAGGGTAGTCAGGCGTGACGGTATCTTCACTGGACGACGCACCCGTCGTCTTCTCCGACGTTGACATGGCCTTCGAGAAGCGGCATGTGCTGCGCGCGTTCTCGTGCCGCTTTGCGGCCGGCAAGATCTCGGTCATTCTCGGCGGCAGCGGCTCCGGGAAGACGACCATCCTGCGGCTCATCGGTGGGCTGGTGCGGCCGCAGCGTGGCCGCATCGTCGTTGCCGGCGAGGACATCAGCCGGCTGTCCGAGACCCAAATGTACTCCGTGCGCTGCAAGCTCGGCATGATGTTCCAAGGCGGCGCGCTACTGGATTCGCTGACGATCTTCGATAATCTGGCGTTTCCGTTACGCGAGCATACGTCGATGAGTGAGAATGAGATCGCCGCCGAGGTCCACCGCCAGCTGGCTGCTGTCGGCTTGTCGGACGTCGACGATCTGCTGCCGGGGCAGCTCTCGGGTGGCATGATCCGGCGCGCCGCGCTGGCTCGCGCCATCGTTCGCAAGCCGGAGATCCTGCTGTGCGACGAGCCGTTCTCGGGGCTCGACCCGATTTCGGTGAAGCGCATCGAGGCCTTGCTGCGCCGCATCAACCGTCAGCTGGGCGTGACCATGCTGGTGTCATCGCACCACATCCCATCGACGCTGCGCATGGCCGATCAAGTCGTGCTGCTCCTCGGTGACCGCGCCGTCTCGGGCTCGCCCGCGGAACTGTGCCAGAGCACAGACGCGCGCATCGCCGGCTTCTTGAACGAGGAGGTGGACGAGTCCATCGAGCCGCCCGCCTACGCCGGAAGCCACAGGTTCGCGGCGCCATGATCACGCTGGTGCAGGATCTCGGCGCCGGGGTTCTCCAGTTCATCGCCCACCTCGGGCGCATCACCCGCTTCGGCGCGTCCGTCGTGCGCGCCGCGCTGACCCGGCCCAACCGCGTGCGCATTTTCGTGTCGGAGCTCTTCAACCTTGGCGTGCTGTCACTGGTCATCATTTGCGTGTGTGGCTTGGCCGTCGGCATGGTGCTCGGCCTGCAGGGATACAACACCCTGGTGCGCTTCGGCGCCGAGCAGTCGCTGGGCGCGGTGGTCGGCCTGAGCCTCATCCGTGAGCTGGGTCCCGTGCTCACCGCGCTGCTGGCGACGGGGCGTGCCGGCTCCGCCACCACCGCCGAGATCGGCACCATGGTCGCCACCGAGCAGCTCGACGGCTTGCGCATGATGTCGATCAATCCGATTCACCTCGTCGTGATGCCCAAGACCTTCGCGATGGTGTGCGTGATGCCGCTGCTGTCGGCGTTGTTCATCGTCTTCGGCTTGGGCGGCGGCTATCTGGTCGGCGTGGTGCTCATGGGCGTCGACGGCGGCGTGTACATTTCGAGTCTGCAGTCCGCAGTCGACTACTACGACGATGTTGCCGGCAGCCTGTTGAAGGCGTTGGTGTTCGGCGTCCTTGTCGGGCTCATCGCGACCTATCGCGGATACACCTGTGCGCCAACGTCTGCCGGCGTCAGCTCGGCGACCACCTCGACGGTGGTCGTCGGCTCCGTCTCGGTGCTGATTTTCGACTACTTCATCACCGCTTTGTGGGGAGTGTGATGAGCCGTTCGCCCGCCCGCGACTTCGTCGTCGGCCTCTTCGTGCTCGCCGGCCTGGGCGCCATCGCCTACCTGTCGATGAACGTCGGGGGGTTTTCGTTCCGCCGCGCCGGCGGCCTGGTCGTCTACGCGTCGTTCGATCAGACGGGCGGCCTCAAGGCACGCGCGCCGGTGGTGATCTCCGGGGTCAAAGTCGGGCAGGTGGACTCCATCGGGCTGGACAAGAATTTCCGCGCCCGGGTGGAGATGAGCCTCGATCACAACCTGCAGATCCCTGCGGATACGTCGGCGTCGATCGTCACCGCCGGGTTGCTCGGTGACCGCTACATCTCGTTGCAGCTGGGTGGCGAGGACAAGTACCTCAAGTCGGGAGATGAGATCACCATGACCGAGTCAGCTGTCATTCTGGAACGTTTGATCGGCAAGCTGATCCACAGTACGGACGTGCAGAAATCGGAGTGAGGCGTCGGGGGGACACTGTGAGCTGGTTGCGCTACTTGACGCTGGCGGTCGTGCTCGTCGGCCTCGCGGGGCTGCCGCTCCCCGCACACGCGGCCGCGGCGGCGGAAGCGGAATCCAACCACGACCCGCTGGAAGGCTTCAACCGCGGCATGTTCTGGTTCAACGACAAGCTCGACCTCTACGTGATCGAGCCGGTGGCCAAGGGGTGGGACAAGGTCATGCCCGATGCGGTGCAGCATTCGATCCGCAATTTCTTCAGCAATCTGCGATTCCCGATCGTGGCGGGAAATGCCCTGCTGCAGGCGAAGTTCAAACAAGCGGGTTCGGACGTCGGCCGTTTCGTCGTGAACACGACGGTGGGCGTTGCAGGCTTCTTCGATCCGGCCACCGGCTGGGGATTGCCGGCACACGACGAAGACTTCGGGCAGACGCTGGGCTACTGGGGCACGCCGCCCGGCCCGTATCTGGTGCTGCCGTTCTTCGGCCCGTCGGATCCGCGCGACACGGTGGGCTTGGCGGCGGATTCGTTTTCCACCGTGTATCCGTTCTTCATTGTCTACTACTACACGTTCGGCGCCCGCGCGATCGACCTGGTGAACACGCGCGCGCACTATCTCAAACAGGTGAAGGAGGCCAAGGAGGCGTCCCTCGACTACTACAGCGCGGTCCGCAACGCCTACGTGCGGCGGCGCAAGGCCTTGGTGAACGACGAGACCGGCATCTCTGAAAAGGAGGCCGAGTACCTGTATAATGTCGACACCGACGAGGAGTAGTCAGCCATGTACGAGCAGCGCACGAATTGTGGACATCATCCGGCGGGCGTGAGCGAGCAGCGCCTTGGTCGATGGCTAGCGGCATGTCTTGCGGTGTTCCTTTGGATCGGTCAGGGTCGCGTTGCCGGCGTCGCCGCCGTGGAGAGTCCGACGGCGGTCGTGCAGCAAACCGCCGACGCCGTCGTTGCCGTGCTGGCCGACAAGAGCCTGACTACAAAGGAGAAGCGGGCCAAGGTCGAGCAGATCGTCTATGCGCACTTCGACTTCACCACCCTGTCGAAACTGGTCCTGGCCCGCAACTGGAAGCAGCTCTCGCCAGAGCAGCAGCATGACTTCGTCGAGGAGTTCAAGCGGCACCTGTCGGTCACCTACGGCCGTAACGTGGAGACCTACAACAACGAACGCGCCGTGATCACCGGGGATCGGCAGGAGTCGAACGGCGACTGGACGGTGAAGACGAAGATCGTCCGCCCGAGCGCCGAGGACATTCTGGTCGACTATCGCCTGCGCCAGCAGGACGGTGAGTGGCGGGTGATCGACGTGATCATCGAGGGCGTCAGCCTGGTGGCGAACTTCCGCTCGCAGTTCCAGGAGATCCTCACCAGCAGCAACGCCGATCATCTCATCCAGTTGCTGCGCGAGAAGAACGCCAAGGGCGAGCCGCTGAAGTCGTAGCGGCGGGTTTTCCTCGCGACGCCGCAAATCCCCGCTCACTGCGTTCGCTGCCCCCTTTTTCAAAGGGGGCGATTCTTTACCCCCTTTGGAAAAGAGGGTTACCGCGCAGCGGCCGGGGGATTTGCACACGCGTCGTGGAACCGAGACGCATCGGTCTTACGGGCTCCCGACACGCACCCTCACGGGCGCACTTCGTAGTACGCATTCACCGGGTTGTCGAAGTCGTGGCGTTTGAAGCGCGTGAAGCCGGCCGCGGCCGTCATCCGGCGGGCGACGGGCTCGCTGAAGCCGAGCGTGCCCAGGCCGGCGCCACCCGGGACCGACAGCGCCGACGACATGCAGCTCAATACGGAGATGCTGTACATCATCGCGACCATCGGATTGCGTTCCAGATTCTCCTCGAACGTCGGTTTGGCGTTGATGTCGGCGATCAGCCACGTCCCGTCTGGCTTGAGCGCCTGGCGCACGGCGCGCATGACGTCCTCGGGATGCGTCATGTCGTGAATGCAGTCGAAGCTGGTGATGCAGTCGAAGCTGCCGTCCGCGGGCAGGGCGTCGCCGCTGGCGTCGTGGAACGTGACGTTGGCGACGCCCGCCTGAGCGGCGTTGGCGCGCGCCCGTTCGATGGCGTGCTTGGAGATGTCGTAACCGTGGAACGTTGACTGCGGGTAGGCCTTCGCCATTTCCAACAGCGCCAGGCCTGCGCCACACCCGACGTCGGCGACCTTCGCGCCGGCCTGCAGCTTGGCAACGACCCCGTCGAGCGCCGGCAACACCATGGGTACCAGAAAGGTGCGGAACCAAGGTGCCAGGAAGCGTTCGATGCCGACGGCGCCCTCGGGGCCGAAAGCGTCGTAGGGGAGGCCGAGACCGGTTCTGAAAGCCTCGGGCAGCCGCTCCAACACGGCGAACTGTTGCGGCAGCGAGTGGAAGCCGCCGGCCGCGAACGCCGGACTGTTCTCCTCGGCGAGCACGAACTGCGCTTCGAGCGACAGGACAAAGCGTCCGTCACCTTTGTACTCCACCAACTGGGCGGCGGCCTGGCTGCGCAGCCATTCGCGGACCCAGCGCTCGTTGAGGCCGGTGCGTTGCGCCAGCTCTTCACTGGTCACTGTGCCGGCAGCGCGCAACGCCGCGTACAGACCGAGGCGGTCGCCGAGATAGATCATCCCCGACACTACGGCGCCGCTCAGAAAACCGAAGACATGCTTCACGAACTCCCGGAGCTTCTCGAAATCCAGATCTGCTGACACGTAGCTCTCCTCAGATGAGAGTGGTTCACCGTTCACCGTGTTCTCTAGCTGCTGCGGCCCGATGCGGGCAAGACATGCCTCATGCCGCGCCTGGACACGCGGAGCACCGCCCGCTGATCACGACGATGAGAGTAACGCCGCATCGGATGTCGAGGAAGATCGCATGGCGAATGAGTGGAAAAACTTCGGTGCCCGGTTGCGCACGACCAAGATGGCAACCGCCCGCATCATCTGCCAGGTCACAATGGGCACCGCGCTAGCGGCACATTTTCGCACATTGAGCGTCAGAACTGTTTTCAGACTGACGCGTCCGGCGTCTTCCCGTGCCTCCAGTTGGTGCGCCGAAGAGCGCATCCACGTGGCATGTTGATCGCAACGACGCGCATCGATGACCGAGAGCTGTAGGACGATGCGAACGACACAGCACCAAAGTGCATTACCGCCACCGCCGAGTTCCCCAACAACACCGACGATCGTTGCGCCAGGCACGGATCGGCGGTTTGCCTGCGGCAGCGACTCCGACATGGAGGCAGCCGTTGCGTCGGGTTGCCGTGCATGGGCGCTCCACCTGCCGGCGCGCGTGCCCGCATGGCGCATGCGCGGGTACTCCTTGATCGAAGTGACGGTGGCGATCGCCGTCCTCGCCATCCTCGTGCGCATCGCCGTCCCGATCTGGAAGGCGGGTTCTCTGAACGTCGTGACCGCCCGCAAGGTGGTCATGGCCAACCTGCGCGCGGCCCGGGCCAACGCGATTACAAAGTCCATGCACTATCAAGTTTCCTTTGTCGCCGACAATAACTCCGTCAAGCTCTCTGGCATGCAGCAACCCACGCCCCCCGCGACCAGCTGGACGGTGGATACATTGAAGGTGCAGACCAGTACGCTTCCGAAGAGCACATGGGTCTCGACGCCATCCGTGGTCGTCGAGTTCAATACCCGCGGCATGGTTGTCAACAGCAGTAGCGTCACGCTGATTACCTTCGCCGACTCCTACGGCCGCACCAAGTCCTTGCAGGTGTGGCCCTCCGGACAGATCCATGAAATGTAAGGTGCGCAAGAGTGAACGCGGATTCACCCTCGTCGAGACGCTCGCCTCACTGGGGGTGTTCGCCCTGGCCGCCGGGGCGATCGGCAGCTTGCTGGTGACACAAACCCGCTTGGAGACGAGCAATGCGCTTGCGACGACGGTCACCAGCTTGGCCGCAAAGGAACTGGAAGACCTGCGGTCGCTGGACTACGGCAGCATTCCGGGCTCCCGGACCAGTACCACGACAATCGCCAACGTAAAGTACACGGTGACCAGCACAGCGACGTTCGACACCCCGGGGCCGCAGATGGCGAGCATCACCACGACCGTCAGTTGGACGGAACCGTCCGGTTCCAAAACCTACACCGTCAATGCGATCTACACCGATGTCACGCGCTGAACGGGGTTTTTCGGTGGTCGAGATGATGGCGACCATCACCATCATGAGTCTGGCATTGAGTGTCGCCAGCGGATTTTTCGTGACCAACCGCAAGTTCTTGGCCGACGAAATGGTGCGCCAAGAGACGTTGCAAGGTCTGCGCACGGCACTCGACACCCTGGAGCGAGATCTGCGGCTCGGCGGTGCCTGCCTGCCAACCACGGGGAACGACTTCCCCCCGCTGGCAGGGAGCAACGCCGGCACACTCGACGGCGTCATCACGCGCACGGCGCTCGTGCGATCCGACCTCACGTGCATTCAGAACACCCTGCAGGCAGCGAGCCCGGCAACGGGCGTCGCCGCGGGTGCCACGACGCTGCCTTTGCAAAGTGTCAGTGGCTTCGCCGCGGGACAGCGAGCCTACATTCGCGGCAGCACCAACTCCGGCGAGTACTTCAACATCATGGCGGTGAACAGCACGACCAATGTGCTGACCATCGGTGCTGCCCTGGGGAGTGCGTATCTGAACGGGAGCGGTATCTGGGCGGTCGACGAGCGCGTCTACAGCATCGATTCCACCACTTATGCCCCACTGAAGGTGCTCACCATTGCGACCAATGGAGCGACCGCCGTCCCGTTTGCATACGGGGTGCAGTCGATCAACATCCAGTACCAGCTGGTCAGCAACTGTCCCGCGTGCGATGTCGTCGACCTGCCGACCGCAACACAATGGGCACTCGTCAATCAACTGTACCTTACAGTGACAATGCAATCGGAAAAGCAGCTGTCGAACGGGCAGTACTTCACGGTGACTGGCAACATCGGCGTCAAACCGCGCAATCTGCTCCCCGGCACGCAGATATTGGGACCGACACCGAACTGAGCGGCCGCACAGGACGGAACGCACTATGGTAGCAGGTCGAGGACAGCGTACAGGCGAGGCGGGCATCGCCATGGTGGCAACCTTGTTGACTCTGGCGGCGTTGCTGGCGTTGGCCGCCGCCATGACGGCGTCGATCGTCAGTGACACGCAATTGCGCGGCGCCTACAACCGGGCGACGACCGGGTTCTACGCGGCTGAGTCCGGGCTGGACGCTGGCATGGGTGGGTATCGCGATCTCTTTCTCGACTTCAAGGTACCCGGTACCAACGACTTCAAAACGCAGACCGTCAATGTTGGCAACCGCACCGTCAGCTACAGCCTGGCCGACCGGAACCCAACGCCGGGAATACCAACGACCGTCCAGATCCCGTACGGGCAGGTCTTCGGCGGTCTCAACGCGCAGCAATACCTCTACACCGTCAACTCGTCCGCAGTGAACACATTGGGCGACACCGAGGCCACCGTCGGGGCCGAATTCCAGGTGGGATATATTCCCCTCTTCCAATTCGTCGCGTTCTACGCCAATGACCTCGAGATCGATCCGGGCGCCATCATGAACCTGAACGGGCGCGTTCACACCAACAGCAACCTCTACCTGGGCCCGGATGCCAACCTGACAATTTCCACCAATTCGGCCATCGGTGTGAACTATGTGCAAGTGACGGCGGGCGGCAGTATCGAGCGTGGCCGGAAAGATACGGGTGCGTGCAACACGTCGCCGACGCTCCAGGTCAGCACGGCGTCGAACACGCTGCAGACGCTCAGCTGCGTCAGTGGCTCCACCCAGGTCGTGCCGTCGAGCACGCTGTCGAGCTGGGGCGGCACGATGATCAGTGGCGTATCGCGCATCGCTGTGCCGCAGCCCAGTATCGTGGCACGCGGGAGCGGAGACTACTGGAGCAAGGCCGACCTGCGGATCGCGCTGATCCTCAATCGGCAGTGGACGTCCACCCACTTCCCCGGATCGTACCCCCACTCGATCGTCGTTCTGGACAGCAGTGGAAGCGTCAACACTTCCCTCCAATCAGCGCTGGAAAACTTCATTTTTCAGACGCCGGCGACCAGCACGAGTCAGTTCTCGAACACCCGGCCAGTCTTCTACACCGATGCGCCGACGCAGGGTTGCACCTCTGGGTGCGCGTGTACCAACTGCACCAACGCCACTCCTTGGGGGTGTACGTCCGCCCAAACCGGCGCCGCAAACGGACTTTCGGCTTGTTATTCCCCTGCATTCCAGGCCCAGTACAATTCGGCTGGGACTCAGGTTCTTTCAGCAGACCAACGCGTATATGCATCGGCCATGAACTCACCCGGCAGAAGCACGGCGCCCATCAAGCCCGCAGATTCCGACCCGCGCCGCGGCGGGTTCTACAACTGGCGCGAGGGCAAGTGGACCTACCTGCTCAACATCAACGTAAGGGACCTCCTGCAATGGAACATCGACCAGGGTAGCCCATTCTTCAATAAATCCGACACGACGGATGGGGGAATTGTCCTGTACACCACGGTGTACGACGCCAATAACCCGTCCGCCACCTCGGTCAACGGTTTCGGCTTCGGCGTGCGCGTGTTCGGCTCGCAGACCCTACCATTCCCATCGCTTGGTTCCCTGGGTAACGACCCGACGGGCATCACCGTCGCCAGCGATCGTGCGGTCTACGTGCAGGGCGATTACAATGCGCCGCCGGGTGCTGGAGGCGTGTTTACTCCGGCAAATCTCTGGCAACCGTCATCGATCGTCGGCGATGCGCTAAACGTCATGTCGAACAACTACCTCAGTTCCAACGCTGCCGCGGGGACGTGCATCAACGACTGCCAGAGTAACCGCAGCCTGGGCGATGCCAGCCGGGCGGCGACCACGACGACGATCAACGCGGCGTTCCTCGCCGGCGTCGATGCCACCACCGCGGGCAATTACAACGGCGGCTTGGAGAACTATCCGCGCTTCCATGAAAGTTGGGGCAGCGCGAACACGCTGAACTATCTCGGTTCATTCGTCAGCCTCGGCACACCGCAAACCGTAAGCGGTCCTTGGTGTGGGACGGCAGGCTCCTACACCGGGGCGCCGCCGGCGAAGAGCGGCTGCAACATCTACGATCCGCCCAAGCGCGTGTGGAACTTCGATCCCAACTTCCAAAACGTGGCCTACCTGCCGCCACTCACGCCGCGCTTCGTCTACGTCCAGCAGATCCGTTTCACGGAAAACTTTCTGTAGTCTTACCGAGCCGGCGCGCCGAATCCCTGATCACCGGTTGCGTGCCGGTTTACTCGGCGCACCGAGGTATCTACAACTTCCGGGTGCGCACGCCGGTCACTCCGACCCCGACACCCGCCGCTGCCAACTATCTCATCGTCAGCGACCTGCACGTGCGCGGCGGCTTCGAAAATCCGACGCAGGGGCTGTATCACTTCGATGCGGAGTTCGCCGATTTTCTGCGCTACTATCGCCTGCACCGCGCGTCGACCCGTCCGTGGACGCTCATCATTGCCGGTGACTTCATCGAGTTCCGCTACGTCACCGATCTGCCCACACCGGGCGACCGACTGCTGCATGGAGTCACCTTTTCGCAGTCCGAGATGCGCTACGGAGCCGGTACCGAGGCGGACAAGTCGCGCTGGAAGCTCGACCGCATCCTGCGCAGTAGCCACCCGCAGCTCCTGCTGAGCCTGGCGCGCTTCATTGCCGAAGGCAATCACGTTGTCGTGCTGCGCGGCAATCACGACACGGAGATGATCTGGCCGGAGGTGCAGGAGCACCTCCGGCGGTTGATCGCCGAGCACCATCCCGCCGACGTCAGCTACATGGCGATGAAGGAGGCCGTGTCGCAGCGGCTGCAGTTCGCGCCGTGGTTCTGGTACGTCCCGGAGGTGCTCTACGTCGAGCATGGCTGCCAGTACGACCCATTCTGTTCGTTCGAGTACTTCCTCCACCCGGTGGTGCCGACGCGGCCGACGCGCATCGAGAATTCCATCTCGGATCTGTCGATCCGCTACTTCGCCAACCAGATCAAGTTGCTGGACGCGATGGCCGTGGAGAACATCCGCTCCGCCGGCGAGTACGTCGTCTGGGTGTTGCGCGGCAACCTCGCGTTCATCCCGCGTGCCGTGCGGCTGTATGCCGCGATGGTCCGTGGCATCGTGGCAAAGAGCGGCCGCCCGGATGCGGACGCGGAGCGCGGCGTGTGTTTGGAACACGAGCGCCGCCTCGCCGACGCGGACGCACGTCTGGGTCTGCGGCCCGGTACCACGGCGGCCGTCCATGCGCTGCACGCGACGCCGCTGATGCGCAGCGTGGGGCGAGCGCTGCGCTTTCTCGGCATCGACCTACTCGCCTGTGGCAGCCTGCTGGTCGGAGCCCTGGCCGTCATGCTGGCGGTGTCCCCGCACAACGTCAGGCTGCCGGCCGTCGGCTTGAGCGCGATGGTTGGGAGCGTCCTGGCTCTGGTGGGCCGGCGGCGGGCACGTCGCATCCTGGATTATGAAAATCTCCGCCGCATCGCCGACCGTATCGGGCACCGGTTCAGTGTCCCGTACGTGATCTTCGGTCACTCGCACCAAGCAGGACGCTGGCCGCTGGCCAACGGTGGCACCTACTTCAACGTCGGGACGTGGGTGCCGCTGGCGAAGAACGCCTACTTCGTCTACTTCGCGCTCACCGGCGAGGGCGCCGAGCGCGCTGGCCGCCTGTGGCGCTGGAACAAGCCGGCGGCGCGGCCGGAGGAGTTCAGTCGGCCGTGATCACCGGCGCGTGGCACGCGGGATGGGGTCGGCTCTCTCGATGACGCGTCCAACACGTTCATTACGGCGGTCGCGCGTGCCGGCCGGCCGCATCGAACGGCTCGCCCGGTTCGGCTGGCTGGCCGGCGAAGTCGCTCTCGGGGCGGTGGCCGAGGGCGTGCGCCGCATTGCCGGGAGTCCAGGCGCCCACAGCCTGATGCTGACCGAGGCGAACGCCCGGCGTCTCGCCAGACGGCTGTCGGGACTGCGGGGCGCCGCGATGAAGGTTGGTCAGATGTTGTCGCTGCAAGGAGCAGACGTCTTGCCGCCCGAGGTCACCCACGCGCTGGCCATCTTGCGGGCCGAGGCGGACGCGATGCCGCAAGCGCAACTGCGCCGGATGTTGGGCCAGGCCTTTGGCGCCGGCTGGGAGCAGCGCTTGCGCGACTTCGACAGCGTCCCGGTGGCGGCGGCTTCGATCGGCCAAGTGCATCGCGCCACCGCCGCTGACGGCCGTCAACTTGCCCTGAAGATCCAGTATCCCGGCGTGGCCCACAGCATCGACAGCGACGTGCAGAACGTCGCCGCCATCCTGCGTCTGACCCACGTGCTCCCGCGCGAGGTGGATTTCTCCGAACTGCTCGCCGCGGCCAAGCGTCAGCTGCGCCGGGAAACCGATTACTACACCGAGGCCGAGTTGCAGCGCCGGTATCGTGCTCTGGTCGCCGACGAGCCGGATTTGGTCGTGCCGCGTGTCCACGAAGACTTTACGACTGCACGCATCC
>Ga0335070_10007012_pt1 | contig 13240 bp, 6 predicted proteins | sample Lox_Sample_13_FD_206722 | JGI IMG/M metagenome (GOLD analysis project Ga0335070, IMG submission 206722) | Soil microbial communities from Loxahatchee National Wildlife Refuge, Florida, United States - Lox_Sample_1.3 | ecosystem: Environmental > Terrestrial > Soil > Wetlands | place: USA: Florida...
CAGCATCACATTGTTCACTGTGATGCTGGTCCCCGGCTTCGGCGTCGCGTCCGTCTACGCCCAGCCGGAGCAGGGCAAGGGAAAACAGGAAGGCCAGAAGAAGGCCGAAAAGCAGCCCGAGAAGAAGACCGAGGAAAAGGCCCCCGCCCTGCCCAGCTGTCCGGTATCTGGCAAGCCGATCAATTTTGCCGTGAGCGTCATGACCGATGACGGCCCGGTCTACTTCTGCTGTCCCGCCTGCCCGGAAAAGTACCAGGCGGACCCCAAGAAGTATGCGGAGAAGGTCGCTGAGCAGCGCAAGGCTCTGGCGGCGATGCCCCGGGTGCAGGTGACTTGCCCGGTCTCCGGGAAAGCCGTCGATCAGAAGGTATTCATAGAGAAGGGCGGCAAGAAGATCTATTTCTGCTGCAAGGAATGCCCTCCTCAGTACGAGAAGGACCCGGCCAAGTATGCCGCGAAGTTGGGCGGTTGCTACTCCTATCAGACCAAATGTCCGGTCAGCGGCGAGGAAATCAGTCCCAAGTCGTTCGTGACGCTGGAAGGCGGGATGAAGGTTTATTTCTGCTGTGGCAACTGCATCCCCAAGTTTGAGGCGGATCCGGCGAAGTACACGGCAAAGCTGAAGGAGCAGGGCATCAGCATCGACCCGGCGAAGATGAAGATCACGGGCCGTGAGATGGGAAAGGGAATGGGCGAGAAAGAGCAACAGGAGAAACCGAAGGAGCCTGCCAAGTAGACAGGCCGCGGATCGCACCGCTGGAAGGCCAAGCACCGGCAAGCAAGCCCTTCATTCCTTCAGCCGGATGGCAGCTCAGAGATTGCCGCTTCGACCAGGTCCACGGACTCCGGTCCGTGGGCTTGGCGCGGCGGCGGCGACGTCTTATGCTCCCGCCCGTTCGGGCAGTAGCAAGTGAACAACCTGAAAGGTCGAGTCATGACTGCGGACCGGGGAAAGCCATTCCTTCTTCTGGGGGTGATTGGCCTGCTCGTCTGTGCCGGTTGCTGGCATCAGGCCGCGATGAAAACCGTCTCCGAGGCGGTCCAAGAGGGCCAGCAGCAACGGGCAACCGCCGCCGACTCGTATGGCCAGGTTGCCGGGCCGCGTCCCACGCCCGAAGCTCATACCTCGGCGTCCGCGGCAGCCTCGGCTCCCGCCAACCTCCAGGAACTCATCCTCCACGCGCTGGAACATAACCCGGAGATCCAGGCCTCGGAGCACACCGCCCGTGCGAAAGCCAACCGGGTAGCCCAGGCAACGTCGCTGGCGGACCCGTTGCTGTCAACCAAGACGATGCCCACGCCGCTGATGCTCGCGGACGGCAATCAGGTCTTCATCCTGGGCATCGATCAGGACCTGCCGGTCCCGATGAAGCTCGACCGCCGAGGCCAGGTGGCGATGGACGAGTTGCGAATGGCCCTGCACGATCTTCGAGGCGTCCAGCAGCGTGTCATCGCGGACGTGAAGCGGGCATACTTCGAACTGTTTGTCATCGATCGCTCAACCGATCTCGCCCTGGAGAACAAGGAAATCGTGAAGGGCCTGCTGGATGTGGCCCGCGGTCAATATGCCGCGGGAAAACGCGATCAACAGGATGTCCTGCGGGCCCAGGTCGAGTTGGCCAGCCTGGACGGAGATCTCATCGAACTCCGCCAGCGCCGTACCACCACTCTGGCAATGCTGAACAGCCTGCTGGATCGCCCGGGGGGCACGCACGTGGACACGCCGGGCGGCTACGATCTGCGCCGCGTCCGCGCCCGCGTGGAAGATCTGCTGGCCACGGCGGCCGATGTGAGCCCGGAACTGGGCCGGCTGCAAGAGCAGATTCAGCGCGACGAAGCGGCGGTCGAGCTGGCCAAGCTCGCTTACTGGCCCGACTTCAAGGTGGGGGTCGAATGGATGGCCATGGAACCGCGCCGGCCGTTCATCCCGCTCCCCGATCCGGATACGGGCAAGCGCGACCCCGTTGACTTCATGCCTTCGAGCGGCACGGACATGTGGGCGATTACGGTCGCCATCAACCTCCCCGTCTGGTTCGAGAAGATAGAGGCCGGGATCCGTGAAGCCCGCCACACCCTCTCCGCGTCGCGACAGGAATACGCTGCCGCCAAGAACCAGATCGCCTATCGCGTTCGCGACGCCATGGCCCGGGTGCGATCGCAGCGTGAGCTGGCGGAGCTCTTCGCCGGCACCATCATCCCGCAGGCCAAGCAGACGTATGACGTCTCGCTCGCGGGCTACACCGCAGGCACGTCGGACTTCGAGTTTCTGATCGACAACTGGCAGAAGTGGCTGGCCTTCCGCACCCAGTACTACCGTGCCCTGGGCGAGCTGGAGCGGAGCGTGGCTGATCTGGAGCAGGCAACCGGCGTGAGCATGGTTGACATCGACTCCATCGGCCCGCCCGATTCCCAGGAGACTCAACATGGCGCCTGAGACGCAACCGCCCAACCCTGCCGCGGGTCCGTCGAAGTTCTGGATGGCCGTCCGGATCCTCAATGTCCGGCTGAGGTTCATCTTCCTGATGGTCCTGGTGGGCGTGGTCGCCAGCCAGTGGGACAATCTGATGAACCACTGGGAGCGATGGCGCAGACCGCAACACGCCACCGCCACGGCCGCCGAGGAAATCGAGTTCTTCTGCCCTATGCATCCCTCGGTCGTTCGAGACGCGCCGGGCAACTGCCCTATCTGCGGCATGCCGCTCTCCAAGCGTCCGAAGACTGGCGAGCGTGTACTACCCCCCGGCGTGCTCGGGCAGGTGGAGCTCAGCCCCCTGAAAGTCGCCATGGGGCGAATCGGCACGTCGCCCGTCGAGTATCGCCTGCTGGCCCGCGAAGTCCGGACGGTCGGCACGGTCGACTATGACGAAACCCGCCGGGCCTTCATCACCTCGCGGGTGAAAGGCCGGATCGACAAGCTGTTCGTCAACTACACCGGCCAGACGGTCAAGAAAGACGATCCCCTCGTCTCGATCTACAGCCCCGATCTGCTCGTGGCCCAGCAGGAACTCCTGTCCGCCGTCCGGATGCGCGAGCAGCAGAAGGACGCCAGCGAAGCCGTGAAGGCCAACGCCCAGGCCGTGCTGGACTCCACCAGGCAGAAGCTCATCCTCTGGGGCCTGACCGAGGCGCAGGTGGACGAGATCATCAGGCGCGGTACCGCCGACACGCACGTGACGGTCAGATCGCCGATCGCCGGCATCATCACGGACAAGAAGGCCCTCGAGGGATTGTATGTCGCGGAAGGTGATGCGCTTTACACCATCGCTGACCTGAGCGATGTCTGGATGCAGGCCCAGATCTTCGAAAGTGACATTGGCGGCATCCAGGTGGGCACGGCCGCGGAAGTGACGACCACCGCCTACCCCAACGAGATTTTCGCCGGGCGGATCACCTTCGTCGCCTACACGGTCGATCCGGCGACGCGCACGGTCGCCGCCCGCCTCGAGATCGACAACCAGGACTACAAGCTGAAGCCGGGCATGTACGCCAACGTGACAATTCGCCTGCCTGTCGGACAAGTCATTCCGATCGACTTCACCTCGAAGCCGGCGGAGGCCGCCGCGACGACCCGGGTCACCGACACCGGCGGGTTGGTAAAGGCGTATCTCTCGCTTGCCGCCGCGTTCGCCGCGGACAAAACGGACGACGCCGCAGCCGGCAGCATTGCGACCGAAGCCGAGAAGCTCAGCCGCCTGGGAGACGCCACATTTCGGGAGCAGGCATCGGCCATTGCGAAAGCGGCCGCTGCCATGAAAGGCGAGAGCCTCAAGGGGCAGCGCGAGACGTTCAAGACGCTCAGCGCCAAAATCATCGATCTTCTGGCCGGCAATCCGCCGCGAGACATGAAGCTGTTCGTAGTTCATTGTCCGATGGCCGATGCCGATTGGCTCTCCACGGCACCGGAAGTCATCAACCCATATTACGGATCAGACATGCTCAATTGCGGCACGGTCACCGGGCCGCTGAAACCCAGAAGCCGGGGCGAGCCGGGCATTGTCAACGAGCAGCGTTTCTCGATGGGCTATTACTGCCCGATCGAGCCCGACCGGCTCTACAACGAACCGATGGAGTGCCCAATCGACAAATTCCCCATGAAGTACGCCAAGGTCGAGAAAGTGCTGGCCGTGCCGGAGTCGGCGGTGATCGACACCGGTCTGCGCAAGATCGTCTATCGGGAAAGCACACCGAGCGTCTTTGACATGTTGGAAGTGAAGCTCGGGGCAAAGGCCGGCGAGTTCTTTCCGGTCCTGGAGGGGCTGAGCGACGGCGACAAGGTGGCAACGGCTGGGGCGTTTCTGGTAGACGCGGAAAACAGGTTGAATCCCGCGGCCAGTGTTCAGTACTTCGGCGCTACGGGCGCGCCGCATCAACATTAACCAATGATCGGCAATCTCATCGAATACTGCGTCCGCAACCGCTTCATCGTCATTCTATTGACGGCGTTCGTGGCGGTCTGGGGCGTGTATTGCGTCATGCACACGCCCATCGATGCCATTCCCGACCTGTCTGAAAACCAGGTCATTGTCTTCACCGACTGGCTGGGACGCTCGCCGCAGGAGATCGACGATCAGATCACTTATCCGTTGTCGGTCAATCTCCAGGGCCTCGCGGGCATCAAGGCGGTCCGCTCATCGAGCGAGTTCAACTTCTCGATGATCAACATCATCTTCGACGACAAGACCGACTTCTATTTCGCCCGCCAGCGGGTCCTGGAGAAGTTGAACGTCGCCGCGACCTACCTGCCCGCCGAGGTAGTCCCTTACCTGGCACCCGACGCCACCGCTCTGGGGCAGATCTTCTGGTACACCGTGGAGGGCGATGGGCGGAGCCTGGATGAGTTGCGGGCCATACAGGATTGGTACGTCCGCTACCAGTTGTATGTGCCCGGCGTCGCCGAGGTGGCCAGCGTCGGCGGCTTTGTCCGCGAGTACCAGATCGACGTGGACCCGGACAAGCTGCGGGCCTACGAGATCCCGCTCGGCGCCATTTACAGCGCCGTGGCCCGGAGCAACATCGCCGTGGGCGGGAAGGTCTTCTTCGAAGCCAAGGCCGAGTATCTGATCCGCGGCGTCGGCTGGCTGCGCGGCATCAAGGACATCGAGGACGTCGTCGTCGCCGAGCGCAACGGGGTGCCCATCTACGTTCGCAACCTCGCGACCGTGCAGCTCGGACCGGAATACCGCCGCAGCATGCTCGAGAAGTACAACACCGAGGCCGTCGGCGGCGTCGTCCTGATGCGCTACGGCGAGAACCCCCTTAGAGTGACGCAGGCCATCAAGGACCGCATCCAGCAGTTGCAGGCCGGGCTGCCGGCCGGCGTGCGGATCGTGCCGTTCTACGATCGGACCAGCCTTATCGAAGGCGCCATCCACACGCTGTCGGGGACGTTGAAAGAAGAGCTGATCATCGCCAGCATCGCCATCCTGCTGATCCTGACGCACATCCGCAGCGCCTTCGTGGTGTGCACGACGCTGCCGCTGGCCGTCCTGATCTCCTTCATCCTGATGTACTACCTGGGCATCCCCAGCAACATCATGTCGCTGTCCGGTATTGCCATCTCCATCGGCATCCTGGTGGATGCCTCCGTGGTCATGGTCGAGAACGCCACCCACGAGCTGACCCGCCAGTTCGGGCACGGCCACAAAGTCGCCGGCAACACCACCGAGATCGTCGCCCGGGCCTGCCGGCTGGTCGGCAAGCCTATTTTCTTCGCCGTGCTGATCATGCTCATCTCCTTCCTCCCGGTCTTCGCTTTGGGTGGGCAGGAAGGCAAGATGTTCCACCCGCTGGCCTTCACCAAGAGCTTCGCCATGGTCGGCGTGGCCATTCTCGCGGTGACCTTCGTGCCGGCCATGATCCCCGTCTTCATCAAGGGCCGCCTCCGCAGCGAGGAAGACAACTGGATCGTCCGCAGCTTCATCAACATCTACAAACCGGTCCTGACCTGGCTGATGAGGGTGCCCGCCGCCGGCCTGTGGTTCATGGGCTTTCTGTTCATCATCGGCGCCGGGTTCATCGGCAGCCGGACGCTGTTCATGGGTGTCCTGGCCGTGGCACTGTTTTTCGGATCGGTCTTCTTCCGCCGGCTCTGGAGCCAGGGGCTGGCCTTTCTCCTGCTCGTCGCCACGGCCGCCTGGGCGTGGGATTTTCCCAAGCTCGGCCGCGAGTTCATGCCGCCGCTCGACGAAGGCAGCATCATGGACATGCCGGTGACGGTCCCGCGGGTCTCGATCACCGAGGCGGCGGATGATATCCGCGTTCGCGACGAGGTTATGCGCGCCTTCCCCGAGGTGGATCAGGTAGTCGGGAAGGTCGGTCGGGCCGACACGCCGACCGATCCGTCCGGCATCGACATGGTGGAGACCATCGTGACCCTGCGGCCCAAGGCCTGGTGGCCGAAGCGAAAGATCCAATATGGCGATGCTGAAGGCGCGGTGAGCGACGCATTCCTTGCCCTTCAGCAGGCCAAGTACCTCCCCACCGGCTTGGATGCCGACAAGGCCCGAGCCCTGATCGACGACGCGACCATGGAGACGCTGACCCGCTTTGATCGCTTCATGCGCGACTTGGCCCACCGCCGGCAGGTTGAATACCCGCCGATCCTGGCGCGAAAGCTGGTCGTCGCCACCGTCAACGATCTGCTCGACATATTCCTCGCCAAGGGAGCGATCAAACGCGATCCCACCCGCGCGGAGATTGAGCAATTGGCTGAACAGTTCGCCCCGTCGCATGGCCTGCTGCTGGTCGAAGTGCCTCGCCAGGAGGAAATGACCAAGCTGATCAACGCGATCAGCGGGAAGCTGGTCGAGATGGGCGTCGTCACGCCGAGCTCCGGTCTGCTCCTGCCGCAGCAGGCGCTGTGGCGCCAGATCAGTGACGTGGTGACAACCGCCCTGGGTGGGGAGCAACCGAGCATCTTCCGCGATCTATTCGACAACCTCGAGCGACGCCTGCACGACGAGTGGGTGCAGCGCATGAAGTCGCTCAACTGGGAGCTGGAGGACAAGGGCATTCCGTCGCTTGTGGCCTTGGCGGTGGATGCGTTGATCAAATGCGCCGGAGAGCAGAAGCTGCCGACGACCCGACCAGCCGACGCGGCCCTCGACGATCTCTGCGCTCGCCTGGAGCCGCCGATTCACAGGCGCACCTTCCTTTGGCACAAGCTCAAGGGCGACATTGTCAAGGAGATGGACAGCGAGCTTCAGATGCCTGGCTGGGGCAACATCTGGACCCAGCCGATTATCAACCGCGTGGATATGCTCGCCACCGGCGTCCGCACCATGATCGGCGTGAAGGTCTACGGCCCGCGCCTGGCGGACCAGACGGTCGAGGTCATCGAGAACGGCCAAAAGAAGACCGTCGTGAACCCCGGCATCCAGTCAGTCTCCAACGCCGTCGCCGGCGTCCTCCGCGGCGTTCGCGGGGCCGTGGACGTGTTCCCCGATCAGATCGTCGGGCGAAGCTATCTGACCATCCAGATCGACCGTGAGAAAGCCGCCCGCTACGGCGTTAACGTCAGCGACATCCAGGAAGCAATCGAAGTGGCGATGGGCGGCAAGGCCATCACCACGACGGTCGAGGGCCGGCAGAGGTTTCCGGTCCGCGTGCGTAATGCCCGCGATTTCTGGCAGACGGAGGAAGCCCTGCGGCGAACCCTGGTCTCGGGACGACGGGGAATCCCGCCCGCGGAAGGCGGCGAAGCCAAAGGCAACAAGGAGCAGTCTTCGGGCGGAGAGCCCGCCGCGGGTGAGATGGTGCAGATTCCCATCAGCGAGGTCGCTGAGGTCCAGGTCGTCGAGGGTCCCAGCGTCATCAAGAGCGAGAATGGCCAGTTGCGGGCCTACGTCCAGTTGAACGTCCGGGATCGGGATGTCGTCGGTTTTGTCGAGGAGGCCCAGCAGGCGGTGGCAGCGAAGCTGAAGGAAATGCACCTGCCGCCAGGCTTCTCCGTCGAATGGAGCGGACAGTTCGAACATCAGGTCCGAGCCCGCAAGACGCTTCAAATCGTCTTTCCGATGGTCATCCTGATCATCTTCATCATCCTGTACTTGACCTTCAACGACGTGCGCGACTCGCTACTGATCATCCTGGCTGTGCCGGGAGCGTTGGTCGGCGGGGTGATATTCCAGAGCCTTTTCGGCTTCAACTTCAGCGTGGCCGTCTGGGTCGGTTATATTGCTTGTTTCGGCATGGCCACGCAGACGGGCATCGTCATGCTGGTCTACCTGCATGAGGCGGTGAACGCCCGCGGTGGTTTGGCCAAAATCGGGTCGCTCAGCGAATTGACCGAGGCCGTCATCACCGGCGCGGTCCATCGCCTGCGACCCAAGCTGATGACCGAGGGCGTGGCCATTGTCGGCCTGATGCCGATGCTCTGGGCGACCGGCGTGGGAGCGGAGGTGATGCGGCCGATGGCCGCGCCGGTGCTTGGCGGTCTGTTGATCGCGGACGAGGTGATTGACCTGCTGATTCCGGTGGTGTTCAACTGGTATCAATCGCGCCGCTGGCGTCGGCTGCATGCTCAGGCATAACCCAGCCGGAGCCGGCGTTCTCGGCCTGGCAAAGCCCTTTCGCAGAGGGCGGGAATCATACGGAGTGGCCGGTCACTCAATGAAAAGGCAATACTGAACGAGGTGCGAGGACCCCCATGATCTTCACTGACCTGCTCAACATGCTGTTCGGCCAGCTGATAGGATTCTTCTTCGACGTGCTGCGGGCGATCTTCGGCCTCGGCGCGTCGACCGGGGCGTAACGCCGCGGCACGGCTGCCTGCAGGGTGGCACGGACAAACTCCGTTTGTCCGTGCTGGCCGGCCATTGGTTTCCCCGTCCGTCACCCTCTTCGTCGTACGGACTTGCTTCTTATTCCTGAAGGCGTCTGATATCCGCCCCGAGTACCACCAGCCGCTGCTCGATGCGCTCGTAACCGCGATCGATGTGGTAAACCCGCGATAAATTCGTTTGCCCCTTGGCCACCAGGCCCGCCAGGACCAGCGCCGCCGATGCCCGCAGATCGCTGGCCATGACCGGCGCCCCGATAAGCTGTTTGACCCCCTCCACTACCACCGTCGGCCCTTCCTTGCGCAACTTGGCTCCCATGCGGCTCAGCTCAGCAACGTGAACGAATCGGTCGGGAAAAATCTTCTCCGTGATGATGCTGTTACCTTCCGCCAGGCACAGCAGGGTCATGATCTGGGCTTGCAGGTCGGTTGGGAAGCCCGGGTACGGCTGCGTCGTCACGCCGACCGGCTCCAGATGCCGCGAACATGACACTTCGACGCCGCCATTGCTCCGCTCCACGTTCACGCCGATGGCCCGCAGGCGATCCACCGCCGCCATCAGGTGGTCCAGCCGGCAATTGGCGATCTTGACGTCGCCATTGGTGATCGCGGCCGCCATCATGAAGGTCCCCGCCTCGATGCGATCGGGAATGACGGTGTATTCGCAGCCCCGCAGCTCCTTGACGCCCTCAATGGTAAGGCGCGGCGTCCCATGCCCCGTGATGTGGGCACCGCAAGCGTTCAAATAATTGCCCAGATCGACGACTTCCGGCTCGCAGGCCGCGGACTCGATGACCGTGGTCCCATCCGCCAGGCACGCCGCCATCATGACGTTGGCCGTGCCCAGGACCGTCGAGCCGAACGGCCCGCCCAGGAACATCTCCGTGCCCTTGAGGCGCTTGGCCTGGAGAAGGATGTCGCCGCCGACCAGGTCCTGATTGGCCCCCAGGGCTTTCAGCCCGAACAGGTGCAGCCCGATCGGGCGATCTCCGATGTTGCAACCGCCGGGTAGGCTCACCTGCGCCTGACGGCGCTTGGCCAGCAGCGGTCCCATGACGCAGACGCTGGCCCGCATCTTGCGCACCAACTCATACTCGGCGTGGCAGTTCATCTCGTCCACGACCCTCAGACGGATGTCGCCGTTCTCGTCCCGCGTGACGGTGACGCCGAGCTTTTCCAGGAGAACCGAAAGGTGACGCACATCCTCCAGACGCGGCACGCCCCGCAGAACGGTTTCGCCCTCCGTCAGGATGGACGCGGCCATGATCGGCAGAGCGGCGTTCTTCGAGCCCCCCACCGTGATCGTTCCCCGCAGTCGATTGCCGCCGGTGATTTGGAAATAGTCCATTTCGCAGCCCTCCCTGGTCTGTGTGAAACGGGACGCAGTTACTATCTACGAAGGCCTCGAAATCGCTGTCCCTGCGAAACCGCGGGGGGTCGAGCCACCGCCCGGTTCAGCCCAATGAAGCTCCCAGCCGCCCGGAGCCCCACGTGGTTTTCTGGCCATGTCTCGAACCTAACGCCGAGACCGCCCGCCGTCAATACGAACCGGGCCCGTTCCACGCACGCGGCAACCAACAACTACCGTCCGAGCGGGCGGATGCAAGCTTGAAGCCGCTTGAATCGATGCCTTGCGGCTGGCGCCGCAACCGTTACGCTAATCGCTGTCTTCGGCGGCCCGGGGTCGGCAACCAGCCGGCGGTCGACAATCAAGTACGCAGGCGCCCTGGGGGATTGGCGCCGGGCAAAGAGGAGGCACAGGCTCTGCCTATGACTGGTTCAACCGCGAACGGGCATACGCCCCGGGCAAGGGCGGTCAGGCGCGAGCAATGGTCGGGGTCCCAAGGAAAAACATACGGAGAAACAATGGCCCTGCGAGAGTTCACACACCACAAGGCGATCGAGTTAGGCAAGGAAGTCCTGCGGATGACGACGACGGCAGGCTCCGGCCACCCGTCGAGCGCGCTGTCGATCATGCACATCATCACGACGTTGATGTACGACGTCATGCGGTGGAATCCCGATGATCCCTGGCATCTCGGCAACGATCGCCTGGTCCTCTCCGAGGGCCATGCCGTGCCCGCGGTCTATGCGGTCTATGCCGACATGGGCGGCATCGTGGGCAAGGATCGCCGCTCGGCGCGTAAGCTGGAGCTGGCCGATCTCGCATCGCTCCGCGAGCTAAGCAGCCCTCTGGACGGCCATCCCAACCCCGCGGAGGGCTTTCCCTTCTTCGACGCCGCCACGGGCTCCCTGGGTCAGGGGCTGAGTGTCGGGGCCGGCCTGGCCCTGGCCGCTCGGTGGCGAGGCCTCGACCGGCGTATCTACGTCGTCATCGGCGACGGCGAATCCCGCGAGGGGCAGATCTGGGAAGCGATGGATTTTATCGCCGACCAGGGTCTCACCAACGTGTATGCCATCTTCAACTGCAATGGCCAGGGGCAGGCGGACTATGTCTCCAAGCAGCAGTCGGCGGACAAGATCGCCGCCAAAGCCCAGGCATTCGGCTGGCAAGTCGCGACCATCGACGGCCACGACGGCGACGCTCTTAAGTCCGCTTTTTTGGGGCCTGCCGCGCTTTCCAAGCCGCTGGCCGTGGTCGCCAAAACAGAGAAAGGCTGGGGTTGCGCCTCGCTGAAAGCCAAGACCAACCACGGCAAGCCGGTCGCTGCGGAGCATCTGACCGCCGCCCTCGCCGAGTTGGATTCGATGTACGAAACGCTCGCCGTGAGTCGCGACCCGGGAGCCATCTCGTATCGGCCCAAGCCCGGGACCCCGGCGGCCGTCACCCCCATGAAGCGGCGCGTCCTGGAACCGGTGCGGTTCGACGTGGCGATGCGTGAGGCGGACCTCGAGTCCATTCTGGCCAAGGCCAAGATGGCCACCCGCCGCGCCTACGGCGTCGCCCTGCTGACCCTCGGCGCCGCCGATGAGCGTATCGTGGCCCTGGACGGCGACGTCCGCAATTCCACTTACTCGGAGATGTTCGCCAAGAAGTACCCGGGCCGCTTTGCCGAGTGCAAGATCGCCGAGCAGAACATCGTCTCCACGGCGGTCGGTCTGGCCGCCGCCGGTTTTGTGCCGTTCGTGAGCACCTTTGCGAAATTCGTCGCCCGGGCCTACGACCAGCTCGAAATGGCCCAGATCGGCCGGGCCAACATCAAGATCACCGGCTCCCATGCCGGCGTTTCGCTGGCGGCGGACGGCCCGAGTCAGATGAGCCTTCACGACGTGGCCTATTTCCGAGGCCCCTGCCAGACCGACGACGGGTACGGGCGGCCGGTTTGCGTCTCGTTCCACCCCAGCGACGCCGTGGCGGCTTATTACTGCACCTGGTTGATGGCCAACCACGATGGCATGTGCTACATGCGAACCCACCGGCCCGATGTGTCGCTCCTCTATTCTTCCGAGGCCCAGTTCGAAATCGGGGGATCGCATGTGCTCGCCGAAGGCGACGCCCTGACCATTGTCTCGGCCGGCTACATGGTGCACGTATGCAAGGAGGCGGTCAGAACCCTGGAGGCCGGCGGCATCAAATGCACGCTGGTGGACGCTTATTCGTTCCCCCTCAAGACAGCACCGATCCTCGCCGCGGCGAAGCAAAGCGGCAAGCGAATCCTGTGCGTTGAGGACAACTATCTGGGCGGCCTCAGCGGGGCAATCGCCGAGGCGGCGGCGGCAACCGGCAGCATCAAAGTGCAGGCCATGACCTGCCGCAGGATCCCAAAGAGCGCCAGGACCACCGACCAGGTCATGGCCTACGTGGGCCTGTCCGCGGCCGACGTCGTCACGCGGGTCAAGAGTCTCGTGACATAGCGGCGCCATTCGGGCGGTCGGGCCGGCGCAACGGCCTTTCCGGGGGGCGTAAACCGCCCGTTCCACGCCCGGTCGCGCGGTCCCCCCGATCCGGCTCTGGCCCGTCTGAGCACCGGTCCGTTTCAGTGCTCTTTCAGTCTTTTTCCGGGATTCGATTATTCCGGGGGAGGGGCCTCGCAGCGTTGTAGTAACCGCCCCCTCGCCTGTAGAATCCGCGAAATCGTGCGCCGATCGCCCGGCTTGGCCCCCCTTGTTTGACGAGGCCCGTGCATGCAAGACAGCCGTGACAACGCTCTGGACGACTGCGTGATCTCGATCCAGCATCTGCGCAAGTGCTTCAAGAACAAGCTGGGCGAGAAGGCGGTCGTTCTCGATGACGTCACCTTCGACGTTCATCGCGGCGAAACCATCATCATCATGGGCGGCAGCGGGTGCGGCAAGAGTACGCTCCTGAACTGCCTCATCGGCGAATACGACGTGGACGGCGGCCGGATCCTCTACAAGACCAAGGAGATGCCGGCGCCGGTGGACATCGCAGGCCTGGAAGAAACCGAAATGAACGAAGTCCGCAAGCGATTCGGCATCCTCTTCCAAAGCGGGGCCCTTTTTAATTCCATGAGCCTGGCCGACAACGTCTCTTTGCCC
>Ga0335070_10007013_pt1 | contig 13237 bp, 15 predicted proteins | sample Lox_Sample_13_FD_206722 | JGI IMG/M metagenome (GOLD analysis project Ga0335070, IMG submission 206722) | Soil microbial communities from Loxahatchee National Wildlife Refuge, Florida, United States - Lox_Sample_1.3 | ecosystem: Environmental > Terrestrial > Soil > Wetlands | place: USA...
GGCCGCGCACTCGAGTGGCTCCGTCGGGCGGCGGGCCCTCCGCCTCATCGCGTCAACCGCTGCGTTGTGAGCCACCGCGAGGAGCCAAACGCCCGGTTGCGCGACGGCGGCGAGCTCGCCCCGCCGCGAGGCGAGGCGCACGAAGACGTCCTGGACGACGTCGCGTGCGTCCTCTTCCCGACCCGTTCGCCAGAGCGCGAGGCCGTAGAGGCGGCGGGAGGCGAGGTCCCATACGGTCCCGAGCGCCGCGGCATCGCCCGAGGCGAGAGCGTCGAAAGGCGCCCGCAGTGCCTCGCTCCAGGAGGCGTCCCGGTCAGGAATGTCCTCGTCGAGGGGGCCGGCCACCGCGTGCATCCTAGGGAAGACGCCCGGGGTCCGCGATCTGGTCACGGCGCGACGCCGGGGCCGGGCCCCGGCGCCGCCGCCCGGTCAGTGGTCGCTCTTCTTCTCGCTCTCCGCGTAGAACTGCTGCTCTTCGGTCGAGCCCTTGAGGGCCGACGTGGAGACGTCGCCGCCCGTGACCGTCATCTGGATCTGGTCGAAGTAGCCCGCGCCGACGAAGCGCTGGTGCTTGACGGCCTGGAAGCCCGCGGTCCGCTCCATCTCGAACTCGTGCTCCTGGAGCTTGACGAACGCCGACATGCCCTGCGCCTTGTAGCCGTGCGCGAGGTCGTACATCGACGCGTTCAAGGTGTGGAATCCCGCGAGCGTGATGAACTGGAACTTGTAACCCATCGCGCCGAGCTCGTCCTGGAACGCGGCGATCTCCGCGTCGGCGAGCTTGCGCTTCCAGTTGAAGGAGGGCGAGCAGTTGTAGGCGAGCGGCTTGCCCGGGAACTTCTCGTGGACGCCCTCGGCGAAGGCCTTCGCCTCGCCGATGTCCGGCGTCGACGTCTCGCACCAGATGAGGTCGACGTACGGCGCGAACGCGCACGCGCGGGCGACGGCGTACTCGAGGCCTCCCTTGACGATGTAGAAGCCGTCCGCCGTCCGGTCGCCCGTGAGGAAGTCCTGGTCGACCCGGTCGATGTCGCCGCGGATGAGGTTCGCGCCGAGGGAGTCCGTGCGCCCGATGAAAACGGTCGGAACGCCCGTGACGTCGGCCGCGAGGCGCGCCGCGATGAGCTTCTGGATGAAGTCGTGGATCGGGACGAGCACCTTGCCGCCCATGTGGCCGCACTTCTTGAGCGACGAGAGCTGGTCCTCGAGGTGGATGCCCGCGGCCCCGGCCTCGATCATCGACTTCACGAGCTCGAACGTGTTCAGCGGTCCGCCGAAGCCGGCCTCGGCGTCCGCGACGATCGGCGCGAAGTAGTAGATGTCCGTCTTGCCTTCCATGTGCTGGATCTGGTCCGCGCGCATGAGGGCGTTGTTCACCTTGCGGATGACGGTCGGGACGGACGTCACGGGGTAGAGGCTCTGGTCCGGGTACATCGTGAGCGCGTCGTTCGCGTCGCCCGCGACCTGCCAGCCCGAGAGGTAGATCGCCTTGAGGCCGGCCTGCACCTGCTGGACGGCCTGGTTGCCCGTGAGCGCGCCGAGGGCGCGGACGAACTTCTCCGTGTGGAGCAGATTCCAGAGGCGCTCGGCCCCCATGCGGGCGATCGAGTGATCGAGCTGGACGGTCCCGCGAAGGCGATCCACTTCCTGCGCCGTGTAGGGGCGGACGATCCCTTTCCACCTGAGGTCGTTGGCCCAGGAGCGCTCGAGTTCGGTGATGGACTGGGTGCGGTACATGGGATGCTCCTCCCGTTGCGTGATCATCTCTCTCTCCCGGACGCCGGGGCCGGCGGAATTTAGCTCAGTTGAGCCGGTTCCATCAGGGCAATCTGGAGGCGCCGGGCCACTTTTTTCAAGGCGGTTTCTTCGACGGCCCAATAGAATTGCGGCCATGAAGACAGCCGCCGCCGTCCTGACGCTCGGGCTGACTGCCGCGTTCTCGGGCCCCCGGGCCGCCGCCGACGAGCCCCCGACCGTCCTCGAGCGCGTCCAGAAGAAGTTCGCCGAGAACGAGGACATCCGAAAGCTCGCGACGAGCCAGCCCCAGGCCCTCGCCGCGGCCGGCTGGATGACGGGCACGTGGAACGCGACCGTGAAGACGTACGCCACGAAAGCCGAGGTCGAGAAGGTCGAGAAGGGGACGCGGACGACGCGCTTCGAGCTCGGCGGCCGCTGGCTCCTTTCGCGGAACAAGGGAGCGGGGCCGCTCGGCGAGGATGCCGTGGAGATCCTCGGCTTCGACCCGTACCAGCGAACCTGGCGCTGGCAGTTCTTCTCGAGCGTCGGCCGCGGGACGAACGCCGCGCTCGTCTCGGCGCAGGGCTGGGACGGCGACCGCCTGACGCTCGCCGGGACGTTCTACATCTGGGGCGAGTCCGCGGACGTCGCGCTCCGCCTCGTGAAGATGAGCGACGACGAGTATTACGAGATCTTCGAGGAGAAGCTGCCGGGCGACGTCAGGCGGCCGTTCCTCGAGTACCACTACACGCGGGCGAAGGCGCACGCCGCGGCGAAGCCCGCCCCGCAGCCGCCCGCGAAATAGCCGGTGCGGGCGGCCGGGTCGGCCTAGAACTTGTAGACGATCGCGGCGACGAGGGCCGTATCCGTCTTCTTCAGTGGGTTGTTCGGGTCCGTCGAGATCGGCTTGTTCTTGTAATCGACGAGATACGCGACCTTCAGCTCGAACGACTTCACGAGCGTCGCCGAGAGCCCGACCTCGAAGTGGTAGAAGGAATCGGACGTATTGCTCGTCTTCCAGAGGCCGGCCGCTTTCTGCGTGAGCGTCGCCGACGGCGAGAACTTCCACGTGAACGCCTCGCCGACGCCGAATGCGCCGCTCGACGTCGCGGCGAAGCCCGAGTCCTTCTCGAACGCCCCGCCGACCGACCCGTCGAGAGAGAGCTCGAGCGTCTTCTCCTTGACGACATAGGTCCCGGCGCCGGCCATCGGGGCGATGAGGTACGTGATGTTCTTGTTCTGGTCGCGAAGGTAGCCGACCTGCGCGAACCCGTAGATCCGGTCCGTGAACTTGTACTCGTAGCGCAGGGACGCGGTCGCCTTGTCGACGGACACGACGCCGTCGGTCGTCGAGCGCAGGTAGAAGGCCTCGGCCTTGAACAGGTTGTGTGTCTTCGGGTCGTACGTGAGGTTGAAGCCGAGGTTGAAGGCGCTCGTGTCCGAATTGCCGGTCGTGAGAGAGAGGCCGGCGCCGAGCGAGCCCGTCAACGGCGGCGGCGGCGGCTCGGGGCACGGACAGGGACACGCGCACGCGGGCGGAGCCGGCGGGTCGGTCTGGGCGAGCGCGGGCGCGGCGGCTGTCGCGACGACGAGCAGGAACGGTATCAGCGACTTCTTGAGGTCCATCGAATCCCCTTCTCTAAGAGTGGCGGCGGCTCACGCCTGCCGGAGAGACCGCGCGAGTTTACGACGGAGTCGCCCCCTCAGCGGACGAGGAGGAGGGCCGCGACCGCCGCGGCGAGGACGAGCGCCGCGATCAGGGCGGCCCTCGCGAGCCGGCCGCCGGAGGTCCGGGCGGGAACGGCCGCCGCCGCGCTTCCTCCGGTCTCTCTCGCGAGGAAGCTGCGCAGCGCGTCGCGAAGGCCGGCCGCGTCATAGCGGCCGCGCCGGTCGCGGGCGAGCGCCTTCGCGACGATGCGCTCGAGCTCTGGGTCGGCGTCGCCCCGGAATCTCGAGAGCGGGGGCGCGTCGTCGTCCAGCCTTCGGGCGAGGTCCTCGATGCCGCGGGAGCGGAACGGGAGGCGTCCGGCGAGGAGCTCGAAGAGCGTCGTCCCGAGCGAGTACACGTCGGTCCGGCCGTCGAGCGGCGTGCCCGCGAGCTGCTCGGGCGAGACGTACGCCGGCGAGCCGACGAGAAAGCCCGTCTTCGTCCGCACGGAGCTGTCCGCGCTCTTGGCGATCCCGAAGTCCATGAGCTTCGGCCGGCCATCCGGGGCGAGGAGGACGTTCTCGGGCTTCACGTCCCGGTGGAGGACGCCCTTCGCGTGGCTGTAGGCGAGCGCGTCCGCGAGCGCTTCCCCGAGGCGCGCGGCCTCCTCGGCGCCGTGGATCCGGCCGCGGCCGGACGAGAGGCTGGGCCCTTCGACGAGCTCCATCGCGTACCAGAGCGCGTCCCCTTCGCCGCCGGAGTCCCAGACCCGGACGATCGAAGGGTGGTCGAGGCCCGCTGCGATCCGCGTCTCGTCGCGGAAGCGCTGGAGGGCGTCGGGGTCGGCCCCGGGACCGACAGCCATGATCTTCAGCGCCTCGATGCGTCCGTTCGAGAGGTTCCGCACCTTCAGGACGGCCGCGTAACCGCCCGCCCCGATGGGCTCGAGGATCTCGTACCGGCTCCCGACGTGGTGCCGCGCGAGCGCGGCGGCCTCCTCGGCGTGCACGAGAGGATCCTACGCGAGAGCCGTCAGTCGGGGAGGATGACCTCGGTCCGCCGGTTCAGGGCCCGGCCTTCGGCCGAATTGTTCGGCGCGACCTCGAACTGCTTGCCAAAGCCCTGAGTCTTGATCCGGGAAGCGTCCACGTTCTGGTTCACGAGAAAGTTGCGCACGGTCTCGGCCCGCTGCAGGGAGAGCTTGTCGTTGAAGGCGTCGCTGCCCGTCGAATCCGTGTACCCGCAGACGTACACCTCCGCCTTCGGGAAGTAGCGGTTCAGGATCTCGGCCTGGCGCGCGAGGACCGGAAGCGCGTCCGGCTTGAGGTCGGCCCTGGAGGAATCGAAACAGACCTTTTCGGCGTACTCGAAGATGAGGACACGGGTCAGAGAGAGCTTCCGGGCGACCGGAGACACTCCTTCCTTGCCCAGCCGGAAGACGACGACGGCTTTTTCGGGCGACAGGATCCGGATCCGCTTCTCGACGATGTCGAGATCGTCTTTCTTCACCGTCAACGAGGCGACGTCGTCGAACGTCGTCACGTTCAGGGATTGCGGCGCGTCGCCGATGCTCTTTCCCTTGAACGTGACGTGGGCGTGCTCCGGGTCGGAGATCACGTCGATCGCCATCTTCATCTCGATGGTCTTCGTGCAGCCGGCGAGCGCGGCGGCGGCGGCGAGCGTCAGGAGACGCGAAGCGGTCGTGCGCATCCGATCACCTCCCGGGTTGCGGCGGATTATTGCCCACTTCAGAACTGGACGGTGAACGCGAATCGGCCCTCGACGGCGCCGCCCCGGTCGTCCCGCGCCGGCCGGAACGTGTAGCGCGAGAGGACGTCCAGGGCGAGCGCGTCGCAGGCGGGGGAGACGGGCGAGATCACGCGCCTCGCCTTCAGCGCGCCGTCCGATCCGACGACGACGGACACGCCGACGACCTGCCCCCCGCACGCGCGCTCCTGCTCCGGAGAGAGCGCGACCGGCGCGATCCGATCGACGTCCGGCGGGGCGACCACGCGGCGGACCTGAGGCGCGGCAGCCGGCTCACGGGCGGGCGACAGCCGGGCGGGCGGCAGCGGGACCGGCGTCGCGTGTGCGGCCGCCGGCGGAGGGGTCGTCGGCTCGAGGCGAGCCTGCGGGGTCGAGACGGGAGGAGCCGTCGGAGCGGGAGCGGGCGCCGTCGCGGCGGGTTTCGCCGTGGGGCCCGGCGGGACGTCCACTTCCCGCCGCGCGCCCTGGCGCGTCAGGAAGAAGGCGGCGCCGGCGAGGAGGACGGCAGCGGCCCCGAGGCCGAAGACGGCGAGTCGCGCCCGGCCCGGCTCGGTTGGGAGCTGAGGCATCGGCGAGGACTGGGCGACGACCACGGGCGAGACCCGGCGAACGGGGGTCGGCGTCGGCGAGGGGGGCGGCGGCGGGGGAGCGGCGATCTGAACGACGGACGCCGGGATGCTCGCCGTTCTCTCCAGGGACGAAGGGTCGGCTGCCGGGACGGCGGACGCGGCGCGCGGGCCGTCGAGGAAGGCCTCGAGATCCAGGCGCATCTCGCGTGCTCCCGGATAGCGCTCGCCGCGCGAGCGCGCGAGCGCGCGGGCGACGATGCGATCCAGATCGGGGCTCACGTCCGGCTTCCGGCGCGAGAGGCGCGGCGCGTCCTCGGTGAGCCGGTTCGCGAGGTCGGCCATCCGGTCGGAACGGAACGGGACCGTGCCCGTGACCATCTGGAAGAGCGACACCGCGAGGGAGTACACGTCCGTCCGCCCGTCCAGCCGCTCGCCCCGGAGCTGCTCGGGGGAGATGTAGGCCGGCGATCCGAGGACGAGCCCCGTCTGCGTCTTCACGAGGCTGTCGTCCGTCTTCGCGATGCCGAAATCCATGAGGTAGGGCCGGTCCCGTCTGTCGAGCAGGACGTTGTCCGGCTTGATGTCGCGGTGGATGACGCCGCGCGCGTGGCTGTACTCGAGGGCGTCGAGGAGGGGGATGACGATCCACACGGCCGCCCTTTCCTCGAAGGCCCCGCGCCGCCCGATCTCGGCCCGGAGCGTCGGCCCGTCGACGAGCGGCATCGAGTACCAGAGCGTTCCCGCGTCGTGCCCGAAGTCGTAGACCTTGAGGATCGTCGGATGCTCGAGCGAGGCGGCCACGCGGGCCTCCTGCTCGAATCGCTGCCGGAACTCCGAGCGCTCCTCGTGTCTCCCGGCGACGACCTTCAGGGCCTCGAGCCGCTGGAGACGGAGGTTCCGGACCTGGTACACCGCGGCGAAGCCGCCTCGCCCGAGAAGCCCGAGAATCTCGTAGCGGCCTTCGAGGAGCCGGGAGACCTCCCGGCCTCTTTCGTCTACGGGCTGCATCCGGCTACTTCTCCTCCGGGGGACGCCCCCCGGGGCGCCCGCAGGGAGGGAGTCTAAGCCGAGCGGGACTCGCGGCGGATCAGGAGGACGGCCCCGCCGGCCAGCGCCCACGGCACGAGCATGAACGCGCCGACGATCGGCCAGACGTTCGGCTCCTTCGGCGACGCGCTCGCCGCGCAGGACGGACACGCCGGAGCGGCCGGCGCGAGAAGGAGCGCGGAAGCGAGGGCGGAGGACGCGAGGAGGGCGCGAAGCGTGGTCTTCACGTGCACGGCCTCAGTGGTGGATCCACGGGAGTGTCGTGGCCCGAAGGAGGTTCGCGCCGTCGAGCATGAGGAAGACCGCGTAGAACCCGGCCAAGGGAAGCGGCAGCGCCGCGAGCCAGAGGAGCGAGCGCTTCTCGTACTTGAGGTGCATGTAGTAGAGGCCGACGAAGGCCGCTTTCGTGAGCGCGAGCGCGACCATCACCGCCGACATCAGCCGTTTGTCGATCTTCGTGTACGAGACCGCGACCTCCACGAGCGTGAGGACGAGAAGGACCCAGAAGATCCGGAAGTAGTCGCGCCTGTGGCTCGAGTGATCGTCCGGGGCGGAAAGCTCGGGAGGGTGTGCATGTTCCGTCATACGGCGCCTTTCACGGGATGAGGTAGACGAGCGTGAAGACGAGGATCCAGACGAGGTCGACGAAGTGCCAGAACAGGCCCGTGATCTCGACGAAGTTCGCGCCGTTCTCGAGGTGCCTGCCGCGGAAGACCCCGAAGGCCGTGATGAGCAGGTAGCACACGCCCGTGAAGACGTGGCCGCCGTGGAAGCTCGTGATCACGTAGAACGTCGCCGGGAAGTTGCCGGACGGCAGCGTGAACCCGTGGTGGATGAGGTGCGTGTACTCGTACGCCTGCCCGCACAGGAAGAAGATTCCGCCGAGCGCCGTCAGGAGCAGCCACTTCACGGCGCCGAGCCGGTTGCCGTGCTTGGCGGCGTCGAGCGCGAGGACCATCGTGAGGGAGCTCACGATGAGGACGAACGTCATGACCGCCGTGAACGGGATGCCGAGGACGCTCGTCGGCGCGGGCCAGTGCGGGTTCCCGACCCGGAGGATGCCGTACGCGAGGAGGAGCCCGCCGAACGTCATCGCGTCCGTGACGAGGAAGATCCACATCCCGACTTTGCCGGTCGTCGCCGAGCCGAACGTCGGCCGGTTCGGGACGGTGTGGTCCGGGGCGAAGGCGACGTCAGATGCTGAGTTCATTCACAGCCCTTCCATGTTCGCGAGGAGGCCGATGTCGCGCATGATCCCGTCGACGTTTTCCCGCGTGGGCGCCTCGACGCGCCGGATGCGCCCGTGGGCGTCGGCGAGGAGCAGGTAGCCGTAGAGCGGGACGTCCGCGCGCCCGCCCGCGGCCCGGCGGATCGCGGCCTCGGCTTTCTCGAGATCGCCGCCCAGGAGCGTCCAGCGCGGCGCGGTTGCCCCCGCGTGCTCGGCGAGATCCGCGAGCGGCGGCGTCCCGGGCGCCTCGTCGACGAAGCTGACGAGGCGCAGCGCCTGGCCCGTGTTTCGGACGCGCTTCTGGAGCTCGGCGAGCGGTGTCGGCTTCCCGGAGAGACGCTCGGCGGAGACGAACTCGGCGAGGACGAGCGTTCCCTTCAGCGACGCGTCCGTGACGGCCTTGCCGTACTGGTCGGTCAGCGTGAACGCCGGCAGAACGCCGAGGACCGGCGGCGCCGCCGGCAGCGGCCGCACGAGCGAGCGCGCGATCGGCAGCGAGAACGCGATCGCGACGAACACGCCCCAGAACCACGGGCTCCCCGTCGCCGCCGCGGCGATCCGCTGGGGGAGGGCGGTCGCGCTCAATTCATCTTCTCGCCGCCGTGCGAGGGCACCGCGAGCGCCGCGATCAGCCGGTCCCTCCGGTCGTCGGCCTCGCGTGTCCCCTTGAGGTCGATGAGGGAGCGGACGTAGTACGCCATCGCCCAGATGTCGTCGTCCGGCAGCGCGCCCTTCCACGTCGGCATCGCCGTGCCGCCGATCCCCGAGGCGATCGTGCGGTAGATGTCCGTCAGCGCCTCGCCCGAGCGCACGTGGTCGCGCGTGAAATCCGGTGGCATGAGGGAGGTCCCGTAGTCGCTGTCCTTCTGCTCCGAGTGGTACGGGTCGTCGCGGAGCGTCGCCTCGCGCTTCGAAAGCTCCATGCTCGCGGCCTGGATCGTCTCCTTCGACTCGTAGGCCGGATGGCAGGAGAGGCACTGCGCGAGGCCGTGGTAAACCTTCATCCCGCGCGTGACGGCCTCGGCCTTTCGCGCGTCGCCCCACGGGTCCGGCCCGGGCACGATCGGCTCGCCGGGCGTCTTCTCGGCCCACTTCGGCGAGAGCGTCTTGATGTACTGGATGATGTCCAGAATGTCGCGCTCCGGGACGTCGTTCCAGGGGAGCATCGCGCTGCCGTGCAGGCCCTTCTGAACGATCCGGAGGAGGTCCTCGTCGTTCGGGAGCTGGCCGCTCGCGACGGCGGCGAACTTGAACTGGCCCTGCGTGAAGTTGCGCGGCGGCGGGCGCAGGCCGATGGATGCGGGGCCCTTGCCGTCGCCGTCGACGCCGTGACACGCGGAGCAGTACGTCAGGAAGAGCTCGTGGCCGCGGTTCAGGCGCTGCGCGGAAACCCGCTTGCCGCCGAGCGTCCGGGACTTCACGAAGTGCGTCCCGGGCCCGGAGCAGCCCGCGGCGAGAAAGAGCGACGCCGCGAGAAGGGCTCCGAATCCGCCCGGCGCGATCCGCTTTCCGACCTTCATAGGAATTCTTTCTTCTCTTTCTTTCTCTTCGTCCGAAGTCAGAGGAGATAGACGGCGACGAACATGACGACCCAGACGGCGTCGACGAAGTGCCAGAACATGGCCGAGACGCGCACGCGGCTCTGGGCGCCCGAGCGCAGGCGGCCGCTCCGCGCGCCCGGGACGAGGACGAGGAGCGCGGCGAGCCCCGCGAGGACGTGGAGCGCGTGGAACACGGTGAGGCCGTAGAAGATCGACCCGTAAATGCCGGAGTCGATCCTGAAGCCCGACCGCCAGAGCGGGACCCAGACCGCGAGCTGCAGGACGAGGAACACGGACCCGAGGGCGAGCGTTGCCTTGAGGGCGCCGAGGAGGGCGCCAGGGCGGGCGTCGGCCTCCTTCCGGACGCCGCGGTGCAGCACGTAGCTCGAGAAGAGCAGCACGAGGGTGTTTGCGAGAGGGAGGAGCCGCGGGAGCGGCGCAACGCCGTCCGGCGGCCACGTCCCGGCCTTCAGGCGCAGGATTGCATAAGCGAAGAAAAGGCCCCCGAACATCATCGACCACGACGCGAGGGCCATGACCATGCCCACGAACGACGTGCGGCGGGATTCCTCCGTCGAGGGGAAGCGCGCGGCGGCGACGGCCGTCATCAGGATCCCGCCGCCGCACGTGCCGCGGGCTCAGTTTCGGAACGGATCGGCTCGTTCTGAGCGAGCCAGTCCTTGCCCTTCACCTCGGGGTGGCTGAACTCGTGCGGGCCGTTCACGACGAGCGGGATCTCGTCGAAGTTGTGGTGGGGGGGCGGCGAGGGCACGGTCCACTCGAGCGTGCCGACCTCCCACGGATTCTCGGAGGCCTTCTTCCCGGCGACGAGGCTCGAGAGGAAGTTCACGACGAAGAGGAACTGCGACGCTCCGAGGAAGAGCGCGGCGCGCGTGACCCATACGTTCACCGGATGGAGGTGCTGGAGGAAGGCGTAGGCATCGGTGTTGTAGAGCCGGCGCTGCATGCCGCCGTAGCCGACGACGAGCATCCCGCAGAAGACGACCGTGATCGGGACGATCGTGAGCCAGAAGTGCCACTTCCCGAGCGTCTCGTTCATCATCTTCCCGAACATCTTCGGGAACCAGAAGTAGATCGCGGCGAACGCGCCGAGCAGGACCGAGGCCGCCATCGTGAGGTGGAAGTGGCCGACCACGAAGTACGAGTCGTGGAGGTAGATGTCCGACGAGATCGCGCCGAGGTGGAGGCCCGTGAGGCCGCCGAGGCCGAAGACGAAGACGACCCCGACGGAGAAGAGCATGGGCGTCGCGAAGCGAATCGCGCCGCGCCACATCGTCCCGAGCCAGTTCAGGAAGAACACGGCCGACGGGATCGAGATGAGCATCGTGAGCGTCATGAACCCCTGCGAGAGGAGCGGGCTCATCCCGACGACGAACATGTGGTGCCCGTAGACGACCATCGAGAGGAACGTGATGACGCTCATCGAGATCGCCGTCGCCTTGTAGCCGAACGCGGGCTTGCGCGAGAAGAAGGAAAGGAGGTCGGAGACGATCCCCCACGCCGGAAGGATCAGGATGTAGACCTCCGGGTGGCCGAAGATCCAGAAAAGGTGCTGGTAGAGGATCGGGTCGCCGCCGCCCTTCGTCACCGCCGCGCCCGCGAGGAAGAAGTGGCTCCCGAACGTGCGGTCGAGGAAGAGGAGGAGCACCCCGGCCGCGAGCACGGGGACGAAGAGCGCGTTCAGGATCGCCGTGAGCCAGATGCCCCAGACGGAGAGCGGCATCTGGAAGTAGCCCATCCCCGGCGCCCTCAGGCGCACGACCGTCGTGATGTAGTTGACGGCGCCCATGATCGAGGCGCTGCCGGTCAGGAAGACTCCCGCGATCCACAGCGTCTGGCCGGCGCCCGGCTGTCCTGCGAGCGTCGAGAGCGTCGGGTAGGACTGCCACCCGCCCGCCGCGGCGCCCATCGGGACGAAGAACGAAACGATCATCGCGGTGCCCGCGAGGACGTTCGTCCAGAACGAGAGCATGTTGAGCGTCGGGAACGCCATGTCCCGCGCGCCGATCATGAGGGGGATCAGGAGGTTCCCGAACGCCCCGATGAGGATCGGCGTGATCGCGAAGAAGATCATGAGCGTCCCGTGCATCGTGAAGAAGGACGCGTAGGCCTGCGGCGGCATGACGCCGCCGCTCTCGGGCCAGAGGAGCTCACCGAGAACGGGGAAGGCCGTGCCCGGGTGCGCGATCTGCCAGCGGATCATCATGGCCATCGTCCCGCCCAGGGCGAGGAACGCGAGGCCGTACCAGAGGAACTGCTTCGCGATGACCTTGTGGTCCATCGAGAAGACGTACCGCGAGACGAAGCTCGTCGGCTCGGGATGGATGTGCTGCTCGGCGTGGAAGTCGGCCCCGGCGTAGAGGCGGCGCAGGTGTGTCGTGTCGGCCATTACTGCAGCCACTCCCAGCCCCACATCTGCTCCTTGTCGCCGGGGTCGTAGCGCCGCTTCGCGTCGCCCTCGGCCTCCTTCATCCAGCGCGAGAAGTCGGCGTCGTTCAGCACGATGAGGTCGCCCTTCATCTTGTAGTGGGCCCAGCCGCACATCTGCGAGCACGCGATCTCGAAGTCGCCGGTCTTGAGCGCCTTGAACCAGCTGCGCGTGACCGTGCCGGGGTTCGCGTCCTGCTTGAGGCGAAAGTTCGGCAGGTAGAAGCTGTGGATGACGTCCTTCGCCTTGAGGTTCAGCATGACGGGGTGCCCGGCGGGGACGCGCAGCTCGTTGAACGTCACGACGTCGTCGGCGGTGTTGAAGACGCCGTCCGGGCCCGCGTAGCGGAAGTTCCAGGCCCACTGCTGCGGCATGACCTCGACGCGGATCGTGTCGGGCGCCGTCGGCCACTCGTATGTCGCCTCCTTGATGTCGCGCTCGGAGATCCGGACGAGGTTCATGTCGATCGTGACGAAGACGAGCGCCGCGAGGACGCCCGTCACCGCGAAGCTCTTCCGGTCCGTTCCGTGCGTGTACAGCGCGCGCGCCCCCGGCCCCGCCCGGTACTTCCACGCCGACCAGGCGAGCGCGAGCACGACGAGGGTGAACGCGATCGCCCCGAGCGTCGTCGTGTACCAGAACAGCCCGTCGGCCCGCCAGCCGTCCTGGGAGACGTCCGCGGGCGGCAGCCACGAGAAGGGCCAGTTGTGCATTTCGTTCCCTCGCTGGGCGCCAATCATAGGGGAACCGAGACTCAGTTCAAGCGGCGCCGGCGGCCGCCCGGCGCCGTGCAGAAAAACTCCCGGCGCAACGCAGAAAGATATTGCGACTCAGTCCGAGAACGGGCGTAGGATCGGGACAGCACAGGGAGGCCCCATGCGCGACACGCACGCGGAGAAGGGTCACAAGGCGGTCCGAGTTCTCCTCGCCCTGTTCTGCGCTTACGCGCTGCTGCCGGTCTTCGGCACGGGGCTCTACCGGAACGGGTCCGGCCAGGTCTTCTTCGAGAACTGGTATCTGCTCGGTTTTCTCGTGGTTTCTTTCTTTCTGATGCACGAGCTCATCACGCCGCTCCCGCCCGGGAAGAAGGACGAGACGTCCCCCGGGAAGAGGTCGGGGCGGGAAGGCGGCGGCCGCCGGGCGTTCCTGGCGCCGTCCGAGAGCCCGGCCGGGCGCTAATCGAACCGGACGCTGACGAGCTTCGAGACGCCGGGCTCTTCCTGCGTGACGCCGTAGAGCGCCTGGGCGGTC
>Ga0335070_10007014_pt1 | contig 13235 bp, 14 predicted proteins | sample Lox_Sample_13_FD_206722 | JGI IMG/M metagenome (GOLD analysis project Ga0335070, IMG submission 206722) | Soil microbial communities from Loxahatchee National Wildlife Refuge, Florida, United States - Lox_Sample_1.3 | ecosystem: Environmental > Terrestrial > Soil > Wetlands | place: USA...
AACCACTCCTCAGTTCTTTTCGCAATTTTGCTCGCTTTCGCCCTGCTCCTTTCGGCTTGCGCACCGGCTGCTACTCCGGCGCCGACTGCAGCCCCTACCCAGGCCAGCCTGACCCTCACCGATGGGCTGGGACGGACCGTGACCTTGCCAAAACCAACGGTGAAAGTTATTTCCATGGCGCCTTCCAACACCGAGATCCTGTTCGCCCTCAATGCCGGACCCGCCGTGATCGGCCGGGATGAATTTTCGGATTACCCGCCTGAGGCTAAAAGCCTGCCTTCTATCGGAGGCTCGATGGGCAAGTACGACTTTGAACAGATTGCCAGACTCCAGCCCGACCTGGTGTTGGCCTCTTCTTTGAACACCCCAGAACAGATCAAATCCATCGAAGACCTCAAGATACCCGTGTTTGAGATCGCCAACCCAACCACTATCGACGGCCTGTATGCCAACCTGGAGACGGTCGGGCAGCTCGTCGGCCATTCGGCCGACGCCCGCAGACTGGTCGATGCGCTCAAGCAGCGGGTGGACGCCGTTACCGTCGCAGCAGCCAAAGCTGCCAGCCGGCCAAAAGTGTATTATGAATTCGACGGGACAGACCCGGCCAAGCCTTGGACGGCCGGGCCCGGCTCATTCGTCGATACGCTGATCAAGATGTCCGGGGGCGTCAACGCCGCCGGATCCTTGAAAAGCGATTACGCCCAGATCTCCCAGGAGGAATTGATCGCTGTAAATCCGGATTTCATTCTTTTGGGCGATGGCGCCTACGGCGTGACCCCGGATCAAGTAGCTCAACGACCCGGTTGGAATGTCATTCGAGCCGTTCAGGATAAAAAAGTAATCGTCGTAGACGACAACACGTTCTCACGCCCTGGGCCGCGCCTGGTGGACGGGCTGGAAACACTGTATAAGCTGCAGCATCCTTAACAAGAACAGGATCGGGCTACCTGATTGCGAATTCACTGGGCAACCCGGTCGAAAAATGAAATGAAACCTGCCTTCCGCCCTTACCTGATTTCGGCTGCCCTCCTGCTCGGCGCGCTGGTGTTGAGCGTGGCGGTGGGAAGCGTCTTCATTTCGCCGGCGGCCCTGTTGACCATCCTGGCCTCCCAGGCCACCGCTGCCCCTCTCCCAGACTGGGTTCCGGCCTCGTTTGCGACCATCATCTTCAGCCTGCGCCTGCCGCGCACCATCCTGATGGCCCTGACCGGGGCTGCGCTCGCCGGAAGCGGCACAGCTTACCAGGGCCTGTTTCGCAACCCGCTGGCGGATCCCTTTTTAATCGGAGTGGCTTCCGGCGCCGGGCTGGGAGCCGTGATCGCCATGTCGGTCCATTATCCGTACACGACCCTGGGGCTGCTGACCATCCCTGTGGCGGCCTTTACGGGCGGGGCAGCAACTATCCTGATCGTGTACGAGCTGGCCCGCGTCCGGCGCACGCTTCCCACCACGAACCTGATCCTGGCGGGCGTGGCGGTGAGCTCTTTTGCAACGGCCGGCAGCAGTTTCTTGATGATCAACGGCACCGGCGAGCTGCGCCGGGCCCTGGTGTGGATGCTGGGTGGTTCCACGCTCAGCGGCTGGCTGCCGGTGGTGGCCCTGCTGCCGTACGCGGCTGTCGGCCTGGGGGCGCTGTTGTTGATGGGCCATTCGCTGAACGTCCTGCAGTTCGGGGACGAGCAGGCTCACCAGCTCGGCCTGCCGGTCGAACGGGTGCGCCTGGTGATCGTTATCGCAGCTACCCTGGCAACGGCCTCGGCTGTAGCTTTCTCGGGCATCATCGGCTTCGTGGGACTGGTCGTGCCGCACATCCTGCGGCTGGTGTGGGGCGGCGACTACCGCCGGCTGCTGCCCCTTTCGATCCTGGGCGGGGCCTCTTTCTTGCTAACCGCGGACGTGCTGGCCCGAGTGATCCTCTCGCCCCAGGATTTACCGGTGGGGATCATTACTGCCCTGGTTGGGGCGCCATTTTTCCTGTGGGTGCTGCGCCGCGCCAAGCAGCAGAATTTTTGGTGAGCCATGCTGGAAATCAAATCGCTTTCGATCTCATATGGAACCCGGCCCGTCCTGCACAACATCAGCTTCGAGCTGGCGGTCGGGACCATCCTGGCTGTGATCGGCCCCAACGGAGCCGGCAAAACGACCCTGGTGCGCGCCATCACCGGGTTTGTGCTCGTGCAGAGCGGCCAAATCCTGGTGCAGGGGCGAGATATCAACCGGCTTTCCGCCCCGGAACGCGCCCGCCAGATTGCCGTGGTGCCCCAGGCGCGCCAGCTCCCCCCGGCGTTTACGGCCTGGGAAACGGTCCTGTTGGGCAGGACCCCACACCTCAATTGGCTCGGGCAGACCTCGCCCCGCGACGAAGAAATCGTGCGCCAGGTCATGCAGCGCACCGCAACGATCGACCTGGCCGAGCGACCGGTTGGCGAGCTATCCGGCGGCGAGCAGCAGCGCTTGCTGCTGGCGCGCGCCCTGGCTCAGGCCGCCCCAATCCTGTTGATGGACGAGCCTACCTCCCACCTCGATCTCCAGTTCCAGTTCAGCCTGTTAGAGGAGGTTCGCTCTCTAGCTCGCCACGATCGTCTGGCGGTCCTGGTGGTGCTGCACGACCTTAACCTGGTGGCGCGCTACGCTGACCGGGTGGCATTGCTGGTGGAAGGCAGGCTGCGCGCCCTCGGCAGCACTGGCGAAGTGCTGACCAACGAGCTCCTCAGCGAGGCCTATCACATTCCACTGGAAGTGCTGCACGCCGGCAAAGGCGGCCTGCCGTACATCATCCCTGCGTTTCGCTAAAAAGGGTGGCCGGCCTTTGGCGGCCAGCTTATTTTTGGGGAAGATAAGCGCGTAATTTTCTCTATCCATTGGATGGTCAGGTTGCCAAAAAGTTACATCAGGCGTCAATGAGTTTAGGCTTTTTGGACTCGGCCGGCTTGTTTTTCCAGAAGTAAGCCCAATACAGGTAAATCGAGGCAACGTATAACACAATTGTTGCCACAAAAGCCGGCCCGAAGCCGTAATTGACCTGGATCCAGCCGCTGATAGTTGGCGAAAAGGCCCAGCCAAAACTGTTGGACATGCTGACCAGGCTGGCAACCATCGCCCGCGACGGCGGATCGACCTGCTCCATCACAAAGGTCTGGTAAACCGGGCTGCTCATATTCATCAACGCCAGCCGGATGTAATAGGCCCCTGCGCTGAGGGCAAACCAGGGTGAAAAACCCATTAGCGCCAGGAATGGGATGGATATCGCCTGGGTGATCACCACGAGCTGGATCTTACCGATCCGGTCCGCCAGCGGCGGCGCGATCATTAACCCGATCCCCATTGCCAGCGAGCCCCACGCAAACAGCGCCCCGATCGTCTCGTCAGACTGGGAATAAACCTGGCGATAAAACACGTTCATGAAGGGCATGATCAGACCCGCTCCGATCGAAGTGACCAATATGGGCAGGATCAGCTTGCCGAGCAGGAACGGGTGTTTTGAAAAATAAGCGATTGGGGCAAAACTGGATCGCTCGTTTTTTGCGAGGCGCGGCAGCCGCAGTAAGAAGAGCGGCAGGAGCGACAGGGCATTGCCGGCTGTCACCACCATCAGGGCCAGGCCGTAGGCGTGCGAATCGGTCGGCAAGACCACCCCGCCGCCCACCATCCAGGAGGGCAAATTGCCGCCCAGCCAGCTCCCAACTGAAACCGACGCCATCTGGAGGCCGGCGCCAAAGCTGAAAAGATACGTGCGTTCTTTTTCCGCGCTGTTCTCCATCAGGAACGGCCCCATCGTGACCGCGGACAGGCTTTGAGCCATCCCGATCACCACGTTCATCAGGATGAAGGTTGTGCCGGAAGGCCATAGAACCATCGCCAGGATGGCGACCGCAACTCCGAGGCCCCCCAACAACAATGAAATCTTCCGGCCCAGGCGGTCTGCCAGGTAGCCCATCGGCAGCGCCACCACCAGCGATGTCAGGCTGCTGGTGGCGACGAGGTTGCCCAAAAAGGCCTCGTCGTAGCCCAGGCTGATGACGTAAAAATTAAATAACAGCCTGAAGATGCCCATCGCCGCGCCCGCCAGGATGACGTTAAGCAGGTACAGGCGCGCGTTCGGACGAAAAGACTTCAGCCTTTCAGCATAGGTACCCAGAACCGGATTAATTTTTGGCCGGATCAAAACGTTTTGCTCATGCCTCCCGGAATTTATTTTACTGCCGGCGCCGGTAAAACCTGTCATAAAGAGGTCATTCATTTATGTCATGTTCGGGATGCTATTTGTCCCACGTTTTATGATTTTTGCCACTACTTAGTCAAAGCCGGTTTACGCTAACATTTGTTCAATGTTCAAACAAGATATTGCCCGGATCTCAGTTTTTAAAGGTCTGAGCGTCGCTGACCTGGATATCCTAGCGCCGCTCACCGACGTGGTTTGTTTTAAGCAGAACCAGGTGATCTTTGAACAGGGGCACGCGGCCGATTTTCTTTACGTTCTCCTCGAAGGCGAAGTCGTGGTAAACTTTAAACCGTACGACGGGCCTGTGCTTTCCATAGGACGGATTTTACCGGGCGGAGTGTTTGGCTGGTCTGCCATCTTGGGCCGCCAGGCTTATACTTCGATTGCAATGGCTGCAGTCGATTGCAGCGCCATCCGCGTTAAAGGCGATGAGCTGCGCAGCCTGTGCGAAAAGAATCCCCGCACCGGTATCGACGTCCTCAAAGGCCTCGCAGGCGGGATTGCTGAACGCCTGAACAGCACTCACGAACAGATCTTTACCATGCTGGCCCGCAGCATGGATCTGGGTGTGGCTTAAAGAGGAGGGCAGACGATGAGCGATACGATTCCGAACTATTCGCCCTATGAACAATTGCAGGGGCTGGTCGAACAATTGGATGCGTACATCAGCACCTACCACGGCGGCTCGGTCGAGTTGATCTCCTTCGATGGAAAAGTCGTCAAGGTCCGCCTGGGAGGGGCCTGTCTGAACTGCCCGCTGTCGCCGACCACCCTGCACGGCTGGGTCGAGGGCACCATCAAGCAGTTCTTCCCCGAAGTCGAAACAGTCGTATCTGGCTGATAATGAATCAAAAATGCGCCCTCGGCGCATTTTTGATTCATTATCAGGTCATAATCAATATTTACTCCAAAAATACCTCTACGTGCTCGCCGTCCTCTTTATCAACCACGTCGACGATCTGGCCGGTCTCGCCGGTCCGGATGGCCTCCATCAATTGGGCCATGTCCAGCCCCTCTACTTCGGGTGAAAACCGCGCCCCCAGCTTAAATCCGGTCGTAATCACGTTGATCGGCATGCGAATGTTGACCCGCACCCGCCCGGTATCCATGTCGGTAACTCGCACCCTGAACCAGCGGGCCGCCCGCCCCGATTGAGGAGGGTTCGGGATCTGGTCTTTGCGCGGCGCCTGCGGCCCGGGCCGGGTTGTTTGTCCGAGCGATTCCAACAACTGCATGCCCTGTTCGGCGCTGATTTTGCCTTCCTGGATCATTTTTAGAATTCGTAGGCGCTCTTCTGATGTTGCCATTATGCGATCATTTTACCTAAAATATTATCAAATTCAAGATCAAACCGGCGGAATATTGCCTTTAATGGCGCACTTTTCCGGTCCGCCGCTCCCATTCCGCGGCCGCTTGCCGCAGGGCGGCCCTGATATCCGGATCGGGAACGGAATCCACCCCTTTGTAGCGCTCTAATCCCACCAGGACGATTACTCCTTCGCGCGGGTCCTCAACCAGCCGGATGCTGCGCGCCGCCAGTGGAGTTTCCTTCAACATCCCTTGCAATATATCGTTGATCTGTTCGACGATGCTGAGAGGTTTCGGCGGCTTTGCCATTTCTTCTCCCGCCGCTAATTCCGTTGCAGTTGGCGCATTTTCTCCCGCAGAAGAATCCGCCAGCCCTGGTTTTGCAAACAACGGACCTGTTCCCATCTTGGCGCCCAGCGGTCCCGTCCCCGTCCTGGCAGGCAGTGGACCGGTCCCCAGCTTGGTTGTGGCTGGCTGTTCTGCTGTTTCGGAGACCGGCTTTTCCGCTGCCCCCAGCCAGGCCAATAGCTCGTGGCCGGCTGATTCGAGGCTTTGACGGTCGGCCACATCCACCAGGTTGAGGTCCCCCAGCATGCGATTCCCCATCCAGACACCCAGCTTGCCGCCCGCCTTTTCGCGCCACAACCCTGCTATCTCCTGGAAACGCTTGTTGCGTTCTTCAATTAAGCTGTTTTCTGCCGTAGGAGCTTGCTGTTTGCGGGCGTCGTTCCGGGCAACGAAATAAGCTATTATTGCGCCGATACTGAAGCCAATAGCTGTGAAAAGTAAGATGAGCGGTACGGGATTATTCAATGGTTGCATGGGAATAGCCTCCTGGCTTTTTATCCTTCTGGCTGACACATCGGGCAAATGTGGGTGCTGCGCTGCCCCACCACCCGGCGCTCGATCGGAGTGCCGCACACAGGGCAAGGTTTTCCAGTTTGCCTGTAAACCCGAAAACTGTTCTGAAAATCGCCGCCACGATAAACCCAATCGATGCTGGCCCCGTTGCGGCGTATGCCCTCTTGCAGCACCTGGCGGATCGCATTCCACAGGCGTTCGGCCTGTTCGACTGACAGGCTGTCCGCACTGCGCGCAGGATTCAGTTTCGCCAGGTGCAGCGCTTCATCCGTATAGATATTCCCCAGACCTGCCAGAAATTGCTGGTCTAATAAAAGCGGCTTGAGCATCCGGTGGGTTTTTTGCAGACGGTTGTAAAGCTCCGCCGCCCTAAAATCCGCGGCAAGCGGTTCCGGGCCGAGCCTTCCGGTCACCAGTGCCGGATCAGGCGCCAGCCAGATCCGACCAAATTTGCGTGCGTCGTCAAAAACCAATCCCAACCCGTCCATAAACTCAAACCTGACCCGAACGTGATCCTTCGCAGGATCTCCCGGGCCATGCGCTTTAGAATCCAGGTCGACCCGCAGATCGCCGCTCATTCGCAGGTGCACGATCAGGGTATCCCGGTCAAGCGCCAGGCAGATGAATTTGCCTCTCCGGTAAACGTCGAGGACCTTCTGTCCAGGAATCCGCTGCAAGAATTCGGCCACTTCTGGCATAGCAATGCTGCGCGCCCAGCGCACGTCTGCTCGCGCGAAGGTCCGGCCAACAATCGCCAGGCCTTCACCGCCCTGGCGAAGGCTGCGTGCAATCGTTTCTACTTCAGGCAGCTCCGGCATGGCCTACTCGTTAAACATTTCTCCTACGCTCCTGCCTTCGTGGGCGCGCAGGATTACCTCGCCCAACAAGGAGGAAACGGACAGATTTACCAGGCGGTCCTCGAAATAAGAGGCTTTTTCGGCCGGTATCGGGACAGAGTCGGTCGTGATGAATTGAGTTACGGGCAGGGCCGCCAGGCGCTCGGCGGCATTCAATGAAAAAATCGGGTGGACGAACATGACGTAAATATTGCGCGCCTGGTATTCCTTGACCAGCTTGATGGCCTGGGCAATCGACCCTCCGGTATCGACCTCGTCGTCCACGATAATTACATCGCGGTCCTTTACGTCGCCGATCAGGCTCAGCGCCTGGGCCTTGGCGTCGTTGGCAACCCGGCGTTTTTCGATAAATACCAGGGGCACGTTGATCGCGGCGGCGTAATTGCGCGCTTTTTTGGCGTAACCCAGGTCTACGGTCACGACCACCGGGTTTTGCATGGTTTGCTGAATATTTCGCAGGTAATCCACCTGGATGTGAAAGGCAGAAACCACGTCGCCCGGGATAGAAAAGAAACCCTGGATCTGGCCGGCGTGCAGATCCAACGTGATGTAGCGGTCGGCGCCGGCGATCTCGATCATGTCCGCTACCAGACGGGCTGTGATCGGAATGCGCGGCTGGTCCTTTTTATCGGACCGGCCGTAGCACAAGTATGGCACTACGGCAGTGATGCGGGCAGCCGAGTCCAGGCGCAGGGTCTGCAACAGGATCAGGAGCTCCATCAAGTTGCGGTGCACCGGGGTCGAAGTCGTCTGGATCACAAAGCAGTCCTGGCCGCGCACGCTGTTATGCAGTTTTACAAATATATTTTCGTTTGGAAAAGTGATGATGTCGCGTTCACCCAGGGGCAAATCGAGATACTCGGCTATTTTGTGAGCCAGCTCCGGGCAGGACGTGCCGGCGTATAACTTGATGTCACCATACTTCATCCGGTCCAGCCGTGAAAGATGATTCAAGGGCATAAATTTTCACCTCGAGCTTTACTACGCAAACAATTCCAATTTCATTATCCATTAAAAAACCGTAAAATGCAAAACCCAATCCCAAATGAAAAGGTGTTTCTACAGGCGGCTTCGGTGCCATTAGAAACACCTTGTTTTTTTACGGGGAGAGGCGGTTAGGACCGCGGAAAAGGAAAACGGCATCGCGCACGTTTTGCAGGCCGAGCATGACCATCAGCAGGCGCGACAGGCCCAGGCCAAACCCTCCGTGCGGCGGGCAGCCGAAGCGAAAGAAATCGATGTAGAACTGGATCGGCTCAAGTCGCAGCCCTTTTTCGATGGCCTGTTTGGTCAGGATATCGGCGCGGTGCTCGCGCATGGCGCCGGTGGTGATCTCCAGGCCGTTGGCGATCAGGTCGAAGCTCTTGGTGATGCTGGGATTGTCGGCGTAGCGCATGTGGTAAAAAGGCCGCACAGTGATTGGCCAATCGGTCACAAAAACGAAATCTTGGTTGAAGTGTTCTTTAACGTAATTCGCCAGGGCCCTTTCGCCACCCGGGTCGATGTCGCCTTTCTTTTCAGCCGGGAGGGTGTAGCCGACTTCTTTCAAGATCTCGATCGCCCGGGCCATGGTGATGCGTGGAAATGGGACCTCGGGTACGACCAGTTCCACCCCCAGCAGGCGTTTGATGTCCTCGTCGTGGGCATCTTTGACCTTCCGGTAGGTGTGCTGCAGCAGGCGTTCCTCAAAGGCCATGACGTCTTCGTGCGATTCGATCCACGAGAATTCCATGTCCACCCCGGTAAATTCGGTCATGTGGCGCGAGGTGAAGGACGGGTCGGCCCTAAAAACAGGCCCGATCTCAAAAACGCGCTCGAAACCAGCGGCCATGGCCATTTGCTTGTAAAATTGAGGCGACTGGGCCAGGTAGGCTTTGCGATCAAAATATTCCAGCGTGAACAGTTCCGCCCCACTCTCACTAGGAGCGCCCACGATCTTGGGGGTATGGATTTCGATAAAATCGTTTTGAATCCAGTACTCGCGCATGGCGGCTTCAGCCGTAGTTTGAATTTTAAAGATCTGGAAATTTTCGGGCCGGCGCAGATCCAGGTAACGCCAGTCAAGTCGAAAATCGACCATCGGCAGGGTCTCTGCAAACGGATCGAAGGGAAGCTGCGCCTCAGCCAAAGAGTCGATATCCAGCGTCTCAAGCTGTATCTCCAGCCCGCCCAATTTAACGATCGGGTTGTCCACCACCTTGCCGGTCAGGGTCAGTGCCGATTCGGCTGAAATCATCGAGATTTTAGCTGCCAGCGATTCGTCGTTTTGCTTCCAAAATGCCACCTGTACCAGCCCGGTTGGATCGCGCAGGATCAGGAACTGCATTTTCTTCTGATCCCGCAGGGTTTGCAGCCAACCCTGAATTTTTACCGTTTCCCCTATGTGTTGGCGCAATTCGCCGATTTTAATACGTTCCATCATTCTTCCTCCGGAAATAAATTCTAGTTAATAAATCCACCGCCCCGTCACAACTTTGGCGCCGCGGTCGTGCCCGTCCAATCCGGGTTTGGCAACGATCACGCGAATTTTCCGTTCCCTCAAATATGCTGACTTGAAAATAGCGCCGGTTCGGGTAAGGGCGAAGCATTCGGTGGGTAAATCCTGGTGCAGGACGAATCGGCTTCCGAATGCTTCGTCCCTACTTTCATCCTTTTTGGTGAATTTCTTTCATAGCAACTCTGTGGGAAAAAGCAGTCTCCCCATTATACCTTGAATGAAATAATTCCTGCACTGGCCGCGGTTGAATCGGATTGTTTTTACTGATTCAACTGCCCAGGCCATAACTTTTTTGCCTTAAGACCGACTATATAATAAATAAGGAAGCTCTTAATGATGGCTTAATTTTCCGGCTGGAGGAAGTCATGCGCGCCCGGCTCGAGCGGCTGACCCCGGTCATACTTTTGGTGATTATCATGCTGCTTGTTGCATTGACAGCCAGCGCGGTGCTTGCTAATAATGCCTCTGCGCCAGATGCAGATGGTGCCGTTTCTATAAACACCATCACCTTACGCATCACAGTACAACGATTCATCATCAGCTCGTGGATAAACCAAAATACAAACGACCGGTTTTCAATCACTGGCAGTCTGATTAAACCTGATTGGGATATTTCCAGCCTTGCGCCCTGGATTGGGATGGTAAGATCGAATATCAAAGGAGAAAAATGTCTTTTGTGCGGTTTTTCACCCTCCGTACAAAGGAATACCGGGTCTCACTTCAGAGTGTGACGACTTTAAGAACTGAATATGGCCTGACTGGATGGTATACTTATAAGCTCAACTTTGGCGAATTTATCCACTCAGGCAGAAGATGATTTTTGATGATCTTTTTGAACAGGCGAAAAAATTAGATCCACAGGCGTTAGGCTCACTGCACGACCAACTCTACCCGGTAATCTTCAAATACGTATCTTATCGCCTGCAAGACGATCAATTGTGCGAGGACATTACGTCCGAGGTGTTTATGCGGATGATCGACGCCTTGCACAACAAGGATCACCGGATCAAGGATATTCGCGCCTGGGCGATTGGAGTCGCTTCCAACTTGATCAACGACCATTTCAGGCAAAAATATCGCCGGATAGATGAAAACCTGGAGGACCATGCTGATTTACCCGACAACCATTCGACCGAAGGATCGGTGGACCACTCCCTCACCATGGGCGAAATCCGGTGGGCCGTAACCCGGCTGACAAGGGATCAGCAGCACGTCCTGGCGCTCCGTTTCTCGCAGGAATTATCCCTTGAAGAGACAGCAGCCATTATCGGAAAATCGGTCAATGCAGTTAAAGTTCTACAATTTAGAGCACTGGCAGCAATGCGGCGGCAGTTGGACGAAAGATGGAAAAAAATAAATGAGTGAGTCAGATTTAAGCTCTGTGTTGGATGAATGCATCTCGCAACTGCAAAAAGGCGCAACCCTCGAGCAGGTGCTGTCCCAGCACCCCGAACACGCCAGTGAGCTGCGTCCTTTATTGGAAACATCCGCCTGGATGCACGCTGCCCGCAATAACATTCAGATTCCAAGGGATGCTCAGGCTCGCAGCCGCATGTCTTTCATCAGCCAGGCGTATCAACCAAAAAGGCGCCCCAGCATGTTCCCCCTGCTTCCCCTGCGCCTGGCTGCCACGCTCACCATTGTAATGGTCCTGATAATCGCTGCCCTGCTGGGCACCTCCCTGGTTTCGGCTGAAGCCCTGCCGGGAGATGCTCTCTACCCTGTCAAATTGGCCTTGGAACAGTTCCAACTGAACCTGGCCTCCAGCCCTGTCCAGCGGCTCCAGCTCCAGCAAGATTTCGACGAACGTCGGGTAGATGAGGTCGATAAGTTGAAAGATTCCGGCCGCCAAACGACCGTCACATTTACCGGCGTCCTGGAGCAAGCCAATGGCCAGTGGCAGGTAGCCGGAATAAACCTGGACCTGAACAACGAGCAGTCAGGTGAAGCAGCCGCCTGGACCAACCTTTTTGTCCAGGTTACCGGCAAGCTAGAGGGCATGACGGTCCACGTAACCGATATAAGCTTGAACCGGCTGATTTTTACTGGCCAGATCCAGAGCATCCAATCCAATACCTGGCTGGTGGACGGCGTTACGGTCGTCCTGGCGAAAAGTACGAGCATCGCCGGCGATCCGGTGGTGGGAAGCAATGTTAAGGTCACTGCCCGGCGCGAGCAAAACGGTCAAATTTCAGCGCTTTCCATCCAAATCCTGGATGCGCCTTCTTCCACCCAGCAGGTTGAGCCGGGCGCGGGCGATAACTCTGAATTGACGGCCCAACCCTCTTCAACAGAATCCGGAGAATCGAACGGCGGATCCGATCAAAATAAATCGGAGGATACCCAGACGCCGGCCATCAATACGCCTACCATCCGACCGACGCACTCGGGCGGGGATGATGAAAACAAATCGACCTCGACCGGCGAGCTGCAACGCAGCCCAACGCCCACCAACCAGCCTCAACCAGGGGACAATCACGAAGATCCGACTCGCACCAGCACTGTCACTCCAGATGGTACCCCTACTTCAACGCCGACCCCCACCTTGACTCCAACTTTGACTACCACGGACCAATTTACCCAAACTACCCGTCCTCCGGATGACGAACATCGCTCCACCCGCACTCCTACCCCGACCCAGACCCATGATTAATAAAAAAATTGCGGCGAAAATCGCCGCAATTTTTTTATTAAAAGCCGTTATAGCGCCTTCCAGCGATCCACCATCCGGCGGTAGGTCTCCGCCAGCTCTTCCGGCAGAACACGGGTTTCGCCGATCGTCGACATAAAGTTGGTGTCGCCGGACCAGCGCGGCACCACGTGGATGTGAATGTGGTCCGAAACCCCCGCCCCGGCTGCAGCTCCAAGGTTGATGCCGATATTGAACGCCTCCGGGCGGTATTCGGCGCGCAGCGCCAGCACGGACTTGTTCACCACCTCGAACAGCTCGGATCTTGTGGCAGCATCCAGATCTTCGATGGAAGAAGTGTGCAAGAACGGAACGACCATTAAATGACCGTTGGTATACGGAAAACGATTCAAAATTACAAATGAATGTTTTTCCCGCGCGATGATCAGGTTATCCGGACCGTCCTCACGCCGGGCAGCTTCACAAAATACGCACTCGTTCGATTTTTCTTGACCGGATATGTAATTCATGCGCCAGGGCGACCAAAGATGATTCATAGCCTGAGTCCTTGTTCTCCTCACTTCCATGATTTACACAGATCCGCTATCGTTCATCCCTCTGGTGCGGATCCTGAGCCTATTCTATCAGAAAACCCTACAAAAACGCAACTTGCATTCTTAACTAAATTATGTTATGATATTTCCAATTGACCGTGCCCGATAAGGTGCCAAGTTAAAAAAAACAAATCGCTCCAATAGGAGTGGTTTTTGTTTCTTTAACGGAAATTAATGACCTTTTGGGGGCACGGATTTCCCTCTTATATCAAGCTGAAGGATTGAAACATGCCAACCACATTCCTCA
>Ga0335070_10007015_pt1 | contig 13232 bp, 12 predicted proteins | sample Lox_Sample_13_FD_206722 | JGI IMG/M metagenome (GOLD analysis project Ga0335070, IMG submission 206722) | Soil microbial communities from Loxahatchee National Wildlife Refuge, Florida, United States - Lox_Sample_1.3 | ecosystem: Environmental > Terrestrial > Soil > Wetlands | place: USA...
AGGACACCCGTGAGAGAGGCTCTTCATACTCTCGAAATGGAAGGCCTTCTTGAATCGATCCCAAGGGTCGGCTACAAGGTAAATACCATAAGCGACAAGGAAGTAGAGGAAATATGCGAGATGAGAACAGCGATAGAGACTCTTGCTGTTCGCTGGGCTATTGAGAAGGCCCACAACAAGCTCATCAACAACCTCAGGAAAAACATTGCCGCAACCGAGCAACGAGTAGCGCAGGGCGAAGTGCAGGCATACGTAGACCTTGATGCACAGTTTCATGAAGTCATCGCCGGCCTCAGCGGGAGCAAGAGACTTCTGGAACTGGCCCAAGCCCTCAGGCGCCACATGGTGCGTTACAGGGTGCAGAGCATCTATGTACCCGACAATGTTCTTCGGGGAATAAACGGCCACAAGGCGATACTGTCAGCGATAGAGACAGGGAATTTAAAGACGGCTGCGAAGGCTATTAAGAATCACCTCGAACAGTCAAAGAAGGATATACTCCTCTATGCTTTCCACGAGCGTACGGAAGAAAAAAGATAGAAGGCTGACTCGTGCGAGGGCTGACCGGATAACGAGGTCATGGATAAACTACAACGGGATGGGAGGTAGGGGCTATGGAAGGCTTCTGGAAGGTTTTTGACAGGCTCTTGGAGTTAATGGCTGCTCTGGCAGGGGTGATACTCGTGTTTATATGCGCTGCGGTCTGTTACACGATCGGCATGCGGTTCTTATTCACACGCACGACCATATGGATCATGCAGACAACAGAATACGCTCTGTTATGGATAGTCTTCCTTGGAACAACCTGGCTTCTAAAAGAGGGAGGGCATATCACCACCGATATCATATATACGCACCTCAATGAGAAAACAAAACGGTATCTCGACTGTATCATGTTTGTGATCGCCGGTGTTGCCTGTCTGATTATGGTCTACTTTGGCATCACCTACATGATTGAGTGTATTCAGCGCGGGGTAACAGACGTGCGGGCGGTTACCATCCCCAAGTGGACCATCTTTATCATTATCCCCATAGGCAGCATCCTCCTCACCATCCAGTTCTTCCGGATGGCGTGGAGCAAGGTTATCGCAATTCGAGAGGGGAGGTAGCCCATGGCATGGTACACGACTATTTCCTTGCTCTTTGGCGGCATGGTATTTCTGCTGCTCACGGGTGTGCCGATCGCTTTTGCCTTTCTCATTGTCAACATGGTTGCCGCCTATTTCTTCCTCGGAGGGATACCCGGTCTTGTCGGTGTAGTGACAGGCGTCTTCACCTCCATTACGACCTTCACCCTGCTCCCCGTACCCTTTTTCATCCTCATGGGAGAGTTGATATTCCATTCAGGCCTCGGGCTCGATGCAGTGAATGTGCTCGACAAATGGCTGGGCAAGCTTAAAGGGCGCCTCTCCATTCTCGCAGTAATCATGGGGGTGATCATCGGCGCTCTTTCCGGCTCCACCATTGCCACGTGCGCGCTGCTCGGCACGATCCTGCTTCCCGACATGCTGAAAAGAGGTTACAGCAAGAGCATGAGCCTCGGTCCTCTCATGGGAGTGGGGACTGTTGACGCCCTTATTCCTCCCAACGCCCTTACCGTGGTGCTCGCGAGCCTCGCAAACATCGATGTGGGGCAGCTCCTTATCGCCGGAATACTTCCGGGCATTATCATGTCAAGCCTCTACTTCGTCTATGTCGTCGTATGGTGCCACATTTTCCCTAACGAAGCGCCTGTCTACGATGTAGCCCGCGTACCGCTGAAGGAGAAGATACGGGTCACCTTTGTCTACCTTTTGCCCCTCGGCTTCATCATCTTCATGGTTATAGGCCTGATCTTTCTGGGCGTGGCTACTCCCACGGAAGCAGCTGCTACAGGGACTCTGGGCTCTTTTATTCTCGCCATCATTTACAGGCGTCTGACCTGGGACATAATGAAGAAGTCTGTCATGGGAACGGTGAAAGTCACGGCAATGATCTTCATGATCATAATCGTATCCAGCACGTACGGTGAGATACTGGCCTTTACTGGTGCTGCTGCGGGCATGACAGGCTATATTACCGGTCTCAGCATTCACCCGATAATCATACTCATCGGTATGTTGATCGTTGTCCTTATAATGGGCTGTTTCATGGAAACCGTTGCAATCATGATGATCACGATCCCCATCTATATGCCTGTGGTCAACGCCTTCGGATTTAACACGGTCTGGTTCGGGGTGATGATGCTCATTGCCTTGGAGACAGGCTTGATTACCCCTCCCTTTGGTGTTACGCTCTTCGTGATGAAAGGTGTAGCTCCTCCCGAGATAACCATGGGCGATATCTGGAGGGCAGTCACTCCGTATGTTATTATAGATATGCTCTGTATCGTGATTGTGCTGGCATGGCCATCGATAGCAACTGTAGTTCCCGCGCTCATGGGCATGATGAAGTAGAAGAATGCGACCGGTGGTTACTGAGCAGTTGCCAGTGAAGGAAAATAAAAATGGGAACAAGGAGGTAGCAGTGAAAAAAATTTCAGGCTTGACTTTTTTTTCGGTTATTCTCGCATTTGTCGCTATCCCGGTCTTCTGTGGGATTGCCGAAGCTCAGACAATCACCCTCAAAGTCGTCACGGCGTGGCCAAAGAATACCACCGACAACAAGTCACTCTTCTATTTCATGGAAAGCGTTGAACAGCAGGTGGCAAAGAAGTATCCAGGAGAACTGAAGCTGAATCTGATCGGGGGCCCTGAGGCAGTCAAGATTCAAGACCAGGCGCACGCTGCACAAACCGGTATGGTTGATATTGTCCATACCACCAACGCCTACTATGTTTCGGAGGTCCCGGAAGTTGATGCTATGAAGCTCTCAGATTTCAAGCCCTGGGAGGAGAGAGCAAACGGGGCCATGGCTTACTTTAATGATCTGCACGAAAAGAAAGGTCTCTATCTTCTGGGCAGACTCGGCATTGATGCGCCCTTTTACCTTTACCTGACACGGCCAATAAAAACGGCTGACCTTAAGGGATTCAACATCCGCGTCTCTCCCATGTATCTTCAGGTTGTCAAAGGTCTCGGCGGTAATCCCGTGGTCATTCCGCCCACCGACGTTTACAACGCGCTCGAACGGCATGTCGTGGACGGGTATTGCTTCGTCCTTGTCAGCATCCGGGAATGGGGATGGGAAAAGCAGACCAAGTATATCGTCGAGCCGGGATTTTATTCAGGGCCACACCCTCTCATCATGAATCTGAAAGCATGGAATGCACTGCCCAAGAAATTCAAGGATGTTCTGACAGAGGCGGCCATGGAGTCCGAGAGAAAAACAGTCGCCTTCTACGAGGAGGAAGGCAAGAAGGAGATTCCCCTCCTGAAGAAGGCCGGTCTTCAGGTGATTGACCTTCCCCCGGCTGAAAAGGAAAAGTTCCTCAAGATCGCCTACGATGAGGGATGGAAAGACGTTATCAAGAACAACCCCAAGACAGGGCCTGAGCTGCAAAAGCTATTGACAAAGAAAACGGGGAAGTAAGATAAATCATCTGTAGTCTGTGAGAACGACAGGCCGGCGCGGCTTGCCTGGCCTGCACAAAAAACATCGAGGGGGTTCATCCATGAAAAGAAGATCGGGCGTTCTTCTCTTTGCAGTTCTGGTCGCGGTTTCGATATTCTTTACGCAGACTATTCCTGTCACAGCGGCTGAAGTCTTTACGCTCAAGGCCGTGACAGCCTGGCCGAAAACAGCCACAGACAACCAGGCGTTCTTCATCTTCACGGATCTTGTTGAGCAGCTTGTAGCAAAGAAGGCACCGGGCGAGCTGAAAATCAACTATATCGGCGGACCCGAAGCTGTAAAAACCATGGACCAGGTCGCGGCCGCGCAGCGCGGTATGGTGGACATGGTATTCACCACAAATGCATACTATCTTTCGGTGTTGCCCGAGGTTGACGCGATGAAGCTTTCCACCATGACACCCATGGAAGAGAGGGCAAGCGGCGCCTGGGCCTATTTTAACACGCTGCATGAACAGAGGCTCGGTCTCCGTTACCAGGCGCGGCTCGGTCTCGATCTCAGGTTTCACCTTTACCTGCTCAAGCCGATCAAGAGCGCAGACTTGAAGGGATTGAATATCAGGGTATCGGCCAATCAGCTTCAGGCGATAAAGACGCTGGGCGGAAACCCGGTGGTGATACCGCCCACCGAGGTATACGCAGCGCTCGAACGTCACGTGGTCGATGGCTACTGCTGGCCTTCGGTCGGGATACGCGATTGGGGCTGGGACAAGGTGACAAAGTATGTGGTCGAACCCGGCTTTTATAACGTGCCCAATCCTGTGCTCATCAACCAAAAAGTGTATGCCAGCCTGCCGAAGAAGCTCCAGGATATTCTGAACGAGGCGGCAATAGAAGGGGAGAAAAAGGCGGTCGCACTGTTTGATGATCTGAAGAAAAAAGAACGCCCCATATTACAGAAGGAAGGAATTGAGGTCATACAACTGTCGCCTGCGGAAAGCGAAAAATTCCTGAAAACCGCGTACGACGCAGGCTGGGCAGAGCTGGCAGAGAAGGCGCCCAAGACCACACCGGAGCTGAAAAAAGTACTTACCAAGGCGAGGTGACAGATGGCCGATCCCCGCGAAAAGTATGTCATCTGCGAAGGCAAGCAGATCTGCTTCTCCCTGCCCAGTGGATGGAAGGTACTATCTGACCAGGATAAGCCAACGGTTCCCGGCGTTGCCGATCCTGTCGCAGAAATAAGGAGAGCGCTCGACAACCCTATAGGAAGTCCAAAGCTGGAAGAACTTGCGAAACCGGGAATGGATGTCGTGATCTTGTTTGACGATCTGCAGCGGCCAACGCCTGCGCATCTGGCCCTTCCGGAACTGATGAACCGGCTCAACCGCGCCGGGATTCCCGATTCCCGCATGACCGCTGTCTGTGCTCTGGGAACGCACCCGGTTCTTTCTTACGAACAGCTCAAGAAAAAGGCCGGCGATGAAGTTGCTAAACGCATCGGTGAGCGGCTCATCTCGCATGATCCACACTCGAGTCAGAATGCGGTCATCGGCCGTACGCACAGGGGTACCATCGTTGAGATCAATCCGCATGTGGCCTTCGCCGACTTGATTATAGGCGTTGGTGAATGCATGCCTCACCCGACTGCAGGTTTCGGCGGCGGATATAAGATCGTCATGCCTGGTGTCTGTTCTTACCGGGCAGTGGCCGACCACCACTTCGCCTGGATCCGCCACCGTTACGCCAAGGTGAACGTAATGGAGGGCAATCCTTTTTATGAAGAGGTTGTCGACGCCGGACGGCTGGCCCGTCTCGCCTTCAAACTTGACCTCGTGATCAACGATAAGAAGGAGATCATCCGTGCCTTCGCCGGTGAAACCATGGCTGAACAGAAAGAGGCCGCGAAGTTCGCGGCGTCGCTTTACTTCGTACCGCTCGCTAAGGTGGCTGACGTGACGATCACTTCGGCATACCCGTTGGAGATCGCCGTGCAGGCAACCAAGGCCCTGACCATGGCCGGATATTGCACTCGCTCTGGAGGCATCATTATCTGGGTCGCACCGCAAAAAGAGGCTGGCCCGATTCTGCCTCTCGTTCAGGAGATGGCAAGTTCCGAGACAGCAACCGATTTCCACCGGAGACTGATTGCAGGGAAGATTCCTGACCAGCTCACCTCCTTCGGCATCTCTTATATTATGCAGGTGGTCTTTTTCAAGGAACTTGCGGAGAAGTTCGATGTGATCCACGTCACTGAAGGGTTGCCGACAGAGACGGTGCGCATGATGAAGTTCACCCACGCTCGGAGCCTCTTAGAAGCGGTCGACATGGCCACGAATAAGATGCCGAAGGCCGATGTTGCGATCTTTCCTTCTGGCGGCAATATCATACCCGGTGTAGCGTAAAATGAGTGATCAGTGGTCGGTGATCAGTGGTCGGTCGTAAGCGATAAAAAACCAGCGACAGCAACAATACTGAAGGTGAATAAGCGGTAATGCGCAGAAGAGGAGGTGCGGATGAAATACGTTAGGCTCATTGCATGCGTTCTCGGCTTCGCAGGGTTGATACTCTTGTGCAGTGATCAGTCAATACAAGCTGCGGAGCTGGCGCCTCTTTATACACCGCCTTCGGGTGGCACCGTCTACATTCTCGGTGCAGGCGTGGCCGCCGTGACAAACAAGTACATGCCGGATGCCAACTTAGTTCATGAAGCTGCGACAGGCACCATGGAGATGGTGCGGCGCATGATGCAGAGGGAGGCCAGTAAGAAGCCTGCCTTCGCCCTTTTCGGCACTCCTGACGGCTTCCGGGCATATAAAGGTCTTGGCGAATATGCCGGTAAGCCCTTCTCTACGCTTCGGGCAATCTGCTTCATCAATGGTTCGGACCAATATTTTGCCGTGCCGGCCAAAGGTCCTATCAAATCTTTTGCAGATGCCAAAGGCAAGCGCATCGGGATCGGAGGCCCGGGTAGTACGGTTTCCACAAGCGCTCTTCTCTTCTTTGAAGCGCACGGTGTGACGAAGAACGACTTCAAGCCTTACTACTACGTGTTCAAAGAGGTGGTTGAAGGGATACAGAACGGGAGCCTAGACGGCGGCTTTCTCGGCGGCGCATACCCAATGCCTTCGTACATGGAGCTCTCACAGCTCACGCCCGCTCGCGTCGTGCCGGTTGATGAGCAGGCCTTTAACAGGGTGCTGCCGGAGCATCCGTATTACTACAAGAGGGTCATCAAAGCGAAATCGTATAAAGGTATGGATCACGATACGCCCGTTTATGGATTTGCGACCAGCATCTTTACGTTTGCTGACGTGAGCGAGGATTTTGTGTACCGGTTCCTGAAGAATCTCTGGGAACACCGGCAGGACTACTACGCGATCCATGCTTCGACGCCGGGCGATTTTACTATCGAAAATATGACGAAGGCTACCCCTGTTCCTTTTCATCCCGGAGCAGAAAAGTACCTGAAAGAGATTGGCGCGTGGAAGAAGTAACCACGGGAAATGAGTGAGACTCGGACAAAAAGGAGGCCTGGATGCCGAAAGATTTGAGAACGTTCATGGCGGAGTGCGAGACGAATCTGCCTCAGGAGTTCGTGCGGGTCACGCGAGAGGTTGATCCTAAATATGAGATCTCCGCAATAATCAAGAAACTGGATCTGATGGGGAAATATCCCATGGTACTCTTTGAGAAGGTAAAAGGGTACAGCACACCGGTGGTCTGCAACACTGAGACAAGCGCAACCAAGTATGGCCTCGCCCTTGGAATCTCTCCGGAAAGAGTGGAGGATTTTTATAGCGAAAAGGAAGAGGAAGCAATCAGGCTGAACGAGCATCCTGCCAAAGAGATCAGGAAAGAAGATGCACCTTGCAGGGACGTTATCCTCACCGGAAAAAAGGCTGACATGACCCGCTTTCCTTTCATCACACATCACAAGGGCGAAGTGCCCTATTTGACGCGGGCCGTGGGCATCGTAATGGACAGAAAAATAAATGCGCCTCACTGTTCCCATTACCGTTTCATGGTAAAGAAACCGCATCTCGGTGTCACGCACATTACGCCCGGCCGCCATTTTTGGTACATCTATAATGAATACATGGAGCGCAACGAGCCTCTTCCCATTGCGTTTGCAGTGGGACTTCACCCGGTATGGGCTACCGCCTTTCAGAGCCGTGTCAGCCATCCGCCTTCAGAGTTTGATATTGCGGGTACCTTGATGGGTGAGCCGCTGGAGATGGTGAGGTGTGAGACCAGCGATGTGCTGGTCCCCGCACGCGCTGAGATTATCATTGAGGGTGTGATCCCTCCCGGCGTCCGAGAGGAGGAAGGCCCATGGGGAGATTTCACCAAGTACCACCAGGTCGCCATGCGCCATCCTGTGAAAATTACCGCCATAACCCATAGAAAGAATCCGATCGTGCACGACATGGGTGCTTGGCCGAGCAAAGGTATGCTCATGGGGCGCCTCCCGCAGCACGCCTTCATGAACCGCAAACTAAAAGAGGCTGTGCCCGACGTCAAAAAATTCAAGTTTATAGCGGCAGCGGGATGGTGGTACGGCTTTATTCAACTCGACAAAAAACATGCGGGCCAGCCCAAGCAGGCCATCCTGGCCGCCTTTGCAAACGATATGTACCTCAAGTATGTGATCTGTTTTGATTCAGACATCGATCTCGATAACGGAGCTCAAATAACGTGGGCGCTCGCCACCAGGGTCCAGGCTGACAGGGACGTGATGATTTTGCCGGGTGTGCTCGGGACCGACCTCGATCTGTCTGCGGCGCAAGAGGCGGTGGTGACAAAAGTGGGTATCGACGCAACAGCAAAGCCTTTCCGAAAGGATTTTCCTCCTGTCGCGGTTGTGCCTGAGGATGTGATGAAGCGGATCGATCTAAAAAAATATATTCCGAAGCCGGAGAATCTGGTCTAGCAGGAGCAACAGGTTAGGGAAAAGGCAGGAAAAAGATAAAGCAGGTTAAGGTAAAGGCTAAAGCGAAGGTTAAGATGGAAACAAAGACTTGCCCGGATTTTTTCTCAACCTTTGTCTTTGCACTTCCCTCAACCTGCTTTAGTTCTTACCCGGCTCTTAACCTCAACCTGTATTTAAACCAAGGGGGGTTGCGATGAAAAAGTATCTTGTTATTGGTACGGGTTTTCTTGTCCTTGTTTTTCTCGTTTGTCTCATCCCTTGCCAGAGCGGCGCGGCTGAAGAAAAGACAGTCACCCTCCGCTATTCGACCATGTTCCCTGCACCCCATCGGCAGAGTCAGGTGGTTAACGAGTGGTGCAAAGAAGTGGAAAAGAGGACGAACGGACGGGTCAAGGTAACGGTATACCCGAATAACACTCTCACGCCTGCCGTGCAGACGTATGATAGCGTGGTGAAGGGCATCGCAGACATAGGGCTGGCTGACGCGGCGTACACGAGAGGAAAGTTTCCGCTCACCGAGGTCGTCGGCCTGCCACTCGGGTACAAGAGCGCCACGCAGGCAACGCACATGACCAACGCCTTCTACAATAAGTTCAAACCTAAGGAGTGGGATGAAACAAAGGTCCTCTATTTTTACAGTCATGGTCCCGGCCTGCTCCACAGCAAGAGGCCTGTGGCTAAGCTGGAAGACGTCAAAGGCCTCAAAATCCGATCTCAAGGTGTTGCAGCAAACATCGCCCAGGCTCTCGGCGGCGCGCCTGTCGGCATGCCGATGGGTGAATCCTACGACGCACTCTCAAAGGGTGTCGCCGACGCAATCCTATGCCCATTCGAAGCAATGAAAGGCTGGAAGCTGGCTGAAGTGGTCAGCGATCACACCCTGGATTACGGCGCGGCCTACACCTCTGCTCACTTTGTGGTGATGAACAAGGCAAAGTGGAATTCGATCTCTCCTGCGGATCAGAAAATAATCGAGAAGGTCAACGATGAGTGGATCGAGAAAGAGGGCAAGGCCTGGGATGAGATCGACAAAGAGGCCATCGATTTGGTACAGGCAAGGGGCAGCAAAATCATAGCCCTCTCAAAGGAGGAAGACGCGCGCTGGGCCGCTCAGGTAAGGCCTCTTCTGGACGAGTATGCAAATAGCATGAAGGCGAAGGGACTCGCTGGAGACGAGGTTTTGAAGTTTTGCCTCGACTATCTTAAATCACATTAAGCCATAGAAGAAGCGATGATGCGATGAAGCAGCAGTACAAACTATCTGGCAGTTCCGCTTCGTCGCATCATCGCTTCATCGCACTTTCCGCTTCCACGCTTCCTCGGTTTTAACACTTCATCCCTTCTTCGTTTCATCGCATTACGTCTCTCGAAGTTTTTGGAGGAGCTGTTCGACTTTTGTATTTCTGGGATTCATAGAAAGCACAAACTGAAGACGTCGAGCGATCTGTTCTTTCTTGTAGGCCGCGGGGTTCGCAGCGTACTGATAATATGCCATCCTCGCAAGATTAAAATGGGCGTCCTCATGAAATGAATTTATCGAAATCGACTTCTCGTAGGCTGCCACGGCGTCGTTAAAGCGTCCCAATTCTTCGTAGATCGCACCTAAATTATTGTACGCGTCAGCATTGTCTCCTGCCACTTCCAGAACACGCTGGAAACATTCAATCGCTTTTCGGTACTGACCTTGTTTCGTGTGAAGGTTCCCGAGATTGAGGAGTGACTTCACGTGGTTGGGGTCTAATTTGACCACCTTCTGGTACATTTCCGCGGCCTCGTCAAACATATCGTGCCGATCGTAGAGCAAGGCAAGGCAGAAGTGGGGTGAAACAGCATTGGGATCGGCTTCGGTGGCTTTCCGATAACCCTCCAGGGCCCCCTGGTAGTCTCCCTGCAAATCCGCAATTTGTGCCAGGTTAATAAGACCTTCGACGTCGCCCGGCTTTACCTCCAGCGCCTTTTCATACATCTGCTTTGCAGCACCGAGGCGTTCCATTTTTTCGTATACGTAGCCGAGGTTATTGTAGGCCTCGGGATTCTCGCCTTCCAGTTCTACCACCTTGCTGAAGCATTTCAAGGCCTCGTCGTAATCCTCTCTCTCGAGGTAGATGAACCCGAGGTTCACATAAGCGTCGGTGAGATTCTCGTCAAGCTGTATGCTCTGCTTATAAGCTTCAATAGCCTTGTCCGACGCTTCCTTGGTGCCGTCATATGTGCGACCTTCTTCGAACCATTGCCGGGCCGTCTTCTTTAGCTGCGTGGGCTGTTTTGCAGAAGGCTTCTGGGCAGAAGCGGACTCGACAGTTTGTTTCCTCCTTTTTACCAGGGAAATTTTTTCCATGACTCCTGCCCCATCATAGAGACTTGTCGCCAGCCAGACCGGCTCGGGTCGGTGCGACGTTGGGCTATAACAATTATCGGTTGAAGCGGGTTTTTAGCTAAGGATACGTAATCAATCCGTCTTTGACTCTCGCCCCAGCAGTAAGAATGTGAGCAATGCTCTCGCCCGGAGCAAGTATATGTGTAACTCTAGCGGCCCGTACGACAAGCGCATCTGAGATCAGGGAACGATGGCACCGCCATGGAACGGCCTCCGCGCACATTACGACCACCCTTTTCTCTTCCGCTAGATTAAGGAGAGTTTCAAGACTCTGCTGAAACTGGGCGGTTTGCATGTAATCAGCATAACCGCGGAAACCTGCGTTCCTCCACCTCGTATTTGGAGAATCAGCTCTCGGCTTCCGGAATCCTCCGAGTCCTGTCATGTGGGAATAACCTATGCCCACTCTAGACAGGCTCTCCGGTAAGGTATCCCGGTCAAATTGCGGATTATGTCGAGAGCGAGGGATGCTCCGCACATCGGCTACCCACTCGGCGCCATTTTCTTGCAAGAGAGTGATGAACACGTCTAAGGCGCGGTTCGAATGACCTACGGTCAGTATCACCGGATACATTAGAAAAGTCGGCCAGTTATGAGAGTTTTCCACAAATTCTGTGGAAAACCTGTAAAAAATTTGTAGAAAGATACCAATAACACGTCAATAACAAAAGACTTTCTCCGGTTTGCCCCGTGATGTGGCAATCTCAAAAATCTAGTGGTTTCAACGGATATCCAGGAAACCAGATATTTCGATATTGTCTACCGCCAAAAAAACGACTGCTAACGATTCCCTGTATTTTCAAGTTGTTACGAATATGCATTTTTGACCTGCCCATTCGCCCGAAAAATGGGCCTTGAGAGCGGGACTCTACCGTTTCTCCCCAAAAGGCTTAGTAAGAGTAGGGCTGCAAATGGGACATCCGCGACCCGCTTCGCGGGTACCCGCGGCGCCCGGCTCGCCGTGCTCGCCAGATAGATTCCGGCAGGAATCTATGCAAACCTCTGAAGAAATCGGTAGGCCTGAAGGGCTGCCTTCGCCCCCTCACCTGCGGCGACAACAATCTGCTTCTCGGGAACATTCGTGACATCGCCGGCTGCAAACAGGCCGGGGACTGCGGTCTCGCCGGCACAACTGATCTCAATCTCACCAAGCCCGTTACGCTTGACCAGGTCCTTTACGAAATCTGAATTCGGGACCAGCCCGATCTCAACAAAGATCCCGCTGACTTCCAAAATCCTCTCCTCGCCGCTCTTGAGGTCTTTGATGCGGATACCTGACACCGAGGGGTCTCCCAGTACCTCTTGTGTTACATGTTCCGCATAAACAGTGAGCGTCGGGTTTTCCTTGAACCTCTCGACGAGCAGCTGATCGCAGGTCAACGGTGTTAAGGAGACCATGTACACGTGCGCCGCAATTTTCAGCATATCCAAGACCGCTTCCGCAGCTGAATTACCACCCCCGACCACTGCTACCTTCAACCCCTCGTACAAGGGCCCGTCGCAGGTAGCGCAATACGTCACACCTCGACCTCGCAAGCGTTCTTCCCCGGGGACGCCGAGCGACCGGGGCCGTTTGCCACTCGCTATAATCGTTGCTTTCCCCTGATAAGTCCCCCCATTCGCGGTAAGCACCTCAAAACCTTCTTGCGCCTTGGTCAGGCCGACCACATCCTCTTCTATCTTAACGTCGATGGGAAATTGGCGCACCTGTTGCTCGAACTTTTCAACGAGCTCCGGCCCTTCGATGAACTGGTATCCCATGTAATTTTCTATGTCGTTTGTCCAGAGTGTCTGGCCGCCAACGTCTTTGCTGAGAAGGAGTGTGCTGAGCTTCTTCCGCGCGCAGTAGACCGCTGCTGTCATGCCGGCAGGACCGGCGCCGATGATGACCACGTCATACATGTGAGACTCCGCAAGCCTGAGGGATTAGAGCCCGAGGGCTTCCTTCAACTTGCTCTCAACATAGCCTACTATGATCTTTCCATTGATGTCGAAAACGGGAACTGCCATCTGGCCTGCTTTTCGTGCCATCTCTTCCCGGGCTACTTTGTCTGCCGCAACGTCTATATCTTGAAAGGAGATACCATTCTCCTCGAGGAACTTTTTCGCCCTCTTGCAGTGCGGTCAGGTAGGTGTTGAGTAAACCAGAACCTTTTTGTCGCTATCCATTCGTCACCCCCTATAGTCTTCTACTTTGCGTCTTTCTTAATATTGCGCCTTGCCCCGTCATTGTCAACAGTTCAAAAGGTCTGATACCGATTTGCAATCAAGATGGACGACCCAGCCTTCGGCCGGGTACCCCGGGCGGCAGTGAGGATTGCTTTAGCCGGGTACCCGTGAGCAACACTCGTTCCGACGGGTACGAACAATGCTACCACGGGTGGCAGGAGGAAAGCGACGCAGCACACCCACCTATATTTGTGTCATATGG
>Ga0335070_10007016_pt1 | contig 13232 bp, 11 predicted proteins | sample Lox_Sample_13_FD_206722 | JGI IMG/M metagenome (GOLD analysis project Ga0335070, IMG submission 206722) | Soil microbial communities from Loxahatchee National Wildlife Refuge, Florida, United States - Lox_Sample_1.3 | ecosystem: Environmental > Terrestrial > Soil > Wetlands | place: USA...
GGGCGGACACCCAGGTCCGCCTTTACGGGCGGACACCCAGGTCCGCCTTTACGGGCGGACACCCAGGTCCGCCTTTACGGGCGGACACCCAGGTCCGCCCTTACGACTGCGCGACCGTCAGGCCATACTCGATCGAGTCGGCCAGGGCGCGCCAGCTGGCTTCGATGATGTTGGCGCTGGCCCCGACCGTGCTCCAGCGCTTGGTGCCGTTTTGAGTGTCGATCAGGACGCGCGTCACGGCCTGTGTGCCGTTCTTCCCGTCCAGGATGCGCACCTTGTAATCCGACAGGTTGAACGCCTCCAGCTGCGGGTAGCGCGGGGTGAGGGCCTTGCGCAGGGCAGTGTCCATGGCGTTCACCGGCCCGTTGCCTTCGGCGGCGGTGTGCAGCACCTGCCCATCCACGCGCACCTTGACCGTGGCTTCGGCGAAGATGCCGCGCCCCTGACGATGCTCGACGTTGACGAAAAAATCGATCAACTCAAAGGGCGGCTGGTAATGCTCCTCCTGGCGCTTGAGCATCATCGCCACGGAAGCCTCGGCTGCTTCGAACGAAAAGCCCTGGGCTTCGAGCTCCTTGATCTCGTTGAGCACGTCGCTCACGTCCTGCCCGCGGGAGAGATCCAGACCGTACTCTTCCGCCTTGCTGAGCAGGTTGCCGCGCCCCGACAGCTCGGAGACGATCACGCGTGAGCTGTTTCCAACCAGCGCCGGCTCGACGTGCTGGTAGGAGCGGGCGGTGCGCCGCATCGCCGCCACATGGATGCCGCCTTTGTGGGCGAACGCCGACTTACCCACGTAGGCCATGTGCTCGTCGGGAGCCAGGTTGGCCACCTCGGCGACGAAATGGGCCACCTCGGTGAGCGTTGCCAAGTGATCCACGGGCAGGCAGCCCAGACCCAGCTTGAGCTCCAAGTCCGGGATGATCGCGCACAAGTTGGCGTTGCCGCAGCGCTCGCCATAGCCGTTGATCGTGCCCTGTACCTGGACCGCGCCTTCGCGGACGGCGGCCAGCGAGTTGGCCACGGCGCATTCGCCGTCGTTATGGGTGTGGATGCCGAGCGGATGCTTCACGGCCGTCCGGACGGCACGCACGATCTCCGCCACCTCCCAGGGCAGCGACCCGCCGTTGGTGTCGCACAGCACCAGGGTCTCGGCTCCGCCCCGGACCGCGGCCTGCAGGGCTTCAACGGCGTAGACCGGATCGGCCTTGTAACCATCGAAGAAGTGCTCGGCATCGAAGATGGCACGCCGCCCCTGGGCGCGCAAGTAGGCCAGGCTGGCCTCGATGATGCGCAGGTTCTCGTCGTTGGACGTGCGCAGCACCTCGGCCACGTGCAGCGTCCAGGTCTTGCCGACCACGGTGCAGACCGGGGTGCGGGCGTCGAGCAGGGCGCGGATGTTGGCGTCGTCCTCGGGGCCGCCGTCCACGCGGCAGGTGGCGCCGAAAGCGGCGATCAGGGCATGCTCCCATTGCATGTCACGGACGCGCTCGAAGAAATCGGCGTCCTTGGGATTGGAGCCGGGCCAGCCGCCTTCGATGAACGCCACGCCGAGCTCGTCCAGCTTGCGGGCGATGGTCAGCTTGTCGGTCAGCGAGAGCGAGAGGTTTTCGCGCTGGGTGCCGTCGCGCAGGGTCGTGTCGTAGATCTGGATCATGTTTCTCCATTTCCGGCGTGAGCCGCTTCGTAGGCCTCGATCTCACCCATGAAACCCAGGATGTAGCCGAGCTCGTCGACTCCGTTCAGCAGGCAGGTTTTCGCGAAGGGGTCGAGCGGGAAGGAGACCTTGCGCCCGTCAGGCAGGACCAGGGTCTGGAAGGCCAGGTCGACGGTCAGCTTGGCTGTCGGGACTTCCGCCAGCCAATCGAGCAGGGTGTGATGGGTGGCAGCGTCCACGACGACGGGCAGCAGGCCGTTTTTCAGCGCGTTGTTCCGAAAGATGTCGGCAAAGGAGGTGCTGATCACGGCACGCAAGCCGAAGCCGGTCAGCGCCCAGAGGGCGTGTTCGCGCGACGAACCGCAGCCGAAGTTGTCCCCGGCGAGCAGGATCTGCCGGCCCCGGACCTCGGGCCGGTTGAGCACGAAATCCGGCTTCGGGGAACCATCGGCGTGGTAGCGCCAGTCGGCGAAGAGGTGCTCGCCCATGCCCGCCTTGTCGATGGCTTTCAGGTAACGCGCCGGAATGATCTGGTCGGTGTCGACGTTATCGACCGGCAGGACGACGACTTGCGAGGTGAGGGTGGTGAATTGAGGCATAATCCATCCTTGTAGTAAGGGCGACGCACATCGTACCCGAAGGGTATGCGTCGCCCTTACAGCAACGTCCTCACGTCCGTGATGACGCCGGTGACAGCAACTGCGGCGGCGGTCAGCGGGCTGGCGAGGAAAGTGCGCCCACCGGCACCCTGGCGGCCTTCGAAGTTGCGGTTACTGGTGCTGACGGCGTACTGGCCGGGCTCGAGCTGGTCACCGTTCATGGCAATGCACATCGAGCAGCCGGGCTGGCGCCACTCGGCACCCGCGGCCAGGAAGATCCGGTCCAGGCCCTCGGCCTCCGCCTGGCGCTTGACCGACTGCGAGCCGGGGACAACCAGCACGCGCAGCCCGCCGGCAACCCTGCGGCCCTCGAGCACGGAGGCGGCCAGGCGCAGATCGGAGAGACGCCCGTTGGTGCAGCTGCCGATGAAGACCACATCGACCGGGTGGCCGAGCAACGGCCGCCCGGGGTGCAGGTCCATATAGCGCAGCGCCTTGTCCAGGGCGGCCTTGCGCGCTCCGTCGCCGGCTGCATCCGGGTCGGGGATGCACTCCGTGACGGGCATCCCCATCCCGGGATTGGTCCCGTAGGTGATCATCGGCGCCAGGACCCCGGCATCCAGGGTCACGGAGGCGTCATAGACCGCGCCCTCGTCGGATGGCAGATCGTTCCAGCGGGCGAGTGCCGCATCCCACGCCGCGCCCTTGGGCGAGAACTCCCGCCCGGCGAGGTAGTTGAAAGTGGTCTCGTCGGGAGCGATCATGCCGGCGCGCGCCCCGCCTTCGATGGACATGTTGCAGACGGTCATGCGCTCTTCCATATCCAGGCTGCGGATGGCCGGGCCGGTGTACTCGAAGACGTGCCCGGTCCCGCCTCCGATGCCGATCCTGGCGATAAGCGCTAGGATGATGTCCTTGGAGGTGAGGCCTTTTCCCAGCTTTCCCTCGACCCGAACTTGGCAGGTTTTGGGTTTCTTCTGCAGCAGGCACTGCGTTGCCAGGACGTGCTCGACCTCGCTGGTGCCGATGCCGAAGGCCAGGGCGCCGAAGGCACCATGCGTGGCGGTGTGGCTGTCGCCGCAGACGACCGTCATGCCGGGCTGGGTCAATCCAAGCTCCGGGCCGATGACGTGGACGATGCCGCGTTGCGGGCTGTCCAGGCCGTGCAGCGGGATGCCGAACTCGGCGGCGCTGGCCTGCATCTGTTCGATCTGGGCGGCAGCCAGGGCGTCCGCAATGGGCAGCGACGGGTCGAGCGTGGGGACCGAGTGGTCGATCGTGGCGACCGTCCGATCCGGGCGGCGGACCTTCAACCCGCGCTGGCGCAAGCCGGTGAAGGCCTGCGGGGAGGTCACCTCGTGCACCAGGTGCAGGTCGATATAAAGCACGGCCGGGCCGCCCTTTTCCTGGGCCACGAGGTGCGATTCCCAGACCTTTTCGAAGAGCGTTTTGGGTTGGGGCATAATGGATGATTTCGTTGAGCGACCGGGCCATTCACCGCGGAGCGCACTAAGTTCGCAAAGATTCTAATCAGGAGTCTCCGCGCTCTTCGCGGCTTCGCGGTGGGAGCTGCACGGCTCAATCTTCTTTTTGCGCTACCTCATCCCCAACTTCAGGGGCAGGCCCGGCGAACATGGCGCTCAGGTCCCAGCCGGCGGGGATGGTTTGTGGCTCGTAAAACGGCTCGCGCCATGCTGGTCCGGGGTCGGTCGCGGGGGTGGGCTTTTCGGGGTCCATGGGTGCTCTCCTTTTACTTGGTAACGGCGAGTGCGGGCTCCAGGCCGGGGGCCTTTTCCTTGCTTCCCTCGGTCCGGGCGATGACTAATTTATTGAGGGCGGAGATGTACGCCTTGGCGCTGGCAACGATGATGTCGGTGTCCGCGCCGTAGCCGCCGTAGATGCGCTGGCGCTCGACCTCGTCCTGGGCGTTCAGCGTTTGCCTGCCGTCCCGGGGCTGGATGCGCACGGTCACCTCGCCCAGGGCGTCGATGCCCTCGGTCACGGCGTGGACGGTGAACTCGAGCAGCGTGTTGGGCGTCTTGACGATCGCGTCGACGGCCTTGTAGACCGCGTCCACGGGGCCGGTGCCGACGGCCGCCTGCACCTGGACCTGGCCATCCGGCCCGGTCAGCCGGACCGTGGCGGTGGGCATGCCCATCGTCCCGCAGGATACCTGCAGCCCATCCAGCTTGTAGATCTCGCGCGGCTGGTAGAACTCGTCGGCGATGAGCGCCTCCAGGTCGGCGTCGGTAATGACCTTCTTGCGATCGGCGAGGGCCTTGAAGCGGTTGAAGGCCTTGTCCAGCCCGGCGTCGTCAAGCGAGTGACCCATGTCCGCCAGGCGGGCGCGCAGGGCGTGGCGTCCCGAGTGCTTGCCCAGGACGAGCCGGGTTTGCACCGCACCGACCGATTCAGGGCGCATGATCTCGTAGGTCTGCTGGTGCTTGAGCATGCCGTCCTGGTGGATGCCGGCCTCGTGGGCGAAGGCGTTGGCGCCCACGATGGCCTTGTTGGGTTGCACCGGGATGCTGGTGAAGTTGCTGACCTGCTTGCTGATGTGCATGATCTGGGTGGCATCGATGCCGGTCTCCAGGCCGAAGACCGGGTGGCGGGTACGCAGCGCCATGACCACTTCCTCGAGCGAGGTGTTGCCGGCGCGCTCGCCGATGCCGTTGACCGTCACCTCCGCCTGGCGCGCCCCGGCCTGGATGCCGGCCAGGGTATTGGCGGTGGCCAGGCCCAGGTCGTTATGGCAGTGCACCGAGACGACCACATTCTCGATGCCCGGCGTGTTGGCGATGATGCCGGCGATCAACCGGCCGAACTCCGCGGGGATGGTGTAGCCGACGGTGTCGGGGATGTTGATCGTCGTCGCCCCGGCCTTGATCGCCTCGGCCAGCACGACGTAGAGGAACTCCGGGTCGGAGCGGCCGGCGTCTTCGGGCGAGAACTCCACGTCGTCGCAGAAGGATTTGGCATAGGCCACCATCTTGGCGACGCGGTCGATGATCTCCTCGCGGTCCATGTTGAGCTTGTACTTCATGTGGATGTCGGAGGTGGCCAGGAAGGTGTGGATGCGCGGGTGGGCAGCGCCCTTGACCGCCTCCCAGGCCTTGTCGATGTCGCCCCAGCCGGCGCGCGCCAGTCCGGCGATGACCGGGACGCGTGCTTGCGGCTCACCTTTGGGCGGGTTGCCCACCTCGACCGCGATGCGGCGCACGGCCTCCAGGTCGTCGGGGGAAGCGGCGGGGAAGCCCGCTTCAATGACGTCCGCACCCAGGCGGGCGAGCGAGCGGGCCACCTCCAGCTTTTCGGCGGAGGTCATTGTGGCGCCTGGCGACTGTTCACCGTCGCGCAAGGTCGTGTCGAAAATGCGTACGTAGTTATCCATAATCTTTCTCCTCCCTCGTCCCTCCCCTCTTTACCCAAAGGCAGAGGGGCCGGGGGTGAGGGCTATTTCTTCCAGTTCTCCGGGCGCAGCGAACGGACCGTCGCCCCGGCCTGCCACATCTCGGACTCGCGCAACCGCTTCAGCTCCTCGTCCAGTCTGGCGCGGTAATCGGGGGCGCTGTTGGCCGCCAGCACGATGGCGGTCTCCTTGCCGGCGACCACGCTGGCGTACAGCTCGTCGTAGAGCGGGGCGACGGCGTCCCGAAAGCGGCCCTTCCAATCCAGGGCGCCGCGCTGGGCGGTGGTCGAGCAGTTGGCGTACATCCAGTCCATGCCGTTCTGCCCGACCAGGCGGATCAGGCTCTGGGTCAGCTCCTCGACCGTCTCGTTGAACGCTTCAGACGGGGAATGCCCGTTCTTGCGCAGCACGTCGTACTGCGCTTCCATCACGCCCGCCAGCGCGCCCATCAGGATGCCGCGCTCGCCGGTCAGATCGCTGTAGACTTCCTTCTCGAAGGTGGTCTCGAACAGGTACCCGGCGCCGATGGCGATGCCAAGCGCCAGGGTGCGCTCCAATGCACGGCCGGTGGCGTCCTGCTGCACGGCGAAGCTGGCATTGATGCCAGAGCCATCCAAGAAGTTGGCGCGCACGCTGCGTCCCGAGCCCTTCGGAGCCACCAGGGCCACGTCCACGTTGGGAGGCGGTACGACCCCGGTCTGGTCCTTGTAGGTGATGGCGAAGCCGTGCGAGAAGTCCAGCATGTCGCCGTCGTCCAGGCACGCGTCGATCTTGGGCCTCAGCGAACGCTGCTCGGCGTCCGAGCGCAGGTAGTGGATCAGGTTGCCGCGCTCGGCGGCCTCCTCGACCGGGAAGAGCGTCTCACCGGGGACCCAGCCATCGGCGACGGCCCGGTCCCAGCTCGGGCTGCCCTGCTTCTGCCCCACGATGACGCGGATGCCGTTGTCGCGCAGGTTCAGGGACTGGGCCGGGCCCTGCACGCCGTAACCGAGCACCGCCACGACCTCGTCCTTGAGCACCTGCCGTGCTTTATCCAGGGGAAACTCCTCGCGGGTGACGACTTCCTCCTCGACCCCGCCGAATGAAAATTTTGCCATAATCTTTCTCCTCGAAACAATTTCTAAACGGAGTCGCTAGGCGGCGTTGACCGTCTCGTAGACTTTGCCGTTGCCATTGCCGTTATTCGCCATCAGCGGATCCCCGCCGCGCGCCATAGCTACCGTCCCGGTGCGCACCATCTCAATGATCCCCAGCGGCTTAAGTACGTCAACCAGGCCGTTGATCTTGCCTTCGTCGCCGGTGACCTCGATGATCAGCGCGTTGGCGGTCACGTCCACGACGCGGGCGCGAAAGACGTCCACCATCTGGATGATCTCGGCACGCCGCTCGTTGGTGGTGCTGACCTTGATCATCGCCAGGTCGCGGCTGACCATGGGCTTGTCGGTCAGGTCCTCGACCTGGATCACGTTGACCAGTTTGTACAAGTAAAACGTCAGGCGCTCGACGCTGACCTGGTCGCCGTCCACGACGAGGGTCATGCGCGACACGCCGGGGTTGTCGGTGTGACCGACGGTGAGCGATTCGATATTGAAGTTCCGCCGGCGGAACAGGGATGCCACCCGGTTCAGCACGCCGGGCCTGTCTTCGACCAGGATGACCAGGGTGTGCTGCATGTCATTTCTCCATTTCGTCGGCGGCCATCTCGACCAACCGGCTGGGCCGGCGGATCATGTTGTCCAGGTCGGCGCCGGCGGGCACCATCGGGTAAACGCTGTCTTCCTGCTCGACGCGGAAGTCGACCACGGCCGTGCCGTCTGCCTTTTGGGCTTTGTAGATCGCCTCTTCCACCTGGCCGCGCTGGGTGACGCACAGGCCGGCCAGGCCGTGGGCCTCGGCAATCTTGACGAAATCCGGGCTCTTGATCGGGGTGGCGGCGTAGCGGCGCTGGTAGAAAAACTCCTGCCACTGGCGCACCATGCCCAGGTAACCGTTGTTGATGATCGCCACGTTAACCTTGACCCCCTCCTGCGCGGCGGTGGACAGCTCGGCCTGGGTCATCTGGAAGCCGCCGTCGCCGGCGATGACCCATACCTCGCGCTCGGGCGTCGCCAGCTTGGCGCCGATCCCGGCCGGCAGGCCGAAGCCCATCGTGCCCAGGCCGCCGGAGGTGATGAAGGTGTGCGGCTTGTCGATGCGGTAATACTGCGCCGTCCACATCTGGTGCTGACCGACGTCGGTCACGATGGTGGCATCGCCGCAGGTGTAACGCCATAGGTCGTTGATCACGTGGGCGGCGTAGAGATGGCCGTCGTCGGGTAGATTCTGGATGTCGCGCACGGCGCTTTCGGCGCGCATTCCGCCGATGTAGCCGGACCACTCCGAGCGGTCGACCGGCTCAAGCAGTGGGAGCAGCTGCCCCAGGATCTCGCGCAGGTTTCCCACCAGGCCGGCGTCAACCTTGACGTTTTTGTTGATCTCGGACGGGTCGATGTCGACGTGGATCTTGCGCGCCTTGGTCCCGTAGGTCTTCAGGTTGCCGGTGACGCGGTCATCGAAGCGCATGCCGAAGGCCAGCAGCAGGTCAGCCTCCTGGATGGCGGTGTTGACCCAGGCCTCGCCGTGCATGCCCATCATGCCGAGGTTGAGCGGATGGCTGGCGGGCAGCGCGCCGATTCCGAGCAGGGTCACGGCTACCGGTACGTTCGCCTTCTCGGCGAACTGGCGCAACTCCTGCATAGCCCCACTGAGCAGGACGCCGCGTCCGGCCAGGATGACCGGGCGGCGGGCGGAGTTGATGATCTCGGCCGCCTTGCGGATGCTTTCTGCCGCCGGGCGCAGGTCGGGGCGATAGCCGCGCAATTGGATGGGGGTAGCGTCATATTCCCAATCCTCGACCTTCGCCTGCTGGGCATCCTTGGTGATGTCGACCAGCACCGGACCGGGGCGGCCGGAGCGGGCGATGTAGAAGGCCTCCCGGATGGCGGGCATGATCTCGTCGACGCGGGTGACCAGGTAGTTGTGCTTGGTGATCGGCAGGGTGATGCCGGTCACGTCGGTCTCCTGGAAGGCGTCGTAGCCGATCAGCTTGCTCGCCACCTGGCCGGTGATGCAAACCATCGGCGCCGAGTCCATCTGGGCCGTGGCGATGCCGGTCACCAGATTGGTGGCGCCGGGGCCGGAGGTGGCCATCGCCACGCCGACCCTGCCGCTGGCGCGCGCGTAGCCGTCGGCCATGTGCGCCGCCCCCTGCTCGTGGCGGGTCAGGACGTGGCGGACGGGGTAATCCAGCATGGCGTCGTAGATCGGCAGGTTCGCCCCGCCCGGATAACCGAAGACGACCTCCACGCTCTCCTTTTGCAGACATTCCCACACGATTTGTGCTCCAGTGCGTTGCATTCTCTTTCTCCTCTCTTTGGCGACGATCAATTGACAGACTCCTCCGCCAGCACGGCTCCGGTGTTGGCGGAGGTTACAAAACGGGCGTAACGGCGCAGCCAGCGGCTGGTCGTGCGCGGGGTGAAGGGCGGCAGCGCCGCCAGGCGGGATTCGATCTCCGCTTCTGACAGGTGGACGTTCAACGTGCGCGCCTCGAGGTCCAGGTCGACGATATCACCCGGCTGCAGGGCGGCGATCGGACCTCCGGCTGCTGCCTCGGGGGAAACGTGGCCGACGCAGGCACCGCGCGTCCCACCGCTGAAGCGGCCGTCCGTGACCAGGGCGACCGACTCGCCCAGCCCCATGCCCATGAGGGCGCTGGTCGGGCTGAGCATCTCCTGCATCCCGGGCCCGCCGCGCGGCCCCTCGTAACGGATGACGACGGCATCGCCCGCCCTGACCTCGCCACCCAGGATCCCGGCCAAGGCCTGCTCCTGGGATTCGTAAATCCGGGCCGGGCCGGAGAACTTCTGCATCGCCGCGCTGACGCCGGCAGCCTTGACCACCGCACCCTGCGGAGCCAGGTTGCCGAACAGGATCGCCAGCCCGCCGAGCGGCGAGTGGGCGTTTTCGCAGCGGCGGATGACTTGCTCGTCCTTGATCTCGGCGCCGCGGATCGACTCACCCAATGTCCCCCCGGATACCGTCGGGCGGTCCAGGTGCAGCCCGCCCGTGCCGCGCTGCACCTCGTTCAGGATGGCTGGAACGCCGCCGGCGCGATGGACGTCGTCCATGTGCCACTTGCCCGCCGGGCTGACCTTGCAGATGTGCGGGACGCGCCCGGCGACGGCGTTGATGCGTTCCAGCGGGTAGTCCACGCCGGCCTCGTTGGCGAGGGCCAGGGTGTGCAGGACGGTGTTGGTCGAGCCGCCCATGGCCATGTCCAAGGCGAAGGCGTCGTCGAGCGCCTCAGGGGTGACGATGTCTCTCGGACGAATATTCCTGTCAAGCAAAACTAGAATTTGGGATGCGGCTTGCCGTGCGAGGGCTTCACGTTCGGGGCTGCGTGCCAGGGCCGAGCCGTTATAGGGCAGCGCCAGCCCGAGGGCTTCCATCAGGCAGTTCATGCTGTTGGCGGTGAACATTCCCGAGCACGAGCCGCAGGACGGACAGGCGAAACGCTCCAAGGTCGTCAGGCGGGCCTCGTCGATCTTCCCGGCCTTGTACGCCCCCACGCCTTCGAAGACCGAGATCAGGTCCACCGCCTCCCCATCCGGGGTGCGCCCGGTGGCCATCGGCCCGCCGGAGACGAAGATGGCCGGGATGTTGACGCGCATGGCTGCCATGAGCATGCCAGGCACGATCTTGTCGCAGTTGGGGATGCACACCATGGCGTCGAAGCGGTGGGCCTCGATCATGGTCTCGACGCAGTCGGCGATGAGCTCACGCGAGGGCAGCGAATATTTCATGCCGGCGTGCCCCATGGCAATGCCGTCATCCACGCCGATGGTGTTGAACTCGAACGGGACCGCGCCGGCGGCGCGCACGACGTCCTTGACCAGCCGGCCGAACTCCTGCAAATGGACGTGACCGGGGACGATGTCGACGTAGGAGTTGACGATCGCCACGAAGGGCTTGCCCATGTCGCTTTCGCTGACGCCGGCCGCCCGCAGCAGGGCGCGGTGGGGCGCTTTTTCGTAGCCGGATTTGATCGTGTCGGAACGCATGGCTCTTTTCTCCGTCGTCCAGGTAAGAAAAGAGCCGCCTGGGTTGGGCGGCTCTTTGGTGTGCGGTTATATTTTGCTAACTGCTAGGCCTGTATGCAGGCCTCCACCTCCCGTCCAACCCGAATTTGGCTCTCAATCAGGATGAGCGCCGCAAGGAGGAGTACCAGGACGAGGGTGAAAAGGTTATGAGACATGGCTTAGGTAATTCGCCAAATTATAGGCAGAAATGGGAATCTGTCAAGGGTTTTGGTATTGTTCAAACAATCACAAGCGCGCCGCGGGACGGTGGCGCGGGTAGGAGCCGAGCACCCTGAGCATCTCGGCGTATTCCCCGAGATGATCGAGCGCCTTGCGCACGACCTCGTCCTGGACCGCCCCGGCGAAGTCGACGTAGAACAGGTAGTCCCAGGGCTTCCCCACCAGAGGGCGGGACTCGATCTTGGTCAGGTCGATGTCGCGCAGGGCGAAGACGCTCAGGGCCTTGAACAGCGACCCGGGCCGGTTCTGGAGCGAAAAGACGATCGACGTTTTTGCCTCCCCGGCCGGGGCGGCGGGAGTTGGGGCGACCGCCAGGAAGCGGGTGTAGTTTTCCGGGTCATCCTCGATCCCTGCCTCCAGGATTTCCATCCCGTAAATTTCCGCCGCCTGGCGGGAGGCGATCGCCGCGCAGGCGCGGTCGCCCGATTCCTTGAGTATTTTGACACTCCCCGCCGTGTCGTAGACCGCCTCCGCCTTGACCCCTTCCAGCCTGCGCAGGTAGCCGTCGCACTGGCCCAGCGCCTGCGGGTGGCTGATCACGCGGCGCAGAGCGGATTTCTTCACCCCGGGATGGGCGATCAGGCAGTGGCGCACGCGCAGGAAATACTCGCCCGTGATCCATAGCTCGTGACGCAGGAGCAGGTCGTAGTTCTGGTGGATGCTGCCCGCCAGGGAGTTCTCGATCGGGATCAGGCCGGCGTCGCTTGCCTGTGACGTCACCGCGGCGAATACCGCCTCGAACGACTCACAGGGCAGCGTCTCGACCGTGCCGAAGTACCCGGCGATAGCCTCCTGGGAATAAGCTCCCGGCTCCCCCTGAAATGCGACGATCATGACGACCTCCCCCGCTCTGCCATCCGGGCGGGAAATTTCCGCATTATACCCCTGAAGGGGGAGGCGATGAGAGCGCGCTCAGAACCCATTCGCTGATTCGCCGGTCTCGCCGCGTCCTTCTCACATAGTATCTATCCGAAAATAAGTTTACATCTGTCGTTGCGAGGAGCCCTGAGCTTGTCGAAGGGTTCCTCGCAACGACAAGATTCTGGTAGATTTTCGGATAGGCTCTTTTCCCGAAGCCTGCGACTCCTATCTCCCCGCGCCCTTGCCGAACTCCTTTTCGTAATCCAGCATGGCAGCCTTGACCACGCGCAGGGCGTGTGCCTGGCCGTAGGTCTTGCGGATCTCGATCCTTGAGCGCTCCCCGGTGACCAGCTTGTAGGTGGAGAAGTAATGCTCGAGCCTTTCGATGAGCACCGGTGGCAGATCCTTGATGTCCTCGATATGCCCCCAGACGTAATCGTTCTGCAAGACGGCGATGATCTTGTCATCGGCTTCATCGTCGTCGACCATCTGGAGGCCGCCGACCACCTTGGCCACCAGGACGATCTCGGATTTGGTTATCGGACGCTCGCTGACCACGCAGATGTCCAGCGGGTCGCCGTCCCCGCGTTTGGCGTGCGGGGAGAGGGCGCCGAATATGTTCCCGCACAGGGTGCGGGGAATGAAACCGTACAGTACCGGCGGCTGGGAGGAAGTGCGCTGCGGACGGTCCACCCGCAGGTAACCGCTCTGCTTGTCAATTTCGTATTTGACGAGATCGTAAGGGGTGATTTCGATGAAAGCGTTGACGATCCTCGGCGGCTCCGGTCCAATCTCCAGGCCGTGCCAGGGATGCGGTCGCCAGCGGCTAAAGGATTTGTCCATCTTATTTCCTACGATGAGTGAAGCAGAATAAGTCCTTGAAAAAGGTGGAAAGATGAAGCTAATATCGTTCGACGTGGATCTGGCCCGGCTCCTTGCGGCTGTGCTCGCGAAAGCCTTCCCCGCTTAGGATCTGAACCATTTCGTCGATCATGGCGTTGATGCCGCACAGGAAAACGTGGGTGTTCTCCGGCGTGGGCTTGAAACCCCAGGCCTCGGCGATTGCGCCCTGACGCCACAGGTTCTGCACCCAGCCAGTCTTGCCGGTCCAGGGCACCGGCTCGTCCTCGGGGCGGTCGATGGTGGCGACGTAGGTCAGGTTATGGCACAGGTGCTGCAGGTTGAGCAGCTCGGAGCGGTAGCCCAGGTCCCAGGAATGGTAGGCGCCGTGCAGGACGGCGAAGCGGCGCGGGCCGCCGCAGCGCATCTCGGTGCTCAACATGGACATATACGGCGCCAGACCGGTGCCGGTGGCGACCAAGGCCACGTTCATCCCCTCGGGGACG
>Ga0335070_10007017_pt1 | contig 13230 bp, 11 predicted proteins | sample Lox_Sample_13_FD_206722 | JGI IMG/M metagenome (GOLD analysis project Ga0335070, IMG submission 206722) | Soil microbial communities from Loxahatchee National Wildlife Refuge, Florida, United States - Lox_Sample_1.3 | ecosystem: Environmental > Terrestrial > Soil > Wetlands | place: USA...
GTGTTCGGTATTTATCCCGCATGGAAGGCGGCCAACCTCGATCCCATCGAGGCGCTGCGCTACGAATAACGCCCGCGAGGCCATTCCGATTGGCGTGGTGTTTATGCGTCGAGGCGACTACCAACAGATCGTGCGCATGGCGTGGGAGACGATCACCACGAACAAGCTGCGCTCCGGCCTGACCATCCTGGGTGTCGTCATCGGCATCATGATGGTGATCCTCATCTCCTCGGTGGTGCGCGGACTGAATTCCAATGTGGAAGGCATGTTGAATGACCTGGGCTCAAATATGGTCTTCGCTTACCACTTCTCACCGTTCACGTTTGGGCGTCCCACGAGCGAAATGTTGACGCGCAAAGAGTTGACCCAGGAAGACGCGCTGGCCATGCGCGAGTTGCCGCATGTGAAGGCCAGCACGGCTAGTTTGCGCATTATGCTGCCGGAATTCGGCACCGGGACCTTTGCCGTCAAATATCAGAACAGAAAAACCAAGAACACCATCCTCGACGGCAACTTGCCAGCGACGATTTTGACCGATGACTTGCAAATCGCGAAAGGCCGCTGGTTCACCGAGACGGAGAACGAGCATCGCGCCATGGTTGCAGTCCTGGGCAGCGATGCCGCCGACAAACTATTTGAACAAGAAGATCCGGTCGGCAAGGAAGTCAACATCGAAGGCCGGCTGTTTACGGTGATTGGTATCATCGCGAAACGTAAAGCGGCGTTTGGCAGCGGTTCCAATCCGGAAGACAACATCGTGCGCATGCCGATAGCGACGCTGCATCTGATGCATCCCGAGCAGCGGGCCGTCTTCATTACCGTCAAGGCAACTTCGCAGGCCGATATGGACGCGACCATAGACGAGATGCGGGCGCTGTTGCGCCGCCGCCGCCATCTTGCACCGAACCAACCCGACAACTTCGCGGTCTTCACGCAGGATGCCATGCGCGACACGTGGAACCAGATCACCGGAGGCATCTTTGTCTTCATGTTCGCGGTCTCCAGCGTGGCCCTGATCGTGGGCGGCGTGGGGGTGATGAACATCATGCTGGTGTCGGTGACCGAGCGCACCCGCGAAATCGGTGTGCGCAAGGCCATCGGCGCGCGCAAACGCGACGTGCTGCTGCAGTTCACGCTGGAGGCGATCACGCTCACCGGAGTGGGCGGGATCATCGGCATCCTCCTCGGCGGGATTCTTACGGCCATGGTGCCGCTGGCCTTCCCCTCGCTGCCGGCCAGTATGTCGTTGTCCTGGGTGCTGACGGCAACCCTCGTGTCGGTCGCGATTGGCCTGGTGTTCGGCATTTATCCCGCATGGAAGGCGGCCAACCTCGATCCCATAGAGGCGCTGCGCTACGAGTAGGCGTAAACTCGTCTGCTAATCTGGCTGAACATCATGCATCAAGTTTTGACCATCACGGCGGCGGTGTGCGCGTTACTCGGTCTGGCCGGAGCAGCGTATTTCGGGCTGTGCGTGTGGGCTGCAGGACGGTTCCGCCGGGAGAGCGTACGGGCGCGCGCATCGGCTGGGGATTTTGCGCCGCCGGTGAGCATTCTGAAATCGCTCAAGGGACTGGATCCCCACATGTATGCCGCGTTTTGCAGCCATTGCCGCTTCGATTACGGAGAGTATGAGCTGCTGTTCGGAGCGAGCGATCCGGGCGAGCCTGCACTCGAGTTGGTGAGGCGGGTGCAGCAGGAGTTCCCAGATCGAAATATCCGCGTCGTGATGTGTCCGCTGAGCCTGGGGATGAACGGCAAAGTCAGCACGCTGGCTCAAATGGTGCCGGAGGCGAAACACGAACACATCCTTATCAACGACAGCGACATCGTTGCGCCGCCGGACTACCTCCGTCGGGTCATGCGGTGGTTTGCCGACAAGCGCGTGGGCATGGTGACCTCGCTGTATCGCGGGCTGGCCGGAAAGACGATGCCGTCACGCATGGAAGCCTTAGGCATTAATACTGACTTCATGGGCGGCGTGCTGGTGGCGCGCGAGATCGAAGGTGGCGTGCACTTTGCTTTGGGCGCGACCATGGCTATAAGCAAGACGGTTCTGCGCGAGATCGGTGGGCTCGAAGCGCTTGTTGATTACCTGGGCGACGACTATGAACTGGGCGCCCGAACCTCCGCTGCGGGATATAAGGTCGAGCTGGCGGATGTGGTGGTAGAGACAGCCGTGCCCGATTACACGATCCGACGATTCTGGTCACACCAGATGCGCTGGGCACGCAACAATAAGCACCTACGAACGGAGCAATATTTCGGGCTGATCGTCACCTTCGGATTGGCTGGCGCAATCCTGTCGGTGATGGCCGCGCCGCAAGCGTGGTGGGCATGGACGGCCTTCGCGATCGTGGCGGCGACACGACTGGCGGCGGTCGTGGCGATTGGTCGCGGTGTACTGAACGATCCAAACGTGCTGCGCGACCTGTGGCTGGTTCCGGCGCGCGACTTCGCAGCGCTGGCGGTGTGGCTGGTGAGCTTGGCGGGCAATGAAGTCGAATGGCGGGGAATGAAGTACCGAGTGAGAGACGGCAAACTGGAGAAGGCGTAGAGGCAGTTTGATTCGACCAAACACACGAATGTCGCTCACTCCGTAGCAGTACGCATTCTCTGCGGCGTGTACATGAGACTCGCTTGATTGGAATAACTCAGCCGTTTCGGTATCATGATCTATGGCGGTCTTCAGCAATCATACGTTCCGGATCGAGACCGACCGTTAGCGAAAGCCGCCCGCCGGCGATTCGCGCATTCCATGGGCCGCCATATTACACAGGTTCGGAACATCGTACGGAGCATCCTGGAGGCTCTGATCGGTGCCGAAACTTCTCATCACGCAGGCAACTGGGTATCGGTTTCGCGGTTCCCTCGAACCTTACAAATTAAGAAAAAGAAAACTGGTCGGTGGGGTTATTCCCTACCTGGCGGCCCTCGCCCCACAAGGCTGGAAGATAACGCTGGTCGATGACGCGACCGAGGAAATCGACTTCAATGCCGATGTCGACGTCGTAGCGATCACAATCCGGACTGTTACGTCCTTGCGCGGCTACGAGATCGCCGACAAATTCCGGAGCAGGGGAGTTACCGTCATCATGGGCGGCCCCCATGCCACGTTCTATTCCGACGAAGTCGCGCAACACGCCGATGGCGTCTGCATTAGCGAGGCCGAGGAAGTCTTTCCCAGAATGCTGGAGGATGCCGCGGCGGGCAGGCTAAAAAAGTTCTACCGCCGAGACACGCCAGCAAGCCTGGAGGGGATGCCAACGCCTCGCTGGGACCTGCTCAACCCGAAGAAATACGTCTTCTACCGTCCATTTGTCATTCAGTATTCCCGAGGGTGCCCGTTCATTTGCGACTTCTGCGCCGAGCGGAGGCTGAACGGCGACTACGGCTACCGATACCGGCCGGCCGCAGAAGTCGTGGAGGAAATCAAGAAGTGTGGGAGCAAACATATCTTCTTCGCGGCGAGCCAGTTTGGCGGCAATGTTGAGAGTGCGATGGAGCTTATGGAAGCTCTGATCCCGCTGAAGATCCGCTGGTCCACACTGTTCTCCGCGCATTATTGCCTCGACCAGAAGTTCATGGACCTTGCCCAGAGGTCGGGGCTGCTGCATGTCAACATGGGCATCGAGAGCATCAACCAGAACACGTTGAACACGATGTCCAAGGGCTTCAACAAGTCTTCCGAGTACTCCCGCGTCATCAGCAACCTGACCAAGCGGAACATCAGTTACTCGCTCAACTTCGTGTTCGGGTCCGACGCAGACGATGAGACGGTGTTTGATGCAACCCTCCAACTTCTTGATGACCTCAAGGCGGAGACTGCCTATTTCAATATCCTGGTTCCACTCCGAGGCACGTCACTCCACGAGAAATTCAAGGACGAGGGCCGGCTGATCGACGAGGAGAACATGGAGCGCTGGCCGGGACTGTCCTGCCACTTCAGGCCGCTGCGCTTTTCTCCGGACGAGCTGGTCCGGCGCATCACGAAGATCCGGCATGACTTCTACACGACGGGCTCCGCGGTGCGGCGACTGCCGGTGCCGTACAGGCAGTCTCACTTCGCGGCCTGGAACCTGCACTTCCTGCAGCGGAAGGTTGTCAATCACATCAACTCGATGAGGGATTTCACGGAGTTCTAGGTGTAGCTGTTCGGCACCGGTTGGATCCGTAAATGCCGCAGTGCACAGTTGGCTCCAGCTCTTGACAGGCACCGGGATTGTCGTACGAGATGTAATGAGGGCGACTCAGGTACTGAGGAAGAAACGGCACGGCTGAAACCGTGCCCTTTAAAACTGACCCGTCGAAAGAGTCTACTTATTTCTTCCCCTGCACCGCGTCCAAGCAACGGCCATAGAGGTCGAGGAGATGCTGGGCGTATTCTTCAGCCGCGCTGGACGACACAGCACCTTGGAAACCGACGCCCGGTGCCCCGGATTTTCCGTATCCCGTGGTGGCAGCAATAAACTTCATCAGGTCGAGCGCGATGTCTTCGTTACGCCGCATGCCTACGCTGCTGGTGATCGTTTCTTCCATAAAGACAGACTCCCTTGCCATCGCACGAGTCAGGGGCGATGTGAGGGAATCATAGCAAAGCTCCGCCTTTCGCAGCAGCACGGCGACCGCGGCGGCCGAAACTCGAGGCAGGCGGCGCCGAACCGCCGTCACGCTTCCACGGCAATGTGGCACACCCGCCCTACAATGTAGTGCGCGAAGCCCTTGCCGAGGGCGATCTCGACCAACTCCACGGGCCATTGCGCGGTCTGCGGGCGCAGGATGATCCGCCCCGAGGCGACGGAGACGTAGCGGATAACAAACCCCTCACCGGCACGCACGGCATACAGATTCGGCATGCCGCGGTGGTAGGGTCGCAACGAGTTGAAGTGGCGATCGAGGAGCAAGACTGCACCGGGTCCCAGACGCGGCGCCATGGCACGGGCGCTGTCGGCATCAGCCCGGACCGCGACGAAGCGGAGCCACGAGCTGCGGTCGCCGATGGCGTCGGGCTTCAGCCGGTTCAGGAACCGCCTGCGGAATTTCAGCGAATCCAGTACCTGCCGCGGCGGAATGCGGGGGACCAACGCCGCGTCCGGCAACGACACCAGGGGCACGTTGTCGAACGACGAGGCCCGCTCCGGACGCTGCAACGCGCGCTGCCGCAGCTCCTCGGGGTCTGCGAGGTCGAGAACGTCCACCTGCAGGACATCCAGAAGCCGGTCCATGGCTTCGGGGCTCAGGCCGCGACGGGCGTTGAGGAAATTCGACATGTGGGCCTGCTGAAAACCGGAGTCGCGAGAGAGTCCAGATCCGGTCAATTCCCCACGGTGGATGCGGGCCCAAATATGGGCGCGCAGGCTGTCTTGCAGATCGGAAATTCGCATGGTATTGCTAAAAGCTATACAAGTACTTTCGTAATATGCCTATAGCATTAAAGTCATTGACCGCTGATTACCCAAGTGCCATAGTGAGACTGTTCCCAGAGAAGGAATCTGGCCGAGGGAAACGATGAAAAGTGGAGACGAGCAAGACCGGGCCTTTCAGGAGCTTCGTCGCAGAATCAGGGAAGCCAAGGTGCTCTGTCCATCGGTGGAGTCGCTACTGGAAAATGCGCGTTTCACCGGTCGGCTGAGCGTAGTACTCCAGAACGGAAAGATCTTGAAGTCAGGCTACGAGGAGGGATATTTCACCCGTCGGCGGGATGAGCGCATGGTCGGCTGACTTCCCGCCCCGGGATAGGGTCGAAAAACACAATCCGCTGCAAGCAGGTCATCGTAACTGAAACGAGCCCTGTGTGCGGTCCCCAGACAAGGAAGGGGGAGCGCCGCAGGGCTTCGGTATTTTGAGTCACAACCACAGCGCCAAGGACGGTGTCATGAAGAGTATCAGGTTCGAATTGAAGTACTGCGAAGGGTGCGGCACGTTGAAGCTGCGCCCAGTCACCTCGTCAAGTAACGACTGCCGCGTATGCGAGCGCCTGCTGGCGCGATTCCGGTTCCCGCGGGCGAGGCTGGCCGCGAATTGCGGCGGCCCAGGAAGTGCTCCCGTACTGCAGATTCCCGCGGGAATTCCTCTGTCCGATTGCGCCAGTGCGCCCGTTGGGAGGTTGTCATGAGCACCGTCCCGGTCGCTGCAGACAAACCTGGGTTACGGGTTATCGCCGCAAGACGCCGACAGGGAGCGACGGCGGAGTTCGAAGGCGCCCGCGCCGATGCGCTTTTCTTTCGGGCACAGACGCTGGCCATCGTGCGCCACTTCTTCGAAATCGCCAGCCAGATCGGGCGGTTGCCGTCGATCCTGGGGCGGGAGTTCTTCCGCGCCAGAGTCTCGCATCACGCCATACCCAGCTTTGAGGAGCAGGCCGTGTTTGTCCACGACGTGGAACGCGCACTGGGGAAGTTGTCCGAGCAGGACGCCGAGGTGGTCGCCCTAGTCGGGTTGTTTCAGTACTCGTTGGACGACGTGGCAACGATGCTGGGCCGCAGCCGCGGTTATGTCGTTCAGCGTTTCGCCGATTCCGTGGACTCCCTGGCAGAGATGTTTCTGCAATCCGGCCTGTTGCGCGAGGACCGGCCTGACCGTCGCGTGCGATACTTCGCCGGCAATGACTCGCTACCGGAGCAAGCTGAGTTGCCGCCGAAGAACCCGGCAGTAGCGGTGCCAGTGGAATCGTTTCATGAGGTCGGGGAAGAGAGCGGGGGCTATTCGTTCCTCACGGGCGGGTGCAAGGCATAAGGATGACCATGTGGACGGGCGGCGGCATCCGCGCGGCTGGCAAGAATGGAGGCGTCAGTAGCAGGATGCAGACGCTGACGACGTCGTAGCGGAGCGCAGGGCGGCATCCGGCTTAGAGTTCGGTAGCGGTGAGAGCCGGGTTGAGCAGGGAGTGGTCGATCATTTTGGCAATGTCGGCGTGGGAATAGTCGATGGTCATCGCGGCTCCAGACTGCGTAGCGTGGTGGTGGGGTTGGTTCGGGCAGTCGTCGGTTGCCTCACGATTAGTCTAGCGGTGTTTCGGCGTTCAACGCGATGGGACGGCCGGACTCAGTTTCAATTCAACTTCGGAAAAAGAAAAGGCGGGCCGCTGGGAGCGGGCCGCCTGGCGAATTGAGGAGCTACGCTACTCAGTGGACCTGGTTCACGACTCCGTTGACAAAATTCCATCCGTACGGTGTGCCCACGCCCGTGACATTGTCCCATCCGTTGGTCACAAGCAAGGTGGAGTCCGTACCGAAGGAGAGGGCGTACCACCGGGTCGAGGTGCCCTGGTAGAACGCGCTGGTGAAGGCGGTCGAAATGTCCGGGCCGACGATACCAACCGCCGATTCATACAGAGGCGCTTTGCCGGCCCGCATGATGATGCCGGTAAGGTTCGTGCCGGAATACGGCGAGGCCTGCTTCACGTCCCTGATCGCTCCGCTCGGCATGCTGTACAGGTACGGCGCGGCCAAACCTGCCGGCTTGCCGTGGACCTGCTGGCTCTTCTGGTTGACAATCGCCCACACGCCCGAGAACATCGGGCAGGAGGCGCTGGTGCCGCCAATTACCGAGACCGAATACTGGCCCGGATGGCTGTACGAAGCGATGATCTCCACGCCGGTGTACGGATCGGCCGTCATGGAAATATCGGGCTGCTGGCGTCCCGAGCCGGGCAGGCTGCTCTGCCACGATGGCTTGGCGAAGAATGTGCTCTGTCCGCCGCCACCGCCAAAGTAGAAGCAATAACCGACGGGCTGCAGCGTCGTGGCACAGACCGGCGGGACGTTGGGTGGATTGGTGCCGTTGGGATTTGCGATACGGGTAATGTCGGTGCCCCAGCCGGTCTGGAACTTCATGCTGTCGTCCGGATTCAAGAAGTCGCTGGTACCGCCGACCGCGGTTGCGTGCGGCGAGTCAGAGGGAACGCTGACGCTGTAGGCCCCCGTGGCCCGGTAGAAATCGCCGTCATCGCCGGAGGAGTAGTTAATGGACACCCCCAACAACGCGCCTTCGGCATTCAGGTCGTCCCAGGCGGTCATGTCGGCGGCGTCATCCTCGTCTTCCGCCCCTCCGTAGCTGTTGGAAATCTGGTTGCCCAGGCTGTTGTCCAGGGCCCACTGGACGGCGGCCTGGAGGTTGTTGTCATAGTTGTCGATGGCCTGAATCAGGGCAATCCCTGCGCCAGGAGCCATGGAATGCGCCCATTCGATATCCAGCGTGGTTTCGCCGGCCCAACCCGAGTTGTAGGGAGGAGGTCCCTGGGGGCTGTACACTGCGAAGTTCCCCGTCGGCAATGAAAATGTCGAGGAGAACACGCCGAAGTCAGCCGCTGCCGTGGGCGAACCAAACGCGTCCACGATCACAACCGTCTGTCCGGTCCCATCGATGCCTGCGGTGATGAGGGGATGCAGTCCATAAGCGGTCTGCATGGCCGCAGGCTCATAGCCGCACGGCGGCAAATGGCCCAGGCCGCCGTGGATGTCGCCGCCGTAACGGTTGCCCGAGTAGTAGCCGACCGGCAGTGTCCCGCCGGTGGTAAAGGTATGGACTTCTACGCCGCGATAGCACTGATTTTCGAAGTACTGGCTGGGAGGCGGCCAGGTGCTGGGTTTCGGGGCCACTGCCGCCAGCGGTACCTCCGGGTAAGGCAGTCCGGTTTCCGGATCTACGGGGCGCACGGAGCGGGGCTTCATCGCCACCGGATGCAGTCCCTGCACCGCACTCACATAAGCGGCGGCCGGGCCGACGATGGAAACATTGCCAGTGTTGGAAAAAGTCGTCTCGCCGCTCACCAGGAAGCGGTTGATCTGAACGTTGAACGCCTTCTGCACGTCAGCAATGCTGCCTTGCGCATTCATGTAGAAGTTATTCTCGTGGACAGAAGTAACCGCTAAGCCATGAGACGCGAGGAACTCCTTTACCACGGTAGCTTCCTGCGACGTCGGGCCGAATCTGGCGGCATACTGCGCAGGAGTCAGCCATTGCTGGTACAGCGGCGATTTGGGGTCGTAGAGCTGCTTCAGCAACGCGTCGCGCTCGGCGCGATTGTGCAGCTGCAGCCGCACGGTGATGTTGATGACTTTCGAAGGACTCTCTGGTCCGAGGTTCTGTGCTGTCCGCACGAACCGGGGTGTGCTGTTTGCGAGTACCTGGCCGTTGGCTGCGAACACGGAACCGGCCAGGGCGAAAACCAGCAGAAAGGCGACTCCCACGAGCGCGCCAGTCCGCCACCAACCATTTCGAATGGCCATGATGAATCAGTCTCCTTTGCGGTGCGCAGCCCGCGCCACTGTTGTGCCGGGCTGCTGAAAATGAACTGAGCCCGTGGCTGGAAACGGCCGCCTGCCCTCGCGAGAAGGCGAGCGGCAATCCCGGCTTATCTCGTTAGTTTGCGGCGCACTACGCCAGCCATACCCAGCAGTCCCGAGCCCAGCAGCAGGATGCTGGAGGGTTCCGGAGTGGAGAAGAATGTGGTGCTTGGTCCGCCATCGGCAGTCAGCACCGAGAAATACTCCGATCCTGCGCCTAACGCGGCCGTCTGTGCGAGGACGATACTCAGGTTGTAGCTACCGTAGCCGTAAATTGGCGCGAAATCCGCCGTGCCGGTGACGGTGTACAGGGTGCCGCAGTAGTCGCAATCCGGCAGCAAGAAATAGCCCACGAAAACGCCGTTAATATAAACGTCGTTCTCGTACGTGAGTCCGGGGTTTCCGCCGTAGTAGTCCACGACACCCCAGTTGGCGGTCAGGTCATTCACAAAGGTGTACGGGGAATAGAACGTCTCGGTGATGAAGTCACCGGTGGTCCACATTGGCGCGCTCAGGCCGCCATTGTCGCCCATGAAACCGCAGCCGTTGGTCTGGCTGCAGTAGTAAGTGGTGTCGCTGGGGAAGTTCACGGAGAATCCGGAGTCGGCGAAGGCCGAACCGGATGCCAGTAGACAGAGCGCTAACACGACCAAAGCGCTAACGGAAAACAGTCGCTTCATGCAGGGCCTCCTTTAAGTGAGCGAAAAGGTGAGGCCAATACTATAGGACCGCGCAGCGGGCAATGGCAACCGTTTTTTGTGGGTCATCCCCATTTTGGGAAGCGGAGCGGTCCAGCAGCGTCCAGCGCGGTGACTCCCGCAGTTCTCCTCTTCGCGCGCCGGCCTGACGTACCGCTTCTGGCGGAAACCAGGAGGGTTAAGGCGGGGCGCGCACTGTTGCCGGCACGATTGGAGTCCCGGCGGCATGCGATTTCACCCCGCGGTCTCTGAAATGGGAATGCGTGACTTTGCGCCTCGGTTTCGATACCTTTAGGGTCTTGCCGGGACGGGGTTTTTCCGGCACTGAGTATGGGTTACAGCTTGCGCTGCGCGAGGCTCTGAGTGAGGGTTGCCTCCCGCGGCTGAGCCTGCATACGAATTGCCCAACTATCATTTGGCCCGGCTGATGACGGGCTGTGGAGGCTTCATGCGTCAAGTGCTGATGATCGTTCCGCTAGTGTTATGCGGGTGGGCGGCGGTTGCCCAACAATCCACCGAGCCGGCAGCCCCGGCCGACAAACCGGCTGCAGCACAAGCCACGGTCAGCAACCCGCAGACTGCGGCCAAAGCGGCGGCCACGCCCGCGAACCAGCAGGCCCCGACGTTCTGGGTCCCGGCGCCGGAAGAGCGCTGGTGGCTGCCCAAGGGAAATTGGATTTACGGTTACGCGCAATTTGACATCGCTCCGCCGCACAACGAGCCCGACCCGAACTTCTGCGCTGCCAATGCCGGCGATTACGGCGGCGCGAACTCGCAGTGCAACCTGTTCGCCCGCTACCTGCTGGGCGGCCAGGTTGCGGTGCGTCCCTTCGGCAAGACGATGCTGCGGCGCATCAAGATCTTTTGGAACCCGACGTTTGTCTTCGGTAACAATGTGCCGCAGTACAAGTACACATGGTCGTTTGACGGCATCGGATGGGAGCGGCAGTGGGGTGTGGATGTTTACCTGGGCCAGCGCTTCGACCTCCGTTTTACGCAACAAAGTCTTTTCGAACGGTACAGTTCGCGTCCCCTGGGACCGGCCTACCTGGGGCCCAATGGGCCATGGGGACGGTTCTTCACCATTGGAGTGCGCAAGTATTTCGGCAACCCCAAAGTCTGGGATGAAGGAGCTCAGTAACCCCACCCCCAATCCGCACCCTCTGGATCGGGCAGTGGCGTGGTTGTCGCGCCGCTCGCGCATGTTTTCGCGCGGCTGGGGCGACGAGGCGGTGCTGGCCGATTCTTCGCTGCGCCAGCGCTACCTCGCGGCGCCGCAACCGATTGTGATCCGGTGGAGCGCGCCGCGAAAACACGGGCGGCGGGTGTGCCGCGACGGCGAGTTCCGCTCGCCGCTCGACCAGCTCCCCGGCGCGGTTGCCACGGCGCACGTACGCGCGTGGTCGCAGGCGGACAATCCAGCGGCCTGCGTGATGCTGGCGGCTTCGCGTGATGAAGGCTACTGGATCCGCGAGCAGGTGTTCGGCCCGCTCACCGCGCGCAGCATCGACTTGTACTTTCTCGAAAATCCTTACTACGGACTTCGCCGGGACGGACGCGGACCTTCCGACATCACCGTCGCCGACCACGGGCTGATGGCCCTCGGCATGGTGCTGGAAGCGCGCGCGCTGCTCCAGCATCTGAAGCCGATGTATCACAAGCTCGCGGTCGCCGGCTACAGCATGGGAGGCCACATGGCAGCGCTGACGGCGGCGGTGTCGCCTCTGCCGCTGGCTTGCGCGGCACTGGCGACGGGCGCATCGGCCAGCGCCATCTACACGCGGGGGCTGCTGTCGTGGAGCGTGGACTTCGACACTCTGGGCGGCGACTCGGCGCGCCGGCGATTGCAGGAGCTGTTCGATGTGGCTGACATTACGAATTTCCGCTCGCCGGTGCGGGTGGATGCCGCTGTGGTGTCGGGATGCACCCGTGATGGCTACGTTTTGCCCAGCGAGACGGAGCGCTTGCATCGCCACTGGAAGGGCAGCACCCTGCGCTGGATCGAGGCCGGACATTTCTCCGCGCTGATGACGCAGCGACGGGCGTTGTGCGCCTGCGTGGAAGAGGCACTGGCCAAGCTGTAGGCCGAGGGCCGGGTTGGTTCCCGGCCAGCAAAGTGCTTGACTTTCCGGGGGCAGAAGCAGAATGATGATGCCCCTATGAAACGCCTCCTGCTCCTCGCCTTATGCGGATTGCCGATGTTCCCATTTGTTTTCGCGGCCGCGCAGAGCGGCAGCACCGTCAATCCTAAGAAGCAGGAACTGATCGAGCTGGAAGCCTGCGCTGGGTCGGCGCTGCAGGGCTTTCGTCCCATTGCCGACACCCGCACGCAGCGCTTCAATGGCAAGGTGGCGCTGCTCACGGCGTTGTGCCGCGGCGGGCAGAAGGCCGTGCAACTGCGCTTCACGCCCTGGGTGGACTTCTCCAATTACTGGGGCACGGGCGACCTGTCGTCGTTGCCCCAAGGTTATTTCTCGACGTCGGCGCCGCAGTTTCGAGGCGTGTCGGGCGCGCTGCTCGACCTGGAGTATCAGCGCATCGAGCTGATCAAGTTCAACCTGTTCGACAACAACGGAACGTACGAGGACTACGTTGCAGGGCGTAACGGGCTGGTGGGCGCGGCGCTGAAGACCTGGCCGCAGATGCGGCTGCCGCAAAGCAGTCCGTATTACGCGGCGGTCGGCGGTGATGGCGAGCAGATTTGCAAGGGCGAACTGATCCGGGCGCGCACGCTGACGGGAATCTGCAACGACATCCGCAATCCGCTGATGGGATCGAGCGGCACGCCGTTTGCGCGCAACGTCGAATTCGAGACCACGTTCCCCGATCTGGAGCAGAACCAACTCACCCAGAACCGGCACGGCGGCAGAATCAACCTGCTGACGCCCGACCCCCAGGTGATTAGCCGCAAGCTGTTCACGCGCGTGCAGTCGAACCCGGACGCGTGCAATCACGGCCTCGGCCTGCCCAACGATTCGACCGACGCCAACTGCGACTACCAGAAAGCGCCGTTCTTCAATGTGCTGGCGGCGTACTGGATCCAGTTCATGACGCACGACTGGTTCTCGCACATGGAGGAAGGCCACAACGCGGCGGAAATGATGGCGGTAGGTTGCACCACACAGAAGGTGAACGGCGTCGAGACGCCGCTTTCGCCCGACGACGCGCAGAAGCTGGGCTGCCGGCCGGCGGACCGCGTGGACAAAGCCTACGTGCAGCAGGACTCAGCGCCGGGCACCTTCACC
>Ga0335070_10007019_pt1 | contig 13226 bp, 5 predicted proteins | sample Lox_Sample_13_FD_206722 | JGI IMG/M metagenome (GOLD analysis project Ga0335070, IMG submission 206722) | Soil microbial communities from Loxahatchee National Wildlife Refuge, Florida, United States - Lox_Sample_1.3 | ecosystem: Environmental > Terrestrial > Soil > Wetlands | place: USA: Florida...
CGGGCAGTACCTACGTCGGACGCCTCACCTTCATTGACAATGCCGTGGACGAGCAGACTGGGACGATTCTGCTCAAAGCCACCTTCCCAAACGAGGACCAGGCTCTCTGGCCGGGGCAGTTCGTTCAGATCGATCTGGTGCTCAAGACCCTGCCGAATGCCACGGTCATTCCCGCTGCAGCTCTCCAGGCATCGCAACAGGGCGAGATTGTTTACGTGATCAAGCCTGACGGCACGGTCGAACAACGGGTCGTGACCCAGGGGCCGAAACTCGACGACAAGGTCGTGGTCCTCAATGGGGTCGAGCCGGGTGAGAAGGTGGTGACCGATGGTCAGTTTCGGCTGATACCAGGCGCCAAGGTCGCCATCAAGACGGGGCTCGCCCCTACGGGGGCTGTCGGACCCGGCGGACCCGGCGCGTCTGGTGCGGCGGGAGCCTCTGGGAGCCCGGGTGGGTCCGGGCAGGCCCGTGGTGGTCACCAGGGTGCGGGCTCGGCCGGAGGGGCTACCGGACGATGAACCTGTCCGAGATCTTCATCCGACGCCCAGTGATGACGACCCTTGTCATGCTGGGCATTCTGCTTTTTGGGTTGATTGCTTACAAGGTGCTCCCGGTGAGCGATCTGCCCAATGTTGACTTCCCAACCATTATGGTAGGCGCATCCTTACCGGGCGCCACGCCTGAGACCATGGCTGCCACCGTCGCCACCCCGCTCGAGAAGCAATTCTCAACGATTGCTGGTGTGACGTCGATGAGCTCCGCGAACCGGATGGGCTCCAGCCAGGTCACGCTGCAGTTTGATCTCAGTCGCAACATCGACGCAGCGGCCCAGGATGTTCAATCGGCGATTGCCAGAACTCTGCGCCAGCTGCCTCCCGGGATGCCTTCTCCGCCTTCCTATCGGAAAGTGAACCCGGCCGACCAGCCGATTCTTTTCATAGCGCTGACCTCGCCGACCCTGCCCCTTTATGACCTGGACCAGTATGCGGAAGGCATGCTGGCCCAGCAGATCTCAATGGTAAGCGGCGTTGCGCAGGTCCAGGTCTTTGGCTCCCAGGCCTACGCAGTCCGGATCCAGCTCGACCCCAACGCGTTGGCCAGTCGGGGTATCGGCATCGACGAGGTCGGAGCTGCCATCGCGAACGCCAACGTCAACATGCCGACCGGGACCCTGGACGGTATTAACAAGTCCTACACGATTCAGGCAAGCGGCGGGCTGATGAACGCTGATGCATACAAGGGGATAATCGTGGCTTACCGGAACGGACACCCGGTGCGGCTAGATGAGCTCGGAGATGTACTGGACAGTGTGCAGAATGACAAGAGCGCTGCCTGGTTCATCGACAAGCGCGGCATGATTCTTGCCGTTCAACGCCAGCCGGGGACCAACACGGTCGCAGTCACAAATGCAGTCAAGGCCATCCTGCCGAGCTTCCGCGACAAGCTGCCGGCGTCGGTAGATATGCAGGTGCTCTTCGACCGCTCTGAGTCCATCAAGGCCTCGGTGCTGGATGTCAAGACCACGCTCTTCATCGCTCTGGTGCTGGTGGTGTTGGTCATCTTTCTTTTCTTGAGAAACTTCTCAGCGACGGTGATTCCGTCGCTTGCTCTGCCGATGTCGCTGATCGGGACCTTCGCGGTGATGTGGCGCCTGGGTTACACGCTGGACAACCTGTCGCTGATGGCGCTCACGCTTTCGATAGGCTTCGTTGTGGATGACGCGATCGTGATGCTGGAGAACGTGGTCCGGCACATGGAGATGGGCGAGAAGCCGCTCGCGGCGGCTTTCAGCGGTTCTCAGGAAATCAGCTTCACGATTCTTTCGATGACTCTCGCGCTGGTGGCGGTCTTCATACCCGTGATGTTCATGGGCGGGATCATCGGCAGGCTGTTTCGCGAATTCGCCGTCACCATAACGGCCGCAATCCTGATATCGGGGCTGGTATCGCTCAGCCTTACGCCCATGCTGGCGAGTCGGTTTCTAAGGCCGTCGCGAGAAGCGCATCATGGCCGATTCTATGCGGTGACGGAGCAAGCGTTCAAGCGAATGCTGGGCACATACGAGCGTGGACTTAAGTGGTCGCTTGGCCATATGCGCGTGACTCTCGGTTACTCGATCGTAATCCTCGGCTTGACTATGCTGCTGTTCATGAAGATTCCGAAAGGCTTCTTCCCGAGCCAGGACACCGGCCGCATCAGCGGCTCCACGCTGGCGCAGGAAGGTATCTCCTATGAGGCCATGGAGCGGCATCAGCAGGCGGCCATGGCTGTGGTCGCCAAGGACCCCAACGTGGACGCCTTCATGTCGAGCATCGGAGGGTCCACGCCGAACCAGGGAAACATCCTGATTCGGCTCACGCCGCGGTCCAAGCGCAAACTCAATCCGGATCAGGTGATTCAGGAATTGCGCGTTAAGCTCGCGCAAATTCCCGGACTCACCGTGTTCTTCCAGAACCCGCCCCCAATCTCGTTTGGCTCGTTCCAGTCCCGAAGCCAGTACCAGTACACCTTGCAGGGAACGGACTCTGATCAGCTTTACCGGGTGGCCCAGCAAATGACTGGCCGGATAGGCCAGCTTAAAGGGTTCCAGGATGTCACCAGCGACCTCCTGATCCGTAATCCCGAGGTCGATATAGAGATCGACCGTGACAAAGCCTCAGCCTTGGGCCTCACGGCCGACCAGATCGAGTCGGCGCTGGCATCTGCCTATTCCTCCGGGCAGGTCTCAACCATCTATGCGCCCAACGATGAGTATTGGGTGATCCTCGAGCTCCAGCCACGGTACCAGATGGAGCCGGTCAATTTGTCAGCCCTGTACGTTCGCTCTTCGAGCGGCAATCTGGTCCCTCTGGCGGCCGTTACGGACATCACCCAGGGCATCGGGCCGGCCTCTATCAATCACCTGGGGCAGCTGCCTGCGGTTACCATCTCCTTCAATCTGGCGCCCGGCGTAGCCCTCGGCACCGCGGTCAATGATATCAACCAGCTCGCGCGGCAGATGCTGCCAGTGGGTATGACCGGCAGTTTCCAGGGCACGGCGCAGGCATTCCAGTCCTCGCTGCGTGGGCTCGGCATCCTCTTGATCGCGGCGGTCTTGGTGATCTACTTGGTGCTCGGCGTGCTGTACGAGAGTTTCATTCATCCGATCACCATCCTCTCGGCCCTGCCGTTTGCTGGGTTCGGCGCGCTGGTCACGCTGTTCCTGTTCAGAATGCAGCTCAGCATATATGCGTTTGTGGGCGTGATCATGCTGGTGGGCCTTGTCAAGAAGAATGGGATCATGATGATCGATTTTGCCCTGGACGCCCAGCGCAACGAGGGCAAATCGCCGCATGACGCCATATACCAAGCCTGCGTTATCCGTTTCAGGCCGATCATGATGACCACCATGTCGGCTCTGATGGGGACTCTGCCAATCGCCATCGGTTTCGGGGCGGGCTCCGAGGCACGGCGGCCGCTTGGCCTGGCTGTCCTGGGTGGGCTGGTCTTCTCGCAGTTCTTGACTCTGTTTGTGACCCCGGTTTTCTACCTCTACCTCGATAGGGTGCCGCATTGGCTCCGGCACCTGCCCGGCAGGCTCAGCCTCAGGCGTGCCAGTGCCCTTACAGGCTCCAAATGAGCACGGGTCTGGCCGGATCGCGTCCCTCTGAAGAAGTCGCTTTGGCTCCCTGATCCCGGGCAGCTCCCCGTCCTTTTTGCCTCACGCAGAGTCCTGTAGCAGCCGATATTCCATTCGGTTGGCCCGTATTGGGACAAGTCTGTGTCTGAGTCTGGCTTGAGTCCGGACTGAGAGACGTGGAATCGTATCCGATGCTGATCGAAATGCTGTGCATTCCCGCCGAAGGGAGCAGGTATGCCTGAGAGAAGGTTCTCGGATGAGATCGTCAACAGCCTCCCCGGTGTGTTCTATCTATACAATGAAGACGGGCGGCTTCAGCGCTGGAACAAGAGGCATGAGGAAGTCACGGGCTACCCGGCGGAAGAGCTGCAGGGCAAGTCCGTATTGGATTTCTTCGAGGGGCACGACCGTGAGGTGATCGCCCGGGGCGTGGAGAGGGTGTTCACGGAGGGAAAGGCCGACGCCGAGGCCATGCTTGTCACCAAGGGCGGGGCGCGGATTCCCTACTACTTCACGGGAGTAGTCACAAGTCTCGAGGGTAAGCCTCACTTCCTCGGGCTTGGCCTCGACATAACGAGTCTCAAGCAAGCCGAGCAGGCTCTGAGGAAAAGTGAAGCCCGATTCAAGGATCTGGCCGAGCTGCTGCCCGAAGTTGTTTTCGAGTGCGACCTTGATGGTACGGTTACCTATGCAAACCAAATCGCGTTCGAGAAGTTTGGGTATTCGCGGGAAGAACTAGAACGAGGAATCCATGCCTGGGAAATGCTCGCTCCCGCAGACCGCAATAGGGCGCAGACCGATCTCAGTCAGCTCTTGACCACCGGCAAGCAAGTCCGTAGCGAATTCACCGCGATCAGGAAGGATGGTTCGACTTTCCCCATCATGACCTATTCCTCCCCCATTTTGCTGGAAGGCCAGATAGTGGGAGTGCGCGGTGTGCTGGTGGATATCACCGAGCGAGTGGAAATGGAGACTCGGCTGAACCGTCGTGCCGGAAGGATCATCCGGCTTCACAGGTGCCTCCTGAGGCTTTCCCGGCTTGACCTGCCAGATGCAGATCAGCAGATACGCGAGATACTCGAATCCGATGCTCAAGCGATGCGTGTGGAACGCGTCAGTTTCTGGATATTCAACGATCCCGGTACCGAGATCGCTTGCGAAGATCTCTACACGCTGACCACCAACTCCCACGAAGAGGGAGGGACGCTCAGGGCCAAGGACTACCCACGCTACTTTGCGTCCCTGAGAGAAAGCCGAGCAATCGCTGCTGACAATGCCTGTGATGACCCTCGAACTGCGGAGTTTAGCGAAACCTACCTTAAGCCCCAAGGGATCACCTCTATGCTGGATGCCCCGGTCTGGCTCCACGGCAAGCTGGCGGGCGTGGTGTGCCACGAGCATGTAGGGCCCGCGCGCACCTGGCTGCCGGAAGAGCAGGATTTCGTCGGATCCATTGCAGACATGGTGTCTCTGACTCTCGAAGCTGCAGAGCGTGCTCGTGCCGAAGAAGCACTCCAGCGATCTGAGAAGCAATTCCGTGACCTGGTGGAGAACATACCGATTGGAATCTACCGGAGCACTCCCGAGGGCCGGATGATGATGGCCAACTCGACGATGGTGACAATGCTAGGCTACGAGTCGTTTGAGGACTTGGCGGCGCGCAACCTGGAGAGCGAGTGCGAGACGCACCAATACGCCCGGCAGGATTACCGGGCGCGGATAGAACGGGACGGCCGGCTGGTCGGCAGCGAATCGGTCTGGCGCAGGAGCGACGGATCGCTGATCAACATGCGCGAGAATGCCCGTGCGGTGTTCGACGAGACCGGCAGGGCTCTCTACTACGAGGGATCTATTGAGGACATCACTGAGCGGAAGCGGGCTGAGGAGGCCCTTCGCCGGGAGGCAGACTTCCGGCGGGCAACCATTGAGCGAGTCGCAGAGGGTCTGTGCGTATGCCACGCAATAGCTGAGTTCCCGTATATCCGCTTCACCCTGTGGAACGAACGTATGACGGCGATCACGGGGTACACCATGGAAGAGATCAACGCTAAAGGCTGGTACCAGAGTGTCTATCCTGATCCTGAGCTCCGCGCACGGGCGGTAGAACGGATGGAGCGGATGCGTCTGGGCGACGACCTCATGGGAGAAGAGTGGGAGATCACGCGCGCCGACGGCGCCAAGCGGATCCTCTGCATATCAACTTCCTTGCTCAAGAGCGGTGACGACCAGGGCCATGTGCTGGCGCTGATGCAGGACGTGACCGAACGGAACCGCGCTGAGCAGGAGCTCAGGAAGTATCAAGAGCATCTCGAGGACATCGTGGAGGGAAGGACGGCCGAGCTGGAACGCACCAACCAACAGCTTCAGCAAGAGATAGCCGAGCGGACCAAGCTGGAGGAGGATCTGATCAAGGCCCGGGAAGCGGCTGAGGCAGCCAATCGGGCGAAGAGCACCTTCCTGGCCAACGTGAGCCACGGCATCCGTACTCCTATGAATGCGATTCTGGGCTATGCGCAGATCCTCGAGCGGGATGCTTCCCTGGGGCAAATGCAGCGCGATTACGTGGACGTAATCGACCGGAGTGGTGAGCATCTCCTGGGCCTGATCAATGATGTTCTGGAGATGTCCAAGATTGAGGCAGGCCACACCAAATTCAACCCGCAGGAATTCGACTTCTACGCCTTAGTGGATGATATTGGGGCGATGTTCCATGCGAAGGCTATTCAGAAGAAGCTCGCCTTGGAGGTGACCCGGGAGGGACCGGTCCCGCGCTTCCTCTATGCAGACAGCGGGAAAATCCGAGAAGTGTTGATAAACCTGCTGGGCAACGCTGTGAAGTTCACCGAAGAAGGCGAAATCACCGTCACGATAAGTTCGCTCGCAGAGCCGGGGCAGGACCGCGAGCATACGATTGTGATCGAGGTGAAGGATACTGGGGAGGGGATTGCGCCGGATGAGATCGACCGGGCTTTCCAGCCATTCGAGCAGACCCGCTCAGGACGTTACCAGCTGGGTGGCACGGGGTTGGGGCTGCCTATCAGTCGGGAGTATGCGCGCATGATGGGCGGTGACCTGGTGGTCGAGACTTCGGTGGGCAGGGGGAGCATCTTCCGCTTCACGTTCCGGGCGCGGGCTGCCGAAGGCGGCGATGCGGCTCAGGCCAAGGAGCCCGGCCTACAGGTAACGGGTCTCGCTGCGGGCTCGCCCAAAGTGCTAGTAGTGGATGATGACGAGGCAAGCCGCGAATCCCTCGCGCTGCATCTGTCATTGGTCGGCTTCACGGTGCGCCAGGCTGCAAACGGCACCGAGGCCCTTGCAGCTTTCGAAGAGTGGCACCCCGCTGTGATCTTGATGGATCTCTGGATGCCGGAAATGGATGGCCTGGAGGCGACCCGCAGAATCAAGTCTTCGCCTGAAGGAACGGCGACACCGATCTTGACGGTCACGGCCAGTGTACTCGAAAAGAGCGAGCAGGAGGCGCTGGCAGCCGGGTCGGACGGGTTCATCCGGAAGCCCTTCAAAAGAAACGAAGTCTTGGGCCAGCTGAAACGGGTCCTCGGCATCGAATACGTCTATGAGGATAAGTCAGCCCGAACGGGGGCTCCCGCGCGGCGGCCGGAGACGGGCGCTTTCACTCCGGACTTGGCCCGGGAGCTCACCGAAGCGACCGAGTGCGGCGACGGAGCGGCCATCAGAAGCTTGATTGAAGAGCATCGCAACGAGCTAGGAGCGGAACTGGCAGCCGAGCTGACCGATCTGGCCAATCACTATGAGTACGGCAGGATCGTCGAGCTTCTGGCGAGCCGGCAGGCGTGCGGGGGATAGCCCGATGATTACGCACATGCCGCGCATAATGGTTGTCGATGACACGCCTCACAATCTGAGGCTCCTTGAGAACCTGCTGGTGGAACGCGGCTACCGGGTCTTCGCCTTGCCGAACGGAGAGATGGCGCTCAGGGCGGCGGCCAAGAACCCGCCCGATCTGGTGCTGCTGGATGTGGACATGCCTGGGCTCAACGGCTACGAGGTGTGCCAGAGGTTCAAGGCCGATCGGAAGCTGGCCGAAGTCCCGATCATCTTCATCAGTGCGCTCGCGGAGACCGAGGACAAGGTACGGGCCTTTGAAGTCGGCGGCGTTGACTATGTCACCAAGCCGATCAAGTTGGACGAGGTCGCCGCGCGAGTGGCGACCCACCTCAAGATCCGGGCGCTCCAGGCGAATTTGGAAGAGCACAACCGGCATCTTCAGGACATTGTTGACGCCCAGGTGAGGAAGATATCGGAGTCGCAGATGGCGACCATTTTCGCTCTGGCGAAGTTGGCCGAAAACCGCGACACCGACACCGGAGAGCATCTAGAGCGCGTGCAGGAATACTGCCGGGTACTGGGGTCTGGGTTGCAGCAGTCATCTCACTATGCGGCGATGGTTTCCGACGAGTTCATATCCAACATCTGCCAGGCCAGCCCGCTTCACGACATAGGCAAAGTCGCGATCCCGGACCACGTCTTGCTCAAACCTGGGAAGCTGAACCGCGAGGAATTCGAAGTGATGAAAGCCCACACCGCGATCGGAGCCCAAACACTCATGGCGGTTCTGGCCCGGTATCCCGAGAACGATTTTGTGCAGATGGGCATAGAGATAGCCAGGTCTCATCACGAACGGTGGGACGGCGGGGGCTACCCGGAAGGTCTCGCCGGCACTGACATCCCTCTTTCTGCGCGCCTGATGGCCGTTGTGGACGTTTATGATGCCTTCAGGTCTGATCGCTGCTACCGAAACGGCCTGTCCCATGAGGCCACTCGCAAGATAATTCTCGAAGGCAGGGGAACCCAGTTCGATCCCGTGATCACCGACAAATTCCTGGAGCTCGAGGAAGCGTTTCGAGAGATCTTCGCAAGGACATCCCGGAGGCAGCTGGCTCTCGCCGAGTCGCGCTGAGGAGGCCGGGCAATGACGTTGTACAACCCAGGGGGCTTTCAGTGGCTGAAGTAATGTCATTGGCCGCCATCGGAGCGGCTGTCGCCCTGATCGTAGTGCTCGGGCTCAGGTACGGAAGGCCGAAACCGACGCGAGCCCGGTCGCGTACGGGCTCCCGGGGAGCCAAGCTCGGAGCGACCCAGCCGGTAAGTGATCCAGCGGCACCGAGAAACGCTGGCGCCAGTCAGGCTCAAGCTTGGCAGCGGCAGGCACCCGCCGTAGTGACTGGCAGCAAGACCCAGCAACACGACCGCGCGGTGGCTGGCATGGATCTCGGGAGACTCGAACCGCCGCCGGACGGCAGGAGCCTCTTGGAGATCCGGCAAGACGGCTTCGGCGCGAGCGGAGATATCCTGAAGAGTGCCGAGGCGGTTTCTCAACTCGTGTGCCGCCGGGCAGTGATCCTCAAGGCTATGTCCAGCTTGAGCCAGGAGCCCCGCGAGATGACCAAGCTGGTGGTCGCCGATCCGACGCTCGCCGGGCAAGTACTGAAGACGGTCAACTCGGCCTTCTATGGGCTCAGTTACCCGGTTGCCTCGGTATTCCGGGCGGTGCTCTTGCTGGGCCATCTGGAGGTCAGGAACATCATATGGCGCTCCTGCCTAGGCGAAGGCCTGGGGCCGGATCAGGGCCCGACCAGCGAGGCTCTCGATGCCTTGTGGCAGCACTCATTCGCCGCATCCCGGGCAGCCTATGCGCTGGCCAAGTCGCTCAGTCTGCCGGCGCCCGACGACGTTTCCACCGCAGCGTTGCTCCACGATATCGGCAAGGTCTTTTGCCTGAAGAGCAAGCCTTTCCTGGGGATGGCCCTTTACAGCAACGTGGCCTTCAGTAGTCTTGCGAAGCTCAGACAGGAGCTAGCCGAGCTCGAGAGCACTCACGCCTCGCTGGGAGGGGAGATCGCGCGGGTTTGGGGCTTGCCGGACGAGAGCCGGTTTGCGATCGGGCTTCACCATATGCCCAGCTACGTGGATCCTCAGGAGATTGAGGGCGACCCGCGTGTGGTGGGAGCAGTCTATCTCGCAGACGTTCTCTGCCACTCTATCTCCAAGCCGGCGTCCGAAGGCGCCGACTTTCCGATCTACCTGCCGCGGCAGGCTTGGTTCAAGGCATTGAGAATCCGCGAGGGGATCGGCGAGATCTGCACCGAGAATGTCATCCAGGCGCTGGCGCGTCCCAATCCCTCAAAAGACGTGGCCGCGGCTGACCTCGCGCCGGTCTTTCCGGGTCAGGAGCGCTCGGAGTAGAGGAAGCGCGCGTCAATGGCCGAGGCGCCTTTTCCTGCCTCATAAACCACGAACGGGTTCACATCGATCTCCGAGAAACACGGGAAGTCAATTGCCAGCTGCGACAGCCGCTGGAGCGATTCGGTGATGGTGGCAACGTCAGCCGGACCACGGCCTCGGAAGCCTCCGAGCATCCTGTAGCCCTTGATTTCGGTCACCATGTGCTCGGCTGAGAGTTCGCGGATGGGGCATATGCGGAAGGAAACGTCCTTGAAGACCTCCACGTAGATCCCGCCGATGCCGAACATGATCAGAGGCCCGAACTGTGGATCGCGCTTGATGCCTATGATGGTCTCGACTCCGGAGGGCGCCATCGGCTGGACCAGCACGCCTTCTATCCTGGCCTCCGGCTTGGCGGCTTTGACCCGTCCCACGAGTTCGGCGAACTTGGTCCTCAGCTCCTGCTCGTTCTCAATGCCGACCACCACGCCGCCTACTTCGGTTTTGTGCAGAATGTCCTGGGAGACAATCTTGAGCACAGCCGGGTATCCGCTCCCGGCAGCCAGCTCGGCAGCGTGGTCAGCGTCACTGGCAAGCCCGAAGCGGAGGGTGGGCAGGCCATATGCCGATAGGATCCGATATCCTTCGGGCTCGAGAATTGCCACCGGTTTCCGGGCCTTGGCCTTGGCGATCACCTCGCTGACTTCGGCCTTGTTGACGTCATCGAAGACCTTGACCGCAGTGATGGGCTTCTTCATCCATTCGTTGAAGTCGCTCATCATGGCAAGCGTCTTGGCTGCGACCTCCGGGAAAGGATAGTAGGGGATCTTCTCCTTCCACAAGGTCTGAATCACTTCCTTGGTGTTCTGAAGCGAGAGCAAACATCCCATGATGGGCTTACCGTACTTAGGGCCTATCTCGGCGACCCGGCGCGCTATGGCGACCGTCTCCGCCATTAGGGTCGGCGTCCATATCGTAATAATGCCGTCAATTGTGTCTTCCTCGAGAACAACCTTCAGCGCATCGGCGTATCGCTTCTCGTCGGCGTCTCCGATCACGTCCACCGGATTGGCGACGCTCGCGGTGGCGGGCAGGATCTTCTTGAACTTAGCCTTTGCCGCATCCGACAGCTGCGCCACCTGCAGACCATTATGGATGATGGAGTCGGTCGCCATGATGCCTATGCCGCCGGCGTTGGTGATGATTCCGATTCGGCGTCCCTTCGGAATAGGCTGCCCTGAAAAAGCTTTGGCATACTCGAAAAGCTCGTTGACCGTGTCGGCCCGGATGATTCCACACTGATGGAAGAAGGCATCGTAGGCCTCGTCGGATCCTGCCAGGGCCCCAGTGTGGGAGGAGGCAGCCTTGGCGCCCTCAGCGGTCCGCCCCGCCTTGATGGCCAGGATGGGCTTGCCAACCCGCTCGGTGATCGTCCTTGCGTTCTCAAGGAACTTCGCTGGCTCGACCAGATCCTCGATGTACAAGAGAATCACCCGGGTCAGCTGATCGTCCTTGAGATACTCGAGCAGGTCATTCTCGTTGAGGTCAGCCTTGTTGCCGATCGACGCGAACTTCGAAAGCCCGATACCCTCAGCCTCCGCATATTCCAACGCGGTGAGGCCGACTGCCCCGCTCTGGCTTATAAAGGCGACGTTGCCGGCGGGAGGCATCGCCCGGCCGAAGGTGGCATTGAATCTCACGCCCTGGTCGGTGTTGATCACACCGAAGCAGTTGGGGCCGATCAGGGGAATGTTATAGTTCCGAGCCAGCTCCTTCACCCGGTTCTCCAAGAGCTTGCCCTGCTCGCCGATCTCCTTGAATCCGGCTGTAATGATAACGGCCGACTTGACACCCTTATTGCCGCACTCCTGGATCACCTCGGGCACCAGCGGAGCCGGAACGATGATCACCGCAAGATCGACCTCGTCGGGGATATGAATCAGCGAAGGGTAGGCCTTGACACCCATCACGCTAGGCGCCCTGAGATTGACGGGATAGACAACGCCGGTGTAGCCGTTAAGGAGTATGTTGGCGAAGGTCACATGCCCAACGCTGCCTGGGGTATTGGATGCCCCGACCACGGCGACCGACCGCGGGTAGAAGATGTATTCGATATTCTGTCTCATGGCTCCCCTCGAACCTTACGCAGACGTCGCCCGCAGCTGCTAAGGGGTCTCTTCGGTGAAATCCATCTGCAGAGTATAGACACTGTCGTCCCATTTCGCCTTGACCGGGCAGCCCATCTTGTAACAGAGCCGGTAGGCCCGGACGTTGGTGTCAAGGACGTAACCGATGAAGCCTTTGATCCCCTTCATCTTCGCGACCCGGATCAGATAGCCGAAGAGAACAGAACCGTATCCCTTGTTCTGATACTCGTCGGCCATGGAGATAGCGTACTCGGCATAGTTGGTCGCCTTGTCCACGCTGTATCCGGCGACGCCGATCACCTTCTCTTCTCCGGCCTTCTTGAGGATCGCCAGGATCGCCATTTCACTCTCGTAGTCTATGTTGACAAAGTGCTTGAGCCGCTCGTGCGGCATCGCCGTGAGGTAAGAGAAATAGCGGTAGTAGACGGTCTCCTTGGAGAACGAATAGAAGAGATCACGCATGTTCGGCTCGTCGGTCGGCTTGATGGGACGGAAGAAGATCTTGGTCCCGTCCTTTGCCTCATCCCAGCCCTCAAGATCCTCGGGATACCTGGACTGGATCAGACCGACCTCGGGCTGGTCGCGGTAAACGTAGTTCAGCTCCTTCGCCTTGTTCAAGAGCTCGGCCCGGAACTTGGGATGGGCAATAGAGATCAAGGCCAGCGCTCGTTCTCGGATGTTCTTGCCGTAGAGATTCGCCCCGCCCCATTCGGTCACGACATAGTGAACGTCGCCGCGGGTTGTGACCACGCCCGCGCCTTCGGAGAGATGGGGAACTATCCTCGATATGGTGTCATTGCTTCTGGTAGAAGCGAGGACGATGATGGGCTTGCCGTCCTTGGCCCGGGCAGCGCCCCGGATGAAGTCCAGCTGGCCCCCGATTCCCGAATAGAACTGGTACCCCCGGGAGTCGGCACAGACCTGGCCCGTGAGATCCACCTCCAGAGCTGAATTGATCGCGACCATCTTGTCGTTCTGGGCGATCACGAAGGGGTCGTTGGTGTAGTCCACAGGGTGAAACTCGAAGAAGGGGTTGTTGTTGAGATAGTCGTAGAGTTTCTTGGTGCCCATGACGAAGGAGCAGATCACCTTGCCGCGATGCAAGCTCTTCTTGGCATTGGTGATCACGCCGAGTTCGATCAGGTCGATCAGGCCGTCGGAGAAGACCTCGGTGTGGACGCCCAGGTCCTTCTTGGTCTTGAGGAATTCGAGGATTGCGTTGGGGACGCCGCCATAGCCGACCTGTATCGTGGATC
>Ga0335070_10007020_pt1 | contig 13225 bp, 15 predicted proteins | sample Lox_Sample_13_FD_206722 | JGI IMG/M metagenome (GOLD analysis project Ga0335070, IMG submission 206722) | Soil microbial communities from Loxahatchee National Wildlife Refuge, Florida, United States - Lox_Sample_1.3 | ecosystem: Environmental > Terrestrial > Soil > Wetlands | place: USA...
CGCGCAGCTTTCGCACAGTGGGCCGGGGCTGGCGCCTTGACACCGCCGAGAGCGCTCTGTTACGGTCCCCTCACCGTGGTGAACAAAGTCATTCTCGTCGGCAATCTGGGCAAGGATCCGGAGGTGCGCTTCACGCCGAATGGCAAAGCGCTGGCCAAGTTCCCGGTGGCGACGTCGGAGAGGTGGACGGACCAGGACGGAAACCGTCAGGAACGCACCGAATGGCACAACGTCGTGGTCTGGGGCAAACCAGCCGAGGCATGTGGGCAGTACTTGTCCAAGGGGCGGCAGGTGTACGTCGAAGGGTCCATTCGCTCGCGCCAGTACGACGATAAGGACGGTAACAAGCGTTACATCACCGAGATCGTTGCCCGCGACGTGCGCTTCCTTGGGGGCGGGAGTGGCGGTGCAGCCCGCGCCCCACACGAGGCCGTCAGCGTTCCACCGGGCGAGGACATGGGGCCGCCCGGCGCGGACGACGACATTCCATTCTAGGGCCTGCGGCCAGCGTCTTTTCGATGGCCGCTCCCTCCTTCGACCGGGCTCAGGACATTGACGCTACCCGGTCGTTCGAAAAGTCTTGCGTGAGCGCAGCGCACGGGATACGCTCCGTTCGCATGTTTACCGCGCGACGCCTGTCGGGCGTCTTCGTGGCCGCGCTTTGCTGGGTGACCTTCTGGAGTGCGGTTGCGTCTGCAGGCACTCGACACTACATCCTCAACTCGGGGAGTTCCATCACGTCATTGTGCAACGCCTGCGGCGAGCCGCCGGCCGCGCCGGAGCCACTGATCGGCACCTTTGACGTCACGGTCCTGCCGGTCACTACGGCCTCCAACGTAGCAGCGGTTACCTCGATCAGTCTGTCCAGCGCCCGACACACGCTGGGCGGTCATGGATTTCTCCAACGGATTGGACCCGACCGCCAGGCAATGGTACTCGAAGCAGAGATCGACGGTACGAAGGTGCTCTTGACCAGCGGACGGCGGCAGCACGCGACGGACGGCGGCATCACCATCATCTTGTCATCGCCGCGGACAGGCGAGCAGACGTACGTCTTGGTGCTGTCAGCCTCTCTGGTGAATGAACAGCCGGCTGATGCGGATGGTGACGGGGTGCCGGACGCGCGAGACAACTGTCCGAGCGTGGCCAACAGCGATCAGAGCGATAGCGACGGCGACGGTGTCGGTGATGCGTGCGATCACTGTCCGGGCACAGCCGACGGGTTGGTGAATTCACAGGGTTGCAGCATCGCGCAGCTGTGCCCGTGTGAGGGACCGGCCGCTGGCCAGCAATGGGAGGGGCAGACCGACTACCTGCGCTGCATCGCACGCGCCACGCGGGCATTCCGGCGCACCGGGCAGATGTCGCGCACCGAAAGCTTGCAGTTGCTGCGCCGCGCCGGCCGCTCCGCCTGCGGCCGCACCATCGTTGCGTTGCGCTAGGCCTGCGGCCGGTGTCATTTCCATGGCCCGCTCCGGTTGGTCGCTGCGGGCTTCCAAGTCCGACACGCTGCCAGGGTCCGGGGGCAGCGATTTCATCGTGGCGCCCGGTGGGCCGTCGCCCGTGTCTCGGACTGCGTAAGGGCGGACTGCTACTTGCGGTGGTGCGTGCCACCGTAGCCGGACGTGGATTGGACCGCCGACTCCGTCGCCGCGTTCAGATAGGCAAGGATCGCGGGTGGATCCAGACGCTCGTACAAGTACATTGACGCGGCACCCAGGATCACTCCGTAGACGAACTGGCGCACGATCTGCTACCTTCTCGTTCATCATAGACGGCACCTGCAGCGAGGTCAAAGGCGAATCGACGCTGCCCGCGCGCTGCCAACCTTGACAAGACGTGAATTTTCTTGGCAGATATCTGCGTTGGTCCTGAGTCGCTTCAAGACAATCTGAAACCCGAGACCGAAGATTTCATTTCATAAGGAGGAAGGCATGGCACGTCTGCTGGAGGGAAAAGTCGCGGTGATTACCGGATCTGGCCGCGGCATCGGACGCGAAGAAGCATTGTTGATGGCGAAGCACGGTGCCAAGATCGTGGTGAACGACTTGGGCGCACACTTCGACGGCAGCGGGCAAGCGACCGGTACCCCGGCCCAGGAAGTGGTCGCCGAGATCAAAAAAATGGGCGGGGAAGCGGTAGCCAACGGCGAAAGCGTCACCGACTTCCAGGGTGCCAAGCGCATCATCCAATGCGCCATCGACACGTTCGGCAAGCTCAACATCGTGGTGAATAACGCCGGCATCCTGCGCGACCGCATGATCTTCAACATGGCGGAGGAGGACTGGGATGCGGTCTTGGGGGTGCATCTGAAGGGCTCATTCAACATGGCACGCCACGCCTGCGAATACTGGCGCGAGGAGCACAAGAAGGGCAACATGCTCAACGGGCGCATCATCAACACCGCCTCCGATGCGGGCCTGCTGGGCAACGTCGGTCAATCGAATTACGGTTCCGCCAAGGCAGCGCTGGCGGCCATGGCCATCATCATCGACAAGGAGATGGCGAAATACGCGGTCACCGCGAACGCCATCGCACCGATCGCGCGCACGCGCCTGACGGTCGATGCGACGCCGTCGACGGCCGCAATCATGGGCCGCCAGGTGGGGGCGGGCGAGTTCGACGCCTTCGCCCCCGAGCACATCTCGCCCCTGGTGGCGTGGCTGGCGAGTGACGACGCAAAAGATGTGCACGGCGAGGTCTTCCGTGTCGGCGCGGGGACCGTGTGGCTCATGCAGGGCTGGCACAGTGTGGGTAAGGTATCGAAGCGCGCCGTCTGGGATGCTGCCGACCTGGGCACGGCGCTCAAGGCCGAGTTGAGCAAGGGCGCTACCGCAAAGGAAGACATGGGCTCGCTGCTCGCCAGCGCGCTGTCGTCGTAGCCACGCACCACACTACGTTGGCGCGGCGGTCCGGGACCTCCCAGACCGCCGCGCGCGGTTTAGCACCTTGCCAGCCTACCGAAAGATCCTGTTCATCTGTCACGCCAACACGAGTCGCAGCGTGATCGCCGAGGCCCTCCTCAAACGCATGTTGGAGGAGCGTGCCCTGCATGAACACCTCTCAGTCGAGTCAGGTGGTGTCGCTTCGTACGCGCGTGATGGCGCTCTGGTTTCCATGGATGCGCGGCTGGTGCTGCGCGACGAGGGCATCCACGTGCCCTCCGACGCGACCTCAACCGACTTGAAGCGCAATCGCCACCTCATTGCAGATGCCGACCTGATCCTGGCGATGACCGAGGAGCAGGTGCACATGCTGCGTGACGCCTTCCCGGAAGCCGCCGGCAAGGACGTCTACACACTCAAGGAGTTTGCCGGCGGCCGCGGCAACATTGAAGATCCGGTCGGCAAAGGTGAAGACGTGTACGCCGCGTGCCGTGACGAGATCAAGGCCTGCCTCGAGCGCGCCATGGCGCGCCTGACGCCGGCGTGAGTGCGACCGCGCATCGCCCGCATGTTTCACAACCCTCCCGACCACGTCATCCGCGACATCCTGTCACGACCGCGCCGCATCGCCGTGGTCGGCTGCTCCCCCGACCCCAGTCGCGACAGTCATCGCATTGCACGCTTGCTGCTGGAGAAGGGGCACACCGTCGTGCCGGTCAATCCATTGGCGACGACGATTCTCGGACGGCCCTGTTACCCTGCGCTGCACGCGATTCCCGACGCGATTGAGATGGTCGACATCTTCCGCCGCGCCGATCACGCCGGCGCGGTCGTGGACGAGGCGATCGCTGTGGGTGCGCGCATTTTGTGGATGCAGCTGGGAGTCATCGACGAGGCGGCGGCGACCCGGGCGCAAGCGGCCGGCCTCACGGTCGTCATGGACCGCTGTCCGGCGATCGAATACCGGCGGTTGTGGTGAGCGCCGATGCGCTGGGACGTGATCAAATCCGAGATCATCTATCGCTGCCGCATTTTCTCCGTGCGGCGGGACTGGAGCCGCTCGCAGGGAACCGGCCTGACCCATGACTTCCACGTGCTCGAAACCGGCGACTGGGTCAATGTGGTGCCGCTGACTGGTGATCGCCGCGTCGTCATGGTGCGGCAGTTCCGTCACGGCATTCGCGACGTGACGCTCGAGGTACCCGCCGGACTCATCGACGCAAGCGATGCGACGCCGGCGGACGCTGCGCGGCGCGAGTTACGGGAGGAGACCGGCTACACCGGTCGCCTCGCACCGTTGGGGATCGTGCATCCCAACCCAGCGATCATGAACAACCGCTGTCATATGTTCGTGGCGTACGACAGCGAGCCGGAAGGTGAGCCACAGTGGGACGCGACGGAAGAACTCGCCACGGAGGTGGTACCGCTCGATCAAGTGCCGGAGTTGATCCGCCGTGGCGCCGTCAGTAACGCACTGACCCTGGTAGCCTTCCATCTCCTCACCCTCGCTTCTGGTGAGATCGGCGCATGATCGATCTCGGGCAGGCGCGCCACTGGCGTCGCGGCGGTGCTTTGGAGTACAAGCAGCGTGCACCGCAGGGGCGGTGGACGGTTGAGAGAGGAGGTTGTGCATGAGTACAGGCAGCACCACGGCGCGCATTGCGGAATGGGTCGCCCAGACGCATTTCGAGGATCTGCCCCGCCGCGTCACCGAGGAGGCGAAGAACCAGGTCCTGAGCATGATCGCTGCGGTGCATGCCGGTCACTTCTCGGATGCCGGGCGCACGGTCAGCCGGACCGTCAAAGAATGGTCCGGCGGCAGGGACGCCACCATGATTCCCTCCGGCGAGCGCACGTCGCTGCACAACGCGATCTTTGCCAACACTGCGCTCAGCATGGCGTTGGATTTCGATGACTATCTGTTCGCAGGTCACACCGGACACTCGGCCGTGCTGGTGACCCTCGCCCTGGCGGAGAAGGTCGGTTTCAGCGGCAAGGATTTCCTCCTGGCGCAAACGCTGGCGAACGAGATCGAGGGCCGCATCGGGGCGTCGGTGCTTCTCGGGCCGCTCAACGGCCAGATGTGGAGCTTCATCCACTCCGTCGGGGCGGCAATCATTGCCGGCAAGGTATTCGATCTCGATGCCCAGCAGATCCAGTCCGCGATCAGCATCGCACTCTCGCAGCCGACGCGGCCCTTGCAGGCAAGTTTCTTTGGTTCCGATGCCAAGGCGCTGATCGCGTCGCTGACCGCACCCATCGGAGTGCAAGCCGCCCAGCTGGCGGCCAACGGCATGCGCGCTGCCGTCGACGTCCTCGACGGCAGCGCGGGCTTCCCCCACGTGTTCGCGCCGCAGCCACTCATGGGTGCGTTTGGCGGGTTCGGCAAAGTCTGGCTCACCGATACGCTGTGCTACAAGGTGTACCCCGGCTGTGCATACCTCGACACGTCGATCGATTGCGTGCTTATGCTGGTGCGGGCGCACTCGATCGATGCGAAGAAGGTGAAGGAAGTGCACGTTGCGGCGGGGCCGCTCACTCTGGGAATGGACGCACTCGCTGCACAGCACCTCAAGGGACCGGACAGTTTGCCCACGACACTCAATTTCACCGTCGGCTACAACGTGGCAGCCGCTTTGATGGACAAGGAACTCACCGCCCGGCAATTCACCCGCGACCGCATTCGTGATGCGGCCACCTGGGATCTTGCCAGCCGTGTCCACCTCGCCTTGGACGACACCATCGCGGAGCGTACGCGCGAACGTTCGTTACTGAGAACGGTGGGCGGGAGCGACGCCGCGCATTTTCAGCTGGATCTCAACAGCTTGGATCTCACCGGCTTCAAGATGTCGTTTGGCGCGCGGGTGCGCATCGAGATGCACGACGGTCGCAGCTTCGAACTCGAACAGGAGGTTCCACTGGGTGGAGCCGGCCGTGGATTCGACGAGCGCCGCAAGGCAGTTGAAGACAAGTTTCGGCGGGAGACGCGCTACACCCTGCGCAAGGAGAAAATGGAACGGGCCATCGACATGATTTTGCATCTCGAGCAGGCCAGTTCCGCCCACCTGCGGGAGCTGGTGCGGCTGTGCTGCTCGGAGCGTAGCTGAGAGCGCACCTGCCTGTAGTCTGTGGCAAAGCGGGCGCATCAGGTGCCGGCATTGCGGGTGCCGGCGTGGGAGACGATACCGAATCTGGTCCACGGCTTCCTCGGGCGCGCTGGCGGGGCCAGCTGCGGGCCGTTTGCGGAGCTGAATTTGTCGTACCGCGTCGGCGACGACGCCGACACCGTGCAGGAGAACTGGCGGCGTGCCAGTGCCGTCGCGGGCGCGCTGCGCTGTGCACACATGCAGCAGGTACATGGCGATCGTGTCGCCCTGATCGACGCGGCAAGCACGCAGGGCGGAGAGGCAGATGCCATGGTGACGCGTGTAGCCGCGACCGCGCTCGGGACCCTGACGGCCGACTGCGTGCCGATTCTGCTGGTGGCGCCACAACACCACGTTATCGCAGCAGTGCATGCGGGGTGGCGTGGCACGCTCGCCGGTGTGGCGCAGCGCGCCGTGCGGCATATCGTGGAAGCATTCGGTACGCCCATTACCGAGGTGCAGGCCGCTCTGGGACCGGCAATCGGCGGCTGCTGCTACGAGGTTGATCGCAGTATCGCCAACGCCGTCGAAGATGCCTGGGGTCCGATGCCCGAGGCTGTCGCGCGAGACGGCGGCCCCAAAGCGATGCTCGATCTGCGGCGCGCCAACGCCGCAATCCTACAGCGCACCGGCGTGCGGCCGATGTCCATTGTGACCGTCGGGCCATGCACGCGTTGCGCGGCGGCGGCGTACTTCTCCCACCGCGCCGCCAAGGGGCCGACCGGACGGCAGTGGAGCTTCATCGGCTGGCGGGTGTAGCAAAGTGTCGCTTGGAAAGGCGGCTTTCGTTTGTTACCGTGATCGGTAGGAGGCTTGAGCCATGAAACGATTCGCGGTTGCCGCTCTGTTTGCGATGGTGCTCGCCTGTACAGCTGGCCCAGCCGCAGCTGTGCCTGACGACTATGATGACACGCAGTCGCATCCCTTGCGGGTGGCGGCCTACCTCATCTATCCGGTCGGCTACGCAGCCGAGTGGCTGATCTTCCGGCCCTTCCACTACCTCGTCTCGCGTCCCTCCCTCGAGCCGGTATTCGGTCATCGGCCGCACGAAGACATCGGCGGCTACCGCTGATCGAAGCGTTCCAACGCGGCGTAGCGGGCGATCAGCTTCTTGATGCCTGATCGCTCGAAGCGCACCGTGAGCTTGGTGCGCTCTCCATTCCCTTCGACAGCTCGAACGACGCCCGGGCCGAACTCGGCGTGGAGCACACGTTGGCCGACGGCGAAGCCCGAGTCATTGGTCATTCCCGGCACCGGTCTCTGGCGCCGAACCACGCGGGGAACCTCGGCAAGTTGCGAATACGAGTAATCCACCGTCGGCTCATCCGGCGACAGTGACCGCGCGTTCCCTTCGCGGCGCAGGAGCGGTTCCGGAATCTCAGCCAGGAACCGTGACGGAAGGTTGTGCTGCACGCGACCAAACAAGTGGCGCTGCAGGGCGTGAACAAGGTAGAGACGCTGCCGGGCCCGCGTGAAGCCGACGTAGCACAGACGCCGCTCTTCTTCGATGGCATCCGGTTGCTCCAGTGAACGTTCGTGCGGAAACAGCCCTTCCTCCATGCCGATGATGAAGGCCACGGGAAACTCGAGGCCCTTCGAGTTGTGCAGCGTCATGAGCGTCACGCGCTCCTGGGTGGCGGCGTATGAATCCACATCGGCGATCAGGGCGATCTGCTCGAGGAAAGCAAGCAAGGACGCCTCGGGGGCAGTTGCATCGAACTCCTCGCAGACGGACAGCAGTTCGTTGACGTTCTCCACACGTGCCTCGGCCTCGGGTGTCGTCTCGGCTTGCAGGCGTTCGAGGTAGCCGGTTTCCGCAAGCACGGCGCGCAGCGCGGCGGCGACCGACGTACGCGCAGCGGCGCGCAGCCGCGCGCACAGAGCATCGAACGCGGCGAGCCGATCGTTGACAGTGGGTGTCAGGCCGAGGGCACTGGTGTCGGACAGGAGATGGGCGAGGGGGAGCTTCCGCGCCGCCGCGGCTCGTTCGAGCGCGTCGGTGCTCGTTTTGCCGATGCCGCGCGGTGGTACATTGATGATGCGCATGAGACTGACACTGTCCTGCGGATTGGCGATGAGCCGCAGGTACGCCAGCAGGTCCCTAACCTCTTTGCGATCGTAGAAACGTGTCGAACCAACGATGCTGTATGCCAGACGCGTGCGCACCAGTTCCTCCTCCAGGGGCCGCGACTGCGCGTTGGTGCGGTAGAAGATGGCGACATCGCCGGCAGAATAGCCGGCACGCAGCAGTTGCTCGATTTCACGCACGACGTACCGTGCCTCCGCCCGCTCGTCGAGCGCCGTGTAGAGAACCAGAGGCTCGCCAGCGATGTTTTCCGTCCACAGCGACTTGCCCTTGCGACCGACGTTGTGTTGGATGACGGCCCCTGCTGCTGCCAGGATGTTTTTCGTCGAGCGGTAGTTCTGTTCGAGCCGTAGCACGCGGGCGCCGGGAAAGTCGCTCTCGAAGTCAAGGATGTTGCGTAGATCGGCCCCACGCCAGCGGTAAATGCTCTGGTCGTCGTCGCCGACGACGCACACGTTACGCTGCGCCGAACCGATCAGGCGCATGAGCTGATACTGCACGCGGTTGGTATCCTGATACTCATCCACCATCAGGTACTGGAACTGCTCCTGGTAGAGCGCCAGCACGGCCGGCTCCTGTCGAAACAGGTCCATGGTGCAGAGAAGGAGATCCCCGAAATCGAGCGCGTTGTTGGCGGCGAGCCCGGCCTGATAGCGATCGTACACGGCGGCAAGAATGCGTGCGACGGGGTCTCCGGCGTCGGCGTGCAGGTGACGCGGCGCAAGTCCGTCGTTCTTGGCGCGATCGATGGCAGCGAGCAGGCGGGCGGGCGGGTACTGCTCGTCGCTGAGCTGCAACTCGGCAGCCACCTTGCGGATGACCATGCGCTGGTCGGCTTCGTCGAAGATGGCAAAGTCGTTGCGACGACCGATGCGCGTGGCGTGCCGCCGGAGGATTCGTGCGCCGAGCGAGTGGAAGGTGGTCAGGGACACCAGGTTGCCGGCCTCCACGATGCGGATGGTGCGCTCGCGCATCTCGCGCGCGGCCTTATTGGTGAAAGTCACGGCGCAAATCCGTTCCGGGGGCACCGCGCACTGCAGCACCAGGTGGGCGATGCGATGCGTCAGCACGCGTGTCTTCCCGCTGCCCGCTCCGGCCAGCACCAACAGCGGTCCTTCAACGTGCAATACCGCTTCGCGCTGCTGCGGATTCAGATGATCGAGGTTGAAACTCATCGAGCGGGCCACTGTAGCGAGGGCGCGAAATGAAGTGAAGCCACTGCGACGCAATCTTGAGGGCGACAGCCTCGAGTGTTAGCGTCACATTCGATGTATCAACGGAAAGATGCCTACTACGTGCGGGCCAAGGCCGCGGGCTTGCGATCGCGCGCGGCGTTCAAGTTGCAAGAGTTGGTACGACGTGGGCGACTGCTGGGCCCTGGCGACGTGGTCGTCGAGCTCGGTGCATGGCCGGGCGGTTGGTTGCAGATCGCCGCTGCAGAGGTGGGTCCGCAGGGGAAGGTCATCGGCGTCGATCTGCGAGCCATCGCACCATTGTCCGAACCCAATGCGATCACCGTGGTCGGGGACATCAATGCTGAGCACACGCTGGAGCGGGTCAGACAACTCTGCGATGGGAAGGCAGACGTCTTGCTTTCCGATCTCGCCCCCAAGCTGAGCGGTGTGCGTGCCCGCGATGCAGCGCAGGCGCAGGCACTCGCCGACTGCGTGCTGCAGTGGGCCGAGCGTATCCTCAAAACGGGCGGTACGCTCGTGGTGAAGCTGTTCATGGGCAGCAACCTCCCGCAGTACGCTGCGCGGTTGCGCACCAGGTTCAGGGACGTCCACCTCTCTCGGCCTGATGCCACGCGCAAGCGTTCGGCGGAAGTGTACGCATTGGCGACGGGTTTCCGCGGACACCCGGTCAAGGCCACGAGCGCCCGGTGCGCGGCAACCCCGCAGCAATAGATCAGCATCAAAAGATCGGTATCAAATAGTGGCGCTGCGCCATCAGCGTGGCGTGCCCGCGCCCCTCTATTCGTGTAGGTGGTGTCGAATAATCACCCGTGCAAAAGCTACTTCGGTGGCATAACTTTGTCGCCAGCGCGCAAAACGTACTTTTCTGAGACAATGCGCGGCGTAGAAGCGCGTGGTGGCCTGGAATTCGCTCCGCGATCGGACGCGCGCGGCAACGCCGTGCCGGAAGGGGAGTGAAATTGTTGACATCATTGAGTGCTGGCTTCATACTCTCGCGAAACCAACGGACTTTCATCGCCGGGGTGGGGTTGCGGGGGGTTGTGGGAGCGGGGTTGTAGATGGCCATAGGGGCGGAGTGGGCGAAGCGCGTCAGTCGCGTGTTCACCGCGTCACTATCGGATCTGCTCCCCATGAGACGTGACGAACCGTACCTCAGCGTCGACATCGGTTCGAGCAACATCAAGGTTCTGGAAATGCGGGGGCGGCCCGGCGACTTGCGGGTTACCAACGCGGCCGTTCTGCCGACGCCGGCGTCAGCGATCCAGAACAATATGGTGTATGAGACCGCAGCGGTGGCTGAGGCTACCCGGGCATTGACCGAGAGCCATGGGATCCGTGCCCGCAAGACGATCACCGCGGTGCCGGGCCCGGCAGTGATCATCAAGCGGGTGACCTTGCCCGCACAAAGTCCGCGGGAACTCGAGAACACGATCCTCTTCGAGGCGGGCAACTTCATTCCTGAGGACCTCGAGAACGTGAATTTGGACTACCAGGTCACGGACTACCTTGACGATGGCAAACGCATGGAGGTGCTGCTGGTGGCTGCCAAGAAGGACATCGTAGCCAGCTATGCGGAGACGGTACGTGCGGCTGGTCTCATCCCCGTGGTCATCGATGTCGACTATTTTGCACTGGAGAACATGTTCGAGACGAATTACGAGCCCGTTCCGGACCGCGTGACTGCGCTGGTAAACATCGGCGCGCGCTACTCCTCGATCAACATCTTGAAGGGCGGCCGATCGACGTTCACGGGCGACGTGCCCGTCGGCGGGCGTGACATCAGCGAGGCCTTGATGCGCGATCTGAACGTCAGTGCGGAGGACGCCGAAGCCTTGAAGACCGGGGCGGCGAGGGCGGATGTGCCGGCCGAGCACGCGGCCGCGGTTAGCAACTCCGCTGCTGCGGCCCTCATCGAGGAGATCCATCACGCGCTCAGCTTCTTTTGGACCGCCGCCACCGATGAAAAGATCGATGCCGTCTATCTGAGCGGCGGTGTCGCGCGCATGCCGGGGCTGGCGGAGCAGCTCAGTGAACGGGTGCAAGCCCCTGTCGAGATTGCCAATGCATTCGCGCATGTGACGCTCGATCCGAAGATCGACACTCCGCAAATGCACCAGCAGGCCGCAGAGTTTGCGGTGGCTGTGGGGCTGGCCATCCGGCGGCCGGACGACAAATGATCCGCGTCAATCTCCTGCCCATCAAGGAGGCGCAGCGCGCCCTTGGACGCCGCCAGCAACTGTCGGTCGCGCTGCTGAGCATCAGCGTCGCCTTGCTCGTCATGGTGATCCCGTATGTCCTGCAAGGCCGCCGCATGGCCCAGCTCGATGGGGACATCGCCCAACTCAATGCCGAGATCCAACGCTACAACGCCCAGACGCGAGAAGTCCACGATCTCGAAAAAAAGCGCACGGAACTTCAGGCGAAGCTCAAAGTCATCGAGGACCTCAAACAGAAGCGCGTCGGGCCGGTCCGCATGCTCGAGGACTTGAGTGGCGCGACCCCCCAGAAGCTGTGGCTCGTGAACTTCAATGAAACCAATGGTCAAGCAACGATCACGGGCATGGCCCTGGACAACCAGACCATCGCTGCATTCATGCGGTCGCTGCAGAGCTCGCCGTACTTTTTCGACGTCGATCTGGTGGAGACGTCGCAGAGCGAACCGGTCCGTGGGCCGCTGGGAAATGACAGTGGCATGGTCTTCAAGAAGTTCATTGTGAAAGCCCAGCTGGACTACCTCGGCAGGGGCGGCAAAGCGCAGCCGACCGCAGCCCCCAGCCCAGCCGCTGCCAAAACCGGTACGTGAGGGTGTGTGATGAACGACCTCCTCGAGCGCATCCTTGACCTGCCACCCCGACAGCGAGTGCTCGCGCTGGTCGGCGGGGTTGCCCTGCTGTTTTTCGTCTACGCGTACTTCTTGTATTGGCCGCGGAGCGCGGAGATCGACGAAAAGGAACAGCACAAGGCCGAGCTGACAAGCGACCGCGATCGAAAGAAGGCTATGGTTGCCAATCTCGAGCGCACCCGTAAGGAAGTTGCCCAGCTCGACGGGGATCTGCGCAAGGCGGTCGCGCAGCTGCCGGACACCAAGGAAATCCCGGACCTGCTCAGCAGTATCTCCTCGCTCGGCCGTGAATCCGGGCTGGAGATCATCCAGTTCCGGCAACGCCCGGAAAAATTCGAGGAATTCTATGCCGAGGTGCCGGTCGACATCTTGGTGAAAGGGACCTACCACCAGGTCGCGGCGTTCTTCGACAAGGTGGGGCACATGGCGCGCATCGTCAACGTCAGCAACGTCACGACCAAGAGCCCTGCGAAGATCGAGGCCGAGGCCATCGAGCTCGACACGGCTTGTGTGGCCACCACCTTCCGCTTTCTGGACGAGGCGGAGCGCGAACGTATCGCCAAGCAGAAGGAAAAAGAAAAGGGAGGCAAACAGTGAAGCCCGCTCACTGGCTGTGTGCCGCGCTGCTACTGGCTGCCCTTGAGCCAGCGCAAGCGGAAGACGCGCCGCCCCCGCCCGCTGCAGATGCCCAGCCGGCACTGGCCGATCAAGCGGCAGCGCCGGCATACAATCCGGCCGGGCGCCGCGACCCATTTCGTCCGTTCACGCTCGACATCCGTCCGGAGGTCCGCACCCAGTTGACTCCTTTGCAACGGTACGAGCTGGGCCAACTCGTCGTCGTCGGCACCGTCTGGGAACTCAGCCCGCCGCGCGCCATGGTCGAGGATAGCGTCGGAATGGGATTCATCGTGACCATCGGCACCCCGATCGGGCGTAACGGCGGCGTGGTCACGGCGATTGAGCCGCAACGGATCGTCGTGGAGGAACGCGTCCTCGATTTCTATGGCAAGGAGCAGATCAACCGCGTTGTCATGGAAACACCGAAGGAAAGCACCAACTAGTCGGAACGG
>Ga0335070_10007022_pt1 | contig 13224 bp, 13 predicted proteins | sample Lox_Sample_13_FD_206722 | JGI IMG/M metagenome (GOLD analysis project Ga0335070, IMG submission 206722) | Soil microbial communities from Loxahatchee National Wildlife Refuge, Florida, United States - Lox_Sample_1.3 | ecosystem: Environmental > Terrestrial > Soil > Wetlands | place: USA...
GATGGGTTTATCCCTCTACGTTGAAGCAAAGAAAGGCGACAACCGAAACGTGTCGTGGGAAGAAGTTCAAGCAGTCGGAGACTTCGTGGTCTTGAAACCTGTACCGACGCAGGTTGTGCAACCGCAAACAGTTATGCACACTTGTCCTACGTGCGGCGGTCCACTGAGATACATCGAACAGTACCAAAGATGGTGGTGCGACAAAGACAGAAAATACGTGTGATACGCATCTTTGCCCACACGTTTTTTCCTCATTGAGAAAGAAATCAGTCTTCTCCGTTCTTCGCCTAAGTAGCCTTCTTCAACAAGGTGCTGGCGTACGTCGGACACGATGGGTTCGGCTCTAGCGGCTATTTCTCAGTGCGAGATTTTCTCGTTCTCATATCTAATATCGTTACATCGCCCTTTGGGGTTAATTCTTCTGCAATGACGGAACTGAACGTGTACACCCTGGTGCCTTTCACGAGCCAAGAATCCGGAGGCAACCCGGCTTTGAGGCAGCACTGACATAGGAAAGTTTCTTCGTCCCATTTCCATTCGACTGGCACTTGCGGCAGTAGTAACCCTTTGTAGAAGCCGTTCTCGATGATCAAGCCGTCTTGCCCTACCTTGATTTTTGCGATGTACTCTTTTGGGTTTTTCACTTTCACTTCCTCTGGCGGGGTCAACACGCTGACCTCGAAGACCACGTGATCGAGTTCACGTAGGGTGAGGCTCGGAAACCGGGGATCTTGCGTCGCTGCATGAATCGCTGAATCTACGACGGCTTCGGCAAGCGGGGCCGTAGGGCAAGGGTAGCCTATGCATCCTCTCAGTTCTTTCTCGCCGTTTTCGAACGTGTTTATTGTGACGAAGACTCCGCAGGGTTTGAGAAGATTCTTGGATGTGTCTTCTGGAACTTTGATGTGCCTTCGGTTCTTGAGGTACTCTTCGACGGCTTTTCTGGCAAGGTGGACGAGAAATGTGCCTTCATCCTTGCTGATCTCGAATTCCATCTAAGTGTCTCCGATACGAGAGATAGTGAATGGAGAGAAATTAAAGGTTGAGTTGTGCGAAGAGTCGGCGGTTTAGAATTTCATTGATTCTTCCTGTATTCCGTCCTTGGTTATTATCAGGAAGTCTATGCCGTCGCCGCTCATTATGTCTCTGCTGACCGCGGATTTCATGGCTCGGATCACCAGTTCCTTCGCCTCCTCGGCGCTCATGTTGTCTTTGAAGCTCTCTTCCACCACACCCATGGCAATCTCGGTTCCAGAACCCACGACTGTGTACTTGTCTGGCAAAACGGAACCCAGCGGATCTAGCGAGTAGAGTGATGGACCTTCGCTATCGACCCCGGCGACTATGGTCTGAGTGATGAGGGGGGCCAAGCGGCGACTGAACAGCAGGTTTGACATGAGCTTTGCAGCTGCTCTGACCGAAATCGGTCTGCCCACGTCCAGGTCGAACAGGTTTCCGTAAGCAGACACCTCTCTGATGAGAACCTGCATGTCAGAGACGAGTCCAGCGCAAGCCGCGCCTATGTGATCAGTTATTTTGAAAACCTTCTTCCCCGTCTTGCTCACGATCAAGTAGCCGTACGAAACGCGCTTTTCAGAAGCAAGAATAACCCCGTCTTTGTAAGTCACGCCTACGGTTGTGGCGCCAGGAACGAACATGTAACCATCTTGAGCTTGCTTTTCCAACATAATCGACCTTTTGCGTTTGTATAGACGGACAACCTATTAAACTTAATGACACGGAAGTGGAGACAGAATCACCATCCCCCGCAAAATCCCCCTTTTTTCTCTCTTTGTATGAATGTAGTCTAGACACCTGATACTAGCGCGCGCTCTTTGTTATGGTGTGACTGTGTTGTATCTGTGGTTGAAGTGTTGTATGGCTCCTGCTATGCTTCGCATACTGCAGATTCGGTTCCCTTCAGGATCAACACAACCGTTTGCACCGTACACCCCTACCCATCTAGGATCAGGTGGCTGACTTGGAATTGGTGCTTTAGCATTGAAGTGGGCGATGAGGTACGCTATGTCTCTCATGTTGGTCGCACCGTCCGAGACTCCCGGCATGGGGCCGCTGCTGTCATACCAGCAGTCGTCACACTTCCACAATGAGTAATAGCAGTATCCCGAAACAGGCGAGTTTGAGAACGGATTGTAATACCAGCCCTTCACCCAGTATTTCATCCACATGCGAGTCAAAGGTTGAGCAAGCGGGATGCTTGGACAATCATCAATGTATATCTGCTCAAGGTCAGCGTACAAAGCGGCTCTTTGAGACCCGTCTACAATATTGATAGCCTCGTCGATCAACCTATCCTTTCGGTTGCTCCACCCATTGTTCGCCGTGTAGTTCTGGAGGTAGGCAAAGTATCCTGAACTGTGCATATATGGCCTTACGAAGTTGTCTGCATCAGCATAGTCAGCCAGCCAACTGTAGATCCACATTGGGTAGTCTCGGGGGTCTATCAGCATGAGCGGAAATTGATTTTGTACAATGTTTATCTGGAATGGTGCACCAGTCCGTCCGTCGTAGATGCTCAGGTTGCCGAAGAAATCTTTGATTCCTTGCCACGCGATGCGTTCAAGATCATGGCCAGCATAGACGGGAAGAGTCAAAGTGAATCCTGTATCCCACACGCTGACTCCGTTATACATTGCTTGTTTCAATTCGGCCTCGGAGGCAGAATAGTTAGCGTCATATCCTTTCACAGTCGTGTGGTAGTCAGGGAAGAGACCTTTGATCAGAGGCGTCTCGCTCCACGTAGCTTCTCCGAGTAGTGCTTGCGTGATGAACTGGGTGTGATTGATGGCGTAGGCAAAGGCCTTTCTTGTGTGCGTGTTATTGAAGAAGTCGGTCGGGATGCCGTCCGGAAAATGCATGGTCCCGAGCCAGGGGCTTGTCGGGTTTATCGTAAACGTGAACGACGCGGCACTTACAGACAGGCTCAGGAGGTTCTTGATCGTTTTCATCTCAGGCTGAACAGGTTCTTTTGTAATGTTGCTGAGCAGTTCTGGTGTACGGAGTGTCAGAACCCTGCAGATGTCGAGCGTGCCATTCATAAACTCTGCTTTTCTGATGTTCCAGTCTGAAATGTAATATATATCAACTGTGTCCAAGTATCCTTCTGCAAAACTGGTGCCACACGCAGGACCTGGCCAGCCACCCCAATATCTTATGTTCCTTTCTAAGATGACTTTCCCGTTCAGAGAATCAAACAATGAAACATGGAAGGGACCTGTGCCAACATACCTATAATTGCCCGGTGTGTCGTATGCCGATTCTGGGATGCGACGAGCAATAGTCCACCAGTCAGGGTAGTTATCTCCGTTTGTATCGGTGAAAAGGTCTCCATTCCAGCAGCCGATGCTGATCGAGAATTCTTTGCTGACGATCGAACTCCAGGTCTGGCTCAGAGTCTCTTTGAACGTGTTGTCAGGGCAGTAGGTGCCAACGTTCAAGATAAGGTCAGTGCCGTTGACTTCAACAGCGTTGTCGATCAAGTGGGCGAGACTTATCGCTGTCGGTTCGGTTGTGTTAGAGTCAAACGGATCGCTGTCTTGCTGGCTGAAAAGTGGTTCGTAGAACATCCACATTGGACCATCACTTTGATCTTGCACCAAACCTCTCTTGAATGAGTATTCGGCGTCAGAAACGTTGAACGCATCCACGATGCTACCCGTTTCGTTGTAGAAACTGATGGTTGGATCTGTGCGGATGTGAAATGTGTACCTCCCTCTCCACAGGTCAATGATGACTGGAAATCCTGCTTGCAGAGTTTGGACTCGCCACGTGCGATAGGAGCCATCCATCTCCACTAGATAGAGAACGTCCGAGGCGTCTAGGCCACCGGTCGAGTTATTGTCGACCCAGCCTATGCAGTATGAACCGTCGCTCCAATTGGAGCCCGTTGGACTGGTCAAATTGACGTCTGACGAACTGACGCTCTTGAGAATACTCTCTCGGGTTGGAACATTGGTGGCAAGTCTGGGAACAAAGTTCCAATAAACGTCGTAGCTCATGCTGATGAGTGTGTCATATACATTGGAGATCAGTTCATTGCTGAGACTGTCGTAAGCATGAACGGGATCGGCCATGCTAGGCCCCCAAACACCGTTGCCGACGTACAAAGTATTTGTTGCAATTGGAGGCTGCACAAAAAGTCTCACAGACAGGAAAAGAGAAATGAAGAGGAGACTCATCGAAAAAACGCCGCTAGCTGCGAAAAATCTTCTCATCCTCCTTCCTCCCCAAGTACCGTTGAGTACCACTGTCTATTATCTTTTTTTGTATACAGTAGCGCAAATACGCAGCAACTTCTAGGTTTTGCGGAACGCGCGCTATTGTGTTTCCTCTCTTCCATCGCAGAACTTGTTAATGTATTCGAAGGCTATCTGCTTGGATTGGGATAGTGTTTCTAAAGAGATTCCTGGAACACCGCACACGAGCATTGTAACATTCCTGGTGTCTTCTGTTACCTTCGAATAATCAGCGTCTCTGTGAGGGTAGAGCGCTACGAGTCTTTCTGCATCTGAAATTACAACTTCTCCACCGTTTAGAACCATAGGCTTATCCATTCCCACACCCAGAAAACTCTCACCCTCCAACGCAAACCGCATTACTAATTTATCCTTTAGCCTGTCCTCGTCGAACGCTGCCAAGGCTACTTCCGATTTGATGGAGGCCAAATTGTAGGCGTCCACTAGAGTATTAATGCTCGGCACTGGTCTTCCAGCTAAGACTCTTCTAACCAACGCTTCAGTTGCAGGACGATTTTTGGTGGGATCTATCTTTATCTTCCAGAAGAAGTCGCGGTAAGCTCGGAAAACTGAAACATCCTTCACGGTTTCAAGACTGTATCTATGCCTAACCTCGCTGAATGTCAGCTTCTTAAATTCCTCAAGCTCATCATTTCTTTTCGTAACCTTCACATCTTTCATAGAGAAAATCAAAAGCTTCAAATCTGGAAAACGGTCTTTCAGATCTTGACTCATTGTGATATCCAGACTTGCCGGTCCCCGTTGGATTCTTATTCGCCTATTATCTGTAAGATTATGTTTCTGCTTCTGCTACGGACATGTAATTCGCGCAGGCTAGATAAATAAGGGTAGTACGTGTAACGTTCTGGCTATTCTAGCCATTATAAAACTTTACCCCAACCAACATCACTACTTCTGCCTACAAATCACTACTCCAACAACTACACAAACGCCAATACCACTACCTACCTACCCATACAACACACGCACACGGCGAGTGAGAGTGCGCTCTCAAGCCAAATAAGCCGCTTGCGTATAGTCATGAGTATGCTAGCGGATGTCCTGCTCTCAGAGATTTCAAGCAAATTGAATTCAAGACTTCTGAAAATCGAAGCTCAACAGGAGTATCTCTCTTTTCTCGTCAAGAAGCGATATGCAAATGAAAGGTTACTGCAACTAGAGTTAATGAACATCGTTGCTCAAACAGAAGAGGTTTCAGACTATCTGCCAGAGAAACTCTATGATTCTGAAGGAAAGGAAAAGTGCGATCTCTGGTTCAAGCTGAAAGACGGAACGGAGTTCTGGGTGGAAATCAAGACAAGACCAACTAACTATCGGAAACCTGCTCATGCAAAAGCCATAACGCACGGTGTACAAGGTATAATCGATGACGTAAGACGGCTCAAACGTATCCAAGGGAAACATATCAGACGAATTGTTGTGTTCGCATTCTATCCAATTTACAGTGAAAGTTATCCTGTCCTCGAAAGGACTCACTTAAGCCGAATATCTAGAGAAATTGGAAAGAACATCAAGAATCCAGCATTTTCAATCAAAGTACAGGATTCAGATTTTTCCGTCTATATTGTGACTGCAAAATAGCGCGCGTTGTTCTTAGCTTTTACAGATTGTCTTTTTTTGTAACCTATTACTGCCAGCAGCGTTGGTATCATGAACAATGGCAAAATCAAGTTGGCTGAAAATTCTGAAACAGTTTTGTCCACTTCGCCTCCAGTACATATGCCTGATTCTTCGGGATTTGCAATGAGAAGTGTGCTTCCCGCAGTAATGTAGGCAAGGCGAAAACTTGGAAAACTAGTGACGTAAGTTCCTGCTGGACTTGAAACTTTCAGAGTGTCGGATATTAGTGATATCGTTAAAGGGTTTGACCAGTTGATTGTTTCCAGTGTATAGCCCTTTGTGTGGTTTGCGTCGTGCGCAATGATGTCAAGAAAACCATCGGAATACTCGATTAGTTGGATTGACAGGTTTCCAGGGTCAGCCAGACTTGAGTAGAACCCCTCTGCAGCGCGAGGATTATTCAAGGACGGTGACCACTGAACAGTGTTGTTAGAAGTGACCGTCCAGTTGCTAAGCAGAGGAATTGCCGTCAAGTTTGTTGTTATAGATGTTGTTTGGTTGAAGTTAGTCGCAGGAAATGCTATGCTGATGGAATTCTTTGGGCTGTTCGCGCGGGCTTGTTCTCCCTCCGTATGAATTTTACTTATCGTGGTGTTATCATACGCAAGGAGAGTCAACGCCGTGGTTTCGCCGTTGGCGGTTCCAACGCGTTGACCAGAACTATTCATGAGGGATGTGATTCCGCCCATTTCAGTGCCGTTCATGTTTTGAGCTGACCATAGCTGTTGTTCTATTCCAGTCAGGCTTACGCTTAGATTCAGAACTCTGGCGCCAAAAACAAGTAGAGCAAGCTTCATGTTGGCATATACGCGAGCGCTGGGAGTTGAATTTGAATTGTAAAAGGCCGAATCTGCAACTCCTTTCCCGTCAAACATGTTGTAAGCTTCCATGTACAGGTTATTGCACCAGTCAAGTGGATACCCCTGAACATAATAGTTCAAGGCTTCGTAGACTAATGCATCTCCGCATGTTGGATAGTCAAGATACGTAGTGTTATCGATCGTTCCGTTGTACAGGTTCAAAGCTATGACATGGTCTGAGGTGTTTTCCAAGACGTAAGTGTTGGGGGTGTGAAGTGTTAGCGAGATATTTCCTCCTTGCATTATTTGGTAGGGGAAATATGAACCGTTGTAGTAGATGCTGCATGTCTGACTGATGTTTTCTGAAAGTGTCAGGTTGTAAGGCTTAAGGGCTAGAGAGTCCAAGAAGTTATCACTTGCTATCCAGTAGGTTTCATTCGTCAGACGGGCGTACGACGTTCGGTTTGAAGCGGCAATTTCGTGAGGGTAATCTCCGACCAACGTTTCGCGGCAAAGCCCCATCGAAGGGTTATAGAGTCTTTCCAGAAAACCCTCAGCCTGAGTGAGCCTTGCGCTAATCGAAAGTGTAGACGCATCTGTGTTAGCCACTTGAAGTCTGAACAAAACAGTCAACATACCTACTAACACGACAAGAAATATCCCAACAAAAACGCTCTTCTTCATTTCCTTTTCCTCTTATTCTGACGAATACGAGACCTGCTAAGGTGTATTTTACAGTTTCCCACGCTGACAAGTTACTCGTGCGCGCAAACATTGACGAATACTAGCAAAACAGAGTTAAGGATTTAACGCTCATATTACCTAAGATAGTCGCAGCATCTAACTGAACCCACCATGAGGAGAAACGAGTGATGCAGCAGTTATTACCCTTGAGCGTGAAAGGTTACGTTTTTGCATGTACGAACGCGTCACAAGACGAATGTTTCAAGCGTTTGCTTTTTGGAAGCAGTAAGGTCTATGGCGCAGCTGCAATGCGGGTGAAGAAAGGAGACTTCCTGTTCCTTTGGAACTTAGATTCTGACCTATTGTATGGAGTGTTCAAGGCAGTTTCGGATGGACAACTGAACATTGTTAGCGAGGCTTGGCAAGAGAAATATCCTTATCAGGTGAAAGTCGAGCCGTTGGGGAAGATAGTTCCCCTTGAGAATGGTAAGAAACTTCTCACAGCCCTAGACGTTGACAGGTCGTCACCCATTAGCAAAAGTACAACCATGACGATTCTCGAATTATTCAGACCTTCTGACGTACTCATTAGTCAATGGTTTGGGTTCTTAACCGAAAACAGAGGACAAAAGAACCTCGAGGTATCTCCCAAGGCGAAATCGTGGGAATTGCTTGCGCAAACAAAAAAAACGCAAGAAGCTGCTGAAGAAATACCCAGACTGCAAGCCACGACCCTTTGGGATTTCCCCAAACAAAGTTATGGCACGGCTCCAAAGGGCAACAACAAGTACGCAGGCGTCACACCGGCTGAACTCATCTGGAATCTTGTATGGAGATACACAGAGCCAGGCGACTTGGTCGTCGATCCGATGTGTGGTAGCGGCACGACTCTTGACGTATGCAAGGAGGAGAGGCGGAGAGCAATCTGTTACGACATTTCGCCGCCACCTTACAGGAAAGATGTAATCCAGAACGACGCGCGCGAGATTCCTCTACCAGACAACTATGTTGACATGGTTTTTGTGGATTCTCCCTACGGAGATAACATCAGATACAATGAGCACCCCGACTGTATAGGTAAGATTTCAAGCGAGAATGAGAGCTTCTACGAGGAGCTTGAGAAAGTAATCAAAGAATGTCACCGAATAATGAAGCCTGGAAAAGTGCTCGGTTGGCTTATCGGAGACCAATGGGTCAAAAAGAAGTTTACTCCTGTTGGTTTTCTGCTGTACACAAGACTGACCAAGTATTTTGATACAGTTGATATAGTGTGTATAGCTCGAAGAGGGCAATCTTCTCACACGGGCATGTGGTACAACCGCGCGAGGCGTTTCAACTTCTACCTTCGCGGCTTCAAGTATTTGTTCATAATGAGAAAACCTATGCCTGGTGAAGCAAAGACCGAAGAACCCAGGGAGATAAACTGGACATACTACAAACGAGGAAGTAAGAAAGGCGACTAGAATAGGAGTTGTTCTCTTGAAAGCAGAGGATTTGATAGACCTATACGAAGAAAAGAGGAAAATCTACGGCACTGACGTCTACAAACACATATCAGAGCTTTTTGAAGAGGCCAAACGACTACACCATAGAGATTGGCTCAAACATCCCACTGAAATGAATGACCATGAGCAATCATGGAGAGCATGGAAAGGAAAGAACCTTGAGAAACTGGTCCTGCACATGCTTAAGAAAGAAGTAGAGCTGCTAGGCTTGAGAATAGTTGAAGGAAATAAACTAGAACGGACAAGCGGCCAGAATCTGCCCAAGGAGCTGGGTCAAATCAAAAGAAATCTGCTCGTCGATTTTGGCGAATTCGGTTCACATTTGCCAGATGTTGACATCATAGTTTATGACCCAAGAACCTACAGGGTCCTCGCAGTAATGTCGAGCAAGGTCACTTTGCGAGAGCGAATTGCCCAAACAGGATATTGGAAAATCAAACTTTCGCGAGATAACGTCACGAAACACATCAAGGTATTCTTCGTAACTCCAGATGAAGACAACACATTGTCTGTGAGGAAACCAGCCAAAAAGGGAAGAGCTATCGTGGAAGTTGACACTGATGGAAGCTACGTCATGAGCCAAACACCAGTAGAAGAAAGCAGCAAAGTGAAAATGTTTGACAAATTCATAGAAGATTTGAAGAGCCTTATGAAATAAGGCTGACCCGCAAGATCCACATCTTTCAAGTCTGCTGCAGAATGAGGCTGGTATGTTTGCGCCAGTGCAAGCTATCTGAAACCTCCACAATAGAAAAGTACCAACAGGGCGCGCTACTAGACTCTTGACTCAAGAATTTTGATCACGTCCAAATGTCTCGAGTTCTCGAGTTGGATTATTCGCTTCAATAAGAACCTCTTCCACTCCTCTCTTTCTTTATAGAGATGCAGGAAAACCACGCTGTAGTTGTTCATCTTGTAGACTTTCTCTCTGTATTGGTATTGTTCACGGAGACTTTCTGAACCACAAACCTCAACATACATACCCAGTTTGGGAATGTAAAAGTCAGGTGTCCACACTCTAGGTCTTCCTTTTTCATCCTTTAGAAACACAGGAGACTCGTAATTCCACCAAAGTTTCAATTCCTGCAAGTAGTCAGCAACTTGTCTTTCTGACAACGTCATCTCGTCATATACTGAATATTCGATTGACAACGACTTCGCCGAGGCTATGGTTCGTTTGTGCCGTGATATTACCTTTGTGTTGGTTGCACTTGCGCAGAATAAACGCTTAAATACGCTTAAATCTCAAACATTTTCCCTTCTCAGCAGGTGAGAACAAATGGCACAAGAAGAACCGTTTCCGGTCCATGAAACAATCAAAGTCTTGGAAGGAGTAACGATTAGCAAAAGTGGCAGGTGGTGGTCTGCCGCTCTGTTAGTGGAGTCCTATGGAAAAAGACAAATCGCCCTGTATCTGTGGCATAAGGGCGAAGACGGAAAATGGAAACGGAAGGAGAAATTCATCATACCTTCGAAAGATCTATGGGAGAAAACGAAAAAGGCTTTAGACGAGAAATTCTTTTCTATGTATGTCAAATCCTAACGCACGTTCTCTCTCCACCGTAATGTGGACATTTTTCAAGAGTTTCATTGTATAGATTATTACACTACGAGCACCTGATTTTCACAATGACCTCGTAATGCACTTCAAGAAACCACTGTTTCAGCGAAGAACTTGACCATAAAAACAAGCTGTTTACTCAAACAACAACCTATTAAAGTTGATACCATAGTAATCCTAACGAGGTTGTACGACGTGGTAAATGTTGACGTTGAAAAGGTCGATGGAGTCTGGTTTGGAGTCGCGTTCAAGGATGAGACTATTCACGCCACAAGTTTTGCCTCAACTAAAGAGAACGGCCTTCAAGGATTGGAAGAGAGCCTTGCTTATCCCATCTCGACGAATAGCATAAGAGCAACAGAGTTCTCAAGGCGAGTGATCGCGACCCTTAAGGAAGTTTACGATGGAAAAGAACCCTTGATCAGCTTCACTTTTGCATCGAATCGTCTGCCAAAATACACTTGGAAAATTCTTGAAACGCTACGTAAAGTGCCCATAGGATACGTGACCTCTTACGGCGAAATTGCAAGAGCAGCAGGAGGAGGACCACGAGCCGTTGGACAGATCATGGCCAGGAACCCTTTTGCTCCGATCTATCCATGTCATCGTGTCGTCAGATCTGACTTCACTCTAGGCGGCTACGGTGGAGGATTGAACGCAAAACTTGCTTTCCTGAAACGCGAGAGACGCGGCTTTTCCACTGAAAAAGAAATAGTCCTCGACAAAAAGAAGCTCCGAGTTTATCCGGTTGAACGAGCCATTAAAAAGGCCGAAGAAGGATAAACGTTAATTCTCTTCAACAAGCATTACGTCACGGGATGAGCAGAATGGTCAAGCGCGGTCTGTACGTCGGCAGATTCCAACCCTTCCACTTGGGCCATCTGAGCGCCATAAAAGAAGTACTGAAAGAAGTGGACGAACTGATCATAGTAATCGGGAGCGCCCAGTACAGCCACAACGTCAACAACCCGTTCACAGCGGGTGAGAGGTTGGTGATGGTTCGTCAAGCACTGGAAAAAAACGGGGTAGACTCTGAGCGAGTCTGGATAGTGCCCGTGCCAGACGTTCACCTTCACATGATGTGGGTGTCTTCCGTGCAAGGGTACACTCCACAATTCGACACGGTGTATTCGAACGAACCCTTGACGAGCCGCCTTTTCACGGAAGCAGGCTACGAAGTAAAAACGATAAGGTTCTTTGACAGAAAAGTCTATTCATCAACGGAAATCAGGGAGAAAATGGTCAAAGACCAAGATTGGGAGAAATTCGTCCCAGAAAGCGTGGCCTCCTTCATAAAAGGAATAGACGGAGTCAACAGACTGAAAGATCTCACCAGAAGCGACAAGGCCTAATTGTCCACGAGCCCTTCTACCTGCGTCCACACAACTTTTGCCTATAGATCCAAGGTGGAACATGCTCGCGCGTTGATTCACAAATTGTTATCCTCGTGCTGTGAAGATCAACGAAGAGGGCCCTCGTATGCCACTTTCTTACCGCCTTCCTTGAGCCTCCAAAGAGCCTCATAACCCTCTCCTCGCTTATCTTGAGCCTATGATGGACAATTCACCCGTCACAAGTCTATAAACTACGTTTCCAAAATCGAAATAGTCACGAGAAAAAAACACTAAGACCCGTGCAACAAGTCTTATAGCATAATCACTCCAGATAGACCGCAATCTTTTCTCCGTTCTTCAACTCGAAGACTTTGGAAGCGTCTCCTTGACTGACTGCTATTTCAAGGAATCCGTGGCTTCCGATAAGAGCCAATGGTTCCCCGGCTTGCACTTCACCGTAAGCCTTGCAGAACTTCAATTCCACTTCATTTACGCCGATCTTGAACTTCCTCTTGCCGACTCGAGTCCTAATGTCTTTTTCAGTGATGTTCGTCACCGTGTTTCCAAAGGAATCAACGTGAATCACTTCGCCCACAACCTTGTTCTTGTCCCTGACGACTCTGGCAAACCTTGGAACAACCATCCTTCGTGTCTGAGGACCCAGATCCGACGGCTTGATTCCGTTGGCCAAGTGCGCTGCAACAGGCGCGAAGACGTCTCGGCCATGGAAAGTGTTGGAAACACTCAGCAGCATAAACTTGCGATTATTGATCACATGAACGCTTTCTATTCCTTCTTTTCGAGCTGCCAGAGCGAGCAGCCCATTGTCCGGACCAACACAGAAGCCGCGTGCGGTTTCTATGCACAATCCTCGTCTTCTTGTTCCCACTCCAGGATCCACAACAGCGACATTAATCGCGCCTTTCGGAAAAAACCGCGATGCTGACGCCAGAACATAGGCGCCCATTCTAACGTTAAATTTGTCAACCTCATGTGAGATATCGATGATATCCGCGTTCGGACATATTCCCAAGATCACTCCTTTCATTTCCGCAACGTACGAATCCTTCAAACCAAAATCAGTCAACAGAGTGATCAACGGACGAGCCATGTAACTTTTCTATGAACTACACAGAATATTAAGTTTCCATGCCTGAGTGAAAGACAATGCTAAGCGCGCACACCAAGGTTTGTGCAAAACTAGTTTTGGGTTATCTTTCTCCTTTGAGCCAGCCCTTGATTCCAAGTTCCTTGACCGTTATGTTGACGGGTTCGGGTTCATAAAATCTGTATTTGCCGTTTTCATCGAGATAGGAAATTCTCGGTTTTAGCTGGAAAACACCTTGGTTCTTCGGTTTGAGGGTGATCTTTATCTCTTCTGGTTTAAGCGCATCAAGACGTTTTCCCTTCATGTTCAGGTAACTGTCTTCAACGCGGTAGATT
>Ga0335070_10007023_pt1 | contig 13222 bp, 10 predicted proteins | sample Lox_Sample_13_FD_206722 | JGI IMG/M metagenome (GOLD analysis project Ga0335070, IMG submission 206722) | Soil microbial communities from Loxahatchee National Wildlife Refuge, Florida, United States - Lox_Sample_1.3 | ecosystem: Environmental > Terrestrial > Soil > Wetlands | place: USA...
GGTCCACGAAGCCCAGGCAGGTTACCGTACTGTTTTGAAGAGCCAGCCCGATCATCGCGAGGCGATTCTCGACCTCACCGCGCTTCTGCAACGGCAGCGTCTATTCCCGGACATCATCGACGTGTGGCTGACTTACCAGCGCGTCACCGACACGCCCTCTCGTCCGGAGCGGGAGAAGGAGGAGATCCGGGCATGGCTGGCATGGTTCTATGTCCTGGCCAATCGTACCGCCCAGGCCCGCGAGCTGCTTGAGACGATTCCTCAAACCTCGGCAGCGCGCGGCTTCGCGGATTGGGCCCTGGCCTACGATGCCCTGCGCGACGGAGACGCCGAGGCCCTCCTGCATCGGCTGGGTGCGCCGACGAGGCCCGGCGACATTTCAGTTCCACGTCAGGAGCAGGGCAGGAGCATCCTGGCGGCGTTGGAGTCGTCGCGTCCCGGGATGAGAGACACGCCGATGGGGCTGTACGCCCTGGCCCGGGCCCTGGTGTTCGCCGGCAATGTGGATGCGGCGAGAGAGGTCTCGGAGCAAGTGATCAAAATGCCCGGCGCAGGACGGTGGTCCGAAGCTGCTCAGGAGCTGCATTCCGTGCTGGGCGATCGTTCAGCGGAGGAGCCGTCAGTACCGGCTTCCGAGCCTGTCAAGGAGGACTCATGGCCACGGTAGGCCATACGTTCGCGGGACTTTCAATCGGAGGGCTGGCCGATGCAAAGTCGCGCGGCGGGGCGCTCCGCAATGCCTGGCCCGGCTTCATGGTCCTGATGGGCCACCTCGTGGACATCGTTGAATGGGGAATCATCCTGGCGGCCCCGGGCTACTTCGATCACCACTATCTCACCAACTCACCGGTCCTTACGGCCGGCATCGGCGCGGTCGTATGTCTCGGCCTGGCGATCTTCGCCCGGCTGCGCAAGCCATGGCCGTATCTGCTGGTGGTGCTGGCGATTTTCAGTCACCTTCTGCTCGATGACCATCTCGTGCGCGTTACCCTGGCCGATGCTTATCAGGGCCAGGCGGCAACGGAATCGCCGAGCCTGTATACCTCCGTGCTGGCGGAGGCCTGGCTGTATGGTCTCCTTTTCATCTGTGTCTGGCTGCTCCAGGCATCACGAAGAGCGGATTGTCCCCGCAGCGGCCGGGCCGCGGCGAGGGTCCTCGTCGCCCTCGCCATCTTCGCCTCCATCACCCGAAATCCCGCCGTGTGGATGCCGGTGTATGTTTTGGCCGGGCTGCACGGCCTGCTGATGATCCGGCGAGACCTGCGGCCGAAATCGCTGTGGAACCTCGTGCCCGTCCTGCCTGTGTTTGCATTGCTGGCTGTGGAATTGTGGGCCGGGCGCCTCTACGAGCAAGCCCGGGAACTGGACCGCCAAGGGGCCTATCCGGAGGCCGCCGCAATGTACCGGCGTGTGATAGCCGCTCCCACGCGGTCGCAGAATCTGGCCGCTTACATATGGCTGAGCGAATGCCAGCGCCGCGACAAGGACTACGCGGCCGCAGAAGCGACGCTTATGCGTGGATTGGCGATCACCGACCAGCCTTGGTGGGCGAGAGCTTGGCTCGGCCGTCTGTACGCCCATTCGTGCCTGCGGGGTACGGCCCACTATCAGCCCGAGCGGGCCCGGGAACTCCTGGAGCAGGTCATCAATGACCGTTCGCCTGCCGAAGCCAAGAGGTACGCGCGGTTCTTACTGGCGAACATTCAAGATCGCGGCACCACGGACTAGCCTCTGCTCGATCGCGCGCGATCAGCCCGGGGAAGTTGGCCCGCCCTCTGTGGCGGAATTCATCTAACTATCACCGGCGCAAGCAATTACGTACCGACCTTGTGGATTTGCGCCGACCTTTCTCTCGTCCGTCCGCACGAGTGCTCCAGCAACATGCGCAGGCCCGGTGGCCCCGCCGCGTTTCCGGCGGCGTCAAGCGACCCTGCGTACCAATGGGCCGCTGCCCGCCGTATGATCTGGTCGTGTTTCTGCTTCACGAGACCCAGGGACGTCAGACAGGCAGCATACCATGAGAGCATTAATTACCGGCGGGGCGGGATTCATCGGCTCGCACCTTGCGGAACGATTGTTGCGGACGGGGCACGAAGTGGTGGCCCTGGACAACTTGAGCACCGGCAGAATGCGGAATCTCTCGAACGTGGTCAACGATGCGAGATTCCAGTTCGTCTATGACGACGTCCGCAATCCTCACACGCTTCACGTCCTGATCGCGGAATGTGACGTGGTATTCCACCTCGCCGCGGCCGTCGGCGTCCAGCTCATTGTCGACCAGCCGGTCCATACCATCGAGACCAACATCCACGGCAGCGAGGTGGTTCTGGCCACCGCTAACAAGTTTCGTAAGCCGGTGCTGATGGCCTCCACCAGCGAGGTGTACGGCAAGAGCGAGAACGTGCCCTTCCGCGAGGACGACGATACCGTGCTCGGATCGACCAAGTACTCGCGATGGTCGTACGCCTGCTCGAAGGCGATAGATGAGTTCCTGGGCCTCGCCTACCACGAGCAGTACGGCTTGCCTGTGGTTGTGGCCCGGTTTTTCAACACCGTCGGTCCTAGACAGACCGGCCAGTATGGCATGGTCGTGCCGCGTTTCGTGGAGCGGGCTCTGAAGAACGAGCCGATCGCGATCTACGGTACGGGAAAGCAGTCCCGCTGCTTCGGCTATGTGGGCGACGTCGTTGGCGCGGTGATAGATCTGATGAACAACAAGAGTGCCGCCGGCCGGGTCTACAACATCGGCTCCACGGAGGAAATCACCATCGAAGAGCTGGCCGACAGAATCATCCGGATGACGGGAAGCAAGAGCCAGAAGAAGTACCTCTCCTACCAGGAGGCCTACGGCCGCCCCTTCGACGACATGATGCGCCGCGTGCCCTGCCTGGATCGCATCAGGCAAGCGGTCGGCTACGAACCCAAGACCGATCTGAACGAAATGCTCAAGCTGATCATCGCCGAGAAGCGCGAGGTTCTGGGGCGCCAGGATTCCTCAGGACCTGGTTGATTACCTCTCCCAGCGGCGCAAACTCATACCGGGCCAGCACGCGGCGGAGCTTCCCCTCGACCGTCTTGCGGTTCCGCAGTTGCAGCTTGTGAAAGCGGCGAGCGCGGCGGGCCGCCGCCGCCGGTAAGCCGGACGTGTCCGGCGGAGGTACGTTCAGCTCGATTTCGTAAGGATGAGCGTACAAGATCGCTGGCCGGCTTCGCTGCACCTGCCGAAAAGCCCAGTCCGTATAGAAGGCCGGGAAGTGCCGCAGATATCCGCCCCCGCAGGCCGGCAGCTTCTTACCCAGCAGGCTCACGAAGGAAAGGGGGGCCTCGATCAACGTCCGACCATCATCGAGGGCCATCTCGTGGATGTCCGGCGGAAACCCCGGCCATCCATAGCGCTTGCCGTGGATCGGGCACACGCTGGAATCGTAGCGAAACCCCAACTCCGCGAGGACCTCGAAGGCCCACTTGGTTTCCGGGATGATCGAGAACGCCGGGGCGCGATGCGCCAGCACGGGCGAGCCAATGATGTTCTCGATAAGCGACTTCGCTTTGCCGACTGCGTCCCGGAATTGCGCCGGGGTCAGCTTGAACACCTGCCGGTGGTAGTAGCCATGGACGCCGAGCTCGTGTCCGGCGGCGGCGATATCGCGAACCAGCTCTGGAAACGCCTCGGCAACTTCGCCGAGAATAAAAAAAGTGCCGCGAAGATGCCGCTCGGCGATCATCTCCAGCAATCGCGAGGTGTTGTCGACGACCGCGCGAGTAGGCTTCATGTCCCTTCCGAGCCAGTCGCGCGAGAAGATGCTGTGATAGTCTTCGACGTCAACAGTCAGGGCGTTGACCATAGCTTCCCTGCGTCGATGGAAGTCAAATGCCGCTCTGCCACAAAGCGTCGGCGCCGCCACAGATTGCAGGAGTCAATGAGATGTTACGCCACCCCGGACCACATCGGCAACTGCAGGAGCCGTCGGCCTTGTGGCGATCGAAGCTGGCGTGCCGCCCTGAAGGTCGTACACCGCGTAGGCCGAGTTGTGGTAAAGGCACGACAGTCCGCTCAGATCGCCCGTGTGGCAGGCCTGCTCGATGATCACGTACTGCGCCCGATACCGGCTCGCGAGTCGACCGGCCCGTTCCGCGTCCATGCCGCAGTAACCCGCCTGCGCTTGGTGCAGTGAGTCAAATTCCGTTCCGCATTCGTCCACCAGGCGCCGGTACCACTCCACGGTGTCTTTCGGCAGGATGGGCATGCATTTCCAGTCGATCACCACGGCCCGCTGGGCCTGCAGCCGGAACTCCTCCAGCAGCGGCGGAATGATAAACACGTCCGCTCGGTCTGTCTTCGCCCGGCACCAGTCGTAGAGAGCAAGCTCATCCGCTGCGGGCGGGGGGCCCGTCAGGTCCTTTCTGGTCGAGCCGACCTGCATCAACAGGGCCGCCGCCAGAAGCGGCACGACGGGGCCGGCGAACAACAGGACGTTGGCGGTGACACCGATTCGGCTTCGGCGCCGGGAAGCCCGCTCTGCGGGGTTCGCTGGCGTGGCAGAGCTGGCGGTGCTCTGCAATAGCATCCCATCAGGACCGACGGTTCCGTTATCGTTCAACCGATGAGTCTGCGCCTTCCCGCGGCGGCGATTCCATATTTTCCAGCACACCGCACCGATGACCGCGGCGGCGACAAACGCCGTGCCGGCCTTTCCTGCACCGCCAAGATAAAGCCCGGCCGCGAGCGCTGTCGGCAGTACGACCATCTTCGCCGTCGAGCACGAGGTATCTCTCGCCAGGCGTCCGGCGAACAGCGCCACGGTGGCGGAGCCCGCACAGAGAAGAGCATACCGGCTCACTCCCGCACAGTGCAGCAAGGTACCGAGAACGATCCACAACACGATGGTCCGACCGGCGGGAAGCGATTGCTGGTGGGCGGTTGTCACCATCGCTCCAGCCGCCGCGATGATCGAGGCAAGAACCAGGAAAGGCGCCAGACGATACGGGAACAGCAGCGCAATCAAGTCCACTTGCACAGCGGTCGTCAGGACAAGCCCAATCGCCACGATGCCCGCGATCGTTGCGAGGATGCTCACCGCGACCCGGCCCGGCGGCCGTTGCACGCCGACCACGATCAGGCTGATGCCTCCCGCCGCGAGAAACGCCGCGAACCGGACGAACGGCTCAATCCCCCAGGTGAGCGGCCGCGAATGGTAGGGCATGTAGATGTCGTGCAGTATTCGGCCTGCCGCTGCCGAGTGGGCGGCCTGCTCGGGCGATCTGCCCTCAAGCAGGAACGGCAGGTGAAACGCCGCCGCAATCGCTATGGGTATGAGCAGGAATGCGGCCTGCCTGCGACCGATGGCTCGGAAATTGGCCGCCACCACTACCGCCGCGATCACGGCGATCCACACCATGTAATTCACGTGGCACAGCGCCGCCGCGCCCAGCACCAGACCCGCCAGGCGATGACGCGCATAGATCAGGCACGTCAGCCCCATGAGCAGTCCAACCGCTCCGATCGTGGATGGTTGGAAGTACGGGCTCAGGATGGCCGTCATCCCGATCAGCGTCGTCGGCCCCACAACCCAGCACAACGCCACGATCGCAGTCACGAGAATCGGTGCCCGATAAAGCCTCGCCGCCAGTAAATGCGTGCAAATGACGAAAGCGGCGGCGAAGAACGCGTTGGCCACGGCGAAAGAAACGTCCAGCCGCGCGACTCTTCCGACCAGCACCACCAGGGCGTTGAAAACCGTGTGATGCGCCCGCGTCTGCGTTGTGAACCAGTCGTTGGCGAGGTACGTGGGATCCAGCGCGTGCAGCGCATGCAGCAGGTATTGCCGCAGGTTACCGCTGCCATAGCCCATGCCATTGGCGAGTGCGAATCCGGCTCCTAGAAAGAGTACCGCAGGCCAGACATAGGCCGGCGATTCAAGTGAGACCCCGCCTCTTTTGACGGAGGCATCGCCCCCACGGAAGGGCATCAACGACGGAGAGGTTCCGGCATCCGCCTGGCGATCGGGAACCGGTCGCCGCTCCTCCGGCCCGCCGGGCAGAGCATGCCCTCGCTTCGCTTTTCTCCGTGCCTCCGTGTCTCCGCGGTGAGATGTGCTCGTCAGCATTGTTTCATGGCCAGGATTGCCTGGTTTACGCAAAACCTACCATGAAAACGACCGAATCGATCAAGGAACTTGAGCAGCGGGTGAAAAACCGAAAGCTGGAAGGGAAACAGGTGGATGCCGCGCGTCTCCAGGGTTCGACCTCCGGATTCCTCGACCCATTGGCGGAATTCAGTCCACCGCGGCCAGTTCTCAATCCCTTCATAGGGGCGAAGGTGCAGCTTGTTGGCAATGGCGCACAGCCAGTACCAGAAATGATTGGGAGTTGTAATTGCGATCAGGCCGCCCGGGCGGCAGACGCGCACCAGCTCATGTACGGCCCGGCGGGGATTCCGCGTGTGCTCAATGCACTCCGAGGATATAACCACGTCGAATGCGCCGTCCTCAAAATCCAGATCCAGAACATCGCCGCACACCGTCGTCGCATCGCACTTCCGGCGGACCTGATCGAGCAGTCTCGGACCGATGTCCAGTGCCGTGACCTTGGCGCCTCGCCGGCACGCCTCCAGGCTGAACCACCCTGTTCCGCAGCCCGCGTCCAGCAGCGTCCGGCCGGTCAGATCCTGGTCCCCCAGCAACACGTCGAAGATCGTATCGACCCGCCGCTCCAGGTCGTACGTGTTCATGATCTGATCGAACTGTTCCGCGATCTCGTCGTAGAAGAGCTCGATCGGCGCGGCGACCTTCAGTGCCTGACAGACATCGGCATCCAGAAAGGTCCAGAGTTCCTCCGCGGACAACCGCTCACTGGTGACCGGGGTTACGTTGGCAATCAGTCGCTCTATTTCCTTCGTGGGCGTTGTCGGCCGGGAATCCGCGCGAAGCGTTCTTGAGGTCGGCGCCGCTCGCACGGACGATTTCGCCAATCGCCCGATCCTTCCGCCGGCGCCTTCGAGCCGGCGTTCTCGCGCCTCCATCGCTGCTTCATCGTTGAGTGCAACTGCCTCTGCTTCGGTCCAGCTACCCGCGCAGCGCGGGCAGATCCACCGTGCCTCGCTCCCCTCCGAAAACATGGGCTCGAGAACAGCGCCATCGACCGGACATTTCAATGTGGATGTGACCAGGGTCCTCATGTGCTTCACTCCCGGCTGGCTCCCGCCACTTCACTCCCACAATGCCAATCCTCCTTCCTTATCGGCTATGCCGCGCGGCGTGTGAAAACACTTCGGAAAACCGCCGGCTGCGGAACAGTTATGGGGCTCACCCCCTGAGCCTGCCGGGCGGAGCGCCCGAAAATCTCCGCCCCGTCTGAACTCGGCCGAGTGTCCGGTTCCGTGCCTGCCTGCTGCGCCACTCTGCCGTTATGGGCCGCGCTTGCGTTTCCAAATCGGGAAGCGACAATGCTTCCCATCGATCGCCATTGCGCACGGCATCGTTGTCGGCGCCCCCTGTGACGCATCCACCCTGTAAGGAGAAGCTCAGTATGAATCGCGGTCTTACTGCCACCGTTCTTTTCTGCTTTGCCGCCGTACTCGCCTGGGGGTTGGCCCAGAGCACCGGCCAGACCAAGACCCCCGAGACGAGCGCTTCGCCCGGCGCTCGTGCCGGCGAGCACTCCCTCGCGGTCCTGGACCTCGTACGGATATTCGCGGAGTGCGATCAGATCAAAGACCTCAACGACAAGATCCGCAGGAAGAGCGAGGCGGTCGCCGCGGAAGCGGCCCAGCGCAAGAAGATCATCGATGACAAGCGCGAGCAGTTGACGGCTTTTCAGCCCGGCACGACGGACTATGAAACCCGTCGAAAGGACCTCGTGCGGCTGAACATCGAAGCCAACGTCTGGCTCAAGACCTCGGAGGATGAAGTGGAAAGCCAGAAATTCGAATGGACGCGGGTCATCTACGAAAAGGCGGTCAAGGCCGCCACGGACCTGGCCCAGCAGCGAGGCATCGCCGCCGTCATTCAACGCGTCGAGTTCAAGCCGGATGAGATCGAGTCAAATGTCCAGGCCCTGCGCCGCATGATCCAGGAGCGCACCGTCATCTACAACGCGCCCGAGCTGGACATCACCGACGACGTCATTCGCCGCCTGAACGCCGAGTACAAGGCCGGCGGCGGCAAGATCCAGCTTGAACCAAGCAGCCAGCCCACGGCTCCCTGACCTGTCCCGCTGCCCGGCCCGGAGCCGTTCGATCCAGGAGTTCAACGATGTCCGAACCGCCCAGTTTCACGATGCGAGCCCTGGCCGAAACCTGTCGCGGCCGTCTGGCGGAGCCGTCGCGGGCCGAGACCCGGATTACCCATCCTGCCTTCATCGATGAAGCGGATGCCCACGCCGTTACCTGGATCAGCGAAGGCAAACACGCCAAAGCCCTGCGCGCCAGCGCCGCCGCCGCCGTGATCGGCACCGAAGCCCTTCTGGCAGGCGATCCTCGCGGGATCATCGTCAGCGATCCCGAGCTGGCCTTCGCCCAGATCCTGGAGCTCTTCGGCCTGCCGTATGAGGCTCCTTCCCCGGGCATCCATCCGACCGCGGTCGTGCATCCCCAGGCACATCTGGCTTCAGGCGTGGCCGTCGGCGCCCTGGCCGTCATCCACAGCGGTGCCCAAATCGGTGAGAACACCGTCATTCACGAGGGTGTGAGCATCGGCAAGGACGTTCGCATCGGCCGAAACTCGGCCATCCATGACCGCTGCGTCATTTATGACCGCTGCGAAATCGGACATAACGTCATCATCCACGCCGGGACCGTCATCGGAGCCGATGGGTTCGGATATATCTTTCGTGATGGGCAACATCGTAAAGTACCCCAGATCGGCACCGTGATTATCGAGGACGACGTGGAAATCGGGGCCAATAGCTGCATCGACCGGGCCAAACTGGGCGCCACCCGCATCGGCCGAGGGTCCAAGATTGATAACCTGGTCATGGTTGCCCATAATGTGCGGATTGGTCCTTTGTGTGTCCTGGCCGGTCAAGTCGGCCTGTCGGGGAGCGTGCGCCTTGGCGCGGGCGTGGCACTGGGCGGCCAAGTCGGCATCAGCCACGGTATCCGTTTGGGCGACGGTGTCCAAGCAGGCGCCCAAAGCGGCATCATCGGCGACATCGCCGATGGTGAGATCGTCTGGGGTACGCCTGCCCGGGAGCGAATGGGTGTCTTGCGCGACCAGGCTCGGGTCCGGAAGTTGGCGGCCGTATTCGACCAGGTAGCAAAACTGGAACAGCGAGTCGCAGATCTTGAAGCCGCAACAGACCATCGAGAAACCCGCTGAAATCCGCGGGCGGGGACTCTTCACCGGCGAAGAGGTCACCGTGCGCTTCAGGCCCGCCGCTGCGGACTCAGGCATCATATTCGTGCGCAACGACGGCCCCGTCCCCGCCCAGATCAGGGCGGATGTCGCCAACGTCACCAAACGGGCCCGCCGGACATCACTGCGAAACGGCACCCTCGCCATCGAAACCGTCGAGCACTGCCTCGCTGCCTTGCTTGGTCTGGGAATCGACAATGTCGAGGTGGAAATAAACGGCGGCGAGATGCCGGGCGGCGACGGCAGCAGCAAGCATTATGTCGATGTCCTGAGAGAGGCCGGCATAAGGCCCCTGGACGCCAAACGCCGGCCGCTGGTCATCCAGGAGACCATCCGCCTGGCGGACGGCGATGCCGAGCTCATCGCCGTGCCCTGCGAAACCGAGGGGCTGGAAATCCTTTACGACCTCGATCACGGACCGGACGGCTTGGTGCCCCGCCAGCTTCTCGCCCTTCATTTGTCGGAAGAAGTGTTCTGTAACGAGATTGCCCCGGCCCGCACTTTCCTCTTTGAGGAGGAGGCCCGGCAATTCCAGGCCGCCGGCCTCGGACAGCACCTCACTTACAGCGACGTTGTCGTGATCGGCCCCCAAGGGATCATCGGCAACCAGTTCCGCTTCCCCGACGAATGTGTGCGGCACAAGGTCCTCGATCTGATCGGCGACCTGGCCCTCGTGGGCCGGCCCATCCAGGGCAAGATCATCGCCCGAAAGAGCGGTCATGCCCTCAATCATGAGCTGGTCCGCCGGTTGCTGGAGGTCTGCGAGCGCAGCGAACGGCGCAACCTGGTGCGGAGCAGCGGGGCCATCGACGCCCAGCAACTCCGACGGATCCTCCCGCACCGCTACCCCTTCCTCATGATCGACCGCGTGCTGGAAATCGACGGCGATCACCGGGCGGTCGGCGTGAAGAACGTGTCCATCAACGAGCCGTTCTTCCAGGGACACTATCCGTCGCAGCCGATCATGCCCGGTGTGCTGATCATCGAGGCCATGGCCCAGCTCGGCGGCATCCTGCTGGCCCAGAAGCTGGAGCACACCGGCAAGATCGCCGTCCTGCTCTCCATGGACAACGTGAAGTTTCGTCACTCCGTCCTGCCGGGCGACCAGGTGATCCTGGAGGCGGAGACGATCCGGGTGAAAGCGCGCACCGGCCACGTCCGGTGCAGCGCCCATGTGAATGACGAGTTGGTCTCGCAGGCTGAGATCAAGTTCATGATGGTGGACGCGGAGCCGGGCTGATCGCCCTCCGCGAGTGGAAATAGCCGATGCCGAAAATCGCACCGAGTGCCACTGTCCATCCCAAGGCGGAACTCGCCGCCGACGTGGAAGTCGGCCCCGGCTGCTACGTCGGTCCGGACGTCCGCCTGGGCCCAGGCTGTCGCCTCCTGCCCAACGTCACCCTCCTGGGCAATACCCGCATCGGCGGCGGCAACCTGTTCTATCCTTCGACGGTCATCGGCGCCGCCCCCCAGGATCTGAAATACGAGGGCTCCGATACCCAGCTCATCATCGGCGACCATAACATCTTCCGCGAGGGCGTCACCGCTCACACCGGCACCGAGGTCGCCGGCGGCGTCACCGAGATCGGCAGTCACAACCAGTTCCAGGTCGGCACCCATATCGCCCATGACGTCCGCGTGGGCGATCACTGCATCATCTCCAACCAGGTGCAGTTGGCCGGTCACGTACGTATCGAGAGCCACGCCACCATCAGCGGCTTGGTTGGCGTACAGCAGTTCGTGACCATCGGGCGATACAGCTTCATCGTCGGCATGGCGCGGTGCACGTTCGATGTCCCGCCTTATCTGATCTTCGGCTTCGACGGCGCCATCCAGGGCGTTAACGTGAAAGGGCTTTACCGCTGGGGCTTCGACGAGTTCGTCATCCAGCAGCTCCGCGACCTCTACAAACAGCTCTACCCGCGGCGCAGCCAGGACACGAATTACTACCGCCTGCGCAATCTCTACGGCCTGATCCCCAGCCGCCGCGACGACCGCAACGGCGCCGTCAGCCTCGCCCGCCGCATCCGCGAGGTCGAAAGCGCCGCGTCGATGGACGAGCATTGCCGATACCTGATCGACTTCCTCAAGCGCTCCATTCATGACGGCGTCTACGGCCGCTACCTCGAGTCGCAGCGCCGCGATGCCGGCGCCAACCGGCCGAAGTTTTATAGTCTCAACGATCAGAACGGGGGCAACGGCAAGTGACCGACTCTCCTCTGCCCGTCGCCGTCGTTGGTGTGGGCCACATGGGCCGCCACCACGCGCGGCTTTACAGCGAGCTGCCCCAGTGCCGGCTGGTTGCCGTCGTTGACAAGGACCCCGCCCGCGCCGCCGAGTGCGCGGGCAAGTACGGCGCCAAGCCGCTGACTTCGATCGGCGACCTCCCCGATGGCATTCGCGCCGTCACCGTCGCCGTGCCCACTATTCATCACGTCGAGGTGGCCGAGCCGCTCATGCGCCGCGGCATTGCCGTACTGGTGGAAAAGCCGCTGGCCGGGAGCGTCGCCGAGGCCGACCGCCTGCTGGCCTGCACCCGTGAAACCGGCGTCCTGCTCTCCGTCGGCCACACTGAGCGGTTCAACCCCGTCGTCCGGGCTATGCAGCGGCTCGAGGTCCGCCCCAAGTACATCGAGACCCAGCGGGTCAGCCCCTTCCGCTTCCGCTCTGCCGACGTGGGCGTGGTCGCCGACATGATGATCCACGACATCGACATCGTCCTGCACATGGTCCGCTCGCGGGTCATTCACGTTGATGCCGTTGGCGTCAACGTCCTCGGCAGGCATGAGGATGTGGCCAACGCCCGCGTGGCCTTCGAGAACGGCGCCGTCGCCAACCTGGTCGCCTCCCGGCTGGCCCTCAAGACCGACCGCCGCATCCGCATCTTCAGCGAGACGGCCTATCTGTCGGTCGACTACCAGAGCAAGAGCGGCATCGCCGTGACCCGCGACGCCAATCTCGACATTCTCGCCCTGGCCAAGGACAAGAACCTGGACGACCTCTCGCAGATGGCCAACCTGGACTTCGGCAAGATGGTGAAGGTTGAGCCGTTGCGGGTCGACGACGTCGAGCCGCTCCGCGCCGAGCTGGAGGCCTTCCTCGACAGCGTCAGCACCGGCGCCCCTCCCGCCGTCACCGCCGAGGACGGCGCCGCCGCCGTCCGCCTCGCCGCCGAAATCGTCGACGCCGTCAAGAGCCACAAGTGGAGTGTGTAGTAACGAGTGTGCGTTGAGCGAACCCCATCCGGACTGAGAGGGCCAAAAGAAGGTTTCAGGGAGATTCTTGCATGGTAGTTTACTCCCTGCGCCTATGTCAGCGAACGATTTTCGCCGTAACTGTTTACCGTCCGCGGCGTGATTTGTGCAAGGGTGGCGAGCGGTGGTAGAATGCCTGCGCCATGGATGGCGACCCGATTGCGATTGCACGGATGTATGAGCAGCACGCCCGTTTTCTGCAAATCGAGAACAACACGCTGCACCGGGACCTTTCCGCGAAATATGCCGATTGCTTGGCCTTGCGGAAGGAGAACGCCGCGTTGCAGGCGGAGAATGCCCAACTGAAGCGGCGGATTGAGCAGCTTACCCACGGCAGGAACCCTTTCTCCAACGATAGCGAACGAGGATTGCCGTCGTTGGTCAAGGCCGACGTGCCGGATGGTCCGCGTCGCCGGCCGGGCCGTCCCGCCGGTCATGAAGCGACTTTGCGTCCACGTCCCAAGAAGGTGGACGTCCACCTGGACGTTTCCCTGCCGGTGGATCGGCGCAAGAAGCTCTGCTGCCCGCACTGCCGCACGCAGTTGAGCGACGTTAAGCACCACCGGCGGATGGTCGAAGACATCGTTCCATCGAAGGTGCTCACGACCTGCTATC
>Ga0335070_10007024_pt1 | contig 13220 bp, 8 predicted proteins | sample Lox_Sample_13_FD_206722 | JGI IMG/M metagenome (GOLD analysis project Ga0335070, IMG submission 206722) | Soil microbial communities from Loxahatchee National Wildlife Refuge, Florida, United States - Lox_Sample_1.3 | ecosystem: Environmental > Terrestrial > Soil > Wetlands | place: USA: Florida...
GAACCGCGGGCCTCGGCCTGGCGGGCGGGTCGGCGCTCTCGTGCGCCCTTCGGGAGTACCACGTGGCGGCAAGGACGAGGACGAGCGCTCCCGCAGCCACGCTCGCGAGCATCCTCAGCTCGGTCCCCCTCGCACGTTTCGGCGGGAGCGTCGTGGGCGTCTGGGCGACGAGGGCCGTGCGGCCCGTCGCCGCGGCGGGCGCAAGCGGATGGTCGACGGACTCCGGCAGGCGCGCCGTGCTGCCGGACGAGCGGAGGACGCCGACGAGCCGGTCCACGATCTCGCGCCAGCCTCCCGGACGGTCCTCGCGGCGCTTCTCGAGCATCTGGCCGATGAGGCGGACGAGCGGCAGCGGCAGTGCGGGCGCATCGTGCGGCGCGGCGACGGGCGGAGCCGTCGCGTTCAGGTGCGCCGCGATGTACTCGACGGGAGCCTTCCCCTCGAACGGACGCTGGCCCGCGAGCACCTGGTAGAAGATGACGCCGAGGCTGTAGACGTCGCTCCGCCAGTCGAGCGTCGCGCCGTGTCCGAGGGCGCCGAGCTGCTCCGGGGAGCCGTACGCGACCTTCCCGAGGAAGAAGCCCGTCGCCGTGAGCGACTCGAGGCCCGTCGCGTGCTCGAACAGCTTCGCGATGCCGAAGTCGAGGAGCTTGACGATGAGGTCGCCGCCGCGCTCGATGACGAGGATGTTGTCCGGCGAGAGATCGCGGTGAACGATCCCGCGCGAAGCGAGGTATTCCATCCCGTGCGCGGCCTGAACGAGAAGCGGAAGCGTCTCGGTCCAGGGCTTCCCCGCGTACGACGTCAGGGGCACTCCGTCGAGATACTCCATCGCGAGCCAGGGCGTGCCGTCCTCCTCGCCGATCTCGTAGAACGTCACGACGTTGACGTGGAGGAGGCTCTTGAGGATCGCGGCCTCGCGGTCGAACCGGACGCGCGCTTCGCGCTGGTGGACCGCGGATTCGTCGCCGGGCGCCTCGGCCTCGCGGATGACCTTGAGGGCGACGAGGCGGCCGTCGCGCTCGTCGACGGCCTGGTACACGATCCCCATGCCGCCGCGGCCGATCCGCTTCAGGATCCGGTAGTGGGCGATCCGCTCGACGGCGCCGGCCAAGGACCCCGTCAGCGGCCCGTGCCGGCGGCGGCGGGGCGCAAGAAGATGTTGGCCGGGTCGCCGCTCGCGCGGTCGATCTTCGAGGCGAACGCGAGGAAGACGCCGTCGCCCGCGATCTGCCTGACGACGATCTGGACGTCCGTGACCTCCGTCAGGTTCAGGCCGAGGACGTTCGCGAAGAGCTCGTCGGAGAAATACCCGTAAGGGGGCAGACGCTTCGTGACGGACGCGACCGGCACGAACGAGCCGGGCATGTACGCCGCGATCACGACGTCGCAGGAAGCCCCGCCGACCTCGTTCAGGATGAGGTTCGTCCGGTAGCTCGTGCTGTTCTCGGCGCCGTTGAAGGACAGCGTCCCGAGATTCGACTGGAACGACGAGTAGCCGTGGAAGAACGCGTAGCCTTCCATGCCCGTCTTGTAGTCGCCGACTCCCTGCGCCGGGTCGACGGTGTAGCTCTCCGTCTGGACGTCGACGCCGTCCCACCCGGTCGCCCACGACCCGTCGGCGTTCTGCTTCGCCGCGATCTGGACCGTGCCGTACGAGTTCTGGCCGGGCAGGACGCCCATCGCGGACTCGAGGATGTCCTCGAACGAGAAGACGCCGCCCGGCGAGAGGCCGACCGCGAACTGCCTCGTCAGTGTGCTGTCGACGGCGTCCTGGTACACGAGGACCGCGGAACGCTGGACCTGGTTGTTCGTGTTCGTGAGCGTCACGCGCGTGCGCCAGAACGGCTTCTCTCCGCTCGCGAGCGGCGCGCCGGACGAATGAACGGTCGGGAAGAAGAGCGGCGCCGGGGCTCCGCCGTATGGCAGAGACGTAAGCGCCGTCCGGCGGGCCGCGAGGCTCGGCGACGTCGGCACGTAGTCGGGGTTCAGGGCGTTCGTCGACACGCCGACGTGGAGGGACGCGTCCTGCGTCCGGTTGTCGATCACCGTCGACATCCCGACGACCGACCCGTTCTGCGCGCCCGTCGAATCGGCCGCGCTCGAGTTCCAGGTGATCAGGGCGTACGCATACGCGCCTGCGGCGAGTGGGGGCGGGTCGAAGAGCTCGTCGGCGTCGTTGATCTGGAGCGTCCCGTTCGCGGGGACGGTCTTCTGAAGGAGGACGGGCTGGCCGTTCTTGATCACGAGATGGCCCGCGGCGTCGTAAAGCGCCACCTGGACCGTCGTGTCATACCCGGAGGTCTCGAGGAGGAGGATGTTCGACCGTCGGTTCGCGTCGTGGGCGAGACCGGAGACGACCTGCACGGGATCGCTCTGCTTGGCTCCCTCGCCCGGCGACGTCGGGCGCATCTCGAGCCCGTACGAGCCCGTCGCGGCCCCCGTCAGGGCGCGGCGCGCCGCGGCGACGGCCGGGACCGCCGTGTTCGCGACGAGGGCGGTGGAGCTGACCGTCGCGGCCGACGAGCGCACCTCGACGGAGTACGCGCCGCTCGCGCCGAGGAGCGTCGAGACGACGTTGCGATAGCGCCGGACCTCGCCTGCCGCGAGCTGGATGTCGAAGCGCTGGATCGCGGAGCCGTCGCCCGGCCCGCCGACCGGGTTGAACAGCAGGGACACCGTGATCGGGTTCACGACGTCCGTGTTCGTGATCCAGAGGTCGGCCGCGAAACGGCCTACTCCCTTCGCGTCCAGCGCGTTCGGGAACGAGGCATAGAGGATGCGCGTCTTCGCGGAAGCAGCCGGGAGAGCGGGCTCTCCGACCCCGGCCGGGAGGATTTGCGGCCCGTCGTCCGTCACGACGAGCGTCTGCGGCGCCGCGAAACCGGCCGTCGAGAGCGCGATCGCGCCCACTTCCGTCCCCGTCTCGCCGCGGCGTTTCGCGCGGTCGATCACGATCTGGACGGGGCGCGACTCGAACGGCGCCATCGGCCGGTCCCAAGGCTGGCCGTCGAGCGACTGGACCGTGATCCACGGCGCCTTGACCGAGCCGACGAACGAAGCCGCCGCGGCGCCGCTGTTCAGGAGGGTGGCCGATACGGCTGTGCCGTTGACGTCGACGTATACCTTGTCGACGCTCCACGAAACCGGCGCGGCCGCGCTCTTTGGGGCGAGCACGCACGAAATCGGGACACCCAGCGTCGCGCCGCCGGACGTCACCGAGACCATCGCGTGGACGGGCAGCGCGAGCACGGTCATGTAGAGCGACTTGACGGAGACGTCCTGCGTGGCGCCGGGCGCAAGCGTGAACTGCGACGGCGCGATCGCGAAACCCGAGTCGTCGCACGTCGTGAACGCGGTGACGGTCGCGGTCCCCGCGTTGCGGACCCTGAAGAACGTCGCGGGATTGACGCCCGCGGCCGGCACGACCTCGGCGAGGGGCTGCGGCTCGGAGACGAGGACGAGCGAAGGCTGCACGACCGTCCCGACCGTGACCGTCTTCGGCGGCGACCACGGCCCCACCGTTCCACACGCGGCCTCCGCCCGCACCTCGAACACGTAGACGCCCGGCGGGCCGGAGAACGACGCCGCGCCGTTCGTCACGACCCACTCGGTCCCGGCCGGTTCGAGGGCGCTCGTCCGCCGGATCCGGAACGTCAGGTTCGTGTAGCCGCCGCCCGGACCGGGCCCGGCGCCGAGCGTGTTCCACGAGATCACCCACGTCGAGAACGCGGGAGGGTTCTCCGGGGACGCCGTCAGGGCGCCGACCGTGGACGGGACGGGACACACGGTGTTGACGGACACCGCGAGGACGTTGGACCAGATCGCGGCGAACGTCGGGCACGAAGAGGGAACGCTGACGCGGTGGTAGAGGGTCGTCGCGCCGGCCGGCGCCGCGGCGAACGTCCACGCCGAACGCTGCGTCGTCGTCGTGTCGACCACCTGCGTGAAGTCGGGGTCGAGCGCGCGCTGGACGGCGTAGGCGTTCGCGGAGCTCGCCGCCACGGTGGGGCCGAGGACGTTCGTCCACGTCAGGGAGTACGTTTCGCCGGCCTGGACCACGGACGGTCCCGAAAGGACGGGGGCGGCCGGGGCGCAGGCGCCCGCGGACTGGGCGGCGGCCGGAGCGGCGCCGAAAGCGGCCGCGAGGGCCAGGGCGAAGGCGAGGCGGAGCGTCGAACGGAGGGGGAAACCCATCGTTATCTAGAATCCCTTCTGAATGCTTCCAAGGGAGTGTCCCGTCTCGGTCCCCACCCCACGCGTCTCCGGCTTCTCTCCGGCTCTGGCCGCGCTTTTCCTGGCGCTGGCGGGCCCCGCCGCACCGCAGTCGATTCTACCCCCCGACGCGGCCGTCAACGCGTATCAGTCCGGTGTCGCGGCGGCGGGCAAAAAGGACTGGTCGGAGGTCCTCCGGCGCATGAACGAGGCGCTGGGGACGGGGCACGGCGACGTCAAGGAGCACTTCGGGACCACGCGAAACTTCGTGGACCTCTACGACCCGTACTACTGGCGCGGCGCGGCCCGGATGGAGCTCGGGGACGAAGCGGGCGCCCGCGCGGATCTCGCCCGGTCACGCGACGCCGGGCTGATCCGGCGGTTCCCCGAATACGGCGACCTCCTCGCCCGAATCGACGCCCTGGACCGGCGCGCCGCGGCCCGGGAGGCGGCGGCCGCACCGACGCCCACTTCGCCGCCCCCGCTGGTCACCGTCGCGCCGACGGCTGCGCCCGCGCTCCCGGCGCCGACCGCGGCTCCCGCCCGGCAGGAGCCCGGCGCAGCGACCGTCGAGCGCGTCCTGGTTCTCTTTTCGGCCGGCGATTTCGACGGCGCCGAGGCCGCGCTCGCCGGCCTCAGGGCGGCCCATCCGGAGGACCGCGACGCCGATCTCCTCCAGAGCCTCGTGCTCGGAACTCGATGGATCCTCGACGGCGAGTCGGATCCGCTCCTCCTCGCCCGCGCCCGCCGTTCGTTCGGCGCGTGGCGCGAGCGCGGCGGATCGAAGCGGGCCGAAGAGGCTCTGCTGTCGCCCTCTCTCCTCGCGGCGCTCAGCGGACCCTGATCACCCAGGTTCTGGCCGCGAGGTCCTGAAAGGCGCGCTTTTCCTTCTCGAAGAAGGCCCAGGCCCAGCCGAGGCCGAGCGGCAGGCCCGCAAGGACGCAGACGATCGCGCGAATGATGGCCGCCGGCCAGCCGATGCCGCCTCCCGGAGGAGTGCCGCGCCGTACGACGGCGAGGCCGAGGAGCGCCTTGCCGGGTGTCCGGCCGCGCCATGCCCAGCCTCCGACGACGTAGAGGACGTTCGCGAGGAGCGCGAGAAGGAACGAAAGAGCCGTGATCGCGCGGAACGCCCAGTCGGGCGCGGCGTCGCGCGTCTGAAGCTCTGCGCGGAAGTAGTCGATCAGGAAAACGGGCGCGAAGAGGAGGACGTTGATCGCCGCGAGGATCACCGCGTCGACGAGGACGGCGAGAAGACGGGCGAACGGGTTTGCCACGTTCCGCGGGCCTTCGTTGATCTCGGGAGAACGGCGGTCGCGGAGGCTCGCGGCCCGCTCGGCGAGCGGGATGCGCGCGGCCTTGTCGGCGTCGGACAGCTGAATCGAGTAGTCGGCAAGCTCGCGCGCCGGCGCGGCCGCGGGGGGGGCTGGCGCGGCCGGCGGAAGGGGCGGCGGCGCGATCGTCGAGACCTCGTCCGGCGCGCCCCCCGCCCTGGGGAACACGTCGTCCGCCGCGAATGCGTGCTGTTTCGCGACCTCGCGGTCCACGTCGCGGAACAGCTCGGAAGCCGACATGGGGTCGGGGCCGGACCGCGGCGCCCCGGGCCCCGGTAGGCCCGGGTTCGTCAGTCCGGGGACCGGCTCGTACGTGATGCCGGAGACAGGGCGCGGCGGCTCGGCCGGCTGGTCGGGAAGCTGGTCGGGCGGGAGCATCACGGTCCGTTCCGACGCGACGTTCGGAGCGAGGATCCGCACCTCGACCACGGCGGCGCCGAGCTGGAGCCGGTCGCCGTTCACGAGGCGCGTCTCGCGCGCGATCCTCTTGCCGCCGACGAACGTGCCGTTCGAGGACGCGAGGTCCTTCACGACCGCTTCGCCCCGGTCGAACGTCAGGAGGGCGTGCGAGCGTGAAACGGACTCGTGCTCGAGCCGCACGGTCGACGTCCGGCTCCGCCCGAGGGTCACCTCGCCGTCCGAAAGCTCGATCTCGCGGCCTTCGGCCGAGAGAACGTACCGCCACTTCTCTTCTGTCACCGTAGCGGAAATTGTACCCGTCCGGCGAGCGCGGCCGCGGTCGGGGTCCCGCCGCGGGCCGCGAGCGCCGCCGGCGCGCCTTCGAAGACGATTCGGCCGCCGCCGGGGCCTCCCTCCGGCCCCAGGTCGATCAGGTGGTCGGCGCGCGCGAGGAAGGCCGCGTTGTGCTCGACCGCAACGATCGAATGGCCCGCCGCGAGGAGCCGCCGGAAGACCGCGAGGAGGACGTCGACGTCCGACGGCGCGAGGCCCGTCGTCGGCTCGTCGAAAACGAAGAGAACCGGCTCTCTCGGGGCCTCCGCTCCGCGGAGGAAGGTCGCGATCCTGAGACGCTGCGCCTCGCCACCCGAGAGCGTCGCCGTCGACTGGCCGAGCGTGAGGTAGCCGAGGCCCGCGTCCGCGAGCGGCTGCAGGCGGCCCGCGATCGCGGGGACGTCCGCGAACAGGAGGCGCGCCTCGTCGACCGTCGTCGCGAGGAGCTCGTCGACGTTCTTTCCTCTCAGGCGCACCTCGAGGACCTCCGGCTTGAAGCGCCGCCCGTCGCAGACGTCGCAGACGACCGTCACGTCGGCGAGAAACTGCATGTCCACGGTCACGACGCCCGCGCCCTCGCACCGCTCGCAGCGGCCGCCTGCCGCGTTGAAGCTGAACGCTCCCTTCTCGAGCCTGCGCGCCTTCGCCGCCGGAGTCCGCGCGAGGAGCGACCGGATCTCGTCCCAGGTCTTCGTGACGGTCGCGGGATTCGAGCGCGTCGAGCGTCCGAGGGGCGACTGGTCGACGAGGACGACGTCGGACACGCGCTCGAGCCCCTCGATCGCGTCGTGTTCTCCCACCGCGTCGATCCCCGGCAGCAGGCCCTTCCCCATCCGCTGCCGCGCGCCGGCGGCGAGGACGTCGACGACGAGCGACGACTTGCCCGACCCCGACACCCCCGACACCGCCACGAGCCGCCGCAACGGAAACGAGACCGTCAGGTTCTGAAGATTGTTCGCCCGCGCACCCACGACTCTGACCGCGTCGACAAGGCTCAGTCGCAGGCCGCGGGAAGCGCCGAAGGCGCCCACCGTTTCCGCAGCCACGGCGTCCGTCGGCGCAGTCGGCCCGTAGGGCCGTGCCTCCGAAGCAAGAAATATCTCTTTCTCCTTCTTCAACGATCTTCCCGTGGCCGTGTCCGCCTCGGTGAGCGCTTCCGGCGTCCCCTCGAAGACGAGCCGCCCTCCGAGTGCGCCGGCCCCCGGCCCGAGGTCAATGACGTGGTCGGCCGCGCGGATGACGTCGGTGTCGTGCTCGACGGCGACGACCGCGTTGCCGGCGGCCGCGAGGCGCTCGAGGACGGCGAGGAGACGCCCGGTGTCGCGCGGGTGGAGGCCGACCGTCGGCTCGTCGAGGACGTAGAGCGTCCCCGTGAGGGCGTTGCCGATCGCCGACCCGAGCTGGACGCGCTGCGCCTCGCCGCCCGAGAGCGTGCGCATCGTGCGCGCGAGCGTCACGTAGCCGAGCCCGATCTCCACGAGCGTCCTCGCGCGCCGCGTCAGCTCCTCGACGAGAGAGGCCGCCCGCTCGCGCTCGGCCTCGCGGAGCGGGAGGGCGCCGAGGAATGCGAGGAACCCGTCAAGGGTCAGGTCGCAGACCTCCGCGATCGTCTTGCCGCCGACCGTGACGGCGAGCGCCTCTGGCCGAAGGCGGGCGCCGCGGCACGCGGGACACGTGGAATAGCCGCGGTAACGCGAGAGGAGCACGCGGACGTGGACCTTGTAGCGTTTCTTCTCGAGGTACTTGAAGAGTCCCTCGACGCCGTACCAGTCGCCGGAGCCCTTCCAGACGGCGTCCCGCTCCCGTTGCGTAAGCTCGTTCCACGGCACGTCCCATCGCAGCTTGAGGCGGCGCGAGGCGGCCTTGAGGTCGTCGTACGCGCTCTCGTACGAAGGCGAGTTGAACGGCGCGATCGGCCGCTCGCGCAGCGTCTTCCTCGCGTCGGGGATCACGCGAGCCGCGTCGATCCCGACGATGCGCCCGAAGCCCTGGCACGTCTCGCAGGCCCCGCGCGGCGAGTTGAACGAGAAGAGCGCGGGCACGGGGTCTGCGAACGACCGGCTGCACGCGTTGCACGAAAGCCCCCGGCGGAACGCGCGCGCGGACGCGAGCGGCTCGCCGGCGAGCAGCACGCGGACCTCGCCGTCGCCGGCGTCGAACGCGGTCGAGAGCGAGGAGATGAGCTCGGAGTCGTCCGCGCGGAGCACGTGGCGGCCGATGAGAAGAGGAAAGGAGGCCGAAGAACCGCGGGGTTTCTTCCTCTTCTCCTTCTCTTCACTCGAAGAAATCTCCAGAACGTCACCCGCCGCTCCGACGTACCGATAGAAGCCCAGCCTTCGCCACTCCGCGCTCTCCGCCGCGAACGACGTCACCTTCCGGGGCGCGATCACGAGGAGGCGCGCCCCCTCGCCGAACGCCTCGAGGAGCGCGGCCCGGACGCTCTCGGGCGTCTCGCGGCGGACGAGGCTGCCGTCGTCCGGGCAACGCAGCGTCCCCGCCGCCGCGAACAGGAGGCGCAGGACGTCGTGGATCTCCGTCGCCGAGCCGATCGTCGAGCGGGCCGAGCGGGCGGGCGCCTTCTGCTCGATTGCGATCGCGGGCAGAACGTGCGAGATCTCGTCGACGTCGGGGCGTTCGAGGCGTTCGAGGTACTGGCGCGCGTACGTCGACATCGACTCGACGAAGCGCCGCTGCCCCTCGGCGTAGAGCGTGTCGAACGCGAGCGACGACTTGCCCGAGCCCGAAGGGCCCGTGACGACCGTGAGCGCGCCCACCGGGAAAGACGCCGTGACGCCCTCGAGATTGTGCGTGCGGGCGTTGACGACCCGGATCGCGTCCGCGCCGCGGACAGGGCGGGGGCGCGCGGTCACCGGGAGAAAACCGCGAGCTGGTTCATGCCGAGGAGGAACCGGCTGTAGACGACGAGTGCGAGACCCGCCGCGCGCCCGGCGTCCGCGAGAGCCTCGCGCCCGAGGAGCGTCTCGTGCTCGTCGTGCGCGTGGGACGAGAGGAGGCCGAGGGCCGCGCCGGCCTCGAGCGGCAGCCTCCCGGCCGGGTGAGGCGTCGTCGCGATCAGCCGCCCCGACGGAGAAAGGAGTGGCGCGAGACGCGCGAGCACCTCCGAAGGCTCACGGACGTGCTCGAGAACCGCGAGAAGGAGAATTCCTTCGAAGGGCGCCCGAGCGTCGAGCGCCGGCGGCGCCGCGCCGAGGGCAATGTCCCATTCGAAGAAATCTCTCTTCGGATGTCGCCCGCGCTGAACCGCCAGCACGTCCGGGTTCCGATCGCACCCGACGTAGTCCTCGAAGCGGCCCGGCAAGTCCGTCAGGCCGCAGCCGACGTCGAGGATCCTGCCGCCCGCCGGCACGTGCGGGAGCGCCGCCGCGAGGCGGGCGTCCGCGACGCGCCGCGTCAGGAGGCCGTAGAAGGAGCTCTCGCCCGCCACGCTGCGGTTTTAGCACCTCCCCCGTAACATGCGCGCCGGATGCACTTCGCCGCGGGTCACTTCGCCCTCCTCGCCTTCTCGTCGCTGTTCTCCGTGATCAACCCGATCTCGGCGGCGCCGGTCTTCGTCGCGCTCACGCCGGGCGCGGCGGCCGCCGCGCGCCGCCGCGTCGCGCTCCGCGCGTGCCTCGCGTCGTTCGGCATCCTCGCCCTCTTCGCCGCGGCGGGAGGGACGATCTTCGCGTTCTACGGGATCACGGTCCCGGCGTTCCAGATCGCGGGCGGGATCATCTTCACGGCCCTCGGCATCAGGGCGGTCCAGGAGGAGCACCACGACGCCCCAGCGGCCTCGGGAGCACCCGCGCCGGGAGCCGACCCGTCGATCGTGCCTCTCGGCATCCCGCTCATCGCGGGGCCGGGCGCGATCTCCACGATGATGGTCCTCGTGGGCCAGTCCGAAGGCGTCATAGAGCACGCGGCCCTCGGCGGGGCGCTCCTCGCGAACATCGTCCTGACGTTCCTGATCCTCGTCGCGTCGCCCGCGATCGTCGGGCGCCTCGGCGAGACCGGGCAGCGGATCGTCGCGAAGATCATGGGGCTCATCACGGCCGTGATCGGCGTCCAGTTCGTGATCAACGGCGCGACGAGCGTGCTCCGGGAGATCCTGCGCACACGGGGGGCGGCATGAGTGCATCGGGATTCACCCTGCGCGAGGCGCGGCGCGAGGACGTGCCCGCCATCGCCGGCCTGATCGAGGACCTCGCGCTCTACGAGCGCCAGCCCGAGGACTGCCACGCGGACCCTCGGCTCCTCGAGGAGCATCTCTTCGGACCGAAGCCCTTCGCCGAGGTGATCCTCGCCGAGGCGGGTGGCGAGGTGATCGGCTTCGCGCTCTTCTTTCACAACTACTCGACGTGGCTCACGCGGCCGGGCCTCTACCTCGAGGACCTCTATGTCCGACCCGAGCGCCGCGGCCTCGGCGCCGGAAAGGCGCTTCTCGTCGAACTGGCCCGGATCGCGGTCGCCCGCGGGTGCGGGCGCATGGAATGGAGCGTCCTGACGTGGAACGAGCCCGCGATCGGTTTCTACCGGGCGCTGGGCGCGGTCTCGATGGACGGCTGGAGGACCTACCGGCTCGCGGGTGACGCCCTGAGGGCTCTGGGGCGATAATCGACCGAGACCCCGAGGAACAATTTCGTTGCAGAAGCCGAAGTCACAGACGGACACGCAGCCGATCAAGCTGCGCGAAGGACGCAGGGCCTCCGGCGTGACCCGGCGTCCCGCGACCCTGCTCGTCGACTCGCCCGACGCGACGGTCCTCTTCGACCGGGAGGGGCAGGTCCTCCTCGCGAACCTCGTCGCGCTCGCCGAGGGGGTGCCGGCCCCCGGCAGCGTGGAGGGCCCGCCCGACTCCGCGGGCCCGTTCTGGTCGAACGCCGAGGGCCGGGAGCGCTTTCTCGGAGCCGGCGCCGCCGCGGGCGTCCGGAACTGGGAGGCCCGGCTGCCGGCGGGCCCGGACCATCCGGAACGGATCTACTGGATCTCGACGTGCTTCGCGCCGCAGGCCGGCGAGGGAGGCTTCATCGCCGCGGCGCGCGACGTCACGGGAGCGGCGCCGCGGAGCGATGGGGCCGAGCCCGCAGCAGAGCCCGCCGACGCTCTCACGGGCTTCGCGAACCGCGAGCAGTTCCACTTCGAGCTCGAACGCGAGATCGCCCGCGCAGACCTTTTCGCCCGCCCCCTCGCCCTCATCATCCTCGGCCTCGATAACTTCAAGACGCTGAACGACACGCACGGCCTCCTCGCGGGCGACGAATATCTCCGTTCCATGGCGAACACGCTCCGGGCGTCGCTCCAGCCCGGTGAGATGTGCGGACGCGTGGGCGGCGACGAAGTCGCCATCCTGCTCCCGGGCACGGGCGCGGCCGAGGCGACGTCCCGCGCCGAAGCGGTCGTGGCCGTCATCAAGAAGATCACGCCGGACTGGGAGGGGAATGTCCTCTCGCTGACCGCGAGCGCGGGCGTCGCGGTCTTCCCCGACCACGCCGGCGGCGCGGCCGACCTTTTCCTTGCGGCGGATCTCGCGATGCACCAGGCCAAGCGTCGGGGCGGCGCCCGCGTGAGGCTGCACGACCCGTCAGACCGCGAGCGCGACCGCACGGGTCGTCTCCGCGAGCAGTCGAATCGCATCCGCGCCGCGCTCGCCGAGTCGCGCTTCGTCCCGTATTTCCAGCCCGTGGCCGAGGTCGGCAGCGGGCGCATCGTGGCCGTCGAGACGCTCGTGAGGATGCGCGAGCCGGACGGCCGGATCGCCCTGCCCGGCGAATTTCTCGGAGCCGCCGAGCGGTTCGGGATCGTGACCGCAATCGACCGTGCCGTGATCACGGCCGCGTTCGACGCCCTCGCGGCCGCACGAAAGCGCGTGTCGCCCGAGCTCGAGATGGGGATCAACCTCTCGGGCCTGGACTTCGACGACGACACTCTCGTCGCCGACATCTCGCGTCTCGCGCGCGCCAAGGGAGTGCGCCCCGAGCGCGTCACGTTCGAGATCACGGAGACTGCGGCTCTGCGCGACTTCGACCGCGTGCGGGACTTCACGCTCGCCCTCACGTCCGAGGGCTTCCACTTCGCCCTCGACGACTTCGGGATGGGCTTCTCGTCGTTCCGGTACCTCCGGGAGCTGCCCGTTTCGTCCCTCAAGCTCGACATCAGCTACGTGCGGGATCTTCCGCGGGAGAAAGCGAACCGCGTGTTCGTCCGGGGGATGGCGGGCATCTGCCGCGGCCTCGGCGTCAAGACAGTCGCCGAGGGCGTGGAATCCGAGGACGTCATGGAGATCCTTCCGGAGCTCGGCGTCGACCGCGCCCAGGGCTGGCACATCGGCTTTCCCGAGCCGGAGCTCCCCGCCGCGGACACCGGCGCGAGCCTCATCCTCACGCGGAGACCGCGGTCCTGACCGCAAAGGCCTCGGCGACGGCGAGACGCGCCTCCGGCGCCGCCGTGGACATCCTGATCCTCGTGACGGTCGGTGCGCTCGTCGCCGGCGTCGTCGCGCTCGCCCAGCGCTGGCACGCCCCGATCCGGCCCACGGTCGACATCGACCTCTCGCCCCGGGCGCTGCCCGGCTACACGCTCCTCTCCCTTTCGCGCGGCTTCGCCGCGTATCTTCTCTCCCTCGTCTTCACGCTCGTCTACGGGACAATCGCTGCCCACGGCCGCCGCGCCGAGAAGGTCCTCGTCCCGATCCTCGACATCGGCCAGGGCATCCCCGTTCTGGGATTCCTGCCCGGACTCGTCCTCGGAATGGTCGCGCTCTTTCCGAGGACGAACGTCGGCCTCGAGCTCGCGTGCATCGTCATGATCTTCACGGGGCAGGTGTGGAACATGACCTTTTCCTACATCGCGTCCCTGCGCTCGATCCCGAACGAGCTCCGCGAGGTCGCGCGGATCCACCGGTTCTCCTTCTGGAAGCGCTTCTGGACCGTCGAGGTCTCG
>Ga0335070_10007026_pt1 | contig 13219 bp, 12 predicted proteins | sample Lox_Sample_13_FD_206722 | JGI IMG/M metagenome (GOLD analysis project Ga0335070, IMG submission 206722) | Soil microbial communities from Loxahatchee National Wildlife Refuge, Florida, United States - Lox_Sample_1.3 | ecosystem: Environmental > Terrestrial > Soil > Wetlands | place: USA...
TGGCGGATGATCTTCCACTCCCAGATCGCTTTCTTGCGCGAGTGCTTGCGTGGAGACTGGGCCAGCTGCACTACTTTCGGCGTCGTGACCTCGTGCGGTTCCATAGTCGTTGCCATCGAAAATCCTTTTAGAACGTCTTGCCTGCCATCATGAGCAGGTGTTCAAGAATCGGCCCCAGACTTAGCGCCGGAAAGAAAGTAAGTGCGCCGACGATCAGAATGACGCCGATCAAAAGCGCGGTGAACAGCGGCGTCGTCACGGGAAACGTGCCTAGAGACGGCGGAATATATTTCTTGCTCGCGAGATTCCCGGCGATCGCAAGCATCGGGATAATCATGAGAAAGCGCCCGGCGAGCATGGTGAAGCCGACCGTCACGTCGTACCACGACGTGTTCACAGTCAACCCGCCGAAGGCCGAGCCGTTGTTGCCGGCTCCGGAGACGAAGGCGTAGAGGATCTCGCTTAGGCCGTGGGGGCCGGGATTCGAGATGCTGGAAGTGCCGAAGCTGTTTACGGTGGAGATGCCGCTGAAACAGAGAATCACCAGCGGGAAGACAAGAGTGACCAACATGGCCATCTTGACGTCGTAGGCTTCGATTTTTTTGCCGAGATACTCGGGAGTGCGGCCGACCATGAGGCCGGCAATGAAGACGGCGAGCACGATGTAGATCAACATGCCGTACATGCCGGCGCCGACGCCGCCGAAGATGACCTCGCTGAGCATGATGTTGACGAGCGGGACCATGCCGCCGAGCGGCGTGTAAGAGTCGTGCCAGCCATTGATAGCGCCGCAACTGGCGTCGGTGGTGACCGTGGCAAAAAGGGCTGAGTTCGCGATGCCGAAGCGGACTTCCTTGCCTTCCATGTTGCCGCCGGATTGCAGGGCGGTTGCTCGCTGGTCGGTATTAGTCAGGAGAGGGTTGCCGCGAGCCTCCGACCAATAGGCGACCGTTACTCCGGCAAGAAAGAGAATTGCCATGGCCGCCCAGACTGCCCAGCCGTGACGCGGAGAACCGGTCATGCGCCCGAGCGTATAAGTGAGACCCGCGCCGATGGCGAAGATAGAGACGAGTTCGATCAGGTTCGTCAGCGGCGTGGGATTTTCGAACGGATGCGAGCTGTTGGCGTTGAAGAATCCGCCGCCGTTGGTGCCGAATTCCTTGATGATCTCCTGCGAGGCGACCGGGCCTTGCGCGATCGTCTGATCGGTGACGGTGTCCATGACCGGCTTGCCTTGGGCGTCCACCACAGGCTTGCCATCTGTGCCGACCTTCTGCACTTGCATTGGCTCGATGAGCTTGGCGGTGTCGTAGGGCTTGAGGTTTTGCACGACGCCTTGCGAAACGAGCAGCAACGCGCCGACGATTGAGACCGGCAAGAGAATCCAAACACAACTGCGGACCAGGTCAACCCAGAAGTTGCCGATGGTCTGCATCTGGCGGCGCGCGATGCCGCGAATAAATGCGATAGCGAGCGCGATGCCGGTTGCGGCAGAAACGAAGTTGTGAAAGGCGAGCCCCGCCATCTGCGTGAAATAGCTCATCGTGTTCTCGCCCGAATACGCCTGCCAGTTTGTATTCGTGGTGAACGAAGCTGCGGTGTTGAAGGCTACGTGCGCCGGGCTGACCGCGCCGAACTTCTGCGGATTCCACGGCAAATAAGCCTGCAAGCGCTGCATCGCGTAGAGCACGAGCATTGACACCACGCTAAAGAGCAACATGGAGAAGGCATATTCGGTCCAGCGCATTTCGTGATTTTCATCGACGCCGGTCAAGCGATAGAGCAGGCGCTCGACCGGGCGCGCCACGGGGTCGACGAAAGTCTTCTCGCGGCTGAACACCTTCGCCATGTACACGCCGAGCGGTTTGGTCACCGCCAGGATGATGGCGAGGAAGAGGAAGATTTGAAACCAACCATTGGCAGTCATCAGAATTTCTCCGGCGCGAGCAAGGCATAAAGCAGGTAAACCATCAAAGCCGCGCTCACGACGAGCATGACGATGGACTCAGTGTTCATAAGGCACCTTCAGTGGATGCGGTCGCAGAAATGTACGTATGCCAGCGACAGCGCAAAAAACGCGATTGTGATTACGACGTAGATGACGTCTTGCATAAAACCTCCGGCTTTTGGCTCTGGGCCCTGGGACTAAAACTTGACCAGGATCGCCATCGTGCCGCGATTTTCGGTGTGTCGCAGATCCGGCGACCAGTCTTCTACGACGGAACCGGGCGATCCCTGATTTCCTCCCGGGGGAGTAACCCCGCCGGGCCCGCTGAAGTACGGCACATTGGCGTGGCGATGGTTGTATTCCCACCGAAACGTAATGTACTGGCTCGGCATGTAGTCGTAGGTTGCCGACATGTCCCAGGCCTTGAATTGATCGCCGGGATTTTCGGTGAAGTAGGGCGTGCCCGAAGTGGCGGTGGCTCCGTTGATCGGTGGCAGCAACACGAGATAGCGGCCCGGGTTGTTGATCTCGCCGCCGCCCAGCGTGAAACCGTAACGATCTTTATGGAACCACCAGCGGTTGTAGACCATGAAGCCGAGAAAGCTCTGCTTGTAAGCAACGATGTTGCCGTTAGCGTCCCGCTTATCGCCCGTACAAGCCACGCCTCCGCCGGTTTCGCAACCTGCGTCGGTGGTGACACTGAAGGCCAACTTGTCGAGAAAACGCTCGGGATGGTCGTAATATTTGATCTGGATGCTGTCGTCGCTGTGATAGCGCGTGCGGTTGGGAATGCCGACTGCGTCAGCGCCAGCCCCGTAGTTGTTCGCGATAATCGACATCCAGGGAGTTGGCCGCCACAAAATCTGGCCGCCGAATCCCAGCCGGCCATTGGGCCGAGCGTAGGATTGCCATCCGTTGATAATCCAGGGTTCGATTTTCAACTTGGCGGTCGGGAAGATTTGGACACGCATGCCCGTGAAAAACCACGGCGTGTTGGATGACACGTAAGACGGCTGGTAAGCCCAGTTATCGAACTGATAGAAACTGAACAAGCCGACATACGAAAGAAAGATTCCGGCGTCGACGTTGATTCCATGCAGCGCGTCAAAATGATAACCGCCATAAGCTTCATTCAAGTAGCGATAAGCGTTATCCAATTGCCATTGACCGCGCGAATAGCTGGCATCGTTGCGCGGGGTGGCGGTGGAATACAAACCTAATTGAGTAAAGATGCGCCCGCGGACATGGTCGTAGTGAAAGTCTCCACCGACGCCCAGGTGAGTGAGGCTTACTTCATTCGAACGAAACACCTCGCTCGATCCGCCGATCGTGTCGTCCTTGGGATGGTTCCAGTCGTAATGGTAGGCGACGTCGCTGCGGACCTCGGGCGTGAAGAACTTGGAGTCGAAAGCCGCCTCCTTCGTGCGCGGAGTGCCGTTCAGCCATGTCCAATCCGATTCGGAGAAGGGCTCGACCTTTTCGGGCTTGGTTGCCGGGGTAGGGGCGGAGTTGCCAGAAGCAACGGCCGTCATGGGCGCGGCCGGGGTGAAGTAGGCCTGCACCGGGGTTGAGGCCTTCGACGAACTCACAGCGGTGTTTGGCTGCTCGGACGCGTCGCGTTCCCTCAGTTGACGTTCCAGTTCCTCGACCCGCTTGGTGAGAGCCTCGATCTGCTTGGTTACATCACCCGAGGACATTTGAGCGCCGGCATTGCCTGTTGAGCTGGAGGCGGCTGCCTCCTGCGCGCGCACGGAAATCGCGGTGACAAGGGTGAAAAGGACAACGGCGGGCACAAATAGTGCCGTCCGGTCGCCGCCAGACTTTTTAACGTGAAGTTGCATTTTCATAGAAAAAATTTCTTTGCTTTCCTTCGCGTTTGACGAACCGCGTGGCTCCTCTGCACGTTGTACCGACCGTTTCCGCTCGTCACTTACCAACGCCATGAGGAAGCGGAGTAGAAATGCCTCGCCCAACGCGCACGTCAAGAAGAACCAGTACACCAGCATTTGCCTGCCAGGGAGCGTACGGGTCGATTAGATAGGATTCGGCGTAAAGGGGTACTAAGGAATTCGTAAGGAAGTCATAAAGACCGGCATCCCTAGTAACCTTGGTTCGCGTAAGAGTTACGCCGCTCAGCAGCCCCACTCGGCTTCGCCGGGCTTCGCAAAGTAGCGCCTGGGTTGGTGCTCGCTGGGAACAACTTCCACTTCCAGCAGAGCGAGACGCGCGGCCACGATTAGACGTTCCTTTTCAGCGGGCGGCAGGTTCGCCCAGGCGTCGCAGGTGCGCAAGCGCGCCGTACTGCCGGAACCCTCACATAGCGCCAGGTGGTAGTGATGGAATAGCTGAGCAAAACGTTCAACCGGTACTTCTTCGATCGACATAATTCGGTCCCCTGTGCCGGCCCACATCTTCCGGCATCAATACATTTGATTATGAGGACCGTAAATTGTGCGTAAATTGAAAATAAGGAAGTCGTAAGGAAATGAGAGCGGAAGTTACGCTGTCTCGGGATGATTTCCGGGCTCGAAGCGATAGCCAACCCAGGGGTCGGTCACGATGTAGCGGGGAGAATCCTTCGAAGGCTCGAGCTTTTTGCGCAGTTGACCGACAAACACGCGAAGATACTCGACTTGTTCGGTGCTCTCGCCGCCCCACACCGCACCGAGGAGAGCGCGATGGGTGATTACCTTTCCCGGGTGGCGCGCGAGATAGAGCAGCAGATCAAACTCTTTGGGTGTGAGGTGCACAGCGCGATCCTTAACCATCACGCTGCGGGCGCCGGGATCAACGTGAAAGTCGCCTATCTCGATGGGCGCCGCGCCGGAGTCTTCCGCGCGACCCCGTCGCAGGCTGGCTCGCACGCGCGCCAGCAGTTCTTCCATGCCAAACGGTTTGGTCACGTAGTCGTCCGCGCCAGCGTCAAGCGCCTTGACCTTGGTGCGCTCCTCGCCGCGCACCGATAGCACAATAATTGGTACCTGCGACCGCGTGCGCAGCTTTCGGCACAATTCCAGCCCGTCCATATTTGGCATGGCCAGGTCGGTGATGACCAGATCCGGCGTCCAATCCTTCATGATCTCCAGGGCCGTCTCACCGTCATTGGCCGCGCGAATGTCATAGCCGTGGCTGGAGAGGGAGGTGCGCAGCACGCGCGTGATCTGCGGCTCATCGTCGACAACCAGGATATGCTTGTGTTCCATCATCGATCAGCTGGGCTCCTGCGTGACGATGTGAACGTCCACCGCCGGCGCGTCGCGAAGGAATTGATGGATTGCGGACAAATAGAAGTAGCGTTTCCACCCGCGTGTCGCCGATCGTCCGAAGACGACCTGGGTGATGTGCTTTTCATTCACAAACTCCGCAACCGCTGCGGCCACACTCTTTCCCTTCAAACGCACGATCTTGGCGGAGACGTTCTCGGCAAAGCGCAGGTTCGCGTTCAGAGTTCGCTGATTTTCTTCGCTCGCATCCTGACCCATGTCCGTGTAAACCACGAAAATATCAGCGTTCATCGCCTGCGCCATTCGAGCGCCGCGCGCGATCAAATATTGTGCCGCCGGGTTCGAACTGATGCAGACCGCGATTCGTTCACGGATCGATACCGCGGCCTTGTCTTTCTCTAAGATCTCGCGGCGCTGCTCGAGGCTCAGATCGACGGCCTGAGCCACCTGCCGCAGGGCCAGTTCGCGCAAAGCGATCAGATTTGTCTCGCGGAAAAAATTTTCAAGAGCGCGCCCTACGCGTTCCTGTGGATAAACATCGCCGCGCCGCATGCGATTCTGTAGCGCCTCTGGTGTCAGATCGATCATCACCACTTCGTTGACGCGCTGCAGCACCCAGTCGGGGACGGTTTCGCGCACCTGAATGCCCGTCACGCCCTGCACAGTGGGAGTCACGCTTTCGAGATGCTGGATATTCATTGTTGAGAGGACATCAATCCCGGCATCCAGCAGCTCGAAAACATCTTCATAGCGCTTTCGATGCTTGCTGCCTTCGATGTTCGTATGCGCCAGTTCATCGATCAGGGCGACCCGCGGGTGGCGGGCGAGAATCGCGTCGACGTCCATCTCTTCAAATTGAGCGCCTTTGTATTCGATGGCTTTTCGTGAAACGACCTCGAGCTGCTGCACCAGGTCGCCGACTGCCTTCCGGCCATGTGTCTCAATCACGCCGATGACCACGTCCTCACCTCGGCTCTTGCGGCGAATCGCCTCTGTAAGCATGGTGTGCGTCTTGCCCACGCCCGGCGCGTAGCCGAGAAAGAGCTTGAAGAGGCCGCTCTTTTTTGCGGCGGGCGCAGTTTCCTCAAGCCACTGTTCGGGAGTCTTGGTCATGCGATTGCGATTATTGTCATCGACACAGCGCCTCTTTGTCGATGCGTGCAGCCCCTGCGTGGATTCATAGCTCATAGCTCATGGCTAGCGGCTCACGTACAATCTCCTCGTGAAAATAGCCGGCCGATCCGTCATTGGGTATCTGATCGCGGCATTCTGGGCCGCGGCCGTCACGCTGGTGGGATTCCGTTTTCTTCATCTTAACGCCACCACTGTTGCCTTGTTATTCCTGCTGGGAGTGCTGGGTATTTCAGCTTTTTACGGTATTGGACAGGCTGTTTTTCTTGCGATTATCGCAACACTTGCATTCAACTATTATTTTCTTCCTCCGACAGGCACGTTCACGATCGCGGACCCGCAAAACTGGATTGCCCTCTTCGCTTTTTTGGCCACGGCGGTCACGGGAAGCGAGTTATCGGCACGTGCCCAGCGCGGCCAGCGCACTGCCGTCGAGCGCCGCCTGGAACTCGAACGCCTTTACGCTTTCAGCCAACTGCTGCTTTCAAGTGACAACGCCGCTGAATTGCTCAATCTGATTCCCCGGCACATCGTCGAGACCTTCGGTGTTCGCTGTGTGGCAGTCTCGCTCTCCAGCCGTGCAGATGTCTACCGCTCCAGCGCAGAGGTGCATGGCCTCGAAGTGCACGACCTGCAACTGGCCGCGTTGCGCGGAGAGCCACGCTTTGATTCGGAGAGCCAGATTGCGTTCATGCCGCTTCGTATCGGCATGCGCGTCGTCGGAAGCATGGGTGTCGCCGGCTCGCGACTCTCGCGGCAAACGCTCGAGGCGATCGGCGGGCTGGTCGCGATTGCCATCGAACGCGCCAATTCCTTTGAAAAGCTCAGCCGCGCCGAAGCTGCGCGTGAGAGCGAGCAGCTTCGCTCGGTTTTGCTCGATTCGGTCACGCACGAACTCCGCACGCCGCTGACGTCCATCAAGGCCTCCGCGACTGCGCTACTGGGTGAAGGAACACACTCGCCGGAACAGACTCGCGAACTCCTTACCGTGATCGACGAAGAGAGCGATCGATTAAATCGCCTGATCGGCGAGGCGGCTGAGATGGCTCAACTCGACGCAAACAAAGTCGAGTTCAATCTTGTTTCTACGCCGGTGCGTCCTGTCGTCGATCAATCTCTTGACGAACTCAAACAACTTCTCGCTCAGCATCCGGTCGATGTCCGTATTCCAGAGGAGCTTCCGGCCGCACGCATGGATCCCGACCGCATTAAGGAAGTCCTCGTCCACCTGATTGAAAACGCCGCAAAATACTCGCCTGGCGACGCGCCCATCCGGATCACCGCGGAGGCCCGTGATTCAGTCACGAACAAGCCACGTATGCTCACCATCAGCATTGCCGACCGCGGACCGGGAATCGACGATTTCGAGCAGTCGCTGGTCTTCGAGAAGTTTTATCGGGGACGCAATCAGCGGGTACAGGTTCACGGCACCGGCATGGGCCTGGCCATTTGCAAGGCCATGGTCGAAGGCCACGGTGGACGGCTCGGGCTTACCAGCCAGTTGGGCCACGGTTCGGTCTTCTATTTCACGCTGCCAATGGCTTGAGACTCACTCTCCAATTGGGATATTGGTACAGGGCTTGCCACGTCCTTCTGCATGTACTTCTGTACCCCGCGAAGCTGAAGTTCTAGGTTAGAATCGTTGGGCGCGTCTTCGTTTCGAGCCCAAATCCAAAGCCCACCGTGGCTTTTCAAACTTCCCGAGGTGCCCGATGAAGCGAACCCTCCCTGCACTGCTTACAGCGTTGGTGTTTTTGCTCCCCGCGTTTGCTCTGCTCATCCACTATCAGGAGACCGTGAATGCAGCGGCTGCATTCAAGGGCGTTCTCACCTGGCACAACGACAATGGGCGGACAGGCCGGAACACAAGCGAGACCAAGCTCACGCTGGCGAATGTAAATTCAGCAACCTTTGGCAAGCTCTTTACGCTTTCGACGGACGGCCTGGTCGACGCAGAACCCCTGTACGTACCGAACCTGACTGTGAACGGCGGAATGCACAATGTCGTCTTCGTCGTTTCGGAGAACGACACGGTGTACGCGTTCGACGGTGACAATGGCTCCACGCTTTGGCAGGTTACGGCGCTTGGAGCCGGCGAGGCCGCATCGGACAACCGCGGTTGCGGACAAGTCACCCCCAAAATTGGCATCACCTCGACGCCGGTTATCGATTTGTCATCGGGTCAGCATGGCACGATCTACCTCGTCGCCATGAGCAAGGATTCGAGCGGCAATTATCATCAGCGACTGCACGCGCTGGACGTCACCACTGGCGTGGAGGAGTTCGGCGGCCCGGTCGACATCCAGGCAAAGTACCCGGGAACCGGCGACAACAGCCAAGGCGGCAATGTCGTCTTCGACCCGAAGCAGTATAAAGAACGCTCGGGGCTGCTGTTGCTGAATCACACGATCTACACGGCCTGGGCGTCGCACTGCGATTTCCGGCCCTACACGGGATGGATCATGGGGTACAACGAAGCCACCCTGGCGCAGCAGTCAGTCATCAACGTGACCCCGAACGGAAATGAAGGCGCGATCTGGGCGGCCGGATCTGGCTTGGCCGCGGATTCGGGCGGGAACATCTATTTCGACGACGCCAATGGCACGTTTGACACTACGCTCGATGGAAACGGGTTTCCGGTCAATGGCGACTATGGCAACGCCATCGTGAAGTTGTCGACGACTAAGAAGAAGCTCATGGTGGCGGACTACTTCAACATGTACAACACGGTGTCCGAATCGAATGCTGATGAAGACCTTGGATCGGGAGGGGCTATGGTTATCCCGAATATCAAAGACTCAGGCGGTGGAGTGCACCAACTGGTTGTGGGCGCGGGCAAGGATTCAAACATCTATCTTGCCGACCGCAACAACATGGGCAAATTCAATCCCAACAATAACAATCAGCTTTACCAGGAACTGCAGGGTGCACTCGCCGGCTCGGTATTCTCCGCCCCGGCATTCAGCCAGGACAAGGTCTACTATGGAGCCGTGGGTGACACTATTAAGGCCTTCGCATTTGATTCGAGCGGTAAATTGGCCTCAACGCCACAGTCGAAAACTTCGAACGCGTTCGGCTATCCCGGCGCGACTCCGAGCATCTCCGGCAACACGAAAAAGAACACGATCCTTTGGGCCACCGAAAACACCAGCCCGGCTGTCTTGCACGCGTACAATGCTAACAATCTAGCGGTCGAACTTTACAATTCCAATCAAGCTTCGGGCGGGCGCGATCACTTTGGCAACGGCAATAAGTACATCACGCCTATGATCGCGAACGGGAAAGTGTATGTGGGAACGCAAACAGGAGTGGGAGTTTTTGGCCTGCTCCAATAGAACAGAGTGTTCCTCAGAGGGTTGGATTGTTAAAGGACATGAAAGAGGGGGCACCGACATATGAGCCTTCGGTGCCCCTTGATTTTGCGTGCTTTTTCCGTCACTTATGAGGCTTTGGCGAAACCTTGCAAGAGACCGCCAAGCATTTCCATGACATTGTTGTGTGCAGGAATTTCACCATTGGGCGTCAGCTTATCCACGATCCCCGGTAGAAATTGGGCGATGGCTGAACCGGCCTGGTCGGGAGAAATGCCAGCTTTCGCCGCCAGCGCGTTGACTTGATCGCTGCCCAACACTTGGTGGATCTGCTCAGCGCCGACAGGTAAGTTCTGACCTGTACTTACCCACGATGAAACAGCCTGTCCGAGTCCCTTGTCATGGAACATCTGCACCAGCCCCTGCAAACCACCCGGCTGGTTCTGAATCATCTGCAGCAGAACTGAGACGATCGGATTGGACCCGCCTGGCAATCCTCCACCTAGAACTTGATTTTCAAGACCGTCCAGCAGACCCATAATTCCTCCAGATTCATAAAATTCGGCTCTTCTTAAGAATCGCGGAGAAGACGCGCATTCCTTCTCCGCGGGCCGCTATTTTTGTTTGGCGATGATCTTATCCTTGATCTTGTTGTATGTGGCCTGCGGAACTATCTTCTTGCTGACAAGATCGGTCTTCTTTGAATAGGGACGCCCGTCGATGATTTTCTGAGCGTACTTGTCGCCAATTCCCGGCAACGCGTCCAGTTGGTCTTTGGTTGCAGAGTTAATGTCGAGAAGATCCGCCTGCGCTGCCTTCGCCGTTGGCGTACCGCTCTTGGCTTTTGCGCTGGTTTGTGTGAATGCCATTCCGCCGGCGAGTGTCAGTACGAAAACGATTGCCAGAAACCTGGAAAACATTCTGTTCATGAATTCTCTCCTATTTTGAAATTTCCATCGGCGCTTCGATCTGCAAACACATCTTGCCTGGATGCGAGCGAAGGTCCGAACCCGTATTCTTGCGGCTTACTCTTTCTCTGCCGCTTTATATCCCGCTGTCTTCGCTTCGGCTTCTGTCATGAATTTTCCTTGCTTCGTCTTGCCATACCAGCGTCCACCCTTGTGATAAACGCCAGAGTCGGTATTAACCCAAACCTTCCCGCTGGCCTTGGCCGCCTCTATTTCGGGGCTTGAAGCGGCAGGGGTTGAGGCCTTAGTCGTCTTGGAGGAACTGGTCGGAGCGCTTGCAGCCGGCTTTTCGGCGGGTGGGGCGTTGCTGGTCGGCTTTGGAGCAGGTGCCGCGGTCGGAGCACTCGAAGCATCACCGGTGTTCGCAGCCTTTGCTTTCTTGCTCTTTGACCTCTTTTCGGTCGGAGCAACCGAGGTCTCGCTGGCTTCCTTGTCAGTGGCAGAGGTTGTTTCGGTAACCTCCGCTTTGCCTCTCTTTTTCTTTGCCTTCTTCGGAGATGCGTCGCCTGCCGTCTCTGGGCTCTTGGCACTCTCGTCAGTCGCAGCCGCTTTCTTTTTCTTTGATTTCTTTGTTCCGGCTGTCGTGTCCTGGTTCCCTTTCTGGCCCTTGTCAGCGGTCGTGTCTGGCGATTGCTCCTTGGCTTTCTTCTTTGACTTTTTGGTGGTTGTGTCGCTCTTGGCGGTGTCCGTGGCGCTGGATTGAGCCGCGGCTACCACCGGCCCGAATGCCACCACGAAACAAAGGAGTGCAGCGAAGCATAAACACTTACTTCTCATGTAGTACATTTCCTTTTTTTCCTCACAGGATGGGGCTCTTCACCCGTATTCAACGAATGACGTGCTTGTAGACCCGAAGTGCGTCGGAACTTACGCTGGAAAGCAACGCCATGTTTACACTACCGGCTTGGAATGGTCAACAGAAACGTCCACGTACAAAGGCAGGAAAGCCCCGCAGTCTTCGATGCCGGAGGAGCGCGAGAAGAACCTTCAGTTCGCCCGACGCCGAGATCGAAAAAGGCCTCCAACCGGAGGCCCTTTGGAAGTGCCTAGGCGTATATGCCGCGTTGTCGAATCGTGTAGGCCACGCGATCGATCGCCAGCATGTAGGCCGCGATGCGGTTGTTGACGCCATGAGTTTCGGCGTAACGCACAACGTCTGCGAAGGCCGTCACCATGATGTCGGAGAGATGCTCGTTCACCACCGACTCCTTCCAGAAATATCCCTGTCGGTCCTGCACCCACTCGAAGTACGAAGTGGTGACGCCGCCTGCGTTGGCGAGAATGTCGGGAATCACGAAGACTTTTTTGTCGGCCAAAATGTCATCCGCGGCCGCAGTGGTCGGTCCGTTCGCGCCCTCCGCCAGTATCTTGCACTTCACGCGATCCGCATTCTGGCTGGTGATCACGTTTTCAGTCGCGGCAGGAATCAAGATGTCGCAATCTTCCAGCAGCAGATCGTTGCTGTCATATTTATCCGCGCCCGGGAAGCCGTGAATTGTCCCATTGCGCTGCCGGAACTCCCAGAGCTGTTCGAGATTGATTCCGTTCTTGTTGTACAGGCCGCCTCCGACCTCGAGAATGCCGATGATCTTGTAGCCAGTCTCCGCCATCAGCCGCGCCGCGTTCGATCCCACGTTGCCGAATCCTTGCACGATCACGCGCGTCTGCGCGCGATTCATCCCAAGTTTCTTGACTGCCTCGTCGCATACCATCAGCACGCCGCGGCCGGTGGCCTCGCGCCGTCCGCGAGATCCGCCGATATTGATCGGCTTCCCGGTAACAACCGAGGTCACCGTCTGGCGCGCGTGCATGGAGTATGTATCCATCATCCACGCCATGATCTGCTCGTTGGTGTTCACGTCGGGCGCGGGTACGTCTTTTTCCGGTCCGATGAACTCGAACAGTTCCGCCGTGTAACGGCGCGTCATCCGTTCCAGTTCGCCCATCGACATTTTGTGCGGATCGCAAATGATGCCGCCCTTTGCACCGCCGAATGGAATGTTGACCACGGCGCACTTCCACGTCATCCAACTGGCCAGCGCGCGGACTTCGTCGAGGTTGACGTCGGGGGCATAACGCACGCCGCCTTTCGCCGGACCCCGAGCGATCGAGTGCTGTACCCGGTAGCCGGTAAACACTTCAAGGTGTCCGTCATCCATCTGCACCGGAATGTGGACGGTAATTTCGCGGCTGGGGCTGCGGAGCACACGCCACAAGCCTTCATCCAAATTCAGTTTGCGGGCCGCGAGGTCGAAGCGCGCCGCTTGTGCCATCCACGGATTTGTTTCCTGTGCAAGGTCGATCGTCGTAGTCATAAAGGGATCTCCGATATTGATTGCGAGTCGCGCCGGCTGGCGCAGGTTGGTCGCCCCCGCACTCCGGAAGGCGAAACTGTAAGTATAGTTATGCCCAACAAGTGAAGCAAGCCGATGACTTTCGCCCGCGTCCCACCGAGGCACCAATCATCCCAATTTGGCGCGAATCGGGCAAAGTAGCTCTTATTACATCCAGCTAAACCAGTCGGGCAGAATCGGCGAAAAAGCGTGATTGACAGGCGTTCTTGACGGCGCTAGATTGCGTATGCACGCCGCTTTTGTCCTTGTCAGCGTTCTCCCCTCTCAAATCCAGACCCGGAGG
>Ga0335070_10007027_pt1 | contig 13217 bp, 11 predicted proteins | sample Lox_Sample_13_FD_206722 | JGI IMG/M metagenome (GOLD analysis project Ga0335070, IMG submission 206722) | Soil microbial communities from Loxahatchee National Wildlife Refuge, Florida, United States - Lox_Sample_1.3 | ecosystem: Environmental > Terrestrial > Soil > Wetlands | place: USA...
ATAGTGTGTCCCGAAGCGGGGGACAAAAAAAGGGCTGAGCACATCGCTCAGCCCTTACTGTTTCTTGGTAGCGGGGCCAGGATTTGAACCTGGGACCTTCGGGTTATGAGCCCGAGGGTTATAGCTTCCTCAGACTTACTCCAAACTCCTAAGATCTCCCGATCATTGGCGATTCGCCGAAGTGTTCTTTATCTTGACATACTTCAATTTTCTTTGATATAGTTAAAGCGAGTTGGGAATGCTGTTGGGAACGAAACGGGGCTTTTTCGCGGCCCTACGATCGCTCCCTCTAGACCAATTCCCAACACGATTCCCAACAGAAAAGCAGCTAGGAGGTTGAAATGCCAGCAAAAGAACGCTTCAAGACGAAGTACCCCGGCGTCTATTACATCAATTCTACAATCGGGCAAACAGGAGAGCCGGAGCGGGTTTATTACATCGTTTACCGGAGAGCAGGCAAGCTGATTGAGGAAAAGGCGGGGAGGCAGCATCAGGATGATATGACCCCTGCTCGGGCTGCCGGGATGAGGACTGAGAGGATGCAAGGCGAGCAGCCGTCAAACAAGGAGCGGAGGGCGGCAAAAAAGGCTGCAGAGGAGGCCGAGGCATCCAGGTGGACCATTGACAAGCTGTGGGAGACGTACAAGGCTCAGCGCCCCGATTTGAGAGGGTTTGTTACAGACGGGAATCGCTACCTGAAGCACATCAAGCCTATTCTTGGCGACAAGGAGCCGAGTACGCTTTCGCCGTTCGACCTTGACCGGCTGCGGCTTACGCTCCTAAAGAAGAGGGCGCCGGCCACAGTGAGGAACGTCTTGGAGCTTTTTCGGAGGATCGCGAATTTCGGCGTCGAAAAGCGGCTGTGCTCTCCCCTGCTCTTTAAGGTCGAGATGCCGAGGGTGAACAATTTGAAGACGGAAGACCTAAGCCCGACGGAGCTTGCCCAGCTGCTGAGGGCGATTGACCAAGATAAGGACATCCAGGCGGCGAATCTCATGAAGATGGCACTCTTCACGGGGATGAGGCGCGGGGAGCTTTTCAAATTGCGGTGGGAGGATGCTGATTTCGAGCGAGGGTTTTTTCGCCTTCGAAGCCCCAAAGGTGGGAACGATCAGGTGATTCCTATGAATGATGGGGCGAGGGAGGTCTTGGGCCATCACCCCAGGGGCGATAGCCCTTATGTCTTTCCAGGGCGGAGCGGTGGGCGACGGGTGGATATCAAGAAGGCTGTGAACCGCATCAAGAAGGCAGCCGGGCTGCCCAAGGAGTTCAGGCCGCTGCATGGGTTACGCCACGTATATGCCTCGATGCTGGCCTCCTCGGGCCAGGTAGACCTCTATACTTTGCAAAAACTCCTCACGCATAAGTCAGCAGCCATGGTTCAGCGCTACGCGCATCTCAGGGATGACGCGCTAAGGCGGGCGGCCAACCTTGCGGGGGCTCTCTTTCGGCAGGTCGCCCAGGAATGATTAATGATTTTCTTGACAGGTGCAGGTCTGTCAGGATAAGTTATGGGTAAATCAGGAGCGGCGACGGCACTCCTAGGGACCTAGCGGCGATCAGCGAAAGGCCCTTGACCCCAAACACGGGGGCATGGGCCTTTTTTTTCCCCCAGCCGCCTGACGAGGAGGAACCGGTTATGGACGTGAAGGTGAAGCGTGGCTTGAATGATCGAGAAGTCGCGGAGCGCTGGGGCGTCGGACTCCAGACTATTCGGAATTGGCGCGGCAGAGGCCAAGGTCCGCCGTACATCAAGGCCCACCGACGGGTGATTTACGACGCTGATGCGGTGGATCGTTGGTTCACCGCCCGGCAGATCGACCGGGTGGCCTGACCTCCCTGTTCGGGAATGACGGACTAGTCAAAAATTCACCGAGTGGGCGATACCCTCCATCATGCATTCCCTTGCGGCGACGAGCGAGGGTGCAAAACAGCAGGCGGCCTGAGCAAGAGGCCGCCATGGTGGAGGTAAGAAATGCAATCATCCGAAAACATATATAATTTACCATATCCAGCTACCTGCGGTCAAGTCAATTCGGAATCTAAGCCCGCCACTGCCCTCTTCAAGAAGCTCGCATCGGAGGGGTTTTCCCTGATTCCACTTCGCCCCAGGAGCAAGGCGCCCTTGCAGACCGAGTGGTCCCGATGGTGCGAAGAGACACGGACCTTTGAGGAGGCTGACTTCTTGCCGGATAGGAACGCCGGGATTTGCTGTGGTCCTGCAAGTGGGTTGCTTGTTCTCGATGTCGATGATCTCAAGCTCTTTGCGGATTACATGCAGCGAAAGGGCTTAATTGTCCCCGAGACTCGAACCGTCGAGACAGGAGGGGGCAAATTCCATTACTACTTTAGGTATCCGCGAGACGGCAGGCGTTACAGATGCCGATCTTTCAAGAAATGCGGCTTTGACATCCGAGGCGCAGGCGGCTGCGTCGTTGCTCCCGGTTCGATTCACCCCAGGTGCCGGGCCTATCGCGTTCAGGACGAGACCGTCTCGATTGCACCCGCTCCCCTCTGGGTAATGAACTTGTGTGGGGAGGGCGAGCCGAGCGCCCCACCACCTGCGGCGGGCGTCACCGTCACAACGGAGCGGAATGAGGAGGAGACCTTACCACCGCCGCTCGACGCTCTTGGAGTGTCCGATCATATCAGATCCCTCATCAGCGATCCTCCGCTTGTAGGTCAGCGCTCCGAAGCTATGATGAGGGTGATCAACGCCTTAGTGCGGGCCAATCTCTCCGATGATCAAATCCTCGCCATCTTCGAGCGCGACCCCATCGGGCAGAAGTACCGGGAAAAGGGTGCCAATAGGCAACAATGGCTCATCACCCAGATCCAGAAGGCCAGAGCTTTCGTCCAAGGTGATTTTCCGATGCCGGAGGGGTTCACTGCATCCCAACTTATGGCCATGGAATTCAAGGAGCCGGTCTGGGCAATACCTGGCGTCGTGCCTGAAGGCGTCACTCTGTTTTGCGGCAAGCCCAAGGTTGGGAAAAGCTGGTTGGCACTCAACCTTGGTGTCGCTGTCGCCTCCGGCGGGAAGGCTCTCGGCGATATACTCGTGAAACCGGGGAGGGTTCTGTATCTCGCCCTTGAGGACCCCCTTCGTCGCCTGCAAGGAAGGCTGTCAACAGTGCTTCAGGGTGCCTCACCTCCCGAGAACCTGCACCTTTTCACCTCTTGGCCGATGTTCGACGCAAGTCAAAAGGGACTGGATCACCTGAAAGCCTGGATGGATGAGCACCCCGACACTAGGCTTATCATCATTGACACGCTGGCCAAGGTCCGGGAGAGGCGTCCCGGATCGGGTAAGCTCTATGAGGAAGATTATCGGGCGCTGGAGGGTATCAAGGCCCTCGCGGACAGCCACAACGTCGCTGTGCTTGTGGTTCACCGCCTGAACAAACGCGAGGCGGACGACAAGATCGACCAGGTATCGGGCACCACCGGCCTAACGGGTGCAGCCGACACGATCCTCATCCTTCAGCGTGGCGGAAAGGGGGTGGCCGACGCCTTTTTGTATGTCAACGGCCGGGACGTAGAAGAGAGGGAGCTAGCCCTGAAATTTAAGAGGGACGCGTGTTCCTGGCATCTGCTCGGGGATGGTGAGAAGTACCGGCTGAGTCAGCAACGACAAGAGGTGTTGGACGTCCTTCGCCAAAGCGGTAGACCCTTGAGCCCCAAGGAGATCGCCGAAACACTGGGTAAGAAGGTGAACACCATCATGAAGACACTCTCCCGGCTCAAAGCAGACGGCCTTGTCACTCAACCAGAGGAGGGGAAATACATCATAGCGGTCATGTAGTCATCACGGGCACATCAGTCACACCTGTCACAGCAGTCACAGAGACAGGGGGGTACCCTTGTCACGAGAACAGTGACACCTGGGCAGCAGAGGATGTCACCACATATGTATTGGAAACAAAGAAGAAAATAGGGCACGGTGACAGGTGTGACTGATGTGACAGGAAGGAGGCTAAAAAGCGCAATCGACAGAAGGTGTGGCGCGAAAACGCGGGATCGAGAAGCGTGACCGACGTTAGCATGGTTTTCGAGCTTGATATTCGCCACACCCATCTTGTAATGTGCGTTTAGGGAAGGGTTGTTTCACCCGTCAATCACCGCGTCACCCTGCCACCCGCTAGAGACTTTTCCGTACCGCCAAGGAGCGCATCATGCAAGCGAAGATTTTACTACTTGCGGGGCTTTTGCTGGTCCTTATGGCCCCAGAAGCCCACCCTAGCAAGGATAGTGACTTACTCAAGGGACTCACGGGACTGTGGGTACTTGTCGAACGCGTTAAGCCCGACCTCGAAAGAGATGGTGTGACTAAGGCTCAGCTTACGACCCGTGTGCAGATTAAGCTCCGCCAAGCCGGGATAAAGGTGTTAGACGTAGACGAGCTTGAGAAGATGCCTATCAAAGAGGGTTTGAAGATTGCTAGTGCTCCTGCCCTGTATCTTGATGTCGATAGCATTAAGATCAAGGATTCTCCACTGTATGCCTACAGCCTGTCGCTCGAAGTGCTCGAAACGGTGATTCTTAAGCGGGACAAGAAAATCGAAGTCCTAGCGGGAACTTGGAAGCAGAAGGCCATGGGGTATTGTGGCGTTGAAAGGTTGAGATCGGTTTACGATGGCGTGGATGATATGGTGAACATGTTCATCAACGACTACCTCGCGGCAAACCCCAAATGAACCCCGCTTGGTTGTGACACGCCTTAACGGTAGCATCCGGTAGCATTTCCTCGGGGGAATCCTCTTCGAGGCACGCTATCGCCGGTTAGGACCCCCGCCACCTTGTGACACGTGTGACGTCATCCCTGTGACATCAACTCGGCCACTACGTCCTCGATGGCCCTTCGTTTCCATCTCCGGCGTCGCCGGGGCCTCTTGCTCCAAGAGACATCCAGTGAGGGGGGTAGCGGTTTACCACTCCCAATGGTCTCAAGGACAATTCCGGCCGCATCGAGATCGCCTTCCCTAACCTGGCCCTTTAGCTCCTCGATCCGTTTCTTCGTCCCCAGGTAAAGCTCGTGCATGCGCTTCCTCGAGGCAGCCTCCAGCACCTGATCGAACTCCTGAATTAGGAGACGGGCCTTCCGACTATTCAGCAGCTTACATACGGCCTTGGGGTGCATCCCCAGGAGTTTTCCGATCTCTGGGTGAGAGTAGCGCTGCAAGCGGAGCCTCACGGCCTGCTTGTGGTGCGCCCTGAGATATGCCGGCTCATAGTAACCCATGGGTATCCTCCCGCTACGCGTTTTCAAGGATAAGATACCAGAACTAAAGCCTTTTGTGTTGAGTCATTCTGTACGATTTCGTTACCTGAAACATCATATTCACTCGTTCAGTAGCGGTCCCCCCTGCTTCGCTATTGCTTAGGACGGAAGAGTGACCAACACTAAACGGTACCTCTCTGTTTCGGCTTTCGCGAGCGGGGAGCCTGCCCCTGGTAGGGGCTGGGGATTATGACGTGATGCCCCAAACCTTTAAGCGAGCATCGACTGGATCGAGCCGATGGCTAGGAAATCGTTCCTCCCCCGTTTTCACGATGGTCTCAGAATTCTTGCGGAACCCAGAGATAACATGCTAGATTGCAAGCAATTGCTATCGGATTAGAAAGGACTCAAGCTAACCAACTGTTGTTCATATGGACAGGTTCAAACCGGCAACATTGGCTTGGTTCCTAGAGTAAGCATCCCACAAGAGGTGTGTTGTGCCTAAGACGATAGAAGAATTGTTCTTGCTATACAGCCGGCTCCCTGACTCTTCTGAACGGCTAGATTGTGCGTTTAAGATTCCAAGGCTTTTGTCCGTAAAGACCGTGCGTGCCCTCGCAGAACACGTCCCAGAATCCGAGGATGAAAATAGTCCTTGGGCCAGACTGGTCGAACTCGACTCTCTGCGCCACCAGCTAGCGATGAGACCCGAGCTCTATCGGATAGGTCCGGGACCGATCGAACAGCTTATGGCCAGCGGCCTGCAGCCGAGTCAGATTATTGAGCAGTGTCGGAGTTTCGAGTTACAGGCGCTCGTCGCACCATTGTACCTGAGGTGTTTGGCTTGTTACGGAAGGGATCAGGTTCAAGCAGGCTCCTTGGAAACAGGCGTTTGGCCATCACGCTTTGCGACGGAAGCAGCACTCGCCTGGGAACCGGAAGGCCAGATCGATCCCACGATCGCCGATGTCGTGCTTGCCCACCTCACGATGGCATTCTACGCCGTGCTGCACGATCTAGATGAAACGATCTTTTGCCAGTCTATTGAGCTAGCCCTGACTATGTTCAATCGTGCCAAACAGCAAGGAGATCGCAACACGCTCGGCAGACTGTGCCAGTCCATCGGTTCACTGTTTTCTGACATTTGGACAGTTCCAGGCCTTCCTAACGACCCGACACCAGTCAATATTGAAGAATGGCTTGTACGCCCGCGGCGTGTCGATGGGATCTTCACGGGACTGGGGAAGCCAAGTAGCGTACCGGAGCCAGCGGAATCATTACGCACAGCGATCGAGTGGTATCGGCGCGCTCTGATCTACCGCAGCGGAATCCAACGGGGGTTGACCTACAAGGCGATCGTGCAAACGCTGGATTTTCTGCAGGTAGTGCTGAAGCAGCCCATCGACGAACGTCTGTTTGGACGGTGCTTCGCATTGGCGCCAGAACTGCTAAGGAAGCATCCGGACGCCACAGCGCACTTAAAAGTTATGAACTCGATTGCGAAGGCTCGAGGGATCACAACGCAAGCGACACCAGCCCCGATCAGAGCTCATGAACAGGCGTTGCTCGACACTATCCAGGGTTGTTTCGAGCCGGGGGATCCTGCTGACTCTGCCACAGAGCTTCGCCGCAACAGCCACACTGAGGCAATGCTGGATTTGGAGCGGGTTCTGCGCCATGATTTGCCGTTTGCCCTCTACCTGCGCAATTTCGACTACGCTAACGAAATCCGCATGCTGGGTGACCTCATCACCGATGAAAGAGACGACTCTGTCCAAATTGTCGTTCCACAAATCAGCTATTCGTTGGTTGATCATAAGATCCTGCAACTCTTTGAAGAAGGCGTGATCGCCGTCTGTGATCCCGAGATCTCAGTGGCAAGTCGACTCACATTGATTCCGATGTTGTCGCTGAAGAACTCGGGATGGCTTTCCATCGTAAAGGGACTGATCCAACGCTGCACTCGGATTGTGATCTTGCTCGACGAGTTGACCCCAGGCGTTCTATCCGAACTGAACCTACTACACTCGGTTGGAGCTACACACCGAGTGCTGGTCGTGACCGGGCAGGCGTTTCGCAGCGGTGAAGCTAAGGTTCCGAATTTGGTTCTTGAGCACTTTCCTTACATCGTGGACTGGATTGACTTCGGTTTTGATGAGGGCTACGCATCGCAGCAACACAAGGCGCACGGGATCATTCAAGAGTACTTGCTACGATACGTCAGGGCCGATGCGAAACCGACCGTGGCAGCATGGCTGCATGGGAGGATGAGATGAAGCTCGGCAAGCTCACGCGCGTTGACTTGCGCGAATACTGGAAGCACGAGGCCTTGGACTTCACCCGTTGGCTTGCGGAATCGGAGAACATGGAATTGCTTTCCGACGAGGTTGGAATCGGTATCCAGATCACCCAGACAGAGGCGAGTGTCGGCCGGTTTAATGTTGACATCCTGGCGGAGGAGGAGAATACCGGTCGGAAAATAATCATTGAGAATCAACTTGAGCGCACCGACCATTCTCATCTGGGGCAATTGATCACCTATGCGGCTGGGCTAGAAGCAGAATTTGTGATTTGGATAGTTCGCGACGTCAGGGAGGAGCACCAGCAGGCGGTGGACTGGTTGAACGAACATACGGACGAGCAGATCAATTTCTTCCTCGTCGTCGTCGAACTCTGGCAGATTGAGAACTCACCGCCTGCCCCTAAGTTCACCACTATTTCGCGCCCAAACGAATGGAAGCGATCCGTTCGCACGGGCACCAAGGACGGTGACCTGACGGACACCAAGACAAAGCAGCTGGAGTTCTGGCAGCAGCTGAAGGAATTCGCCGCCACAAATCATCCAGAGTTGAAGCTACGGAGTCCACGACCTCAACACTGGTTTGACGTGGCCATTGGACGCGCGGATTGTCACATCGCACTGATTGTCGACTCCAAAGAGGACAAAGTCAGATGCGAACTCTATATCCCGGATTCGAAGGAGTTGTATCAGACCCTTCTCTCAAACAGAGAGCAAATCGAGAGAGACTTGAACATAACTGAGCCGCTTGAGTGGAAGGAATTGCCAGGGAAAAAGGCCAGCAGAATCAGAGCAGTGCATGCCTTCCGTTTTGCCGACGCGTCAACCTGGGAGTCCGCCTTTGCCTGGTTGACAGAAATGACCAGCCGATTCAGGCGGGTCTTCGCGAAGAACTGGATACAACGGAGTAGTGAACACTGATGAGGCTTCCCCTTCTCGGGGGATGAAGGTATTCGGCATCAACTCACTTTCTTTCTTGCCTTCTCCACTCCCAAGGCGGGACCGGATTCGGCATCGACCAGAGCCCCCGCTTCGCTTCTCGTGCCTCCGCCTCCAACTTCTTCCATTCCTGGCAGATGGCCCGGTCGCAATACCGGGTGAACACCCAGGCCACTCCCTGCCGGATCAGCTCCTCATTGACCAGGGTACTTCCCACCCGAACGAAGGCCACGGTTCGGCCATACCTTTCGGTCGTCATCGGTTCCACCTCAACGAACTTCCCGAAGACTAGAGTGGAGGTCGTTTGCTTGGCCTTGGTGCCGAAGTCCGGCTCCCGATTCTCATGGCTCTGAGGGCGCTCTCTTAGGGAGGTTATCGTCGGCGCTGGGCCTATTCCGTCCTCGGTTGAACCAGGTCAGTTTCGGCCAGCCGAGGTTTCTCAAGACCAAAACGGCTAGAACCAGAACCGCTACGGCGGTGGAAACGATCGCGGGGAAGGGGCTCACTAAGAATCTGAGCAGCCAGGGAGCAGCAGCAGCCGTAGCACCGAGAATGATTTCCTCGATGTTACGACGCATGCTGCCGGCAACAATCAGCCCAACGCCGACAAGATTGGGCGCGATGACGCTGACAAATCTGATATCGTCCGTTTCGGTCACCAAAAACACCGCTACTTGTATAAGCTCGGCCAGAACGAGGAGGAAGCTCATCGTCTGAACCGCCCCGCTGTAGTTTCGACCCGCAGTCCTCTGCGGGGTTATTACCCCCAACGACGGCGAAGCCGGGTCGGTTGCCGCATTAGCAACCACGCCCCGCCCCCCCCGACGCAGTGATTGACCAAGGCTTCCGATCAGTCGGTCCATGTCGTTGCGAAAGTCGGGGTCAGGCCGAATCAGAATTGCGTTGCGATTCGCCAGTCCCCTAAGGGACTTGGGCAGATGATCCTCCGAGGGCATTTGCGCGCCGTGCACCAGGAGGGGGATCACCGGAATTTTGCGCGTCAACGCCGACTCGATCTCAATTCTAACCACATCTTTAGGATCCTCGAGTCGTAGCCGCCCGTGCTCGTCCTTTGCGCTAAGCCATGTGCGACCAATCACCGCCAGGAAGGCGTGGCAGTCACGCAATTTTTCGTCCAAGTGCGCACGAAAGTCAACTCCCAAGGGGATGTCGTCCACGTCGATGAACATCGACTCTTTGCCAAAGTGCTCGCACAGCCGATCGTATATGCGCCCCGTAACGTCGGCTGAATCGGCACGGCGATAGGATATGAAAATCGGAGTCACGGACATCGCTGTCTCCGAAACGCTCGATTCAAGGCGGCTACAGGTGGACTGGCCGTCTGCCCAACGGGGGACATTGGCAGTGGCGCCGCCTGTGATGCGGCGTCCACGTGCGGCGCTGCGGTCTTGCGCTATTCAATGCGGTAAGGCTTCGGAATCCAGACCCAATGATCGTTGACATAATAGAGACCGTCGTACGCCATTCCGAACATCTTTCCCGGCCGTACGTATTCCCATACATAGATGGTGATTCCCGGCCGGATCACGTTTGCTATCTTCGCATATCCTCGAGGCAGGTGTGTCGCCTCGCCAGAGGCTCGCAGGTCGTCACTCCTGATTGCGGAGACGAGCACTTCGGTTTGCTCCGGGTGCATGCTGATGACAAACTCGCCGCTTCGCCAGGCAGCCTCGCAGTACTGATAGGCTTTGTCGGCGAACGATCCAGCGAAAATCGCACGACAGTCAGCGAGCGAGGGCCGAAGCGCCTTCGTCAAGGCTACCCGGTCGGCACCCGGCGCGAGGAAGCGTGCAAGCAACGCGTTTGCTTCGGCGATATCGCCCCTGCCGCTCGAAGGCTCCTGCCCGGGCGAAGCCACGTAAGCTTCGAGCACATAATCCGCCACATTTCGGAGCGACTGCTCGTTGTCCTTGGCTCCACACTCGACCCTACGCATTGAATAGAACCGGCCGATCGCAAAAGGGGCGACCCGCAAATGGGTGGCGGGAAAACTCTTGCCCTGGTTTACCTGCCACAGGCGCTCCATGTGCAAGGCTTTCGACAATTGCACGGTGCGAAAAGCGGGTTCCAGGTGACCTCGAATTCGGCGAATAGTCGAATCGTCACCCGCCCGTAAGTAGTAATCTATGTACGGCTTCAATGAACCGGTGGGACTCGGCTCTCCTCGAACCAGCGCTAGACCGCGCTCAGGATTATCGTAGATGAGAAGGTCGTACTCAGCCCCGTATATGAAGCTCATCAGCGCGACCTCGCGGCTGAAGCGCACGAGCCCTCGCAGGTCTCTGCGCGTGGGTTCGTCGACCTCTTTTGAGAAGTTGAATCTAGCCTTCTCGATCGCGGCTGGCGCTTCCTTTTCGAGGTATCTCAAGAGCATGTCCATGCTCCTCAGATCCGCATCTAGCTCAGTGCGCGACAGATGCGAGCAGGTCAGTAGTTCGTAAAGCTGGGCCTTCACCTGGTAGTCGCGCTCTCCGGTCAGCATCAACCGGGCCGCAATGTCATCCTTGCCCTCCGTCGCGACACCGCGGCCGCAGTAGCTTTGCTCAATGTGAGAGACCTCGTGAAGGACCGGAATGAGCAGGGAAATTGAGTACGCAAGCTCGTGGACCGACGACTCGGCATGGGTGGACAGCCACTTCGCTCGGGGGACCACCGTTAGATCCTGAGGATCATCCCTGTTTTGCCTGGTGGCAATCGTCATTCGAGCGAGGTCGACCAGTGCATCATGTGGCAATGCAGGGAAGAGAGCTTTCTTCCCTGCGCCCACGTCTTTCAAGCCCAACGACGCAGAGTAGTAGGCTAGGTCCCCAATCGTCATTCTCCGGGCGAGGTAACGGTAATCACAAAAAAAAGAGGTCCCAACGGTGAAGCAGCTGTCACGAATTGCAAGGCAGCTATTCGAGTTCGGGGCATTACGGCAGATTCGATCAGGGGCGTTCTTGAAGTCGACTACGAAGGAATTTACGGAGTCCTGCGATGCGACGGCCGGCTGGTCTCTGAAGGTGCTAAGTGGACATCCGGGTGGCTTTTCAATGGAGGCATATAGTCTCTTCAGGTCGTCTGCAAAATTCCACCAATTCGGAGGGGCCAATGCGCCTTGGTCGGCGAGGTGTCGGCGAAGGGATTCGGCCGCCGTTACCCCCTCAGCGGCCCGCGCATTCATGCTGCCGCCTCCGGGGTGGGAAAGAAAAACGACAAGGCAAACACCTGCGAGCAGAGCGCGTTTCACTCCCTACTCTCCCGACAATGCTCGCCGGGCGCAAATAGGAGGCTCACGATCACACTCGGCGAGGAAAACTAGGCAATCGAAGAGATTCTCGAACCACTCGACGTGATCTGGTGCCAGCTGGGCGTTCTTGACCAAACCCCACATCCCGAACTGCTGCGCCGTGAGTGTCAAATCGAGTTCGGTGGGTCGACGCTCATAATTCAAGGATAGGTAAAGTGTTGAGTAGCCTGGGAGAGGTCGGGTCGAGCAATTCACCTTGTCATTGGAGATGAAGCAGGTGTCGGACGCAGCGACATGGAACTTGGAATATATCTCTACCCGAAAAAGCCTCGCGACACGCACCCCGCAACTCTCGGGGGCCGGCCTTTCCTCTACTAGCAGGTCTGACAGTGATTTTTGATAATGCCGACCCTCCCCGTGGGAAATGGCGAGTTCCTTCACTCGCTGGGAGGTGCCGATGACGGCGCGGCGCACCAAGACGACTTTCTCCGTCGCTTGCGTTGGTTCCGACGGCGAGCGCAGCGGCGAGTCGTCGGCTAACACCGCCCCCGCAGCCAGTGTCACCAAGCCTGCGACGACTGCCGCCTGCAACACCGCACGGCCTATCACTCGGCATGGGAGTTTCATAACCCCTCCCAGTAGTGACCTCGCCTTACAGCGACAAGCTCATACTGCGGACCAGTTTTTCTGCGGGAGTAACCGCTCACCCACTGCGATCACGCTGAATTGGCATGTCTCAGCCCCGTCCTTCCGGGATACGGAGATAAAGTTGCTGCGTTTCTTTCTTGATGTGGCAGGCCTTGAATTCATCCCACAGCCCGCTAAAGTAGATCGGAATTGACAATGATTATAGATAGAAATCTACACGCGCCGAAAGAAAATGTCAACCTATGATTTCAGGCCATGTCGTCAGGGGGACGTTGTGAAAGCGCGAAGAATCCGGCACAGAGTAGGAGGTGAGGGGCAATCTGGGTAACCAGGAGTAACTGGCTCAAAATTGACCACACTCTACAAGTGGGTTTGCCCCGCTCGCACACCCCGTTTTGGGGGTGTATGGGGGGCCTCTCCAGGCTGCCGCCTGACCCCCAAGGCTGACGCCTGCGCTCCACCCCGGACAGAACACCCCTCTAGGGACGACGGAGCAGCCCCTACCCAATACCGACGAGGCCTCTATTTTGCCCCAGGACGCGCGATCTCACCCCCTGGCCGTATGATCTTTCTTCTCATCTCTCCCATACCCGATTTCCAGCATCTCAAGCTGGACATCGACCGAGCCGAGCCGTGCTCCCGGTAGAAGGCCGCAGCCTGTCACTGTGAACCGAGTGCCCGCTCTTCGAGGAGCGGCAATTTCCCTCCTGGTGTTGGGAATACTGTTGGGTATCGTTTTCACCGAAAAGAAAAAGGGCCTAGAGAATGCCTCTAAGCCCTTGATCTTTCTTGGTAGCGGGGCCAGGATTTGAACCTGGGACCTTCGGGTTATGAGCCCGACGAGCTACCGGACTGCTCCA
>Ga0335070_10007028_pt1 | contig 13216 bp, 14 predicted proteins | sample Lox_Sample_13_FD_206722 | JGI IMG/M metagenome (GOLD analysis project Ga0335070, IMG submission 206722) | Soil microbial communities from Loxahatchee National Wildlife Refuge, Florida, United States - Lox_Sample_1.3 | ecosystem: Environmental > Terrestrial > Soil > Wetlands | place: USA...
CTGGCCGCCGAGCTCGGGATCAAGAACGGCGAGCGCATCACGATCGCGACCCCGCGGGGGAAGATCCACACCACCGCGATGGTGACGAGCCGGCTCAAGCCGTTCATGATCGACGGCAAGAAGACCCACCAGATCGGCATCCCGTGGCACTGGGGCTACAACGGCATCTCCAAGGGCGACATCACCAACGATCTCTCCTCGACGGTCGGAGACCCCACGGTCTACATCCAGGAGACCAAGGCCTTCCTCTGTAACGTCAAGAAGGGGGAGGTGTAGCCATGGCCCGCACGCTCGCGATGTTCACCGACACCTCGCTCTGCATCGGCTGTCGGGCCTGCCAGGTGGCGTGCAAGCAGTGGAACGAGCTCCCGATGGAAGAGCCGCAGTGGACCGGCTCGTACCAGAACCACGTCCACTTCACCGACAAGACCTATCGCCTGGTGCGCTTCATCGAGAAGCCGCAGCCGAACGGCGAGCTGCAGTGGCTCCTCATGTCCGACGTCTGCAAGCACTGCGCCCAGGCCGGCTGCCTCGACGCGTGCCCGACCGGGGCCATCCACCGCACCGAGTACGGCACCGTCAACATCAACCAGGACGTGTGCAATGGCTGTCGGTACTGCGTCAGCTCCTGCCCGTTCGGGGTGGTGGCGTTCAACCACGACACCGGCCGCGCCAACAAGTGCACGTTCTGCAACGATCGCATCCACAACGGGCTCGGCCCGGCGTGCGCCAAGACCTGCCCGACCGAGTCCATCCAGTTCGGCTTCCGCGACGACCTGGCCGCGAAGGCCGAGAAGCGTGTGGTCAAGCTGCGGGAGATGGGCTACAAGAACGCGCAGCTCTACGGCGCGGACACCAACGGTCCGCTCGGCGGGCTCAACGCCTTCTTCCTGCTGCTCGACAAGCCGTCCACCTACAACCTGCCCGAGAAGCCGCTCTTGCCCCAGCGCAACGTGCTGGTGGACTCGGTGCTGGCGGTGGGCGCAGCCCTGCTGGTCGGGGTCAGCGCGATGGTGGCCTTCCGCGAGAGGGGTGGGAAGGGGGACGGCGATGCTTAGGAACCCCGGGTGGCACCTGTTGATCGTCTGGTACTTCTTCCTGGGCGGCATCGCGGGCGGCGCCTACTTCACCGCCGCGATCGCCGACACCTTCGGTGGCTCCCGCGACCGCAACGTGGTGCGGACCGGCTACATCCTCTCGCTCTTGATGATCGGGATCTGCGGCATGCTGCTGATCCTCGATCTCGGAACCCCGAGCCGCTTCATGAACATGCTGAGGAGCTTCAAGTTCTGGGACCCGATGTCGATCGGGGCCTGGATGCTGGGCGTCTTCGGTGTCTTCGCCTTCCTCTCCTCGGCGCTGTCGCTCTCCGCTGACCAGGGGAAGGCCGCCCTGCGCCGCAAGATCAGCCTGATCGGCACCATCTTCGGCTTCTTCCTGGCTTCGTACACCGGCGTGCTGCTGAGTGCGACCGCGCTGCCGTTCTGGAGCGACGCTCGCCTGATGGGCGCCCTGTTCCTGGCCTCGGGGGCCTCCACCGGCATGGCCGCCATCTCGCTGCTCCTGTACCTCAGCGGGGACTCGGCCGGCGAGGGCTTCAAGAAGGTCAAGCGGGCGGACCGGTTCGCGATCCTGTTCGAGATGGTGGTGCTGATCCTGTTCCTGGTCCTGCTCGGCTCGGCCGCCGCGCCACTCACCTCCGGCCATCTGGCCCCGCTCTTCTGGGGCGGCCTCGTGGTGCTGGGGCTGGTGATCCCGCTGGCGATCGACCTGCTGGGTGGACGGTGGGTTCCCGCGGTGGTACCCGCGGTGCTGGTGCTGGTCGGTGGCTTCATTCTCCGCTACGTGATCGTGATGACGCACGCCTGACGGGCGCCCGCTGGTCGGTCGCCCTCGTGGACTAGGGGCCCTGAGAGGGGCCCCTTCCCTTATACTGAACCCGGCAGCCACCGGACATGCGGACCTACTTCCAAATCAAGGGCGGCCGGCTCGATGAGGTAAAGGGCGAGGTCGTCCGCGAGCAGCCGCTCACCGTGTACGTAAACGGTGAGCGCTTCCTCACCCTGCTGTGCTCTCCGTTCCAGCTCGAGGCGCTGGTGGTGGGCTATCTCTGGATGGAGAAGGTGGTCGAGGACGTGGCGGAGATCGATCGTCTCGACATCTCGGAGGTCGACGGCCGCGCCGACGTCACCCTGACCCATCCGGTGACGCTGCCCACCGAGCGCATCCTCACCTCCGGCTGCGGTGGCGGCATCACCTTCCGCATCGACCCCCGCCTCTTCCCCCGCCTGCGCTCCACGCTGCGGGTGACGCTGCCGCAGCTGGCGGCTCGTCTCAAGGACCTCTACGGTCAGGCCTGCCACTACCAGGCGTCGCGCGGGATCCACGGAGCCGCGCTCGCGGACGACCGGGGGCTGCTCGTGATGGCGGAGGACGTGGGCCGGCACAACGCGGTGGACAAGGTGAAGGGCGAGGCCCTGCTCAAGGGGATCCCGACGGTGGACCGCATCCTGCTCTCGACCGGGCGCGTCTCCTCGGAGATGCTGCTGAAGGCCGCGCGCATGGGCGTGCCGGTGGTCGCCTCCCGGACGTCGCCCACCGAGATGGCGGTGGGACTGGCCGAGCAGCTCGGCATCACGGTGGTCGGCTACCTGCGGCCGGACAGCCTCAACCTGTACGCGGGCGAGGCGCTCCGCGTCGACGACGAGTGATCGCGTGCCGGACTACTCCGCGCTGATGACCGATTGGGAGGCGCTGCTCGCGCGGCGCGCCGCGCTCCGCGAACCGCTGCGCTTCTGGACCGCGATCCTGGAGGGCTGGACGGCGTGGAAGCCCCCCGCCACGCTCGCTCCCCTGAGCCTCACCGCCGCTGACTGCCGGGCGCGGTGGGAGCGCGGCGATCCCCTCATGGTCCGCTCGGCGCCGGTGATCCCGTCCGCCTCGGTGGAGGATCTGCTGGGCCCGGTGATGGAGCGCCTGGCCGCCGACGGCCCCGAGGCCGCCGCCGCGCTGCGCCGCTTCGCCGAGGAGTGGGACGAGGGCAGTGTCGACGTCGCCGCGCTCTTGCCCGCTCCCGACCGCGATCCGATCGCGCGCCTGCAGGAGCGCTTCGGACTGGGCGCGTACCTCGGCGCGTTCCTGCCGCCGGCCGCGCTCCGTCCCGCGCTGGAGACCTACTTCGAGGGCGTACGCGAGGTGCCCGACGGGGTGTGGACGCGGGGCGTCTGCCCGTGGTGCGGGGGGGCGCCAGCCTACGGTGACCTGATCGAGGACGGCCGGCGGCGCCTCTCCTGCCACCTGTGCGGGGGCGCCTGGATCGCGGCGCGGCTGCGCTGCCCGTTTTGCGATAACTGGAACTCGCGCGACCTGGTGCGCTTGGTGGGCGAGGCGGTCGAGGAAGGCTACTTCATCGAGGCCTGTCGCGCCTGCCGCGGCTACCTCAAGGGAGTGGATCGCCGCCAGCGCTGGAACGCGGGGCCGCCGCTCGTCGAGGACTGGGGCTCGCCGCATCTCGATCTCCACGCCGCCCGTGAGGGCTACTGGCGCGCCACCCCCTCGCTCGCGCACCTCCTGCCCCCCGACGAGGGCGCCGCGCCGTGAACGAGGTGCTGTTCGACGTCGCGCTCACCGCCTACATGCTGGCCGCGGCGGCCTCCATCGGCTCGCTGCTCGGCCGGCGCGATCAGCTGGGGTGGATGGCGCTGCTCCTGACCCAGGCCGGCTTCGTCTGCCACACCGTGGCGGTGATCCTGCGCGGCGTCGAGCTGCGGCGGCTGCCGTTCATGACCATCCCCGAGGTCATCTCGCTCGTGATCTGGGCGGTGATCTTGTTCGACCTCTGGGTGGAGCGCCGCCAGCGCGTCCGGGCCCTCTCTGCGTTCGTGCTGCCGGTGGTCCTCGCCCTCGGGCTCGGGCTGCCCTCGGGGCTTCGCGCCATCGCGTTCGACGTGCCGGCCAAGGGCGGGTGGATCGCGGTGCACGTGGCCTTGATCCTGGTCGGGCTGGCCGCGCTCGTGATCAACTTCGGAGGCGCGATCATGTACCTGCTCCAGGAGCGGCAGCTCAAGGCGAAGCGGGCCGGCACGGTCTATCACCGGCTGCCGCCGCTGGAGACCCTCGACCGCCTCACGGTGGCCACGCTCACCGCGGGGTTTCCGTTCCTCACGGTTGGCTTGCTGCTCGGCGTGCTCTCGGCGCGCCGGGCGTGGGGCAGCGTGGTGACCTTCGACCCGCTGGCCCTCTTCTCGCTCCTCATGTGGGTGATCTACGCGGTGATCCTGGTGGGGCGGGTGATGGGCCACTGGCGCGGGCGGCGCGCCGCCTACTTCTCGATCGCCGGCTTCTGCGTGCTGCTCGCCACCCTCGGCGCGGGCGCATTCCTCCACGGCCGGCACGGGTCCTGAGCACGTGAGCGGGCCGGGCATCCTGTTCGTGGCGGGCGTGAACCACCGGACGGCGCCGGTGGCGATGCGCGAGCAGCTCGCCCTCGAGGAGGAGAAGATCCGCGAGATCCTGGCCGATCTGGCCGAGCGCGGGCTCCTCGAGGAGATCATGATCCTCTCCACCTGCAACCGCGTCGAGGTCTACGGGGTGGCCGCGGTGCCGGGCGAGGCGCGCTCCGCTGCGTTCGGCCGCCTGGGGACCCACCGCGGGGTGTCCTGGCGGGAGCTGGAGCCGCTGCTCTACACGGTGACCGGCGACGAGGCCGCGCTTCACGCCTTCCGCGTCGCCGCGAGCCTCGACTCTATGGTGCTGGGCGAGCCGCAGATCCTGGGTCAGGTGAAGGACGCCTTCGCGCTGGCCCAGTCCGCGGGCACCGCGGGCCCGGTGCTCCACGCCCTCATGAGCCAGGCCTTCAACGCGGCCAAGCGAGTTCGGTCGGAGACGGAGGTGGGCCGGCTGGCCGTCTCGATCTCCTACGCGGCGGTGGAATTGGCCCGCAAGATCTTCGAGGGGCTCGAGGGCAAGGCGGTGTTGCTGGTGGGCGCCGGCGAGATGAGCGAGCTCGCCGCGCGGCACCTCGTCGACCAGGGCGCGCTGCCGCTCTACGTGACGAACCGGACGTGGAGCCGGGCGCAGGAGCTGGCCCGCGGGCTCGGCGGCATCGCGGTGCCGTTCGATCAGATGGAGGCCACGCTCGCCCTGGTCGACATCGTGATCACCTCCACCGCCGCGCCCGAGCCGGTCGTCACGGCCGCCCACGCGCGGGCCGCGCTGCAGGCGCGTCATGGCCGGCCGCTCTTCTTCATCGACATCGCGGTGCCGCGCAACGTGGAGGCCGCGGTCAACGACGTGGAGAACGCCTTCTGCTACGACATCGACGACCTGCGCTCGGTGGTGGAGGCCAACCTCAAGGAGCGGCAGCGTGAGGCGCTCCGGGCCCACGCCCTGCTCGAGCGCGAGGTGGTGAAGTTCGCCGAGCGCCTGCGGCAGCTCGAGGTGGTGCCGACCATCGTCTCGCTGCGCGAGAAGCTCGAGGCCATCCGCCGCGCCGAGCTCGAGCGCGCGCTGGGACGCCTGCCCGCGGCGGACGAGGAGACGCGCCGGGTGATCGAGACGCTCAGCCAGTCGATCGTCAACAAGGTGCTGCACGCGCCGATGGTGAAGCTCAAGGACTCGTCGCGGGCCGGTCATGGCCGGCGCTGGACCGAGATGATCTCCGAGCTGTTCGGGCTGCGCGGCCCCGACCGTCCCGCCTCGCGGGAATGACCCTGCGGCTCGGCACGCGGGGCAGCCGCCTCGCGCTCGTGCAGTGCGAGGAGGTGGCGGCCGCCCTGCGCGCGCGCGGTGTCGACACCGAGATCGTGGTCATCAAGACCTCGGGTGACCGCCTCGCCCAGGTCGCCCTCGCCGACTTCGGCGGCAAGGCTCTGTTCGTCAAGGAGATCGAGGAGGCCTTGCTCGCCGGCACCGTGGACGTGGGTGTCCACAGCCTGAAGGACATGCCCGCCGAGCTGCCGCGCGGTCTCGTCCTCGCCGCCTTTCCGACCCGCGAGGACCCGCGGGATGTGCTGCTCACCCAGGGCGCGGGCGGCTGGTCGACGCTGGCCGCGGGGGCCTCCGTCGGCACCTCGAGCCTTCGCCGGCGTGCGATGGTGCTGGCGCGCCGCCCGGATCTCCGCGCCGAGCCGATTCGTGGCAACGTGGAGACGCGCATCGGCAAGCTCGCCGGCGGTGGCTACGACGCGATCGTCCTGGCCCTGGCCGGGCTCAAGCGGCTCGGCCTCGATCCGCCCCACGTCACTCCGCTCGACGTCCACGAGTTCGTTCCCGCGGTCGGGCAGGGGGTACTGGCTATCGAAGCCCGCGAAGCCGACCGGGAAGTGCTTGAACTTCTCAAGCGGCTGGACGACACTCGGACCAGATCGGAGGCCCTCGCGGAGCGAGCGTTCCTGGTCCGCCTGAGCGCCGATTGCCACACGCCGGTCGCCGGCCACGCCCGTCTCGCCGGTGGGGCGCTGACCCTGACCGGAGTGGTCGCGAGCCTGGACGGGACGAAGGTGCTCCGGGCTCATGCGGGCGAGTCGGCCGCGGACGCGGAGCGGCTCGGCATGGCGGTGGCGGACGAGCTTCTGGCCAAGGGGGCGAGGGCGCTTCTCGATGCGAGCAACGGGTGATGAAGTGATGACCGAGGTGAATGGATCTAAGGCTCTTTCCGGCAAGGTCGTTCTGGTCACTCGGGCTCGGGAGCAGGCCGCCGTCTTCGCGGGGCTTCTCGAGGACGCTGGAGCTCGGGTCGTCCTCGTGCCCACGATCGCGATCGAGCCGCCCGAGTCCTGGGAGCCCCTGGACACCGCTCTCCTGGGCGATTTCGCGTGGGTGGTCTTCACGAGCGTCAACGGCGTCGCCATGGTGCGCCGCCGCGTGGAGGCGACCGGCCGCGGACGGGCGCTCCTCCAGCGGGCGCGTCTCGCCGCCATCGGCCCCGCGACGGCAGGAGCGCTCGCCGACTGGGGCCTGACCGCCGAGGTGGTTCCGGAAGAGTACGTCGCCGAGGGACTCGTCGATCGGCTTCGCCCGCTGGTCGTGGCTGGCGACCGGGTCCTGCTGCCGCGCGCCGCCGAGACGCGGGACGTGCTGGTACGGGAGCTCGCGGCCCTCGGCGCCGACGTGACCGAGGTCGCGTCCTACCGGACGCGGTTCGCGACCGAGCACGCCCCGGGGTTGCGCGAGGCGCTGGCCGAGGGTCGCGTGGACGTGGTCACGTTCACCAGCTCCTCGACCGTGCGGAGCTTCTGTGCGCTGTTCGGGGCCGCCGAGCTGCCGCGGCTCCTCGCGGGCGTCACCGTCGCCTGCATCGGGCCCATCACACGGGCGACCGCGGAGGGGCGCGGGCTCACGACGCACGTCATGCCGGAGGAGTACACGATCCCGGGCCTGGCCCGCGCCATCGTCGCCCATTTCGAGCCAGCAAGGAGCTAGCGCATGCCGTTTCCCATCTATCGCCCCCGTCGCCTCCGGGAGTCGCCCCTGCTCCGCTCCATGGTGCGCGAGACCACGCTCCGCGTCGACGACTTCGTCTATCCGCTCTTCGCGGTGCACGGGCGGGGCGTGCGCGAGCCGATCGGGTCCATGCCCGGCCAGTACCGGCTCTCGGTGGACGAGCTCCTGAAGGAGTGCAAGGACGCGGCCTCCATGGGCATTCCCGCGGTGCTGCTCTTCGGGCTGCCCCGGGACAAGGATCCGCGGGGCACCGAAGCCTACGCCGAGGACGGGATCATCCAGCAGGCGGTGCGGGCGGTGAAGGACACGATCCCGGATCTGCTCGTGATCACCGACGTGTGTCTCTGCGAGTACACGAGCCACGGCCACTGCGGCGTGGTCGAGGACGGACGGGTGAAGAACGATCCCACGCTCGAGCTGATCGCGCGCACCGCGGTGTCGCACGCGGAGGCGGGGGCCGACATGGTCGCGCCCTCCGACATGATGGACGGCCGCGTGGCCGCGATCCGCGAGGGGCTCGACGAGGCGGGCCTTCCCGAGACGCCGATCATGGCGTACTCGGCCAAGTACGCCTCCGCGTTCTACGGACCTTTCCGGGAAGCGGCGGACTCCACCCCGCAGTTCGGCGACCGCCGGTCGTACCAGATGGACCCCGCCAACGCGGTCGAGGCGATGCGCGAGGTCGCGCTCGACGTGGACGAGGGAGCCGACATCGTGATGGTGAAACCGGCCCTGCCGTACCTCGATGTCATCGCGCGGGTGAAGGGCGAGTTCGGCCTCCCGGTGGCCGCCTACTCCGTCTCCGGCGAGTACGCGATGCTGAAGGCGGCGGGGCAGCTCGGCTGGCTCGACGAGGAACGCGCGGTGCTGGAGGCCCTCACCGGGATCCGCCGCGCCGGCGCCGACATCATCATCACCTACTTCGCCAAGGACGCAGCTAGGCTCATCGAGCAGGGCCGCGCGTGAGGATCTCGGCCAAGGGGGAGTACGCCATCAAAGCGATGGTGGATCTCGCCCTGCACGACGGCCGGGACCTGCAGCCGATCCAGGACATCGCGGCGCGGCAGGGGATCCCCCAGCGCTACCTGGAGCAAGTGCTGCTGCAGCTCAAGCGCTCCGGCTTCCTCTACGCCCGTCGCGGCTCGGCGGGCGGCTACCGGCTGAGCCGACCCGCGGACCAGATCACGGTGGGCGCGCTGCTACGCGCGGTCGATGGCCCGCCGCCGGGGCCGGACTCGTCACGGCGCGGCGGCCGGCCCGGCAGCGAGGACGCGGCGGGCCTCGCCGAGCTCTGGCAGGAGATCGCGGGCGCGGTGGCCTCGGTCGTGGACCGGACCACCCTCGAAGATCTGCGGCGGCGTGCCGAGGAGCGTCGCAGCGCGGTGCGCCCCATGTACCACATCTGAGCTTTCGACAGGACGCCACGATGACGACGACCAGGAGAGGCGCCGCGCCGACACGCCCGAAGATGGCGGGGTCGGTGCTGGAGCTGGTGGGCGGGACGCCGATGGTGCGGCTGAACCGCATCCCGAAGCCGGGCGGGGCCACCGTGCTCGCCAAGATGGAGTCGCTCAACCCGGGCGGCAGCGTGAAGGACCGCATCGCGCTCGCGATGGTGGAGGACGCCGAGCGTCGCGGGCTCATCAAGGCCGGCGCCACGCTGGTCGAGCCGACCAGCGGCAACACCGGCATCGGGCTCGCGATGGTCTGCGCAGTGCGCGGCTACCGCCTCATCCTCACCATGCCCGACGACATGAGCGTGGAGCGGCAGCGCCTGCTCGCGCGCTACGGGGCCGAGATCCACCTGACCCCGGCCATCGAGGGGATGACCGGGGCGGTCTTCGCGGCGCAGGAGATCTGCCGCGAGCATCCCGACTACTTCATGCCGCTGCAGTTCGAGAATCCCGCGAATCCCGAGGCGCACCGGCGGACCACCGCGCTGGAGATCTTGGACGCGACGGAGGAGCGCCTGCAGGCCTTCGTGGCCGCGGTCGGAACCGGGGGAACCGTGACCGGAGTTGGCGAGGTGCTGAAGGAGCGGCTGCCCGGGGTGCGCGTGATCGGCGTCGAGCCGGCGCGATCGCCGGTGCTCTCCGGGGGACGTTTCCGGCCGCATGGCATCCAGGGCATCGGCGCGTCGTTCGTCCCCGGCATCCTGAATCGTTCCGTGCTCGACGACATCATACAGGTGCGCGACGAGGACGCGACGGCGATGGCGCGGCGGCTCGCCCGCGAAGAAGGCCTTCTCGTCGGTATCTCGTCCGGCGCCAACGTGTTCGCGGCGTGTCAGGTCGCCGAGACGCTGGCCGCCGGCCAGGTGGTGGTCACGGTGCTGTGCGATACTGGGGAGCGCTATCTGAGCGTCACCTTCTAGGAGAGCGGTCATGAGTGTCCAGGTCTACATCCCGACGCCGTTTCGCCGCGCGACCAAGAATGCGGATCGAGTCTCCGTCGAGGCGCCCGACGTCAAGGGGCTGCTCGACGAGCTGGAGGATCAGTTCGGCGCGCTGAAGGGCCTCGTGCGCAATGAGCAGGGTGAGGTGCACCACCACGTCAACATCTACGTGAACAACGAGGCGATCGAGGCCCTGCAGGGCCTCGAGACCACGCTGAAGGACGGAGACGAGGTTTCGATCATTCCGGCCCTCGCGGGCGGCGGGCCGGCCCTCGCGGGCGGCGGGCCAGCCCTCGCGGGCGGCGGGCCAGCGCTGCCGGGCGGGCGTGGGTGACCGCGGTCGGATGATCCTCACGCCCGACGAAATGCAGCGGATCCACGCGCAGGCGATGGCCGAGTACCCGTCGGAGTGCTGCGGGGTGCTGCTGGAGCGGGGGGCGCCCGCGTCGGATCGGCTCCTGCTGCCGTGTCACAACATCCAGGACGAGCTGCACACCAAGGACCCGGTGCGGCACCCGCGTGACTCCCGCACCGCCTACTTCATCGACCCCAAGGACCTGCTGGCCATCGGCCGGCGCGAGGGGCAGGGCTATCGCGTCGCCACCATCTACCACTCGCACATCGACACCGGCGCCTACTTCTCGGCCACCGACCGGCAGAACGCGTTGATCGACGGCGAGCCCGCCTATCCCGACGCGGTGTACGTGGTCCTGTCGGTGGTCGATCGGCGCGTGGTCGACGTGGGCGCCTTCGTCTGGGATTCGTCCACCCGCGACTTCGTCCCCACCGAGCTCAAGCAGCCGTGAATCGCGTGACCGACTCCGCTCGGCTCTTCGAGCACGCTCAGCGCCTCATGCCCGGGGGCGTCAACAGCCCGGTCCGCGCCTTCCGGGGTGTCGGCGGTGCGCCGTTCTTCGTCGCGCGCGGGGAAGGCGCCCGCGTGATCGACGTAGAGGGCCGCTCCTACGTGGACTTCCTCGGCTCCTGGGGGCCGCTGATCCTTGGCCACGCCCCGCCCGCGGTGGTGGAGGCGGTGAGCGAGGCGGTGCGGCGCGGCACCAGCTACGGCGCGCCCACCGCGGGCGAGGTCGAGATGGCGGAGCTGATCGGGCGCGCGGTACCGAGCATGGAGATGGTGCGGCTCGTCTCCTCCGGGACCGAGGCCGGCATGAGCGCGATCCGGCTCGCGCGCGGGGCCACCGGCCGCGACTTCATCATCAAGTTCGACGGCTGCTACCACGGCCACGCCGACAGCCTGCTGGTCAAGGCGGGATCCGGGGGCGCCACCTTCGGGGTGCCGGACAGCCTCGGGGTACCGCCGGCGCTCGCCGCGCTCACCCTCACGGTGCCGTTCAACGACGTGGACGCGGTGCGACGCCAGCTCGAGACGCATCCCGACCAGGTGGCGGCCGTGATCGTGGAACCGGTGGCCGGCAACATGGGGGTGGTGCCGCCGGCGCCCGGCTTCCTGGCCGGGCTGCGCGACCTGACCACCCGGCACGGCAGCCTCCTCATCTTCGACGAGGTGATCACCGGGTTCCGGGTGGCGTGGGGCGGCGCGCAGGCACGCTACGGCGTGCGGCCGGACCTGACCTGCCTCGGCAAGATCATCGGCGGCGGTCTTCCGGTCGGCGCCTACGGGGGCTCGCGCGCGCTCATGGAGCGCGTGTCGCCCCTGGGCGGTGTGTACCAGGCGGGCACGCTCTCCGGCAACCCGCTCGCAGTGGCCGCGGGCCTGGCCACGCTGCGCGCCCTCGAGCAACCGGGGACCTACGAGCGACTGGAGGCGCTGGGGGCCCGGGTCCAGCGCGATGTCACCGAGGCCGCCCGCACGGTGGGCGTGCCGGTGACGGTGAACCGCGTGGGCTCGATGCTCACCGTGTTCTTCACGGACGGCCCCGTGACCGACTACGTGTCGGCCAAGCGCTCGGACACCGCGCGCTACGCGCGCTACTTCCACGCGATGAGGGAAGGTGGCGTCTTCCTGGCGCCGTCCCAGTTCGAGGCGGCCTTCGTCTCGCTGGCCCACCGCGACGAGGACCTCGCCGCCGCCGCGCTCGCCTGCCGCGCGGCGCTCGAGAAGGCCCGCTAGCCTCGCTGGAGTATTGACACCTAGTTTTTTCACGTGATAGGGTTCACAAGGCTGGAGCCCGGACGCACCTCGAAAGACCACCGGTCTTCATCCTCAGCACACCTCGTACAGGGAGCACGTCCAGCTGGGCTGCTGCGCCTGCCAATGCGAGTAGGGCGGAGGAGTGGATGAGTGTGATGGATCGCCGGTCGTTCTTCAAGGTCGTGGCCACCACGGGGGCTGCCGCGGCCGCCGGTGGCTGCGGGCCGTCGGCCGAGCTGCTCATCCCCTACGTCGTCCCGCCCGACAACATCGTGCCGGGCATCCCGGCGTACTTCTCCACCGTCTGCCGCGAGTGCCCGTCGGGTTGTGGCGTGATCGCCAAGAATCGCGACGGCCGGGTCGTCAAGCTCGAGGGCAACCCGGACCATCCGTCCAACAGTGGGGCGCTGTGCGTGCGCGGACACGCGAGCCTGCAGGGTCTCTATCACCCGGATCGCTTCCGCGGACCCCTGAGCGGCGGCAAGCCGGTCTCCTGGGACGAGGCCGAGAAGCAGATCGTCGACAAGCTCGGTGCGCTCGCCAAGGGCCGGCAGGGGGCCCGCGTCGCGGTCGTGAGCGGTCTCGAGACGGGCAGCCTGGGCCGTCTCATGGACGAGTGGGTGCGGCTCCTGGGCGCGCGGCCCCGGATCGCGTACGAGCCGCTCGGCTACGAGCCCCTCCGCGCGGCCAGCCGCGTGGCCTTCGGGCGCGACGCGATCCCCGACTACGCGATCGGCGACTCCACCTTCGTGGTCTCGTTCGGTGCCGACTTTCTCGAGACCTGGCTGAACAGCCAGGGCTACACCACGGACTTCTCGCGCATGCACGCGTTCTACCAGGGCATGCAGGGCACGTTCGTGGCGGTGGAGCCGCGACTGTCGCTCACCGCGGCCAACGCAGACGAGTGGCTGCGCAGCGCTCCCGGAACCGAGGGTGTGGTGGCGCTCGCGATGCTGAAGGTCATCGTCGAGGAGGGCCTGCAGGCCCACGGCGCCGACCTCAACACGCTGCGCTCCGCGATCCGCTCGGCCGACGTCGACGCGGCCGCGACCGCGTCAGGCATTCCCGCCGACAGCATCAAGCGCGTCGCGCGCGATCTCGCGAAGGCGAAGGGGGGCCTGGTGCTCGGCGGCGGCATGGCCACCTCCGGGTCCACCGCCACCGACACGCTGGTCGCGGTCAACCTGCTCAACGCCGCGATCGGAGCGGTCGGCACCCGCGTGAGCTTCGGCCCCGCATCGCCCTTCAGCCGCGTGAGCCCGTAC
>Ga0335070_10007029_pt1 | contig 13215 bp, 9 predicted proteins | sample Lox_Sample_13_FD_206722 | JGI IMG/M metagenome (GOLD analysis project Ga0335070, IMG submission 206722) | Soil microbial communities from Loxahatchee National Wildlife Refuge, Florida, United States - Lox_Sample_1.3 | ecosystem: Environmental > Terrestrial > Soil > Wetlands | place: USA: Florida...
CGCCGCATCGCCGATGACGAACAGGTCGGGATGGCCCGGTACCGAGCAATCGGGCTGCACACGCACGCGTCCGCCCGGGCCAAGTTCGGCACCGAGCGTAGCGACGATGGGCGAGGCGCGGACACCGGCGGCCCAGATGACGTTGTAGCTATACAGTCGTTCACCACCGGCTTCGACGCCGTCGGGGAACACATCAGTGACCGGCTTGCCGAGACGTACCTCGACCTGAAGGTCGTGCAACTGGCGCAAGGCGCGCTCGGAAGAGTCCGGCGACAGGGCTGGCAGCAGTCGGGGCCCGGCCTCGATCAGAATGACTCGCGCCTTGCGCGTATCGGCGAGACGGAAGTCGCGTGGGATCACATCGACTGCCAGTTCCTTGATCGCCCCGGCCAGCTCCACTCCCGTGGGACCACCGCCGATGATGATGAACGACAGATGGGCAGCCTGCTGTACCGGATCGGATTCGAACTCGGCGATCTCGAACGACAGCAGCATGCGCGAGCGGATCAGCGTCGCGTCTTCCACTTCTTTCATGCCCGGCGCCAGGCGATGCCAGTCGGCGTGGCCGAAATAGTTATCCACCGCGCCCGGCGCCAGGATCAGATAGTCGTACGGTACCGGAGTGTCACCAGCGTAGACGCAGTGAGCCGACGGATCGATCCGAGTCACTTCGGCGAGCATGACCAGCGCGTTATGCTGCGTCCGCAGAATGCTGCGGATCGGCTGCGCGATGTCCGCCGGTGCCAAGGCGGCGGAAGCAACTTGGTAGAGCAGCGGCTGGAACAGGTGATAGTTGTTTCGATCGATCAACAGCACATCCACGTTCGCACGCCGAAGCGCTCTAGCCGCGAACAGTCCACCAAATCCGCAGCCGACGATGACAACGCGTGGTCGCGCGGGCGCTGGCAATGGAGGCTCCCGGTTCAGGTGGTCGATGCGCCGATTATGACCCAGAGGCGCAGGTCTCGATCCGGCGGCGAAGTGGGAGCGTTCACAAACGCGTCATCCCTGTTCCGCTTTGCGCACAATCGCGAGTCGCGCCACCCACGCCGATGGGCCGACCGCGGCTATCGCAGGTAGGTTGGGCATGTGCCCCGGTATGGAGACAGCCCTGACGGGGATTTTCGTCAGTGAGAGCGACGGACGGGCATGAGCATTTTTCCGTTGCGCACGGCGGCCGGGACCGGCGTAATATCGGGGTGAGTGAGAGACCCGGCCGCTGCGTGGGAGGCACACATCCGGCGGATTCTCACGAAAGGCATCGGGAATCGAGGCGAGGTCCCGGCTTTGTCCAAGAACGAAGAACGTTACCTGCTGCGGGCCCTCGAGTTCGAAAACGTCCTGCGCGCTTGCCTCTACCGTTACACACGCAACAGTTCAGATGTAGAGGAATTGTTGCAGGAAACCTACGCGCGGCTGCTGGTGGCAGCCGCGTCCGACGATCCGGAAGTCCGGTCCGTACGCGGCTTCGCTCTCACGGTAGCCCGCAACGTCGCATTCGATTGGCTGCGCCATCGGCAGGTCGTGCCCATCGAGCTGGTCGCCGACATCGAGGCGCTCGAGATCCTCGACGAGAACGAACAGGTCGAGGAGACCGTCAACCATCACCAGGAGCTTGCGATGCTGGTGAAGGCCATACAGGAGTTACCCGAGCGCTGCCGCCAGGTATTTACCTTGCGCAAGGTATACGGCTATTCGCAGAAGGAGATTGCCGCGCGCCTGGGTATCTCCGAGAACACCGTGGAGCAACATCTGACACGCGCGGCGCGTCTGTGTGCACGAGCCCTCTTCGACCAGCCGATCCTGGCGGGCCCATCGCGACTGCTCGACCGTTTCCGTGGCCGCAAGAGGATGCATGTCCCGGGCCACTGATATCGCGGACACAGCCGCTCAATGGCTCGTCCGGCTCGAGGCCCAAACCTCGCCGGAGGTATGGGATGCGTTCCAGGCCTGGCTCGATCAGGACCCTCGCCACCAGGCCGCGTTCGTGCGCCTGCGCGTGGCCTGGAACCGGATCGACGTCCTGAAGAATCTGCGGCCCGCGGACGGCAACATCGATGCGGACCTGTTGTCCCGGGCGCAGGTGCGGCCCGCGACCCTGAGGGCGCAGGGGCTTCACCCGCTCAAGGGCAAGCCGCGCCGACGCAGCGAGACGGCCCCCATGCCGGAGCGGCGGCGCATTCTCCTCGCGGCGGCAGCCGTCACGGCGGTGGCAGTCGCGGGATGGCTCGGCACGCGTGAGTTCGGCTGGAAATCCTACGCGACGAGCGTCGGTGCCCACACCGATGTCGTCTTGCAGGACGGCAGCACGGTCCGACTCAATACCGATACCCGACTCCGGACGCGAATTTCCACCCACCGTCGCGAGATCTTCCTCGAACGGGGCGAAGCGCTGTTCAACGTGTCGCACGACGCACGCAGACCTTTCTACGTCACGGCAGCCTCAACTGTCGTGCGGGCAGTTGGAACGGAGTTCTCCGTCCGCATCCGCGACGCGGCGCATGTTGACGTTCTGGTAGCCGAAGGTCGGGTAGCATTGGGCTCGCGGGCCTCCACAGGCAGCCTCGACGAGGCGACACCTCTCGCCGCCGCACCGCAGCTTTCCGCGGGCAAAGCTGCCAGTGTCGAACCCGGCACAGTCGTGGTCATGGATGTCCCCTCCGCTGACATCCCCCGCCGCCTGGCCTGGACCGCCGGCCGGCTGGCGTTCCAAGGCGAGACGCTTTCGTTCGCGGTGCAGGAATTCAACCGCTACAACCGGCGACAGCTGGCGGTGACCGATCCCGCCCTCGGCCAGATCCAGGTGGGTGGCGTCTTCCGGGCCACCGACCCAGACAGTTTCGTGGACGCCCTGCGACATTCGTTCGGCATCCGCGCGCAGACACTCAGAAGCACCGGCGAGATTCGCCTCGTCGCCGAGGACCGTATTCCACCTCCGTAGCGGAATTCAGAGCACGGACGCCACCGCACAGGACAAAAGAGAATGGACTCTCTCAACCGACGCCCACGGACCGGGTTACTTCCCGCAGGCCTGATCGTAGTTGGACCAGCCGCCGCGGCGTGCGCGGCCACATCCGCATATGCGGCACCGGCGGCATACACAGCAGCAGCGGCATTTGCGACACTGGTGGAAAAAACCGTCGAATTTCACATTGCCGCGGGCGATGCGGTCTTCACCCTGAACGAATTCAGCCGGCAGTCGGGACTGCAGCTGCTGTTTGATTACAACGAAGTGCGAGGGCGGACGACGCGGGCGATCGATGGAGAATTCGAACCCGCAGCAGCCCTCAGGCGCATGCTGGCAGACACCGGACTGGTGTTCGATTTCGTGAATGAGCGCACTCTGACGATCACGCCCGCCGCGCGCGTCCGTTCCGGGCAGGCGGCGCCTCCTCAGATCGCACGTGGCGCACCCGTGAACCCCGCGATCCCCCCGGTGCAGGACAGCAAACCTGACAGATCCGGCAGCGCGGAACCGGCGATCGACGGCCGCAGCTCTTCGATCGAAGAGGTGCTCGTCACGGGCACTCATGTAACTGGCGGTTCACCGGTGGGCGAGCATGTCATCGTGCTCAACCGGGATGACATCGATTCGAGCGGCGCCGCGACGCTCCAGGACTTCATGCGCACGCTGCCGCAGACCTTCGGCGGTGGACCGACGGAGGATACCCACATCGGCGCGGAGGCGATGACCAATTCAGGGCTGGGCACGGGGGTCAATCTGCGTGGACTGGGCGCACGATCCACCCTGGTGCTGCTCGATGGCAGGCGACTGGCCCCGGGCGGCAGCGAAGCCGAGTTCGTGGACATCGAGAGCATCCCCCTGTCCGCGATCGAGCGCATCGACATCCTGCCCGACGGGGCGTCCGCGCTGTATGGATCGGATGCGGTGGGGGGCGTGGTCAATTACGTGATGCGCGATGGATTCACCGGGGCGGAGAGCACGTTCCGGGCAGGATCCGGAACCTCCGGCTCGCTGAAGGAATACCTCGTGGCGCAAACGCTCGGATCACAGTGGAACTGCGGTAACGCCATGCTCTCGGTGGAGTTCTACCGGCGTGACTCGCTGCCAGCTTCTGCACGGCGGTATGCCAACAGCGATCTCGTATCCCTGGGCGGCGGCGACTTCGATTCGCTGTTGGCCAATCCGGGCAACCTGGTGGTGGGTAATCAGACCTACGCGATACCTCACGGCCAGAACGGTACCCAGCTCGAGGCAGGCGCGCTCCACGCCGGCACCGAGAACCGGCAGAACCTGTACGAGGACGCCGATCTTCTGCCTCGCCAGGAGCGCTGGAGTCTGTTTGCCTCAGGTGCTGAGTCGCCTGCCGCCGCAGTACGGCTGTTTGTCACCGCGCTCATCAGTCATCGCGATGCCCGCGAGCGCACGGGGGGATTCGGCACTGATCTGACCGTGCCGGACAGCAATCCGTTTTACGTCAACCCACGCGGCGGCACCGCGCCGGTCGTCGTCGATTACAACTTCCTCGAGGACCTGGGCCCGCAGATCGTGGACACCGCGATCGACACCCTGAACTTCACCCTGGGAGCCAGCGCAGAGCTGGAATCCTCCTGGAAACTGAGCCTGTCCGCGAGCTACGCCCGCGAGAATCAGGACCAATATGCCGGCGGGCAGGTGAATTTCCCGGCGCTCCAGGCGGCGCTTGCGGACTCCGATCCCGCTACGGCGTTCAACCCCTTCGGAGATGGCTCTCATTCGAGTCCGGCGACCCTTGCGGCGATCTCTTCGAGCAGTCGTTTCTACACCGACTCGCAGCTGCGCTCCGCGGAGTTCACAGCGGACGGCCCGCTCATGAGGCTCCCGGCCGGTTCGGTCCTGCTGGCTGTGGGGGCCGACCGCCGCGTGCAGTCTTACAGCTCACTCGAGCCGACTTCGGTCATCGCCCCCGCGACGCGCAACAACGCCAGCCGCGACGTGACCGCCGGGTTCGGTGAGTTGAAGATACCGGTGCTGGGCTCCGACGGCGCGCGCCGGCAGGAGCTGGAACTGTCGCTTGCGGCACGGGTAGAAAGCTACAGCGATTTCGGCAGTGGCACGGCGCCCAAGGTGGGTGTTCTGTGGTCTCCGGTCGAGGCCATCGCCCTGCGCGGTACGTGGAGCAAATCGGTCCGCGCACCCACACTGGCCGATCTCAATGAAGCGCACAACGTCGCCATCGAGTACGTACTGCCGGACTCCGCCGCTCCGGGCGGGGCGACGAACGTTCTGGTGTGGTCGGGCAAGAACGCGGCGCTCTCGATGGAGCATGCGCGCAACTGGACCGCGGGACTGGATCTGAAGCCGGATACCGTGATTCCCGGCGTTGCCGCCAGTCTCACCTATTTCGATGTGCTGTTCCGCGACCGCATTCAAAGCCCGATGCTGACGGGGGACTTCCTTGATGAACCCGGGCTGGCGCCTCTTGTCACGCGAAATCCGTCCACGGCATTGCTCACGGCCGTCTGCAACCAGAGCACCTATCTGCAGGGCACCGCCGCGGACTGCGCCCATCTGCCCGTCGGAGCACTGATCGATCTGCGTCTGCACAACGTGGGACGGGTAAGCACACGGGGATTCGACCTGCTGGGGAGTTTCGAGCATGCGTTCGAGCAGGGCCGGCTCAGGCTCTCGCTGTCGGGGACTGACCTGTTGCGCTTCAGCCAGGCGCAGACCGCCGCGTCGCCCGTCATGAATGTGCTGGACACGCAGAACAACCCGATCGATCTGCGTCTGCGCGCCACAGTGGGCTGGCAGCGTCGCGCCATCGGAATGAGCGCCGCCGTCAATTTCCAGAACCACTACCGCGACACGGCCGATCAGCCGGCGCGCCGCGTGGATTCATTCACGACCATCGATCTGCAGCTCCGGTATGACATGGGAATGAGCTCCGGCTCGTGGCTGGCCAACACGCGATTCACGCTGAACGCCCTCAATCTGTTCAACGTCAGTCCGCCGTTCCTCAACAACCGGATCGCAGGTCTCGGCTACGACCAGGAGAACGCCGACCCGCTCGGCCGGCAGCTCAGCCTTCAGGTGCGCAAGTCCTGGTGATGACCGGTTGATGGCGGCCGGGTGCGGCCGGCGGGTCTGGCGCGTGCGGCGGACTCGGTATGACGGGTGTGCTCAGTGGGTATCCAGCCAGCGAGCCAGCCACATCTCCACGCACAGATGCTGCTGCAGGATCTCGCTGTACTGGAAGTCCGGCGGAGCCTCGCCGGGTGTCAGATACTTCTCCAGTGCGCTGCGATCCAGCAGACCCTCGCGGACCAGACGGCCGTCGAGCAGGTGCTCACGGACGAACTCGAGGTTGTGATCGAGGATGTCGCGCACATGCCGGTCGATATGTCCCTTGTTGCGCCGATTGACGATCTCGGGGGGAAGGTCCCGCGCGAATGCCCGGCGGGCCACTGCGCGGTCCATGCCACTGCCAATCAGCACGTAAGTCGGTATCCGCAGGCACAGCTCAACGAGTGGCTGCGACAGCAGTGGCATGGTCCGCTCGGGGCAGACCGCATCGAAGAATGAGCTGGTGTAGAGCGGAAAGGCACCGACCGTCAGCGTGTGCCACAGAATCCCGGGCGGTACTCCGCGCGTCAGCTCGGGCGCGAACCACGGATGGATGAGACTGCGGTCGCGGCGTGTCGCCGCCACCAGTTCGGGATTGACCAGTTTTCGCTCGGGTCTGACCGCTGCGGTGAGAGGATTCCAGCGACGCGCGAAGCGGGATCGGATCGCCGACGCGAGCAACGCCCAGACGGATCTGCGGGAAATGCGCGCCGCATCGACGGCCACCTGCATGAGACCGGCCCCCACTCCCCGATCGAACAGATAGTCCGCTAGGGCCAGTTCTGCGCGGGCCTGAAAGAAGACGCCATCTCCCCCGGCACCCGAGAACAGCCCATAGGCGTCGCGGCTCAGGGCCAGGTTGGATTCGAATTCGCCATGCTCGAGTTCGTACAGGTAGAACCACGGGCGCGCCGACCGGCGCAAAGAGGTCAATCGATCCAGCCGGACCGCACGGGCATCGAGCGGTTGTTCGATCAGCTCCGTGCCCGTATGTGCGGCCATCAAGCGGGCGAACTTGCGTTCGTCTTCACCCGGCCCGGTGCCGTAATAGGTCAGGCATGTCAGATGCGGCCGCGATGGCGCGTCGCACAGGCAACTGAGCACCAGCGACGAATCCAGCCCGCCGGACAGATTGTGGACGATGCCTGAGTAGCAAGCCGCCCAGGCGTGGACACAGTGGCGAGTGGTCTGCCGCACTTCGGCCGCCGCCCGATCCGGATCGGTGATGGGATCGCTTCGTGCAATCTCGAGCGCACGCCACTCGAGCGTGCGGCTCACGGAGTCTGCGCAGAAGCGCGCGCACTCGCCGGGTTGAATCTCCGCGACCTCGTTCAATCCCGTGGCGCGCAGCTGCAATCCGGGATGCGCAACGAGCGCGCGGATATAGTTCCAGTTGACGGAAAAGGACTGCAGGCCCAGGGCATACCAGTCCTGCAGGTCGGAACAGATGATGTGGATGCCCTGCCAGCTGACGAGCAGGCAGGGCAAAGCTCCGCCGGGATCGCGCAGCACCCAGGTCTCGCCCGTGGCCCCGTCGTGGATGAGCGCCACGTAGCGACCCCAGAATCGCTCCAGCAGCCGGCGGCCGCCGGTCGCGACGATCCTGACGGTCTCCGAACGGTTGAACTCGACTCGCAGCGCGCCGGCAGGGTCGGTCGCGCCCCGATTGAAGATCCTCCCGAAGATCGCGCCGCTCTGACCATATAGCGTGACCGTCTCGCTGGCGCCCTCATCCACACCCGCGTGAAAGGCAAGCAGTCCATGGGCGGTGAGCGCGGTTGTCCAGCCGGTCTGTGACTGCAACAGGCGCTCGGATATCAGACGGGCCGCGCTGAACCCGCGCGGGTCCCTGGTGTCCCACACCAGTGCGAGATAGCGATACATCGCAGAACCGCGTCAGACCACCATGATGGGAGTGAACCCGCTGACGTGCTCCGCGGTGTCATTGAAGACGAACCCGCCCTGCTGCACCCAGCAATGCGCCGCGAACGGGCGCGTCTGGACTCCGAAGACCCAGTCGGGATAGAGGTCATGCCGCGCCAGAAACTCCAGCAGCGCCAGCGAGTCGTACAGACATTCATCCTTGGAAGCGAAGAGGAACACCCGGTAGTGGGAAAACGCGGCCAGCAGAGCGCGTACCCGCTCCAGGTCCAGCGGTTTACGCGTCGCGCGACCGGATGACTTGCGCGCTTTCACCCCGCGGATGACTCGTTCGAAGGAGCAGCATCGAAGCAGACACTTCGCTCTCAGGGCAGCGGCAACAAACTTCATCCACGAACCGGGTCGGGTCGCTTCCCGTCCTGTTGAGGAGACCTCGCCGCTCGCGGGTTCGATCCGAACCGGCGTGGCATCCTTGCCGCCCGCGGCAATCTCCGTGATGAGCCCGCGCTCGATCAGCGGCGTGGCATCGGCGACAGAATCCGACTGCTGCGGGTCGGTGAGGCGATCTGGCGCCACCGGTGCTGGCACCGGCCAGCCGCGAATCACCGAGTCCAGCCCTGCGGTCGCGGCCGCCTCCAGCGCCCAGTAGCGGTCCGCCTTCAGGTCGAGAAAGACGACCTGCTCGCCGTCAACGCAGACAAAGACATGCTCGGCCAGCAGATAACGGGCCATGGAGTCTCCCAAACGCCCGCTCCGCCCAGGCGGCAGATCACCGCCCGACGGAGCGGGCACTCATGCAGTGCCGGATCGGATGGGTCCGGAACGCCGTGTGGTCTTAGGGATACAGCGTATCGTTGGGTGGAACACCCACTTCGAGCCAGATCAGGTACGGCACGCCACGCGTCCGTTGCGAGACACGCCCGCAATCGGCCGGCACGGCCGCGCGCAGCGTCTGACCTGTCGGCTTGTCCTTTCTGTCCTTCGAGGATTTCATGACTTCTCTCCTTTCCTTGTATGACTTCGAACCGATACGCACCTCTGGCGCACCGCCTGTCAGGTTGGTTTCGACAGGCGATCATCGGTCCGCGCCACAACGCTGCACCCAACTTGGCCGCGCGTCAAGCCCCCGTTGCCGCTGCCAGGGGGCAGCATAGCGGAACGGCCCGAGCCGGCTGCGCCCGATCGACGGACAGATCAACGAATGTGTCCTGGATCACCCTCTGCACAGCGTCAATTGAGGTGGCGGAGCTGATTGGGCCGGGGGCTTCAATCGGGCTGTGGGCACCGTGCGGCGGGTAGCCGCCGGTTCGTCGGGTCACGGCCGCTACGTCCGCTCTCACGCCCGCCTGCCCTTTCGCTGGAGCGGCGGTGAGCTGGGCGTCCTGGTGGTGGCGGGGGTCATCTGGGTGACCGATGCGCGGCAGCATCCCGCAATCGCGCTAACAATGCTGTGGCACCGCGGTGCGTTGATGTCAGCGGTGCCCGTTAGTCCGAATCAGGGCTTGACATCCGGCGTAACGTGAGAGAGGGTATGGCTGCCAACCACGTGGACGGCGATTGCAACACCAACTCAAGTGACAAGGAGATAGTCATGATCACCCATCTTGGCAGAGCATCCGAGGCCACCCGGGGCAACGAGCCCGGCCCGCAATCCGAGCCGTTCCTGCCGCAGATCGGCAAGATCCTGCGGAACTGCCTCGTCGCATTCTGACCGTCGAGTCAATCGGTCCAGCCGCGCGGTGACCTGGTCGCCGCGCGGCTGCGTCCGAAGTTGCCGGTTTCAGACCTGTTACGAGGGAATCGCCGATGAGTTCGTACTCGCTTGGCGAGGACGTATTTGCCTGCGCCACCGATGAAGGTACCGTCTTCCTGGACCTGAAGCGCGACCGGTACTTCGGCATCGACCGGGAACACACCAGGCTCTACCAGTCGCTGCAGCGGCCAGGGGCCGGGCCTGAAGCGGAACAGTTGGCCAAACATCTCGCGGCCCTCGGACTCGTGAAGCAGCGACCAATGTCAGAGCGCCCGCTCTTGCCCGCGCCGATCGAGATGCCACGGCAATCGTTGTTGCCAGGTACCCTCGAGGTACCTCCGACCGTGAAAGTGAGACATTGGCTTGCCTTTGGCATGGCCTGTGCCTCCGTGGCCGCCGCTTTGCGGCTTGGCTCACTTCGGCATGCGCTGCGGAGATACCAGAGACTTCGCGACGGATGCAGGTCGAACCCCTTCGACGAGTCGAAAATCCGCGAGCTCATCCGGGTGTTCTGCCAGATGCGTCCGGCGGTCTATGCCGCCCGTGACCACTGCCTGTTCGATTCTCTCGCCCTGGCTGATTTCCTGCTTCGCCATGACATCTCCACACAATGCGTGTTCGGCATTCGCATGATCCCCTTCGAGGCGCATTGCTGGGTCGAGTCGCATGGGTTTGTTCTGAACGACCGGGTCGAGATCGTCGGACGCTTCGCTCCACTGGCCGTCTTCTGAACGGGGGGTCAGGCATGTTTCACTATGTGGCTTGCGCTTGGGATGTTGCCGCCAGATCGCAGGTAGCGTCGGCGGAGCGTATCTGCGCGATCATCAACAACACTCCTGGCTGCTGGCGCCTGACTTACGCTGCTGCAGGTCTGCGCGTCTTCTGCAGGGGACTGGACACCTCAAACCAAGCGACTTTCCTGACACACAATGCAGGCGTGGTGCTGGGCGCACTGTTTCATGGCATCGCGGCAAACGAGGATTTCTCGACCCTGGCCACTCTGGATGACGCGGCATCCGAGAGAATCATACGCTCCGGCGGACGAGAGCTGGCCGAACGCTATTGGGGCCGTTACGTCGCGTTTCTGCGTGAGCCCCGCGATGGCACGCTGCGAGTGGTGCGCTCGCCGACGGGTGAGCTGGACTGCCTGGCTCTGTGTCTGGATGGCGTGAGGCTGTTCTTGTCGGATACTGAAGGCTGTCCGGTTCCACCGGAGTGCCATCTCACCGTGGACTGGGAGTTCGTCGCCGCGGAACTCACGACACTGACGGCCGAAAGCAGGCGGACGGGCTTGCGGGAGTTGCAGCGCGTCCTGCACGGGGAGTGTCTGGTCATTGATGGAAACCGCACCACACGCAAGCAGTTCTGGCACCCTTTCTGGTTCGCCGGTCAGGACTGCCTGGAAGACGCAGCTTCAGCCGCCTCGGAGCTTCGTCGCGTAACGAAAGCCTGCGTCGGCGCATGGGCATCCTGCCACGAAAGCGTCTTGGCCCTGCTCTCAGGCGGACTGGACTCATCCATCCTGGTCAGCCTGCTGGGGGCGCTTCCCCATCGACCGGAGATCGCTTGTGTCAACTACCGCAATGCATATGACCGCGTTGCCGACGAACGTGTGTACGCCCGTAGAGTCGCATCGCAGGCCGGACTGCCTCTCGTTGAGCGTGAGCAGGATGCCGCCCTGGATGCCGACCGGCTGCTGTCACCACGAGACGGCAAGCCGGCTTGCGAGCCCGCCTTTACTTACCTGGGTGACGGCTGGCAAAGCGAACTGGCGCGCGTCCGTCAGGCCACTGCCTGCTTCACGGGTCATGGTGGTGACCAGTTGTTCTTCGAGAACGGCGCGTACTATGTCTGCGCCGATTTCGTCCACAGGCACGGACTGCGTCCGCGCATCTTCTCAGTCGCAATGGATGCTGCCCGCATCGAAGGTGGAGTCGTGTGGACGGCTCTTCGCCGCGGCTTGCGGGACGGCCTCCGGGGTGACCCTCTCCGCCCGGTAATCGATCAATTCTTCTTCTCGCCACTCATCCGCAATGAAGTTGCGCAAGTCGTGCGCGAGCAGAGACTCTTCTTGCCGGGATGGTTTGACCGGGACGTGTCCGTTCCGCCCGGCAAATGCTGGCAGATCATCGGCCTGTCGGTGCATGAGCAGCTCTACGGGGCGAATGCCGAAGATGGCGATCCGGAATGTGTCTTCCCGCTGCTGTCTCAACCTCTGCAGGAACTGTGTCTGCGCATTCCCACGTATGTTCTGACTCTCCGGGGACGCAGCCGGGGGTTGGCGCGCATGGCCTTCAGCGGCGATGTGCCACCGCTGGTTCTCGACAGACGGCTCAAGGCAATTGCCGGGGATCACGCGAAGTGCATCATCAGTCAGAACGAGGAGCTGGTCAGAGATCTCCTGCTGGAGGGCTTCCTGGCGAAGGAACGCATCATCAATACGGACAATCTGAAGCAGGTCCTTTCTGGCCAGCTCGGTACCGGTAGCGTCAACGCGACGGATGTCATGCACGCCCTCGCCACCGAATGCTGGTTGCGTCGCTGGCATTCACAGTCCGTCCGGCACGCGGCTTGAGGATCTGCACCGGCAGATCGGGTTCTCCGTGAACCTCACTGCCGTTTCGCAGATGAATCCGCTGGTCCCGATCGGGCAAAGGGATCCATGAGCCGCTGGTGCAGGTAGACGAACATCATGGCGTCCTGCCTCGCCTGATCCGCACCTGCCGCGGCCGCAGCATGCCCGCCTTCGGCAGACTCATGGAAATAGAACGGCAGTCCCAAGGACTCGAGTTTGGCCGCGAACCGACGTGGCTGCGGTGGAAAGACGTTCTGGTCATTGGTGGCCGTCAGAATCAGGGGTTGGGGAAAATCCGCCACCTTGCGCAGATTCTGGAACGGCGAGGTCCGCTGCAGGAATTCGCGCTCCTTCGGGATTTCCGGAGAGCCGAACTCGCGATACGTGTAAGCGGGTCCTCCCGCCAGCAGATCGGCCCTGAAGTTGTCCAACAGCGGTGCGAACAGTATGGCGGCTCCATAGAGTTCCGGATGCTGCGTGATCATCACACCCGCCAGAAGCCCCCCGGCCGATCCACCCATGATGCCGATGCGCTTTGCCGAAGTGATCCGCCGATCGATGAGATCACGAGTCACTGCCTCCATGTCATCATAGGTACGCTGCCGATCCAGTCCCCGCACATGCCATTCCAGCCCGCGCTCGGAACCGCCGCGTACGCCGGCAACCACGGACACGCCACCTTCGCTCAACCACAGCAAACCCACGGCCGGCCAGTAGGAGGGCACCTGAGCCGCCCCGAAGGCGCCATAGCCGCGCAACAACACCGGCGCCCGCCCGTCAGGATTCCAATCGCGGCGATGTGTGATCCGGTAAGGGATCTTTGTGCCATCGGACGAAGTTGCCTCGAACTGCTCCGTCATGAAGTCGTCAGCCTCGAATTGCGGGGATACGCCGAGCAGTCTCGTGACCGTATTCTTCTGGATGTCCAGCCGATAAAGC
>Ga0335070_10007030_pt1 | contig 13214 bp, 9 predicted proteins | sample Lox_Sample_13_FD_206722 | JGI IMG/M metagenome (GOLD analysis project Ga0335070, IMG submission 206722) | Soil microbial communities from Loxahatchee National Wildlife Refuge, Florida, United States - Lox_Sample_1.3 | ecosystem: Environmental > Terrestrial > Soil > Wetlands | place: USA: Florida...
GGTGGCCGTAGCCGACAATGGGGTCCGCCTCGATGATGTACTCCCCGTCGAGCTTGAGGAAGAGGCGCAGCACTCCGTGGGTGCTCGGGTGCTGCGGGCCCATGTTCAGGTAGTAGGTCTGCTCGACAATGGGCTCAGGCAGTTGGCTCGCCATAGATCTCGTCCGTGCTCCTCACGCCGTGGACCTTGCCGAAATCCTTGCGCAGGGGATGGAAGTCCGCGTCCTCCGGAAGGAGAAGCCTCCGGAGATCAGGGTGATTGTCGAAGGGGATGCCAAAGAGGTCGAAGACCTCCCGCTCGTGCCAGAGGGCCGCGTCGTAGACGGTGCTCACCGTCGGCAGGGACTCGCCCTTCTTCACCGCGACCCTGACCCGCACCCGGGAGCCGGCACCGAAGGCATTGTAGAGGTAGATCACCTGGAAGGCGTCGGCAAAGTCCACCGCGGTCATGGCTTCCAGGAAGAGATTCGCCTCTCGCGCCGCTCGCGCGATGGGCTCCACCTGATCCCGCTTCGCCGTCACTTCCAGGGAGTAGCCCCTTTTCCCAAAATCAGTCGGCCGGACGGCGCTCGTTTCAACCAGCGCGCCGAGCCCCTCTTTGAAATCGTCGAAGGACATTGCGTTTCTCACCCTTGGTGATCTTGTCCTGGAGGAGGAGTAACCCCTGGATCAGGCCCTCGGGCCTGGGAGGACAACCCGGAACGTACACATCCACAGGAACAATGAGGTCCGCTCCCGGCACGATGGCGTACTGGCCGTCATACTCGAAGGGCCCGCCCGAGATGGCGCAGTTCCCCATGGCAACGCACCACTTGGGCGCCGGCATCTGCTCCCACAGGGTGACGATGGTCGGCGCCATCTTCCGGGAGATGGTGCCGGCAACGATCATGACGTCCGACTGGCGTGGGGACCCGCGAAAGACCCCGGCCCCGAACCGATCCAGGTCGAAGCGGCTCGCACCGGCAGCCATCATCTCGATGGCGCAGCAGGCCAGACCGAAGGTCATGGGCCAGAGGGAGTTGGCCCGGAAAAGATTGAGGATATCCTCGAGCACAGCCAGATGGACGATCGGTCCGGGGGCTACCTTCTTATCTGCCAATTGAACACTCCTTTGCGCCAGGCGTAGACGATGGCAAGGGAGAGGATGCCGATGAAGATGACGACCTCGACGAAGTCCCGGATGACGAAGCCCTTGTTGTACACGAGAGCCACGGGGAACAAGTAGAGGACATCCACGTCGAAGGCAAGAAAGATGAGGGCGAAGATGTAGTAGGCAACGCTGAACTGGACCCAGGCGCTCCCGATGGTGGGCATGCCGCTCTCGTAGGTTTCCTCCCGTTTGGCGCCCTCGCTCCGGCCGCCGATGAGCCAGGAGACGATGATCGGCCCCACGGCGAAAATCACTCCCACGACGAGGAACACCGCTACATAAAGGAAATCATGCAAGGCCTGCTCTGGCATAGGACACCCCCCTCTGCCGACCGCACGCCCCGGAGGTTAGAACTCTCGGCGGAAGTATGTGACACTGTAAATGGAATGATCTGGAACGAAAAGGGGCTTGGCTCGTTGAGCCAGGTCACGTTAACCGCTTTTGAATAACCCGTCAAGATCAAAAAGGCAATCGCGGGAATGAAACTTTTCACCCGTCCGGGGGCTCGCGGCCGGCGCGGCCTCGTCGCGGCTTCCGTCGCTTTGGTATGGATTTGTCGTTGACTCCGGGATGCCTTTGGTTATACTCAGCGTGTCAAACTTCAGCTTTCACCCGGGGAAAAACGTATGGCCGGACATCCGCCGCCTGACAGCAGGGCCAGCGATCCGTTCAAAATGTTCGCGTCGCCTGTCGGACCTCGCATTCTGCAACGGGCCAACAAGATTTTCGAAGATTTTCCTGCTTCACGCTACCTGCTCTTCTTCGCCCTCTTTGCCGTCGAGGTGATTGCTGTCTTCTGGATCGCCCTGTACCTGACCCGCTCCTGAGGGAGCCGAGAAAGAGTTGCAGAACAACGCGGCGTCCTGCCGAGAGGTGGGATATTGTCGCTTCAGTCCCGTGCAGCTAGCAGTTCACGACGATGTCGACTGCGCGGACGAGGTGTGATATACGTTAGCGTCCGGACGTACCCCTTCCCACGTTTCGTAGTTCAACGAGCTGCCAGAACAACATAGCGACGACCCGCGGGCGTCGTTCCGCGGGTTGGCGCGTTTTATCCTCGTGATGCGAAGAGGTGTTATCCATGAAGGACCGAGTCCACCTCACCATGGACGGGCGAGAGCTTGAGGCTGATACTGGAGCAACCATTCTCGAGGTCGCACGGCAGAACGGTATCCATATTCCGACCCTCTGCTACAGCGAACTCCTGAGGCCCCTGGAGAGCTGCCGCATCTGCATCGTCAAGGTGGAGGGGGAGCCGAAATTTCTCCCCGCCTGTAGCACCGTCGCCCGCGATGGTATGGTGGTCACCACCAACTCCCAGGAGATTCGGGAGACCCGGAAGCTTCTCATCCAGCTCCTGCTTCACGAGCACTACGGCGACTGCGTGGCCCCCTGCCAGCTCACCTGCCCGGCCGGGATCGACATCCAGGGCTACATCGCCCTCATCAGCCAGGGGCAGTACCTGGAGGCCCTCAAGCTGATCCGGGAGCGCCTCCCCATGCCGCTTTCCATCGGTCGGGTGTGCCCCCACTTCTGCGAGTTCCAGTGCCGCCGCAACCTGGTGGAAGAGCCCATCAACATCAACCACCTCAAGCGGTTTGTGGCCGACTACGAAATGCACCTCGGGAAGCGGTGCTTCCCGCCCAAGGAGCCGGCCACCGGGCACCGTGTTGCCATCATCGGCGGCGGACCGGCCGGCCTCTCCGCTGCCTACTACCTCTGCCTCCACGGACATTCGCCCACCATCCTCGAGGCCATGCCCGAGCTGGGCGGCATGCTCCGCTACGGCATCCCCGAGTATCGTCTCCCGAAGAAGGTGCTCGACTGGGAGATCGAGGGAATCCTCGGCCTCGGTGTGGAGGTGAGGACCGGGGTCCGGTGGGGAAAGGACTTCACCTTGGACTCCCTGAGAGGGGAAGGCTTTGAGGCCTTTTTCGTAGCCATCGGCGCCTGGGCCACCCGCAAGCTTGGCGTCGGCGGCGAGGAGCTCATCGGTGTGATCTCCGGAGTGGACTTCCTGGCAGACGTCGCCATGGGAAAGCCGGTCACCATGGGGCGCCAGGTGGCCATTATCGGCGGCGGCAACGTGGCCATGGATGCGGCCCGAACCAGCGTCCGCCTCGGTGCCGACGAGATCACCGTGATCTATCGCCGCTCCCGGGATGAGATGCCGGCAAGCCACGAGGAGATCGAGGGCGCCATGGCCGAGGGGATCAAGTTCCATTTCCTTGCTGCGCCCGTCCGTCTCTTCGGCGCCAACGGCAAGGTCCAGAAGCTCGAGTACGTCCGGATGAGACTCGGGGAGCCTGACGCGAGCGGCAGGCGGCGCCCCATCCCCGAGGAGGGCTCGGAGACCGTCATCCCCGTTGATATGGTGATCGCCGCCATTGGCCAGTTCTCCGATCTCTCGCCCCTCGAAACCGATAAGGCCGCCGAGGGTATGCCGGTGACCCGGTGGAACACCATCGGCGCCGACCCCGAGAGCATGTCCACCGGCATGGAGGGCATCTTTACGGGCGGCGATGTCTACCGGGGCCCCGATACGGTAGTTCGGGCCCTGGCCGACGGGCGGCGGGCGGCGATGGCTATCCATCAGTACCTCGTGGAAAAGAAGGTGGTACCTCTCCCCAAAGCCTTCAACATCCTCAAGGGCGACCTCAAGACCATTGATCGAGAACCCTTTGCCCCCATCGGTCACGAGCCCAGGGCGCGGATGCCGGAGCTCGAGCCCGGCGAGCGCATCACCAATTTTCACCAGATCGACCTAGGTCTCCCCGAGGAGACGGCGAGGCGGGAGGCGGAGCGCTGCCTCTCCTGCGGCTGTATGGACATCTTTGACTGTCGCCTGCGCCGGCTAGCCTTCGAGCTCGGGGCCCTTACCACAACCCGCCTCGAGCCCAGGATCCCCTTCGGCGATGCGGCGGGGGCGGATCAGCACGAGTTCATTGGCCTCGATCCCAACAAGTGCGTGCGCTGCAAGCAGTGCTATGAGGCCTGCACCTTCTCCCAGTGCTCCGATGCCATCGACTTCGCGGAGACGCCCTCCTTCAACGCCCGCTGCGTCTCCTGTGGGCTCTGCCTCGACGTCTGCCCCACGGGAGCCCTGGATGAGCGGATCACGGGCGGGAAACCCGGTCCTTTCGAGTACCGGCAGCTGGAGACCATGTGCCCTCATTGCGGCTGCGGCTGTACCATCGTCCTCAATCTCAAGGATGACAAGCTCTTCACCGTGACCACGAGCAAGACGGCAGCGCCGAGCTACGGCCACACCTGCCGTCGGGGACGTTTCGACAGCTTCGCCCACCTGAGCGGCGAGGGTCGCCTCCGCATGCCGCTGGTGCGGAAGAACGGCGAGCTCATTGAAGCCACCTGGGATGAGGCCCTGGACCTCGTGGCGCGTGAGTTCCAGCGGCTCCAGCAGGAGCATGGTGTCGACGCCCTTGCCGCCCTCGGCTCACCCCGGGCGACCAACGAGGCAAACTACCTGCTCCAGAAGCTCTTCCGCGGTCGCTTTGGCACCAACAACCTGGATTTCCCGGGGAGCGAGCCCTACCTCACGAGCATGGCCGGACTTTCGCGGACACTCGGCTTCGGGGCCATGACGAACGCCCTCTCTGAGATCGAGAAGGCCGAGGTCATCCTGGCCGTCGGGAATTTCATCGAGGAAACAAACCCCATCGTCGCCACCGCGCTCCGCCGCGCGAGCCGCACCCAAGGCCGGAACCTGATCACGGTGACCTCCATTCCCGTCGCCCTCGGCACCTTTGCCCGACCGGCCCTGGTCGTGGCCCATGGCCGTGAGGCGGAGCTTCTCTCCGCCCTCATCCAACGGATCTTGAAGCTGGAACTCTACAACCGTGAATTTGCCGCCGCCCACACGAGGGGCCTCGACGGACTCACGACGCTGGTCTCCAAAATCGACCCCCGCCAGGCGACCGCAGCTCTCGGCGTTTCGCGAGAAACCCTTGAAGAGGTAGCCCGCGCTTGCGCCGGCGCCTCTTCTCTCGCCCTGGTCTACTCGGAGGATGCTGCCGGAGATCCTCACATCGTGGAGGCTATCGTCAACCTGGCCATTCTTACCGGTCGAATCGGCGAGGAGCGGAGCGGGATCTACCCCCTATGCCGCCATATCAACACCCAGGGGGCGCTGGACATGGGGATCGCGCCCACCCTCTATCCGGGCCATGGGGCCGTTACCGACGGGGCCACTCGGGAGCGGCTCCGGGCAGCCTGGGGTATGGAACCCCCGGCCCGGCCCGGCCTGAGCTACTGGCAGATGATCGAAGCCGCCCGGCAGGGGAGGCTCAAGGGCCTGTACCTTCTCGGGGAAAACCCGGTCGCCAAGGAAAGTAAGTGGGATCAGGTGCTGGAGGGCCTGCGCCGCCTTGAGTTTCTTGTGGTCGAGGAGATGTTTCTCTCTCAGAGCGCCGAACTGGCCCACGTGGTGCTCCCGGCCGCGAGCTTCCTGGAACAGGAAGGCACCTTCACCACCACCGAGCGCCGGGTCGAACTCCTTCGGGCGGCCCTGAGCGGGCCGGACGGCGCTCGCCCCGACTGGCAGATCGTCGCCGATCTTCTGGCACGACTGGATTCAGGCGCGACGTATCCGGATGCCCCATCGGTGTTCCGCGAGATCGCGGTGGTGGTCCCGTTCTACGAGGGCCTCTCCTATGCGCGCCTGCAGGAGGGTGGTATCTCGTGGCCCTGCCCACCGGGGCACCCAGGTCGGTGTGACGGTCTCGTCACCCTGGACATGGTGAAAAGGCCCCTTGAGTTTGCTGTTTCCGGTTGACAAGTCCCCGCTACGAGCAGCCTCGCCCGGGCGGGGCGGCGAATCATAAGCGGAAAGATGAACGCCTTTGTCCTTTTCACCGTGGGCGTGATTTGAGCCTTGAGCTTTGACCTTTGATATTGGCCGAGAACTTGCATAATTTTTCTCTTGAAAACTCCCAAAACTTCCGATATATAGAGGCGAACAACTTTCAGGTCAGCGGAGAAACCATGTCAGGCAATGGGCAACGGGTGCACGAGCTGAGAAGGGAGCTGCTGCTCCTCCTTAGCCTTTTGTGCCTTTGCGGCCCGCCCGTTGCCTTTAGCGGTCGCTGACCACCAGCATAACGACAGCTTGAGGGCCATGGGCGGATCGCTCATGGCCCTTTTGCTTTTTTGGAGACTACCTCGGCGGGCGAAGGGAGGTGGTGAGCATGGAGCCGGGGCTTGCTTGCTATGACGGAGCTACGGATGAGGCGGATCTTAGCCTGACACCCTTTAACCCGCATTATGCACGAGACGCCGTCGCGGGTTCGTGCAGATGGCCGTGCCATAGGGCAACCGCAGGGGCTCGGACCTGAGGCGTACTTGTCAGTACGTCGCAAGGTCCGAGACCCGAAGACGCCCGGAAGGACGGCCATATCCGCGGTCGCAGCAGGTGGTTCGTGCATAATGCGGGTTAACCTCGGAGGTAACCATGGACACGCGCAAGATCATGATTTTCGACACAACCCTCAGGGACGGCGAACAGGTACCCGGTGCGAAGCTCAACGCCAAACAGAAGCTGGAAATCGCCCGGCAGCTTGAGCGCCTCGGGGTGGATGTCATCGAGGCCGGCTTTCCCTGTTCCTCCCCGGGCGATGCCCAGGCGGTGAGGATGGTGGCCCAGGAGGTGAGGAAGCCGATCATCGCCGGCCTGGCCAGAGCGGTGAAAGAGGATATCGACATCTGCTGGGCTTCGGTTCGCGAGGCGGAGCGACCGAGAATTCACGTGTTCCTCGGTTCATCGGATATCCATGTGCAGAAGAAGCTCCGCACGGATCGGGACAAGGCCGTGGAAATGGCGGTTGAGTCGGTCCGCTATGCCAAGACGCTCTGCCCGGACGTGGAGTACTCTACCGAGGACGCCTCCCGCACCGACTTCGACTACCTGTGCCGCGTCGTCGAGGCGGTCATCAAGGAAGGCGCGACCACGGTCAACATCCCTGACACGGTGGGCTACGCCATCCCGGAGGAGTTTGGCGCCCTCATTCGGCGGCTGCGGGAGCGGGTGTCCGCTCTGGACAAGGTGACTTTGAGCGTCCACTGTCACAACGACCTCGGGCTTGCCGTGGCCAACTCCCTTGCCGCTGTTCGGAATGGCGCCGAGCAGGTGGAGTGCACTATGAACGGGATCGGCGAGCGGGCCGGGAACGCCGCCCTCGAGGAGATCGTCGTCGCCCTCCGCACCCGCCCCGCCCTCTTCGGGGCTCACACCGAAATCAATACGATCGAGATCTTCCGGACCAGTCGCATGGTGAGTCGCGTCATGAACATCCCGGTCCAGCCCAACAAGGCGATCGTCGGCACCAACGCCTTCGCCCACTCATCGGGCATTCACCAGGACGGCATCCTCAAGGACCGGAGCACTTACGAGATCGTCCGTCCTGAGGATGTGGGCATCCAGGAGCACCGTATGGTCCTCACCGCCCGTTCGGGACGGGCCGCGGTCCGTCACAAGCTAATCGAGCTCGGTTTCGACCTGGAAAAGGACCTTTTCGAGCGCGTCTACCAGCGCTTTATCAACGTAGCCGATCGCAAGAAGGAGATCACCGCCAAGGACCTCAGCAGCATCGTCGAGGTCGAGGTCTCCAAGGTTCCCGAGACCTTTAGTCTTGCCGCCCTCCAGTTCATGAGCGGCACCCGCATAACCCCCCTTGCCTCGGTGCGCTTGAAGAAAGGGGGCGAGATCGTGATGGACGCTGCGACGGGTAACGGTCCGGTGGACGCCACCTTCCACTGCATCGACCGGCTGGTCGGACACACCGGGAAGCTTCTGGAATACGACCTCAAGGCCGTAACCACCGGCAAGGACGCCCTGGGAGAGGCCATGGTGCGGGTGGAAATCGAGGGAGGAGTCTACTCGGGAGTAGGGACGAGCCCGGATGTCATCGAGGCGACCGCCCGGGCGTATCTCAACGCCTTCAACCGGTACTTTGCCAATAACCATTAGCGCGTGATCACGACCCCCAGGCGGAGCTCTGCTCCGCCTGGGGGTCGTGGAGTAATGGAGCATTGGAGTATTGGAGTGGTGGGCGGTGAAGGCGTGGACTGCCAGAGTAGGGAGAAGGAGTTCCACCACTCCCTCACTCCATTACTCCATCACTCCTCTCCGTTTTCCCCTCTACCCGTGACCGCAAGGCCCGCCGAAGTTCATTGACCGCCCTGCGCGGCTCTGGCATAATCCACTGATGATTCTGGATCTTTTCGCCCCCCCAAAGTGGCAGGATGTTCTCGACATCCTGGTGATCAGCATCCTCATCCATCGCCTCTTTTTGCTCTTTCGCGGGACGTCGGTCCTCCAGATCATGGTGGGGCTTCTCTTCCTCTGGGTGCTCCACGGGATAGCCCAGGCAGCCGGGCTCGTGCTCACGAGCTGGTTCCTCGAGGGGTTCGGAGCTATTGCCGTCCTCGTGCTCGTGGTCGTCTTTCGCAACGAGATCCGTGAGGTCCTCATCCAGACCAATCCGGTTCGCCTTTTTCTCGGCCGGCCCTATGAACCGCAGGTGATAAACCCCGCCGCCATCGTCCAGACCGCCTTCCAGCTTGCCAAGACCAGGACCGGAGCACTCCTCGTCTTTCAAAATCGAGACCGCCTCACCGAGTTCTTGCGCGAAGGTATCCCCCTTGGCGGAAGGTACACTCCTCAGATCATCGAGAGCATCTTTGCCAAGGACAGTCCGGTGCACGACGGCGCCGCCATCATCCGCGGCAATCGCATCGAGCTGGTCGGGACCTTCCTCCCCCTCACGCAGCGTGAGGGACTGCCGCAGGCTTTCGGCTCCAGGCACAGGGCCGCCATCGGCCTTACGGAGCTGAGCGATGCGGTGGTCATTGCCGTCTCAGAGGAACGGGGCGAGGTATCTCTCGTCTACCGGGGCAAGGTGGAGATGATCCGCGATCCCCGGCGGCTGGAACGGGCGCTACGGCGCCTGCTCCTCGGGGTGGCACCGGAACGAAAGCCTGCCAGCGTCGCCAGAGAGTGGGTTACCCAGGCGGCCGGGCTTGTCCTCACCTTCGTGCTGGTCTCCGCCTTCTGGGTGCTCTCCGGCAAGCAACAGTCGCTCATAAACCTGACGATCCCCCTGGACTTCCGGAATATCCCCGAATACCTGGAGCTCAAGCGCGCTTCGGCGGAAAGAGTCGAGATCCAAGTGACCGGGAAGGGTCGTCTCGTGAGCGCTCTCAAGCCTGAGCAGGTGGGCGCCTTCGTGGACCTCAAGGAGAGCAACGCCGGGACGCTCAAGGTCCCGCTGAGCGCCGAAAATGTCAAGATTCCTCTGGGGCTTGATGTGGTGCGGGTGAATCCGTCCACCATTACTGTGGAGCTGGAGCAACGCATCGAGAAGGAGATCCCGATCAAGCCGGAGGTGATCGGCCCGCCGCCCGCCGGCTTCCAGATTGCCAGAGTCATCGCCAACCCGGCGGCGGTGAAGATCAGCGGCCCCGAGTCGGTGGTCCGCTCCCTTCGCACCCTGTCCACGGAACCCATCTCCCTCCAGACTCTCGGGTTGGGACCCCAGGCGCTGGAGAAAACGGTGGAGGCCCCCCTCGTCCTCTCCCCTGCATCACTGCGTTTGCTGGCAGGGCAGAGCAAGAAGGCCCAGGTGTCCATTCAGATTAAACCCATAGCCCCGTAGTCATCTCCCGCGAAGCGATCTCAGCCCGGTTCAGGTTGAAAAGTGCCGACTGGCCTCTCGGGCGGATGCGGAGATCCGCCCTATAGAACACTTCCTGGAGGAAGCCCGTGTAGGGCCGGTCTCCGTACCGGCCCAAAAGGAGACAGGGCTACCATGACGAGCTATCGGCGGGAGACGTGACCTTCTCTGGCAGAGTTCTGGTGAACGCGGAATTCAGGTGGGGCAAGAAAGCCGAAGAACGGGCGGGAGACCATCTCAATCGCCCGCTCCCTTCTCTTCAACAAGGAAGAGCGTCTCCAGGTACTTTCGTTCCAGCTCAGCCGGCGTCATCTCCCCGAGTTCTCCCTCGAGGGTCGCCGAGAGATCGGCAACTAATGGCTCCATCTCTCCGGGCGGTCGGCGGGCGAGACTCCCGAGCCAGGTGGCGAGTTCGAGTTTCCACCGGGCCGCTACCCTGGATGGCCGACTACGGGGCTCCCAGATCTGCTCCAGGAACTCCGTGATCTCAACCAGGGTCAGTTGTTCAGGAAAGAAGCGAGACGATAGCACACCACGGGCAAAGGCACTCAAGAGAACGGTGCGCCAGGTGAGGAGGAGCGATCTTTCCGGGTCCCGACGCTCGAGAGAACGCCAACCCGCGGCCCAGGAGGCCTCCGGCATGAGGCCGAGCAGAACACTCCCCACCAGGTGGGCCATCTCCACCGTGCGCTCCAGCTCCCTCAGGTGCCCCAGGCTGGCAAACTCCTCGTAGAGAGGCTCGCCGGCCCGGCCGCCACGGTGGCGTTTAGGTCGCTTGCGAAGGAGCCCTTGGAGTTGGGCGTTCCAAGGTTCTCCGAGGAAGCCCGGGGAGAGGCCGCACTCCCGGAGCCAGGCCGTTACCTGCCCTTCCGCTTGTCGCTGGACCTCGAGCACCCCATCGAAACCGAGCTGAAACAGGGAGGTAAGTGGCGCCCTGGCGACAAGCTCACCGGCGCGCGACACATCCCACGAGACGAGTCGTTCGAGCCCGATGCTGATGTAGCCCGCCACCTTGCCCAGTGACGCCTCAAGTGCGGCCACATCGTTAGGTGTCTTACCGTCGGCCACGAGCACGCGGTTGGCAAGGGCCGCCAGTTCCCGTTTGATGCGCTCCAGGTCGCGAAGCTCCCGGATCTCGCCCATGGCGGCTCTGAACAGGGTGCCTTCCGGCTGTCGCACCAGGGTGTAGTCGGGGGCGAGGCGAGCATCCTCCGGCGGGGTCGGTGTGGAGAGCGTTCCGGCCTCGTCCATGCTCTTGAATCGTTCAGGGCTCAGAGGCGCATACACGGCGAGAGCCTCCTCCAGATCAGGGAATCCCTTCTCCGCCAGGCGCGCGGTGCGGAAGTGGAGCAGGTGGTCCTCGAAGTCAGCGTCGGTATGCCAGGCTACGCTTTCCAGAACCTGGTGGTAAAAGGCGAGATCCCCTTCGGCCAGTGCGGCCAGGAATCGCTTCAGGGCCTTTTCGCGCCGTGGCTCCATGAATTCGAGGTAGTACACCTGGTCGAGGCTGAAAAAGGGCGGCTCCTCCGGGTCCTGCTGCCGGTCCCACGTCTGGACCCGAACCCACTTTTTCAGGAGCAGGCAGATGAGCTCGGGGGCGTTCTCCCGCAACCAGGTCTTGAGTGCAGCCGGATCTGCCTCCTGCAGAAGGGCGACCCAATCGAGAGCCCGCTCCCGGTTAAACTCGTCCTTCTGCCAGAAATCTAGATCGGTAACGTACTGACGCTGCTCAGGGGAGGCCAGCTCCAGGAGCGGGACCCCTTCGTGGTCGCCCACCTCCTTAAAGGTGAGATAAAGCTCTTCCTCGGCCATGGCCTGAACGAGCTCGCTCGCCTGAGGGTCGGCGAGGATCTGCGCGACCCGCCTCTTTGCGGGAAGGCCGGCGAGCTCTTGCACCCTCGCCACCAGGGCACCAGTCGACGCGGCATGTTGTTCTCCTGCGACGCTGGCGACCCTCTTTTTCTTCTTGCCTTTACGCTCGGGCAACCGCTCACGCTCCTTCGCCGGATCTTCCCCCTTCTCTTAGCGGGTCCTGAAAAACCCCTTTTTCATGATCTCCGAGGAGGCTGCCGCGTGAGCCGGGCTGTGGTCGGTGAGGCAAGGTGCATCTGGAGCCTCCTCTTAACTCTCTGGCCTGGCGCAAGGCCTGCCGAGCCTTACACCACCGCTCTGCAGGCGGGCCGGACCACCACAACCCTATTCATGGTGCGACTATGCAGCCTTGCCGAACCCACCGGCCCGGTTCGGGTCTCCCGTGCGTACCTGTACCTGATGAGCCCTGTGGTGGAAGGGTTTTTCACCATCCTGCTAAGCGCCGCCGGATTTCGGCCCCTCCTGCCCCGTCTCGCCCTCGAGGCCGCCACTTTCGGCAACCTGGCCCACCAGCGCCTCGAAAAGCATGACCATGTCCTCGCTGGTCTTCCGCAGTCTCCTGGAAAGTACCTCCCCGATCGCCCTGGTGACCTGGAGACCCAGCCAGGGGTCTTCGTCTCCCAGTCGAATAAAGTCATCCCTGGTGATGACCAGGAGCTCGCAGTCGCTCATCGCGACCACCGAGGCGGACCGGACCTCTCTGTCCATGAGAGCCAGCTCCCCGAAAAAGGCGTCCTCATCCTCCCTGAGGGTGACGATGGTGTAGGTCTCCTCGGCGAGCGTCCGCTTGACCACGTTCACCACACCCTTGTTGAGGATGTAGAGCTCACTCCCCTCCTCCGCCTCTCCGATCACCTGGTCTCCGGTCCGGCACTTCCGCCAGGAGACGATCCGGGCCAGCTTGGCAAGCCTCTCCGGATCGTCCACCAGACCACGAAAGAGCGAGACCTTCCTCAACCTCTCGATGATTGCCTGTTCGTTCATATCGAGCTCCAGCGGTTCTAGCTCCGTATGAGAATTGCCCGGGAGTTGGGCTTGATCAGGTAGTCCGGCCCGGGATTGAATACCGGCTGATTGCCCCGCAATTCCTTGACCGCCTGGAGGTTCGCCACCAGTCGGGCAACGTCGGGAGTCTTCTGCGCTTCCCGCAGGGCTTCCCGCTTTCGGCGGAAGATGTTCCCCGTGTTTTCGAGAATACCGATGAGGATGCTCTTGTCCACGTCAAGGAAATGCTTGCTGAGGTTGTCAAAGGTATCGCCGACGAAGCGGCCGGGGACCCTCCTCGTAACCAGGGGCCCCTTCTCCACATCGATGAGCTCGTGCATCACGTGGGAGATCCCCGAGGCCGAGGCGGCATTGGCGAGGAGAATCCTATTGTGCTCGCGGCTCAGGAGTATCTCGTCGCAATGAACGTTCTCCAGATACCGCTTGAACTTGGAATCGATGAGCTCCACGCAGGTGTAAATGTATTTGGAGATGGCCTTGATGCTGAGTATGGTCATGACG
>Ga0335070_10007031_pt1 | contig 13214 bp, 8 predicted proteins | sample Lox_Sample_13_FD_206722 | JGI IMG/M metagenome (GOLD analysis project Ga0335070, IMG submission 206722) | Soil microbial communities from Loxahatchee National Wildlife Refuge, Florida, United States - Lox_Sample_1.3 | ecosystem: Environmental > Terrestrial > Soil > Wetlands | place: USA: Florida...
CCCGCGCCACAACCAGAGTGAAATCAATCACCTGAGTAAGCTCACCGAGCCAACGGCATGGATTCTGCCCTCGCAGTACGGCAAGATCGACTATCAACCGGTCATCGATGATGTGCTCAGGGAAAATGCTGGAATCAAGAATGTCATCCAGGTGAGAACAGGCGGCGCCACGAAGTATTATGCGTTAGAGAAACTGATGGAGCAGGCTGAGTTGACTCCATCTGCGCTGAAGGCTCTTGAGGAACGGCGGCCTGATCCTGACGAAGTCGCACAAATACTGCCCACGGGTGGCACTACAGGGCTCCCTAAGGTAAGCCCCCGGACTCATAACTGTTACATGAATAACGTGGAATACCATGGCTACCGGTGGGAGATAAGTAACCAGGATACAATCATGGTCATAACGCCTCTGGGCCACAACTTGAGCGTCCATTGGGGGATGGCGGCAGCGCTCTTCTTCCACGCGAAGCTGGTACTCCTCGATTCGGTTAAGCCCGAAGATATCTGCGAATGGGTGCAACGGGAGAAGGTAACCGCGATCCCCACAGTACCCGCCCTGGTTGCCAGAGTGGTCCAAATGCCCGATCTCGCCAAATACAATCTAAGCTCTCTCAAGAAGATATCGGTGGGTGGCGCGCCCAGCACGCCTGAGCTGGTTAAGAGCGTCCACGATAAAATCGGTGCGCAGTTTGTCAACGGCTTCGGTTCTGTGGAAGGCACCTGCGCCAGTACAAAACTGGGCGACAGCATCGATCTTATCTGCGGGAGCGTAGGCAAGGCTATCTGTCCGTATGATGAGCTGAAGATCGTAGACGCAGATGGGGGCGAACTTCCCATCGGTGTGGACGGCGAACTCGTCTCCAAGGGACCCGGCATCTTCACCGGCTACTTCAAATCCACAGCCGACAGGGCTCAGATGTTTACCGCAGATGGTTTTTTCAGAACAGGTGATCAGGCAAAAAAAGATGCCGAGGGCAACATCTGGATCACAGGCCGTATCAAGGACATTATCATCCGGGGAGGAGAGAACATCAGCGCAGTCGAGATCGAAAGCCTGATGAGCGGTTTTCCGGGCCTTGTTGATTCTGCCGTGGTCGGAATGCCTGACAAGATACTGGGTGAAAGGACCTGCGCGTACGTCACGGTCAAGCCCGGGGCAAAAGTGGCGCTGGACGAGGTGGTTTCCTATCTGAAAGCCAAGGGCGCATCAGTCCTGCAACTGCCGGAGCAGATCGAGATAATCGATGAAATACCCATGACCAAGGTAGGCAAAGTGGATAAGAAACTGCTCCGTGAAATCATAAAGAAGAAAATGGAGCAGGAAGGCAAGGCATAAGCGCAAGCTGTAGCGAACGTTACAATCTTGCGGTCAGGCGAATAAACCAGTCGTGTTTCATTGCGAGCGAAGCATTAAGAGGAGGAAAAGATGCACAATGAAGAGTATGAAGTCGTAGGCAAACCCGTCGAGAGAACCGACGGCAGAGTAAAGGCAACCGGTAAGGCTAAATATGCGGGAGATTTGGTGGCGCCCGGCATGCTTTACGGTAAGCTGTTAAGGAGCCCTTTAGCCCACGCGGAAATTCTGAATATCGACACACGTAAGGCGAGCAGGCTTCCCGGCGTGAAAGCCATAATAACCGGAAAAGATTTTCCCGGCATTCCCTTTGGCACACGGGCCGACACAAGAGACCAGCTTCCCATGCCCGTCACCAAGGTGCATCACTTTGGCGAAGGTGTGGTTGCAGTGGCAGCAGTGGACGAGGATGCGGCTGAGGAAGCGCTCGATCTTATTAAGGTGGACTACGAGGAACTGCCCGTCGTTTTAACTGCGGAGGATGCTCTGGCGCCGGGCGCACCGCTGGTCAATGAATTCTGCAAGAGCAATATCGCCTACACCTCTGATTTTGTCTTCGGGGATCCGGAGGAGGGCTTCAGGCAATCGGATTATGTCAAAGAAGAAAAGTTCAGCTCACAACGGGTTGCTGTTGGCTTTATCGAACCGCACGCCTGCCTGGCAGAGGTAGATGCAACCGGCAGGGTGCTCCTGCAGGGATCGAAGCAGAGTCCCTATCCCACGTGGCGCCACATGTGCAGGGCATTGGATCTGCCCTTGTCTAAAATGCGCCTGGTGACACCCTTCGTGGGCGGCGCGTTCTCCGGCAAGCATGATCCCTTCGATGTGGATTTCGCAGCCGTGAAGCTGGCACAGATCACCAACAGACCGGTCAAGATCGTGCTCAATTACGATGAAGTGCTCGCCGGCTATCGCCAGCGCAATGCGATGAACGCAACGCTCAAGATGGGGCTCAAGAAAAGCGGAAAGATCATGGCGCTCAAAGCCGAGTGCGTGCTCGAAGGAGGCCCCATCGCAGGCATAGGACCGTTTAATATCTATTTCTTTGGTGCGTGGCTCAACCTTCCCTACAAGGTGCCTGCCATCGAATATCACGGCAAGCTGGTCTATTCCAACAGGGCGCCCTGCGGCACCGTGAGGGGACAGGAGATCGTGCTCGCCCAATACGCAGTCGACTCAATGATCGGCATCGTTGCCGAAGACCTCGGCATAGACCAGGTGGAGATCCGCGCCATCAATGCGATGACTGACAATTCTACAACCGCCAATGGCATCGTGGTCGACGTATCGGGACTTCCCGAATGCATAGACAAGGCTGCCGGGACGATCGGGTGGAAAGAGAGCAGAAAATCAAGGCCCAAGGGAAGAGGCATTGGTTTCAGCTGCGCGTCGCATCCTTCCGGTGTGCGCCTCGGCGGCCATTTCGGCTCTTCGGTCCTTCTCAAGCTGCAGGAGGACGGCAAGGTTATTCTTACGCATGGAGGCACCGAGATCGGTCAGGGCGCCAACACGGTATTCTGCCAAATGGCAGCCGAAGTCCTCGGCATTCCTTTCGAAGACGTGATTCAAGGACCAAGTGATTCTGACACAGCCATACTCGATTCGGGCATGTTCTCCGACCGGTGTACCTTCTGGGACGGGAATGCTACTATTGCGGCTGCCAATGACCTCAAGCGCCAGCTCGCCGAAATCGCGGCGAAAGAGTTAAACGTGAATCCCGAAGATCTGGAATTCAAGAAGGGCCGCATCCATGTAAAGAGTGATTCAGCCAAAGGGATGGATATGCTGAAGGCAGTAAGGATTGCCTATTACGATATCGGCGCGCCACTCTATGGCCGCGGTTACTGGGCTGCCACAGATATTGATCTCGTAGACTGGAAGACAGGCCGCGGCAACCTGGCGCATGGCATCGATTTTATAGCCACGGCAATAGAGATGGATGTGGACCGCGAGACAGGCCAGGTCAGGTTGATCAGAGCTGCTCACGGAGATGATGCCGGGCAGCCGATTCACCCGGTCATGCTCGAAGGTCAGGTAAACGGCGGGAGTGCCCACATGACAGGACACGCGCTTCTGGAAGACTCGCTCTACGATGAGAAGGGACGGATGCTCAACTTCACGTGGCGCGACTATAAACAGCCAACAGCCCTGGATGCGCCCGAATACATCGTGGAGCACGTACACACGCACGATCCTTACGGCCCCTTCGGTGCCAAGGGCGCGGGCGAAGCAAGCTCCTGTTCGAGCCTCGCGGCGATCGCCAATGGCGTCTACGATGCGGTCGGTGTACGCATCAGAGACCTGCCCATCACTCCTGAAAAGATTTTGGCAGCATTGAAAGAGAAAGATAAGAAGAATGAGAAGGGGGGAAAGTAATGTTTATCAGAAGACTACCCAAATTCGAATATCACACAGTGTCGTCGGTAGCGGAGGCACTTAAGCTCCTAAAAACCTATGGCACCAAAGCGAGAGTGCTCGCCGGCGGTACTGATCTGTTACTGGCCATGAAGAAGAGAGCGGTCACGCCTGAACATTTGATCAATATCAAGAATATAAAAGCCCTGAAAGGCATTTCGTACAACGAGAAGAAGGGGCTCAAGATAGGCGCACTCGTGACGTGCGCAGATCTCGAAGAATCTTCTCTCGTCCGCGAGAAAGCTCCTGCCCTCCGGGATGCGGCACTCGTCATGGCTTCTCCGCAAGTTAAGACATTGGCCACCATCGGGGGCAACATTTGCAGCGCCGTTCCATCCGCAGACACCGCACCGCCTTTGATTGTCATGGGCGCACAAGCCGTGCTTATCGGGCCCAAGGGCGAGCGCACGGTGCCCGTTGAAAAACTGTTCAAGGGTCCGGCGGAGACGAGGGTTGCAAGGAACGAGATCCTGGCGTACATCCAGATTCCCAAACAGCCTGTCAACAGTTGCGCTGCCTATCTCAAGCTGATGCGGCGGGCTGCCCTTGACCTTGCCCTGGTGGGCGCCGCAGCCTACATCTGCCTTGACAAGGACAACAAGACTTGCAAAGAGGTGAGGATCGCACTGGGAGCCGTGGCACCGACACCTATACGAGCGCCGATGGCCGAAGAACTACTCACCGGCAAGGAAATCACGGAAAGCGTGGTTGATGAGGCCGGCAAGGTAGCCGGCACCATCTGCAGTCCAATCAGTGATGTCCGGGCATCGCTCGGCTATCGGTGTGACATGGTCGAAGTCTTCACGAGGCGAGCGGTCATGGAAGCATTCAGACGCATCACAAATGGAACGAGGTAAAGCTATGAAAAACAGAGTCGAGATCACACTCAATGTTAATGGCGAAGAGTATCAGTTGGAGATTGAACCGCACCGGACCCTCGTTGAAGTTCTGCGCGAGACCCTTGGCTTCACAGGCACCAAGAAGTCGTGCAATGAAGGAGAATGCGGTGCGTGCACAGTCATCATGGATGGCAAACCGGTGGCATCCTGCCTGGTGCTTGCGCTCGATGCCCAAGGGAAAAAGATCCTGACCATCGAAGGACTTGCCAGGGGCGAGGAGCTTCATCCCCTTCAGGTAGCCTTCGTAAGAAAGGGAGGCATACAGTGCGGCTTCTGTACGCCCGGCATGATCATGTCGGCCAAAGCCCTTTTGGACAAGAACCCGAAGCCCACGACCACTGACGTGAGAAAAGCAATCTCGGGTAATCTCTGCCGGTGCACCGGGTATCAGCAGATTGTGGATGCGGTAATAAGCGCCGCTTATGAAATGCAGAAATGAAAAGGCAAAAAATTGAATTTTATCGCAGATGTGCTCAGATGAAGGCAGAAGAGATGTAAGCAGATGAGTATGTGTGTGACGCTTCGCGAGTGATTTACCCCACCGGGGGCGTTGAAGATTGGCCGGAGACGCCGCTTTATCACAGCTCCGGCCAAAGAAAAACCATCCACCTTATCGCAGTTCTTATCAGCTCTTATCTGTGGTAAGAAGCTCTGGTGTTCAAGCCCTGCGAACAACGCTCTCCAGCCATTTTTTTTCAGTACGTATGTAAGCATTGAGGATGAGTGCGAAGCCGCGAAAGAAATCTGTGGACGCATGTTTTTTCACTGCGCTGCAGAATTCCGAAATCCAGCTTCCCAGATGCACCCTGAGAAACTCCTCCTCCAGCGCAAGCACCGAGGCGATCGTTTCCCCGGCAGCGTTTTTCAAACGTAAGTTTTCTTCCCGAAGGCAGAGCTGTCTCATGAAGTCCAGTTCTACGCAAAGGTAGTCGACTGAATCCTTATTTGTTTCATCGGGCAGCAATGCTGCTTTGCGATAGAATCGCTTGACCCCCAGCACAGAGTGCTCGAAGGCCCTGCCCTTCTTGTACAGTCCCTCATAGGGAGGCTTCATGTCAGTGTGGCCTGTGCCTCTCATAATCCTGGTCCGATCAACGGCTAAGTCTGTGAGCACATCTTCATCCGCTCTATCCCGTATATGGAAGCGATACTGACTAATCAGCTCCAATCCCGCGCCAAAACCCTCCTCACCCAACCGCGAATAACTTTCGAGCATCCGCTGAAACTCACCATCTCTGATCTTTGCGAGAAGAAGCTGACCCGGTAGAAGCTCAAAAACAGCTACCAGGAGCTGGTAGAAGGCGGCCCTTCCTGACGCGATATCATATAAATTTGTCTTCACGTGTATATCTTTTGGGTGCCCGTCTAGTGCGCACCAGGGGTTAGTCTCTTACAGGCTGTGACTCAAATTCGAATATCTAAATCCTAAACAAGTTCCAATATCAAGTGCCCCAAACCTGGAAGTCCGAGATGCATTACGTTTTTAATTTTCATCATTCGATATTGTTTAGGATTTCGATATTGGGACTTGGAATTTGTCGTCCGGGCCGCCTCTTAACGTACCACAATCCGTACGCCCGACCTGATGACGCTCAATCTCAACAACAGTCCGCCACAAAGCAGCAACAAGCTGGCCAAGCCGTCCATCAGGCGGATGAAAGGCGCATCAGACATATAGGCGCTGCAGATGTACATGGCAAGAGGTAGCAGCAACCCGGATAGTATGACTCCGCATATAAAGAAAGGGCTTGCGAGCAGGCGAACCGAAGCGGCTGCAGTCGCTCCAGACTGGCGCACTATTTCCATATACGCTCCAAGCGCGACCAGCAGTAAGACTATGAGGCTCGCATCGATAATCCCGAGGAGGTGAAGACCGTCCGTTCCGACAGCCGAAGGAATGACAAGAGACATAAGGACGAGAGTTGCCAATCCCGTATCCATTCCCGACAGAAAGAAGAGGGGAGGAAGCGCAGACGTGTTCCACAACGGAATGCTCTTTATCACACCGAGCAGCAGGCCCGGGTAGACTGCAACTACCAAGGCAAGCAAGGCCGTCACGGTGCCCAGTGCCACTCCGAAACCCGATGTCTGCTCCCAGGGCAGCCAATCGAAAAGAGCAAAGCCGGGCAGCGCGTAAGCAAGACCGAGAATAATGAAAGCAGTAAGGATCCATGCGCCCCGTATCATCCACGAAGTGAGGAGCGTAGCCGGCGTGGTGAAAAGCCTGTAAGCCCGTGTCACCGAGCCCAAGTCAAAAAGAAGCAAGGCGCTGCCCACCGTAATCGATAACGGGCCTGCAAGCGCCCCAATTCGGGCCACGGCAGTATATTTGCCTATGAATATAAGGATAAAGCTGAAAACAAAAGCGCCGGCGCCCAACCCTGCAAGGAACACGTAGATGGCTATCAGCCAACCCCATTCCCTCTGGCCTTCCATCCGGTCCATCATTCCCTCGCTATCCGTTTATGTAATACACCGAAGGTTTCGTGCCCAGCTCTTCTCTCAGCACTTCACCCCGGAATACTGCTATCAATTCAGAGACCTCGCTTGCGGGATCGTCGAGGTCGCCAAAATGTCTCGCCTGAGCCGGGCACGTCTCCACGCACGCGGGCAGGCGCCCCTTTTCCAGTCTCTGGACGCAGAAATCGCATTTAACAGCGGTTCCCTTGTCGAAATCCTTTTGTTTCATCATCTCATACGGAGTCCTCGCGGCGAGTCCGTAATAGTTGTCGATACGCTTCAGATAGTAGCGCACCTCATACGGGCAGGCCAGAACGCAATACCGGCATCCCATGCATTTGGTGTGGTCGACGAGGACTATTCCGTCATCCCGCTTATACGTCGCACCCGTGGGACAAACCTCGAGACACGCCGGTTGCTCGCAATGCATGCATGGCATCGGACGGAATTTCATGCGTGCAGCAGGGTATTTGCCCGCTTCATATTTTTCAACCCGGTGGTAGAGTATTCCGGAAGGAGTGCCCTTTTCGGCCCTGCACGCGACAGTACAGCTGTTGCAGCCCGCACACCGTTTCAGGTCTATCACCATCCCGTATCTCACCGGCGCCCCTCCTTCCTGTATACCTTCACCGCAGGCGCCGTGTCCTGGCCGGCACTCACCCCATCAAAGGTCCTGGGGTCGATAGAAAGGAGGGCGTTGAAATTGGGCCCCAGGCAGTTCAACGGGTTCGACTGACACGTGCCGAGACCATAACTGCCACCTATGCCGACAGTGTCAGGATGGAACAGTTCCGAAACTTTGAGCCGGCCTTCAATTCTGCCATACCTCGACTCCACCACCACGGTCTCTCCGTCCTTCAATTTCTTCCTCGATGCCGTCGCCGGATTGAGCAGGATCACCGACTCCCACGGATCCTTCGCGTAAACCTCAGCAAGCCAGGGGTTGCCCGTAAGGTTGCCGGCATCGTTGGCAATATAGGGAGTTTTCCAGTTAATGGCCCAAAGGTCATAACCTTCGGCCGGTGCCCGGAACTCTGAAGTTTCCACCCAGTGCGGAATCGGCTGGTAGAGGTCAAGGATGTAGTCCATGTCGTCGATCATGGGGAAGGAAATCTTGTGCTCGAGCAGATTCTTCTTCAGACGGTCTCCCACTTCTTTGAGGCCCATCAGATAAAAAGGGTGCCGAGTCTTGTTGTCCGGGAAATAGTAGTAGAGGTAAAACTCTTTTCTTTGTTTCCAGTATTCGATGTATCCTTTTTCTCGAAGTTCCTTAAGACCCTTGCCGCCGCCGTACGGCCAACCGCGTATCTGGCGATCGAAGATCTCCTCCAACGAATATCTCCGGTTGAGATCGAGCTTCCACTCGCCGTTCATGTTGAGCCCGTCTTCTTTATCCACCCAGTCCAACCCATTATTCAGACAGTCATAGAGCCCGCCTTCGCCATAGAGAATACCGAGGCGATCGGCCAACTCCATGAAGATGTCGTCTGCATTCTTTGTATTGAAAAGAGTCGGCACCGGTTCTCTCAACTGGACCATCTTCAACCCGTTCACTTCATCATCAATCGATTGATGCTGGAGATAAAAGGGCACTACTCGTAACCTTTCCAGGGCGCTGTGCTCGGGAAGAAGCACGTCAGAAAGAATTGCAGGCTCGTCCATGTGGAAGGCGACGCTTACCACAAAAGAGAGTTTCTTGAATCCCTCCACGTATTTTTCCGGCTGTGCGTTTTGCCGGATAGGGTTTCCACCCACCGACAGCCACGCATCCACCCTGTAGGGAAGATAGCATTCCTCGGGGTGGAGAATAGAATTGAGCACCAAGTGTGGTGCCGTGTGCTGATGGGGGTAGAACTCCTGCAGGGTCGCGTGCTCAGGAGGAAATGCGAAAGGCCTTGGTATCGCCTCGTACCGCGGTGCCGATGTGCCGTCTTCCGTCGGGCCCATAATGGGACCGCGTATACTGCAACTCAGACATCCTCCCGGCACTTCGATATTGCCCACTAGCAGGTTTATGACCTTTCCGACGAAGTCCGCATACGTTCCTCCACGCCGGTTTGTGACGTTGCGCTCCACGTTGAGTGAGACCGGCCGGAAGGGAAAGGTGAAGCCGTCGATCTCGATCGTGCTGCCGATGCGGGCGTGCTCCACGAATTCCCTGGCCAGCCGCCGCACGGTCACAGCCGGGACCGTGGTGATCTCTTCGGCCCATTCGGGTGTATATTGTGCGTACGCTGCCTTTACCAGTGTGAAGCCGGTACTGCAGGCCGCACCGTTCACCGTGAAAGAGCCTTCGAGGGCGATCTCTTTGAATTCGGCATTGTAAGGCTTTGACCTGTTGTCAACCGGATCCCACATCATGGGCTTGCCAGTTTCCGGATCCCTGCAATACTCACCTTGCGCGTCGATCAGGTAGGGAGCGTTGGTGCGGTTCTTGAGAAACCAGACGTCGAAAACTTTGATCTCGTGCAACATGACATGCGCCATGGCCAGCAGAAATGCCAGGTCTGTTCCGGGCCTTATGGGAACCCATTCGCCCTTTGACGCCTCGTAAGAGCTTCTGGGATCAACCACAACGAGCTTCATTCCTCTCTCGATAGCCCTGGCGAAACGGCGCATGCCCGGCACAGCACCGAAATTCGGCCCCAGAGAGCGACCCATGGTTATATGGTACTGGCAATACTCCAGGTCAACAATAGCAACCGGATATCCGGAATGAACAAGACCTGACGGAAAATGGACCGTGCACAAGGCTCCGTGAGAACCTGTTTCATTCGGCGTTCCGAATGCTTTGCCAAACGGACCGCGCAGGATCGTGTCCCGCTGTCCCCAACCCTCACAGATCACCAATCCTCTCCGATCTTTCTCCCTCACCTTTTTCAAACCCTCGGCTGCATAGTCCAGGGCTTCATCCCACGAGACCTCTTTCCATTTCGGGTCCACATCGAGACCTTTTTCCGGGTTGGTCCTGATCATGGGAGCTTTAATGCGGTAGGGGTTGTAGAGTGCCATGATCTCGGCGTTCCCTTTGGGACAGAGCGTTCCCCAGTTGGGTGGCGCTCCTGTATTGCCTTCCACCTTAACCACCACACCGTCCTCCAGATGCACGAGCGTGGCGCAATCTCCCTGCATACACGCACGACAGAGGCCGAAGAGCGTCTTCTTCTCTCCCTCGGAACCCGGCTCGACCTGCTTCCACTTGTAAGGAGAAAGCTCAGCCCAGCCTTCGGGCGGCTTCAACCCGCCCATGATCTCTTCGTATGAAGATCGCTTACTGCTCATACCTCACTCCCGCATGCTGCGAGCGTTCGTTTGTCCACCGTAACTACTGCACAGGGCCACAGCCGTGTCACATATAGTTTACATTATATCGTGTTCCCAGAAAAGTACACGTAACATAACAAGGCCCCTCGCTGTAATAAATCGGCAAGGGGCCTTGCTCAAAGCGCTCGCTCAGTCTACGATTTCGGTATGGGAAAAATAAGCTTGGCTGTTTTCTTTATCTCGGGATACTGGTTGTTTTCAACGATCTCCAGTTCCCACGGCCATTTCTTTCCTTTTACCCATTGTCCACCGACCATCGGTGTTTTGGAATAATTCTGGTTATTGAACTTAAGAGGGCCGACTATGGTAGTTAGATTTGTCTGGGCAATAGCTTCCCTCACCTTGTCCTTGTCAACGGTTCCGGCTCTCTTCAGGGCATCTATGGCCACTTCGAACGTGGCATAGGTGAAGCCAAGTATCTGGGTCCATTGCCTTCCGGTCTTCTCCGTCCAGGCATCGCAGAGAGCTTTGGAGCCGTACCCGGCCACGGATGACTTGAAAGGATGATAGGGACTCCACCAAACGCAGGTGGTGAGTCCATTGGGCAGGTTCCCTCCGATGGCCTGGACCGCAGACGGGAAGAGAATGGGCTTCCCGCCCGTACACATTTTCGGGATAAATCCTTGCTGAAAGCACTGACGCCACGCTGCCGCAAAATCAGGCGGAGGCTGAATGCTGGTCAGTATCTCCACTTTCTCTTTTTTCCAGAGATCAATGAAGGAAGTGTAGTCCGGTGTCTTATTGGGGAACCTGCCGGCATCCACCACCTTGTAGCCTTTCTCATTCAATCGCTTGGTAAACATCTCCGCATAGGTCTTGCCGTCAGGATCGTTCGGCCACAGCCCGCCCACGACTTTGTTTGTCTTATCGGCAACGCTGTCCCACATGGCAACAAAGGTGTCCACGATCTGCGGCACGGAGAAGAAGAAATGGAAACTCCATTTATACGGGCCACCCGTGAGCCACGACTCAACAGGCGCATTCGAAGAGATGCACGGAATCTGATAGCGCTCGCACATGGCATCTACCGGGTTGACCGTGTCAGGCGTGTGCAGTGTGATCATGAGGTCGATCTCATCCTGGAGGATCAATTTGGAGGCCACGTCGCCAGCCTTGGTAGGATCACTCTCCGAATCCATCAGCTTGATGCGAACGGGCAGCTTCTTTCCCGCCTCCTTGATAAAAATCCCGCCGTCCTTGTTGATTTCCGCGAGTACGCGATCATCAACCCACGGCGTTGTCTCGCCGAAGGAGGAAAGAGCACCCGAGTTCGGGTTGACCCTCCCTATCAATATGAAATCCCTTTTCTTCGCAGCAGAGGCACGTCGAGTGAGCGCTGGGATGCTCAAAGCCGCTCCTGCGATGGTCGTTTTCTGAATAAATTCTCTCCGCGTCATACCTGACCGCCTGGTGACTGTCTCCTCGTCTCCCATGCTAATACCCCCTTATTTAAGTTCTAAATATCCCACACAAAAACAGGCCTAACTGAGGCAATCTTATTCTGGGCATGACTATGTGTCAAGATAATTACGCACGGATCAGTGTTTCACGAATAGATTCTCGGGGGAACCTATCTGGTGAGTACGGCGAGCGATAGGGGGGACGCGAGGTTCAGAGAGGGAACACTACGGGGCAAGATAGACCGAACTCAAGGAAGCGGCCCCCTCGAGTTCGGTAGTTGCTGCTCAAGCCATTCCTATAGTACCAGGACTTCTTGCGGCGTCTTGTGAATCGGCATGGCTTTCCTGTCGCCAACGATGTAGTTGTCACAGCAGAAGCCATACGCTTTGTCCGTCACCGCGATGGGATGAACTACAATGTTCATGTTGGTAGCAAGTGGCATGTTCTCATCTGCCCGCAGGGCGGGCCTCTCCACCAGGTCATAACCCTGGCCGTGCCCAAAAAGCCTCCCTTCGGCACCAAAACCCTTGCCGGTCATAAACTCATTGTGAGCCTTGAGCAGATCAGCAGGCCTGGCACCCGCGATCAGGCGTTCTACTGTGCGGCGCTGCGCCTCCTTGGCAACTTCCCACACATCGAGCAGTTCTTTAGGCGGCTCCCCCAGGCAGAACGTTCTGCCCAGTTCGGCGTAAAAGCCACCCGGCCCGTTCACCTCGATCATGAGAAAAAGCTGATCCCCTGGCTCTAGCGTCCGGTTGGTGTAGTAGTCGCTCCTCTGACCCGTAGGCTTGCCGGGAGGAGCAGAACCGATCATCAGCAGTTGTTCTTCGCTGCCCATATCCATCAGCATGTGGATGGCGGCTGAAATTATTTCGTACTCTTTCTTGCCAGGCCTCACAATGGCTGGTATCGCAGCCATAGCAGCATCCTGGATGGCTGCTGTCTTCTTGATCAGTTCCAGTTCTTCCGGGCTCTTCACTGCCTTGATCGGATCAATCAGATCCGAGACTTCTACGATCTCCATCTGCCCGCGATTCTGTTGGATGTACTCGTAGGTCGGGGCCGACATGGAACCTTTGGCCACGATCCCAACTTTCTTTGCGCCGCGGGCTTTCAGTTGACTGACCACTGCCTCGGCGTCCATGGTGTTGGTGTAGTTGAGCGTCCGGAAATAGGGTCGGCCGATTCTCTCCCTGACTCCCCGCACAGCCCACTCGGGCGGACCGGGCGGCAGGGGGGCTCCACCACTCGTGATCATCGTCATCTCGTCATCGACGGGAAAGATCACGGTTACGGGGTAACCCTCCTGGGCAGGAATATCGGTGAACCAGCGTACGTAGCCGACAAGGTATTGATTACTG
>Ga0335070_10007032_pt1 | contig 13213 bp, 8 predicted proteins | sample Lox_Sample_13_FD_206722 | JGI IMG/M metagenome (GOLD analysis project Ga0335070, IMG submission 206722) | Soil microbial communities from Loxahatchee National Wildlife Refuge, Florida, United States - Lox_Sample_1.3 | ecosystem: Environmental > Terrestrial > Soil > Wetlands | place: USA: Florida...
AGAGAGCTGGAGATCGAGGAGAAAAAAGAGATAGAGAAGATCTTAAAGGAATTGACTTCCCTGATCAGAAAAGATATCGAGGATCTCTGGATCTCCCAGGAGGCAACAGCGGAGTTAGATTTTATCAATTCCAAAGCCCTTTTATCCCTGGAGTTAAGGGGAAACGAGCCAAAATTCAATGCTGAAGGATATCTTTATCTCAAAGATGCCCGGCATCCGATTTTGTCTCTTTCAGGTATTTTGTCAAAGGAAGAAATTGTTCCCCTTTCCCTGGAGTTAGGTAAAAAGTTCAACGTTCTGATCATCACCGGGCCTAATACCGGTGGAAAAACCGTAGCTTTGAAGACCATAGGAATCATGGCTTTGCTGGCACAGGCCGGACTTCACATTTCCGCAGAATTCGGATCAAACCTTCCGATTTTCAAGCATATCTTTGCCGATATCGGGGATGAGCAGTCCATAGAGATGTCTTTATCCACTTTCTCCTCCCATATCGGACAGATTATTAAGGCTTTAAAAATAGCAGATGAAAATAGCCTTGTCCTCTTAGACGAATTAGGGTCAGGCACTGATCCAAAGGAAGGAGTGGCTTTGGGAGAAGCGATCGTTGTTGATCTGATCCAGAAAAAAGTGAAAACAGTGATAACCACCCACCAGGGGGTTTTAAAAACCTTGGCACAGCTCTACCCAGAAGTCGAGAATGCTTCTTTGGAATTTGACAAGGGAAGTCTCAAGCCCACTTACAGGTTCCAGATCGGCTATCCGGGCGGAAGTTACGGAATAGAGATCGCCAGAAGACTGGGTATGCCGGAAAACATAGTCCAGAGGTCATTTGAGCTTTTGGGTTCAAAAGAGCGGGACCTGGGTCTGCTTTTGGAGGAACTGGAGAGAAACCTTAAAATCGTTAGAGAGAATAGGAAAGCAGTCGAAGAACAGAAAAAAGTTTCGGACGAGCTGGTAAATCTCTATCAGGATAGATTGAAAAAGCTTGAAGCTAGTCAAAAGGAGCTTAAGACCAAAGCTCTAAAAGAATCGCGAGAGCTGGTAGAAAAGACCAGGGTGGAGATCGAGCATCTGATCTCAGAACTTAAAAGCACCAAAGCCAAAAAGGAAATAATAAAACAGGCTCACGCCTATCTGGGACAGACCCAAAAAAGCTTAGAAGAAGATTTAGAAAAAGTGGAAGGGAAAACTCCCTCCCTTAAGGAAGTAATTATGCCCGGGGATCAAGTCTGGATCGAGTCTCTAAAAATGGAAGGAGAGGTTCTATCCGAGCCGGATAAAACTGGCAAGGTAAAGCTTAAGATCGGTAACTTTACCTATACCGTGGAACAGGGCGAGCTGTCCAAAGTCAAAGAGAAAAAGAAAGAGGAGACTATTCACACATCTAAATACGAGTTATATTCGATCAAGGAGATTTCACCGGAAATAGATCTAAGAGGCTTGACTGCAGATGAGTCTATCGACAAAGTTGATAAGTATCTGGATGACGCTTATCTGGCTGGTCTCTCCGAGGTGGTCCTGATTCATGGCAAGGGAACTGGTGCTCTGCGAAAAAAGATTGGAGAGTTTCTGGCAGGCCATCACCGGGTAAAAGAGACACGGATAGGAAGTCTGGAAGAAGGCGGGGCAGGAGTGACGATTGTTAAGTTAAAAGAATAGCTCAGACGTAAGATGGAGGACGTGAGACGCGTAGGGGCGGGGCTTGTCCCCGCCCGTTTCCCGTTGGTCGGAGACCAACGGGAAACATGAGAATAACTGAGCAAATTAAGTAGTTCAGAGGCACAAACGTTCAAAAACTCAAAGGGGAAATCTCAGAACAAATCTTCGCTCTGTATTGGATAAATAGAGTGGGGGTTCAAAATCTTAAATCCTTAATACCGGTTTTTGCTTTAGTAAACGTAATATAAAGAAAGAAGATTGGTGGTTAGAAAATAAAGATAGTGGAACCATCCATTTTCAATTATACCTTTAATAAGGAGCATCAAGTATGAGGAAAGCTATCATCCTAAGCTTGCTTTCAGTTCTATTCTGGAGCGCCCTGAGCTCAGGCCAGCTGCTGATAACAAATCCCAACTGGAAAAATGGAGAGAAATTCTCTTACGAGGTCAGGTTCAGAGATACTTTGATAGGAAGCATGAATTATCTAATAACCGATACCCTTTTTGACAAGATCAAAGTTTATCAGATAAAGGTGACGACTGATGTGGGTCTTCGGGGACAAAATACTGCAGACACGGTTTTTCTGCTCGTGAGGCAACAGAATCTTAAACCTCTCTACTCGAACCGCACACTGATCACACCACAATTGTCGGTGAAATTCAAAGCCCAGTATCTCACAGACAGAGTGAAAGTCAGCATGGTTTCGACTCAAGGCGCCAAAGAAACTGAGATGAGTTTCCCGGAGGATGGTTACGATAATGACGAGATGACTTTGATCTTGAGGGCATTGAACCTCAGGCCGGGAGCTGAATATACTTTTAAGGATGTTTCGCCGATGTCCCTGACGAATTATGCAGTAGAAGTCAGCGTTCTCCAGCCCGAAAAAGTCAGGACTCGTCTGGGTGTATTTTTATGCAATAAAGTAAAGATGAAAGTAGCCGGTAAAGAGGCTGACATCTGGTACCAGAAAAACAAACCTAATCATATGGTCAAATATGCTGACCTCCAGTCCGGAACGACGATGCTTTTGAAAGCATTAAAATAAGAAGTAAGAAGTAAGATGGAAGACGAGTCTGTGGCGTCTCATCTGGAGGGACGTTAGAATCTACGTCGGAGACAAGATTCGGCGGGACAAAATAACAGAAATTCTATGTCAAATTTCATTCCAGATGAACTGATAAATCAAATCAGGGAAGCAAACGATATAATCGAGGTCATCTCAGAATACCTTCCTCTAAAGAAAAAGGGAAAAAGCTGGACGGCTTTATGCCCCTTTCACCCGGAGAAGACTCCTTCTTTTTCGGTCAGCCAGGAAAGGCAGATCTATCACTGCTTTGGATGCGGAAAGGGCGGGAATGTCTATACATTTCTGATGGAACATGAGAAGCTGAGCTTTTATGAGGCTCTAAAGCTGCTGGCTAAAAGGGCTAATATTTCTCTTCCCCAAAAAACTTCGGACCAGAAAACAACGGAAACGCTGGACCAGCTTTTTTATGCCAATCAGGTGGCTAATGAATATTTCCTGGATTCTCTGAAACAAAGCAAGAAAGCAAAGGATTACCTTCAAACCCGCGGATTTTCCTCCGAGATTATCGAGGTTTTCTCCATAGGTTATGCTCCGGCTGAATGGGACGGGCTGATAAAATTCTCTAATGAAAAAGGTCTGAAGCCGGAAATACTTTTGTCCGCTGGTCTGATAGTAGAGAAAGAGAAAAAAACCGGATTTTATGACCGTTTCAGGGGCCGGGTGACCTTTCCCATCTTTAATTTAAGCCAGAAAATCGTGGGATTCGGAGGAAGAATAATCCAGGAGAAGGACGAGCCGAAATACCTGAATTCGCCTGAATCCCCCATTTATCACAAAGGGAAAATCCTGTATGGATTGAATCTCTCCAAGGACGTGATCCGGGATAAAAAAGCAGCCGTGCTGGTGGAAGGGTATATCGATTTAATCAGTCTTTATCAATCCGGAATAACCAATATGGTTGCCCCTCTGGGAACCTCTTTTACCCAGGATCACGCCCGTCTCCTTTCCCGTTATGCAGAGAAAGTCTATCTGCTGTTCGATTCGGACCGCGCTGGGGAGTCTGCGGTTTTTCGAAGCGTGGACCTGCTTTTCGATGCGGGTGTAGAAATGATGATAGTAGTTTTACCCTCAGGGGAAGATCCAGACAGTTTTGTGAGAAAATATGGTATCAAGGGAATGGCCCAGAAGTTGAGAGAAGCCAAAAGCTTTATCGATTATAAAAAGGACTCCCTGCCTGCGGAATTCAATTCCCTATCAATGAAGGAACAAGAAGGAGTAATCAAAGAGTTAGCCGAAACCGCCAGCCGGATAAAAAACCAGTTGTGGAAAAACCTCTTCATTAATAAAGCTTCTCAAGCTTTTAAGGTTCACGAAAGAATCTTCCAGGATGCGATCAAGGGAATAAATAGAAAAGAGGAAGATTCCAAAGTCCCGCCATGGGAGAAGTTGAAAGGTCTGCACAAGCTGGAAAGGGAGCTTTTGAAAATTTTAATGGAGGAAAATAGGTTAATTCCTCTGGTCAAGGGTCGTCTGAGCAAAGAGGATTTCAATTCCCAGGAGAATGCAGAACTGTTCGAGATGGTCCTGAATCTCTTTGAAGCGGCCGGAAAAGTCTCGCCTTCAGCCCTGATAGATAAAACAGAGGTTCAGAGGATGAAAGAACTCATCTCGGACATATCCTCCCTTGACTTGGGACAGGCTGAGCCGGAGCTTATGTTGGAGGATTATCTCAAAAAAATAGAGCAGAAGAAGAAATCCGATCAGGTTAAAAGATTAAAGGAAGAGGTCAAAACCGCCTGGGGCAAAGGGGAAAAGGAAAGGGCAGAGGAGCTGACGATTTTACTTCATAAGCTTATGAGAAAGCAGGGCTAAGCCTAAAAAAGGAATTTTCCAAGCCGTATGAATTATACAAAAGTGAGGAGACTAAATAATAAGCTGAAATAAATCTTGACTAATGAGGTTTTCAGATAATATATTCTTTTTGAAAGTTTTTAAAGGGCCCATAGCTCAGTTGGTTAGAGCAACTGACTCATAATCAGTGGGTCCCAGGTTCAAGTCCTGGTGGGCCCAGAGGGAAGTGATTAAGTGATAGAGTGATTAATTAATCACTACATCACTAATCACTCTCTCACTGCATTTCCGTGGGCGATTAGCTCAGCTGGTTAGAGCGTTCGGTTCACATCCGAAAGGTCATCCGTTCAAGTCGGATATTGCCCACCATAGAGGCAGTTGGAAGTAGATAGTTCATGGTTCATAGACAAAGGAAAAGGAATGAAGGATTTTCTAGGGAGAAAGAGCACCTATCGCTATTCTGGATTCTTAAAAAAATCTGTCAAATCAAAAGAGAAGTGCACGAGGAAAAGTGCACTTTTTTATTAGTAAAATAAACTAAGGAGTCTTATTAATGCAAAACGATTTAGAGATGCTCTTAAAACTGCAGAGTATCGATTATGACCTGGAGGAGCTGGATCGCTCCAGGGACTATCTCCCGGACATGATCAAAAATCTAAAAAAAGAGATCGAAGAGGTGTCCGGGACTTTGAAAGACTCAGAGGGGAGATTGACCCAGCAGTCTCTGCAGAAGAAGAAGCTGGAGCTGGACATCGAGGAGATAAACACCGAGCTGGCAAAGCTCCAGAAGCAGATGCGGGATATCAAAACCAACCGGGAATATGATGCCCTGGTCACCGAAATTGCCAACCGCAAGAAAAAGGTTTCGGATAACGAAGAGGAGCTTTTGAAAACCCTGGCGGAGATCGACGAGCTTCAGGACAAGATAAAAGAATACAAAGAGAAGCTGGTCGAAGTGGAGAAGAACAACCGGGTGCAGTTGGAGAGCCTTACCAAGGAGATGGATTCCATCGGCATCAAGATCAAGCAGAAACAGGATGAGAGGAAAAATGTCTCGGTCCGGATAAACAAGCAGATGTTAACCACGTATGAAAGAGTCAAGAAGGTCAAGGGAGGAGCAGCAGTCGTGCCGGTGAAAAAAAGAGCCTGCAGCGGCTGTTACAAGTCGCTCCCTCCTCAGAAAATTCAGGAGATAAAAAAGGGAGAAAATCTCATCACCTGCGACAGCTGTGGCAGGATTTTAATCTGGACCGACGAGGAGTAAGATGAAAAAAAGCGTCGAAAAGATCGGGTTGACTTTTGATGATGTTCTTTTGATCCCGCAGAAATCGGAGGTTTTGCCAAAAGAAGTGGACGTCCGAACTTCAATTGCCAAAGGGCTCGAGCTTAATATCCCTATCCTGAGCGCGGCAATGGATACGGTGACAGAATCCAGGCTGTCCATAGCCTTAGCCCGGGAAGGCGGGTTGGGAGTAGTTCACAAGAATATGCCGGTTAAAATGCAGGCTCTGGAGGTAGATAAGGTCAAACGTTCCGAAAGCGGGATGATAGTCGAGCCGGTAACCCTCCCTCCGGACCGAACCATCGGTGAAGCCCTGGAGGTAATGAAGAGATTTTCCATTTCCGGGATTCCGATAACCCAGAAAGGGAAATTAGTCGGGATCATCACCAACCGGGATTTAAGATTCGAAAAAAAGCTGCACAAAAAAATCTCCGAGGTGATGACCAGGGATAACCTGATCACGGTTCCAGAGGGGACAGATTTGGAAAAAGCCAAAGATATTTTACACGAGAAAAGAATCGAAAAGCTTCCGATCGTAGACAGAAGAGGATACTTAAAAGGATTGATAACCGTCAAGGATATAATGAAAAATATCCAGTATCCGAATGCGTGCAAAGATAAAAGAGGACGGCTCAGGGTCGGAGCAGCCTTAGGAGTATCCAAAGACCTGTTCGAAAGGGCAGAAGCGCTGATTGCTGCAGGAGTTGATATACTAGCCATCGATTCCTCGCACGGACATTCCAGAGGTGTGCTAGCAAGTTTAGAAAAGGTGAGAAAGAGCTTCCCCAGGGTGCCTCTTATGGCTGGAAATGTTGCCACAGCCGCAGGAACGAAAGATCTGATTGAAGCCGGGGCAGACTGTATCAAAGTGGGGATAGGTCCAGGATCAATTTGCACCACCAGAGTCGTTACCGGAGCGGGGGTTCCCCAGATAACCGCAATCATGGATTGTGCAGAAGAGGCTGATAAACAAGGAATCCCGATCATAGCTGATGGCGGCATAAAATATTCCGGGGACATTGCCAAGGCTTTAGCCTCCGGGGCAAATGCGGTGATGATAGGTTCTCTTTTTGCGGGAACCGAAGAGAGCCCGGGCGAAACAGTCCTTTTCGAAGGCCGCAGTTACAAAATCTACCGCGGCATGGGTTCTCTGGAAGCTATGAAAGCCGGAAGCGGTGACAGGTATTTTCAGGAGGAAGAAGATATAAAGAAAATGGTTCCCGAGGGGATAGAAGGAAGGGTTCCGCATAGAGGGTCTCTTTCCGAGTCAGTGTATCAGCTGATAGGAGGTCTCAGGTCCGGGATGGGTATCTGCGGGGCTAAGAATATTGCCGAACTGCAGAAGAAAGCTCAGTTCATTCAAATAACCAGTGCCGGATTGCGGGAAAGCCACCCCCATGGCGTAATCATCACCAAGGAAGCTCCTAACTACAGAACCAGCTGAACTTGACAACGTTTTCTTAAATCTTTATATTGATTGTTTGAGCAGAGTTCCTCATATCTCGAAGAACTCGCAGGCGGGGCACCTTGCTCCGTCGAGAAAAAAGAGAAGTAAGCAGGACTGTGAACTCCGCCTACAGAGGCAAGAGGGATTGAAAGTACGGGAATTGGAGGAAATTAGATATAAGAAAGTTTTTGCTCTTTGACCAAAACAGGCCAGGCGATCGCCCCGCCTGTGGCGGGGAGGAAAGTCCGAGCTCTCCAAGGCAGAGTGCCTCGTAACCCGAGGGTCTCCTACGGGAGAACGGAAAGTGTCACAGAAACTACACCGCTCCCGCTCCGATAGATCGGGACAGGGGTAAGGGTGAAATGGTGGTGTAAGAGACTACCGTGCCGGCAGCGATACCGGCAGCAGGACAAACCCCACTCGAGAGCAAGACCAAATAGAGGAGGAGAAGCCGCCTGCTTCGTTTTTACTCCCGGGTAGGTTGCTTGAGATCAGGTGCAAACCTGGTCCCAGATAGATGATCGTCATCCGCCAAAAGCGGAACAGAACTCGGCTTATGGTCTGTTTTGGTCTATATAAAAAAGGAGTTTAAGGCAATAGTTCAAGGGTTTAACGAAAGAAAGTAGCGCGACCCTTTTATAGGGTCGCAATGCGAGGCTAAAATCCTCGCGCTACGACCGAGGAATCGGTTCATTAGTCCGGTAGCATCGGGCTGCATACACGAGGCGAGTATTTCGCTCTCTTTTTGACTTGAACAGACCTCGGGCTGATTGGAAAAAGGAAAAGCTTAAGATGGAATTGAGATGGGAATTTCCCCAAAAAATAGATGAGAACAAGTGCCAGGAGCTCTCATCCGAATTGGGACTACCTACGGTAATCGGTAAAATCCTGATCAATCGGGGGTATGCCAGACCGGAAGAAGCTAAGAATTTTTTGAACCCCAGCCTTAGCGATCTTTCTGATCCCTTCATAATCAAGGACATGGAAAGGGGAGTGGAAAGGGTAATATCCGCACTCAGGGATAACGAGAAGATAATGATCTTCGGGGATTATGACGTGGATGGGATTACCTCGGCTTCTCTTATCTATCTGGTTTTAACCAAATTAGGAGCTCAGGTCTCATATTATCTGCCAAACCGGCTGGTCGAAGGTTATGGACTTTCGGAGGAAGGCATTTCGGAGGCAGAAAGAAGAGGAGCAAGACTAATCATCTCTGTCGATTGCGGGATCAATGCAGTAAAAGAGGTCGATTTTGCCAAAAAGAAAGGAATAGACTGTATCATCACTGATCATCACGAGCCGGCAGAAACCCTGCCTGATGCCTGTGCCATTATCAATCCCAAGCAGGAAGGAGAAATCTATAAGGGGAAAGAGCTTTCCGGCGTAGGGGTGGCTTTCAAACTGGCTCAGGCAATTTATCGAAAATTGGGACAGGATGAAAAAGAGTTAGAGGACCATCTTGACTTAGTTGCTCTGGGAACTGCGGCGGATATCGTCCCACTTTTGGGTGAGAACAGGATTTTGACCAGATACGGGCTTTTGCAGGTTGCTAAGACCTCCAAACCGGGGCTTAAATCTCTTATCTTCATTTCAGGCTTAATGGGAAAAGAGATCGGAACCGGGCAGGTTGTGTTTATCCTCGCACCCCGAATCAATGCAGTCGGAAGATTGGGGGATGCGGAAAGGGCAATCAAGCTCCTGACCACCAGAGATGAGAAATTGGCTTCCGAGATTTCAAGAATTCTGGACGAGGAGAACAGAAAGAGAAAAAATATCGACGAGGAGACCCTGGAACAGGCGTTAGAGCTCATCCGGTCGGAAGTCGACCTGGAAAACGATAAAGCGATTATCCTGGCATCAGAGGGCTGGCACCAGGGAGTCATAGGAATCGTCGCCTCAAGGGTAGCCGAGAGGTTCTACAGGCCAACAGTGATGATCTCCATTGACGGGGAGGAGGGAAAAGGTTCAGCCAGAAGCATACCCGGGTTTCACCTGTTCGAAGCTTTAAAAGAATGTGAGGATTGTCTCCTTAAATACGGAGGGCACAAGTATGCAGCTGGCCTTTCTATCTCCTCAAAAGAGATCGAGTCATTTAAAGAGAAATTTAAGTCAGTCTCAGCCAGAATAATAAAGGATGAGGATTTGATTCCCAGGCTTCCTGTGGATGCAGAGATCGAACCGGAGGAGATTCGGGATGAGCTGGTTTCTGCGTTGGAGCTTTTTGCTCCTTTTGGACCCGGGAATTTAAAACCGGTCTTCGTGACCAGGGGTCTGGAATTGGCAGATGACGCCTACGTAGTAGGGAATAATCATCTAAAGCTAAAGTTGAGGAAAAACGGGATAATCATGGATGCTATAGGGTTTAATCTGGGAGACTTAGCCAAACCTCTGGCAATGCGGGGCTCAAAAATCGACCTGGCGTATGTACTGGAGCTTAACACCTGGAACGGAAACTCCAAAATCCAGATGCGTCTTAAAGACCTGCATATGAGATAAAAAGAAAAATATGTCTTTATTAGATAGATTTCTTCAAAAAGACGAGGTGGCGCTTTCCAGGCTTATCTCTTACGTGGAAAATCAAGCCCCGGATTATCGCAAGATTTTATCCTCCGTATATTCCAGGACCGGAAAAGCATACCGGATAGGGATAACCGGTCCGCCTGGAGCCGGAAAAAGCACTCTCGTGGATAAACTCAGCAATGATTTGACTCAAAATGGAAACGAGGTGGGAATAATTGCGGTCGATCCTTCCAGTCCCTTTACCGGAGGTGCTCTTTTAGGCGACCGGATAAGGATGCAGGATTTGACCACCAGAAAAGGGATTTTTATTCGCAGCATGGCAACCCGGGGTTCCTTAGGCGGCCTGGCTTTTTCCACCAAAGAGGTATCCTTGCTCCTGGATGCTTTTGGGAAAGATTTCATTTTAATCGAGACCGTAGGCGTGGGTCAGATCGAATTAGACATAGTCGATGCCTGCGATACTACGCTGGTGGTTTTCGTCCCTGAATCAGGGGACAGCATCCAGGCTATGAAAGCCGGACTGATGGAGATCGCAGACATATTCGTAGTAAACAAAGCAGACCGGGAAGGGGCCAACAGGATAGTTTCGGAGCTAGACATGATCTTAGACGTGCGGAGAAAAAAAGGAGGCTGGAATTATCCGATCGTTTCCACCGAGGCGGTTAATAATAAAGGTATAGATCAGCTGCAAAAGAAAATCAACGAGCACCGGAGCCATATTACGGAAAATCATCTCTTGGAAAAGCACCGGAAGGAGCAGATCAAATCGGAATTGAAAAAGATCATCGAGCTAAAATTAAAAGAGCTGCTTGAAAAGAATTTAAGTGATCCCAATCTGGACCAGCTGGCAGAGAAAGTTTATTCTGGTCAGGAAGACCCTTATTCTGCAGGCGAAAAGATTCTGGCAGATTTAAATCTATAAGTAAGTTTGAAGCGAGGAGTTATGTTCGACAAGGAAAAACTTAAAAAGATCGAAGAAGAAAAAAGGAAATGGGAGGAAGCTTATAAAACCTGTAAGGCTCCCAATCGAAGATGCATAACCGTTTCCGGTGAAGAGGTCAATCCTCTGTATAGCCCGACAGATATCGCCAAGACAGATTTTAGCAAAGACATCGCATTCCCCGGCGAGTATCCCTATACCCGCGGGATCAGAACCAACATGTATCGGGGAAGGCTGTGGACAATGCGGCAGTTCTCTGGAATGGGAACTCCCAGGCAAACTAATGAGAGGTATCATTTTCTCCTGGAAAGAGGACAAACCGGTCTTTCAGTTGCTTTCGACCTGCCGACCCTGATGGGTTATGATTCGGACCATTCGCGTTCTCTGGGTGAAGTTGGGGTCTGCGGCGTAGCAGTCGATTCGCTGAGAGATATGGAAGTAATTTTCGATGGAATAAGTCTGGATAAAATCTCCACCTCCATGACCATCAATGCACCGGCTTCTATACTTTTTGCTATGTATATCGCAGTCGGGGAAAAACAGGGGATACCCTCAGTAAAATTGACCGGGACTATCCAGAACGATATCCTGAAGGAATATATCGCCCAGAAGGAATGGATTTTTCCTCCCTTACCTCATATGCGATTGATCACCGATGTGATGGCTTTTTCATCCCAGCACGTTCCCAAGTGGAATAGTATCTCGATTTCCGGTTATCACATAAGGGAAGCAGGTGCTACAGCAGCTCAGGAGCTTGCGTTCACTCTGGCGGATGGATTCGCCTACGTAGAGGCAGGGATCAAAGCTGGCCTGGATGTGGATGATTTCGCTCCTCGCTTATCTTTTTTCTTCAACTCACACCTGGATTTCTTTGAGGAGATTGCCAAATACCGGGCTGCGCGCAGGATCTGGGCAAGACACATGAAGGGAAGATATAAAGCAAAAAAAGAGGAGTCCTGGCTCTTAAGGTTCCATTCCCAGACCGCGGGATGCAGCCTGACCGCCCAGCAGCCGGAGAATAACATCGCGCGCACTGCTTTCGAAGCGCTGGCTGCAGTTTTAGGAGGAACCCAGAGTCTGCATACCAACTCTATGGATGAGACCTGGGCTTTGCCATCAGAGAAAGCGGTACAGATAGCCCTGAGGACTCAACAGCTTATCGCTTTTGAGACCGGAGTAGCAAATACGATCGATCCGTTAGCTGGTTCATACTACGTCGAATCGCTGACCAATAAAATGGAAGAGGAAGCAGAGAAATATTTCGCAGAGATCGAAAGAAGGGGAGGAGTTTTAAAAGGGATTGAGGAAGGGTATTTCCAGAGGGAGATAGCAGAAGCAGCTTACCGTTATCAGAAGGAGATAGAATCCAAAGAGAGGATCGTGGTAGGGGTGAATGATTTTGTAATCCAGGATGAGAAAATAGAAATACCTATTTTAAAGATAGACCCGGAAGTCGAGAGGGAGCAGGTTCAAGCGATAAAGAAAGTCAGAGCGGAAAGGGACAATGATAAGGTCAAAGGAACTCTGGAGAATTTGAAGAGAGTCTGCAAGGGGGATGAAAATACGATGCCTGCTATATTGGAATGCATCAGGTGCTATGCAACAGAAGGAGAAATAGTGGATGTGATGAAGAGCGTTTTTGGAGAATACGTGGAGCCTCCGTTAATATAAAAAATGGAAGACATAAGACGGAAGATGTAAAAATTAAACAACAAATGACGGATGATGAATGACGGATAAAATCCGTAGGGGCGAGGTTCCCTACCCAGAAATTCAGTAGACCCACGTTGCCCACAACGTTGGGTGGATCGAAAGATCTCAGCGTCCGACTTTCTGCGCAGGATGCGTCTTGAGATCGGACGGCTGAGAAGAAAGGAAATTTATGCGGAAAAAATATCGAATACTTTTAGCCAAACCAGGCCTGGATGGGCATGATCGGGGAATAAAGGTGGTGGCTGCTGCCTTAAGAGATGCCGGTTTTGAAGTTATCTACACCGGCTTGAGACAAACTGCGGATATGATAGTGGAAGCTGCCATCCAGGAGGATGTGGATGCCATTGGGATGAGCATCCTCTCCGGTGCGCATATGACTCTCTTCCCTGCGGTTCTGGATTTGCTTAAGAAAAGGAAATGCGAACATATCATCCTTTTTGGCGGAGGGATTATTCCGGATGAGGATATTTCCAAGTTAGAGAAAAAAGGTGTGGGGAAGCTTTTTACACCCGGAGCAACTACCGGAGAGATAATCGAATATCTGAATAAAGTCTTGAGAGAGGGAAGGAAAGAAGAGGCGGTGTTTTAAGAAGAAAATGACTGATGACTGATCACGAATAAAAAACTTGTAGCGCGACCCTTTCAGGGTCGCAATGCGAGGCTGAAAGTCTCAAGATCTTGACGGCCTCGCGCTACGAAACCGTAAATCGGTAGACCCATCTTGCCCCAATGTGGGTGAGAAAAGAAAACTATTGAGAAGAAAAGCAAATA
>Ga0335070_10007033_pt1 | contig 13213 bp, 15 predicted proteins | sample Lox_Sample_13_FD_206722 | JGI IMG/M metagenome (GOLD analysis project Ga0335070, IMG submission 206722) | Soil microbial communities from Loxahatchee National Wildlife Refuge, Florida, United States - Lox_Sample_1.3 | ecosystem: Environmental > Terrestrial > Soil > Wetlands | place: USA...
GCGCATAGTACCTAGCGCATAGTACATAGAAAGATGAAGGCCGAGGCGAGTGCCCCGGCCTTGTTCTTTCCGACTATGGACGGCTAGTCGCCGATGGCGCAGGCGCCGCCAGTGGTATCCGTGGATCGCGCGGGCGGATTCACGAGGCTGGGAGTGAAGGCGCTTTGGGGTTCCGGGCGCAGGGTCGAGAAGCCGGAAACAGTCACCGCGGCCAGGAAGGCCATCACCAGCGTGCGGCGGAAACGAAAACGCGGGGCGGGCTCCAGCATGGCAAAGCGCGGAGGCTCGATAGCGGTCTGCGCCGCGGAGATGCGGGCCAGGCGTTCGAAGTCGAACGCCTCGACGGACGTCTCATCGGCAGTTTGGAGCGGGGTGTCGTCCAATAGCGTCGGCATGAGCGCCTATGAGACCGCAGCTCCGCCTCGGGTTCCAGATTACGAGGGTAATCAAGCCGGTGCGCAGAGGTACGATGGGCTCGGCGGCAGTCGGCCAACGCAGGCGCTGGCAAGCTCAAGGCGGAGTCTGCCGCCCGCCGATCAGTTCGGTCCGCGAACCCGCCGCAAGCGGGCGGCTGCGGCCAGGAAAGCCGCCGTCAGCATCAGGCCGAACCAGAAGCCCGGGCTGGTGAGGAATTGGACCCACCCGAGCGGGGTGATGCCGGCCATGGTCATTTCCTGGTGTGGGCTGGCGCGGCCGGCCATGGGGTCGGCGGCCAAGCGATTTCCGAGCCAGTAGCCGAAGTGCACGGAGTTGAAGGCGATCTTCTCCAGCAGTCCGACACAGAGCAGCGGCAGAGTGGCCCACAGGAAGGGCGCACGCCGCGCCCATGCGGAAGCCAGCAGCAGCCATCCCCAGAACGGCGCGTACCAGAAGCCGTGGCCCAGCAAGAGGTGGTAGAAGAGGATCCAGGTCATCTGGCCGAACGAGAGTCCGGACCATAGGTCGAGTCCGCGCGCGCCGGCCAGCAACAGCATGATCACCTGCACCACGAAAGTGGCGACGAAGGTGATCAGTGGGATGACCAGGATGGGGATGGCGGCCTTGGCCAGCACGGTCTCGTGGTCCGACACCGGCAGCGACTTCCAGAACAGGATGCTGCGGTCGCGACGCTCGCCGTAGAGCGCGTCCACGCAGTAGAAAATGGCGACCAGCATGGTGGTGCCCATCAGAAGCAGCGCGGGGAAGGTGAAGGGCTGCTCGCCGCGGAGATCCTGGCTATCGAGCTTCGCGACCCGAACCAGGCGAAAGCCGAAACCGATGACGATCAGGACCGCGACCCCCAGGGGCGCGAGGTAGATGCTGCGGTTCTCCAGGATCTCGCGGCGGACGAGCCAGTAGAAGCGGCGGTGGAAGGGGAGATCGCCGACGGCCCGGGAGCGCACCGGGGCTTCGGAGAGGGCGTGGGTGTTCATGGCGTCACTCCTTGCTGCCCGCCGACGATGGCGACGAACAGGTCGGCGATGCCGGGCGTGCGGACCTCGCCGAGCGCCGCCAGCCGCTCCCGCTCGACGCCTTCGAACAGCATCACCGTGCGGCCGAGCGACTGGCGCTCCGCGATCGGGCGCAGAGCGCGCGCCGCCGCCACCTGTTCCGGCTTGGCCGCGAGTTCGGCGAAACGCGCTTCCACCTCTTCCATGGTGCGCCTGAAAACGATTCGCCCGCGGTCGATGAACATGAGGTCGGTGAGCACGTGCTCGACCTCTTCGACCTGGTGCGTGGCCACGACGATGGTGCGCGTGCCTTCAAAGTAGTCGTTGAGCAGGGAATCGTAGAACTGCTTGCGGAACAGGATGTCGAGGCCGAGGGTGGGCTCGTCGAGCACCAGCAGGCGGACATCGATGGCCATGACGATGGCCAGGTGAAGCTGCGTCACCATGCCCTTCGACAGCTCGCGCACCTTGCTGGCGCTCTTGACGGTGGTCCGCTGCAGGAAGCTCTCGGCTTTGGCGCGGTCGAAACCCGGGTGCACGCCGGCGACGCAGTCGAGCAACTGGGCCACGCGGATCCAGCGCGGGAGCACGGCGACGTCGGCGATGAAGCAGACGTCGCGCATCAGCCGCTCGCGTTCGCGCCAGGGATCGCGGCCCAGGACGCGCAGCTCGCCCTCATAGGAAGTCAAGCCGAGGATGGCGTTCAGCGCCGTCGTCTTGCCGGCGCCATTGGGGCCGATGAGACCCAGGATGCGGCCCTCCTCGACCTGCAGGTCGATGCCGTCGACCGCGACGGTGGCGCCATAGGTCTTGCGCAGGCCTCGTGCTTCGATGCAGCTCATTTCACGTCTCTCCCTGCCTATTTCTTCTTCGGGCGGCGGCCGTTGAGCAAGTCCTCCGCCGTCAGTCCCAGCCGCTCGATGCGCTCGTGGATCTGCGGCCACTCCTGGTTGAGGAACCTCTCGCGCTCCCCCTTGAGCAGCAGGGCGCGCGCTCCTTCGCGGACAAAGAGGCCGAGCCCGCGACGTTTCTCGACCAGTTCCTGGTCCACCAATTCCTGATAACCCTTCAGGACCGTGAGCGGATTCACGCGATACTCGGCGGCCACGTTGCGCACCGACGGCAGCGGATCGCCCTCCTTCAGCACGCCGTCGAGGATCATCGCCACCACGCGGTCGCGCAGCTGGCGGTAGATCGGCTGGCTGTCGTTCCACTCACGGTCCATCAGGTCTTCCCTGGGAGCCCGACCATACCAGAGATACCGCGTGCGTCAGTTCACCCGGCGGAGGTCGAAGCGCGCGTGGATCACCTGGTCGCCGGGAAGAATGAAGGTCCACTCCTCCTTGTGGTGATTGGCGTCGATCAGGGTGAAGGACGAGCCATGCATGTGTCCCCGCTTGGGGCTGCCACTGATGTCCACGAACTGGAAGTCGATGGTTTTGCCATCGGGAGACGCCTTCCCGATCATGTGCGGCCGGTTGCCGGCGTCGCAGTAGTGGACCAGGTTGAGTTGGTCGTCGTTGAGGTAAAGCATGGTGACCGGGTGGTCGATCTTGGCGGCCTGGTCCTCGCTCCTCATCCAGAACGGCGCGCCCTGTTCCTGAAGCTCGTGGACGATGGCGTGGCCCTTGGAGGTGACGCGCATGGCCACCCGCAGGTCGGCCATGCTGACGCCGTTCAGGGGCGGGTCGATGGTCACCGGCCCTTCCCATTCGCCGGCAAGGGTCTTCAGGGCGTCGAAGGAGACCTGGGCCTCGGACTTGGGCGGCGCGGGCTGGGGCGCGGCCGACTGCGCGAGGAGCAACGGGCAAAGCAGAACAAACGCGGACAGTAGAATGCAAAGCGATCTCATGGTCTATCTCCTGGCGGTGCTGGTGAAATTCGAGCGTCATACCCGGGTATTCCGGTAACTGTTATAGTTAACTATAACACTAAGTCAGTGTCAAGCAATTCTTGCCGCGGGATGGCGGCCGCGGCCCGCCCCCGCGACTTCCGTGTGCGCCGCCGTTACTTCTGTGCCCCCGCCGGTGACCCCCGTTATCTTTCGCCCCGCCAGCAGTGGCGCTACCGTGGGCTCACTGGGATGGAGCAGCGAGGTGGGCGCATGGAAGATCTCGAGCACGGAATCCGCCGCATCGCGGAAGAGCTGCGGGTGGTCCAGGAACAACTGAAACAGGCGGGGCTGCTGACCGACGAACGCCAGCGCCGCCTCCACCGCTGGGAGCTGGCCCGGCATCTCGGCTCCCTGTTCGAGCGGGTGCAGATGTACTTTTTCGTGCATCAGCAGGCGGCCAAGCTGGCCGCCTATCGGGCCGGCCATCCGCCGCTGCGGGCGCCGCGCCCGGACTAGCCGTCTTTCCCCGGCCCCGGTTTGCGGCTACACTCGCACTCTGGCCATGCCCGACATCCAGCTAGTGCGCGAGTGGGACGCCGACACTTTCCACAAAAAGGTCCTGGAGCTGGAAGCGCAGGGCTACGTCTCCCGGCGCGAGACCTACAAGATCACCGCCGAGATGAATCCCGAGACCGGGCTTATCGTCCACCTGCATTCCATCGAGATGCACAAGGGGGAGTGACCGCGGTCTCTGCCCTCGGTTCACCGCTGTGATGTACGTCACAATCCCAAAATGGTGCGTTGGTGGTACTATTCGGCTGAAGGTCACTGACCATGCTGTCCCCTTATGGTCTCGAAATCATCGAGAGCTGCCTGACCTGCAAGCTGCGGGAAGACCGGCTGTTTTGTAATCTGTCGCCGGGCGCGGTGAAGGACCTGGAGGCCATCAAGTACTCGACGGCGTATCCCAAAGGCGCGGTGCTGTTCGTGGAAGGCCAGGCCCCGCGCGGGGTGTTCATCCTGTGCAAGGGGCGGACCAAGCTCTCCATCTGCTCCAGCGACGGCAAGACCCTGATCCTGAAGATCGCCGAGCCCGGCGAGGTGCTGGGGCTGAGCGCCACCGTCTCCGGCAAGCCCTATGAGCTGACGGCGGAGACCCTGGACCCGTGCCAGGTGAACTTCGTCAAGCGCGACGATTTCCTGCGCTACCTGCGGGAGCACAACGAGGTCACGCTGCGGGTGGCCGAGCAGCTGAGCGACAAGTACAACACCGCCTGCCACGAGATCCGCTCCCTGGGCCTGTCGCACTCGGCGGCCGAGAAGCTGGCCAAGCTGCTGCTGGAATGGTCGGAGAAGAACGGCGACAGCAAGCAGCCGGGACGCATGAAGCTGGCCCTGACCCACGAGGAGATCGCGCAGATGATCGGCACCTCGCGCGAGACCGTGACCCGCCTGTTCGCCGATTTCAAGAAGCGCCAGATCATCCAGCTGAAGGGCTCGACGCTCACCATCCGCAACCGGCAGGCGCTGGAAACCCTCATCAATCCTTGAATCCGGGCGGGGGCACCGCACCTTCCTGACGTACACCCATCACCATTTTTCGTGATTTGAGTCACAGCTTTCGCGCCCCCGCACTCCTAGATTGGAGGCATGAACCAGGGGAGTGACATCGCCGTCAACTTCTTCACCTGCGACGTGGCCCCGCCGCGACTGTTCAGCCATCTGAGCGCGGAGGCGGCGCGCGATTTCAGCGCCATCCAGACGGCGCAGGAACTGCCCAAGGGAGCGGTGCTGTTCAGCGAAGGCCAGACCCCGAGCGCCGTGGTGCTGCTGCAGAGCGGAGCGGCGCGGCTGTCGATCTGCTCCAGCCGGGGCGAGAAGCTGACCTTGCGCACGGCCAGGGTGGGAGAGGTGCTGGGCCTGAGCGCCAACGTCTCCGGCAAGCCGCACGAGGTCACCGCCGAGACCACGGTCCCCTCGCAGATCGTCTTCATCAAGCGCAAGGATTTCGTGCGCTTCCTCAAGGAGCACACCGACGCCTGCATGCAGGTGGTGCAGCTGCTCAGCAACGACGTGCACGCCGCTTATGACCGGGTCCGGGCCATCGGCATGGCACGGGCCCGCCACGTGCGCAACTGACCCGCTCCGGGCCTCCGGCAGAGCTGCAATCGCTCGGGGGGAGGCACGATGATCGCCAAGTGCGCCAATCCGGAATGCGGCGCCCCCTTCCGCTACCTGCGGGAAGGACGGCTGTTCCAGGTGGACCAGGACCCCGCCGGGCACCGCCTGGTGGGACCCTTCCTGATCGCGGAGACCGGCCCACCCCACCGCCTGGAGCACTTCTGGCTGTGCGGCGCCTGCTGCCGGCGGCTGACCCTGGCCATCGATCCGCAGCGCGGCGTGGTGCCCGTGCCCCTGCCCCAGGAACGGGGGAAAGCCGCGGCCTGAGCGGGTCCTCCCCGGTGTGACTGCCATCACACCCCTGCGTGATTCTAGTCATAGCGCGGCCCGAGCTTCGGGCGCACTCTGGGGGCAGTGGGGGCCATGTGGACCGGCCAACCAAGGCGCGGCCAGGGCCGAAGGAGACACCCATGGCGAAGGACGAGCGCGACATCCTCGAACTGCTCAAGTTCGAGCTCAACTTCCTGGAACAGGGCGGCTACGGCCGCTCGGTGCGCACTCCCTGGAAACCGACCTCGATCTTCCAGGACTCCCTGAGCTGCATCAATTTCGGCGATCCCCATCGCACCCGCCCGTGCAACGAGTGCCTGCTCATGGACTTCGTGCCCCCGAGCGCGCAGGGCGAGGACGTGCCCTGCCACCACATCGTGCTCAACGAGAAGGGCGAGACCGTGGACACCATCGAGCGCTACGACAACCAGCAGGAAGTCGAGGAGAAGTTCAAGGACTGGCTGCGCCAGACCATCGCCCGGCTGGAAGCGGAGCGCGCCCGGCGGCCCGCCTAGGACAATCCACCCCGCGGCCCCCGGCCTGACGCCGGCCCGGCACCCGGCCGCGCTCGCCGTCATCCGTCACTCGGAACTGTGACCGAAATCACAGAGCCCCGCCCACATCCTAAGAGAATATGCAGCATCCCGGGGTCCCCAACTCGGGGGGCGTCCGGCAAGGAGCTCGTATGGCCGCATGGAGGACGCCGCAGTCTCTGCTGGCGATGGCAGCATCCGCTGTACTCCTGGCCGCCGGCGCTGTCGCGCAGACGCCGGCGCAAAAGAACGTGGTCCCCGCCTCTCCCGCCCCGCAATCGCAATACGTGGGGTCGGAGACCTGCAAGGGATGCCACGAGGACCTCTACAAGAACGTGGAAGGCACGCTGCACGTGCAGACCTTCAAGCTGAAGGACGCCGCCCACCAGGGCTGCGAAGGCTGCCACGGGCCGGGCGCCGCCCACGTGGAGGGCGGAGGCGATAAGAGCAAGATCTTCGTCTTCCCCGCCGCCAAGAGCCAGGAGGTCAGCCAGCGCTGCCTGTCGTGTCACGAAGGCAAGCTGGAGCAACGCCTGTTCCGCCAGTCGCCGCACAACGAGAACGGGGTCAGTTGCACCAGCTGCCACTCCGTCCATCACAGCAAGAAGGAGTACCTGCTGACGGCGGCGCAGCCGGCGCAGTGCTACTCCTGCCACACCGAGCAGCGGGCCGACTTCATGAAGCCCTTCCGCCATCGGGTGGACGAGGGCCTGATCAAGTGCACCGACTGCCACAATCCGCACGGCACGCCGCGCGACCGCCAGCTGCGCTCCTCCCCCAACCAGGACCTGATCTGCACCAAGTGCCACGCCGACAAGCGCGGCCCGTTCGTCTACGAGCACGAACCGGTGCGGGTGGAGGGCTGCACCGCCTGCCACACTCCGCACTCCTCGGTCTATCCGCGGATGCTGCTGACGGCGCGCATCAACACCCTATGCCTGCAGTGCCACGTGCAGATCCCCACCGGCGTGCACGGGCCGCAGAACCAGTACCGGTCGACCTGCATCATCTGCCACAACAGCATTCACGGCTCCAACACCAGCAACATTTTCTTCAAGTAAAGGAAGGAGAAGGACCATGGCAGCTCGAGATCACAATTCGCCCCGGCCCCTCCTTCCCAGAGAGCGGCCGTCGGATGGGAGTCAAAGTATGAATTCAAGGCGTGCAATCGTTATCGCGATCCTGGCATTGCTGCTGCCCCTGTTCGCCCTGGCACAGAACCAGCCCCAGGAGGAACAGCCCAAGGTGTGGGGCGACTACGTTGTGCGCGGCTCGGTCGAATTCGGCGGCCACATCGCCGAATCCGAGGGCAGCGAGCAGATGTACTCCACCCTGGTGGACCTGCACAGCGGTCCCCGGCTGCTGGGGCAGGAACTCACCATGCAATCCCGCACGCGCGTGGGCGGGCTCTTCGACAACCTGTACAGCAGCAGCTTCGGCTTCGGCGGCGACCCCAACGGCATGGCCCGCCTGCGCCTGGAGAAGGACCACTGGTACAACTTCGTCGCCCTTTACCGCCGCGACAAGAACATCTTCGACTACAACCTGTTCGCCAATCCGATGAACCTCAACCCGGGCATCACCACCTGCGGCGTGGGTTGCACCAACGCCTTCACCCCGTCGGCGCTGCCCTGGTATTCGAACACCACGCGGCTGATGGCGGAGACCCGCAACATGGGCGACTTCTCCCTGACCCTGTTCCCGCAGTCCAAGGTCAGCGTGCGCCTGGGATACGCCCGCAACGCCACCTACGGCGCCATGTACACCACCCTGGAGGCCCCGCTGCGCACCATCCTGAGCCAGGACTCGCAGTGGAAGTCCGACCGTTACCAGGGCGGCGTGGACCTGAAGTTCCTGCCACGGACCACCATCAGTCTCGATTTCTTCTTCGAGCACGACAAGAATGACATCGGCTTCACCGATGCCAGCGATATCCTGTACACCCTGGGGATCGGCCCGGCGGGGGCCCCCCAGCAGATCCTGTTCAACGGCCAGCCGCAGCCGGTCGATATCGGCCTTCTGTTGCCACCTTTGGCAGGCACGGCCTCCTGCGCGGGCGCCAACACCCAATCCAACTTCACCGGGGGCCTGTTTCTGATGAGCTCCGGGTGCAACGGCATCCTCCTGAACACCGGCACCGGGGGCCCTTACTTCCGGCATGGGAATGTGCGCACCGACATCCCCACCGGGCAGTTGTCCTTCCAGTCGAGCTATTTTCATAACCTCGACCTGAGCGGCAGTATTGTCTACAGCTCGGCCAGCTCCGACTACTTGAACTTCACCGAGTTCGCCCACTACGGCAGTGCTGCTGTGCCGGCAACTCCGGTGCAGCCGCCGCCGGTCGTGCCGCCGGTGCCGCCGCTCGTAACCACGAGCAATAGCAGCCTTTTCCTGATCAACGGTGCACCCAACGCCGACCGCATGACCGCCAACGCCGATTTCGGGGTCACCTACCACATCAGCAAGAGCCTGTCGGTGTCCGACAAGTTCCGCTGGGTGAACTGGCGGCAGCATGGCTTTGACGACGAGAGCCGCTATGGCTGCTTCCTCAACTCGACGACCTACGCGACGGCGGCGGGAACGACCGGCACCTTCCGTTCGCTACTCAATCCTTGCTTCAGCGGCATACTCGACCTCATCAACCCGTCCGGCGGCGGGCTCATCACCACCTGCCCGACGGCTGGACCTGTCCCCGCCGGTTGCCCCGCCGCAGGGCTCAACCAGGCCCAGGGTTCGGTGGCGCTTGGGGCCGGCAATTATCTGCAGACCCTTGCCAACAGCGCCCTGGTGGGCGAGCGCTCCTACTTCAACACCTTCAAGGTGAACTGGCAGCCCACCCGGCGCTTCAGCGCCTATGTCGGCTACCGCTTTGCCCGCCGCTCCTTCCAGGATGGCAACGCCGGCCTCACCGGCACTCTCTCCTCGGTGACCTCCAACTTCGTCAACGATGGCACCGGCAATCCGCCCACCACTCCCAACTGCAACACCGCCACGCCCACCGCCGGCTGCGACCTGGCAACCGGCATCGCCACCGTCAGCGGCGAAGTGGACAGCGCACAGATCAACCAGCACACGTTGCTGTTCGGCGTGGTCGTGCGGCCGGTGGATGCCTGGCGCATCAACGGCGACGTGGAGTTGCTCTCGTCCGACAGCGGCTTCTTCACCAACATCTATCCCCGGCACCAGCAGCGGATGCGGCTCTACAACACCTTCAAACTGAATCCCTGGCTGAGCTTCAATGCCGGCGTGCACCTGGTCGAGACCCGCAATGACTATGCCCCGGGAGAAGAGGTCGAAGGCACCAGCACCCCGCTCTTCCCCTCCTCCACCATCTTCCCCGTCTACGGGCACAAGGACCACTGGCGCTACTACACCCTGGGCGCCACGATGACCCGCAGCCGGGTCACCCTGGACGTGGGCTGGACCATGCTCGACCAAGAGATCAATTCGGATACCTGTATGCCGATGCCCGACACCGCGTTCACCGGCAGCATCACCGCGCCCCTGGCGTGCGCCCTCGGTAGTACCTCGCGGGCACTGCGCTTGGACTACCAGGAGAACACTCACTCCGGCTACACCCACGTTTCCTTCCAGCCGGTGAAGCGGCTCACGGTGAACCTGGGTTACGAGATCACGGGCGACGCCGGAACCACCAACTGGCTGCGCGCCGACAACGGCACGCCTCTGCTGGTGGTGGGCGATATCTTCGGCAACTCGCCCGCGCTGGCCGGTAACCCGGTCACTCCCTGCCCGGGACCCTCCTCCGGCACCGGCTGCCTCTTCCTCGGCCCCTTCCCCAACCAGCCGCTCGGACCCCAAGCCACCACCTGGCACAAGGCCACGGCCGGATTGGCGGTGGAGGTCGTGAGGAGCGTCGAGTTCAAGGGCATGTGGAACTACTACGACTACAACGGCAAGGACCACACCCCGGGCCTGGAGAACTTGCAGGTCGTCGCGCCCCGTGATTTCCACGCCAACGTGGGCACGCTGTCCCTGCGCTATTCCTTCTAAGTAGCTGGTAGCTGGTAGTTAGTAGCTAGGAAAACAGAGGCCGCGAGCGGAATCGCGGCCTTGTTTTTTTTCGACCCGCGTCTGCCTAACTACTAGCTACTAGCTCCCCGCGACTTCTTGCCGTATCCTTCCCCGGCGCATACCGGCCTGTGACAGCAGTCACATCTAAGCGTGAACCGAGTCACAGCCCGGCGTGTCGCAATATTCAACAATGGAGTCGGTTCCGGAGGTCGGCCAGGTGGCATCGAACGGACTGGCCGGTCCCGGGTGGGGAACCCTCGCCTGGGCTCACCGGACGGATCCATTGCAGCGGAAATCCAAGGAGGATTCAGTGAAGAAGACACTCATCGCAGTGGGGCTGCTGGCGGCACTGGTCGCGCTTCCGATGGCGGCCTGGGCCGAGGGTGCTGCCGACGTTTACAAAGCCAAGTGCCAGATGTGCCACGGCGAAGGCGCCAAGGGCAAGATGGCCGGCACTCATGACTGGAGCTCGGCCGAGATCCAGAAGATGAGCGACGCCGACCTGACCAAGACGATCCTCGACGGCAAGCCGCCCAAGATGCCGGCGCAGAAGGGCAAACTGACCGATGCGCAGGTGAAAGAGATGGTGTCGTACATCCGCAGTCTGAAGAAGTAAGTGGCTCAATGGCGGCGGCCGTTACGGCCGCCGCGCTCCTTCACCGAGATGGAGCAGGGCTCCATCGCAACCGGGTGGAGGTCCGGGAACCTGTGGGGAGGTAACCAGGGATCTCCGGAGTAGGAAAACAGATGTCGGCGAACCGTGCAGTCCGCATTCGCCGCCGTAGGCCCGGGATAGAGAACGGTCTCATATCCTTCATTCATCTCTTACCGGTTCAGAGCCGGGCCGCGGAAGAGGATGCGGAGGAAAAGTTTCGCCCGCGCTGGGCCGTCCGCCTGGCGTGGACCGCGGTGTTGTCCCTGGTGGTCTTGGCCGCCGCGCCCGCGGCGCGCGCCCAGGACAACGACACCTGCCTTGCCTGTCACGGCGACAAGAGCCTGACCACCACCCGGGGCGGGCGCACGGTCTCTCTCTTCGTGGACGGCAAGCGGTTCGGCGGCTCCATCCACGGTTCCCTCACCTGCACCAGCTGTCACGCCGACCTGGAAGGCAAGGAGTTGCCGCACTCCACGCCCCTGGCCAAGGTGAACTGCGGCACCTGCCACAGCGCCGAATACGAACAGCATTCCAAGTCGCTGCACGGACGGGCGGTGGCGCGGGGCGATACCCTGGCCCCCCGCTGCAGCAGCTGCCACGGCAACCACGACATCGTTCCGGTCAAGGACCCGCGCTCGCCGGTCTCGCCGCTGAAGATCCCCTACACCTGCGGCAAGTGCCACCAGGAAGGCACGCCCGTCCAGAAGACCCGCAACATCCCCGAGCACAACATCCTCTCCAATTACCAGGAGAGCATCCACGGCGAAGGCCTGCTGAAGAAAGGCCTGGTGGTGGCGGCCAATTGCGCCTCCTGCCACACCTCGCACAATATCCTCCCCCACACCGATCCGAAATCGTCCATCGCGCGCAAGAACATCGCCGCCACCTGCACCAAGTGCCACGCCCAGATCGAGGCGGTGCACCGCAAGACCATCAAGGGCGAGCTGTGGGAGAAGGAAGCGAATGTGCTGCCGGCGTGCGTGGACTGCCATCAGCCGCACAAGGCCCGCAAGGTCTTCTACAACCAGGGCATGGCGGACGCCGACTGCATGCGCTGCCACAGCAACGAGAAGCTGAGAGCGCATGACGGGCGGAAGCTGTTCGTCGAGGTCTCGGAAGTCCAGGATTCGCGCCACGCCAAGGTGGCGTGCAGCCAGTGCCACTCCGAAGTCAACGCCTCGCGCGTCCGTCCCTGCGAGACCATCACCAAAGGGGTGGACTGCGCCTCCTGCCACGCCGAGATCGGACAGCAGTACCAGAAGAGCAAGCACGGGCAGTTGCTCGCGGCCAAAGACAAGAATGCACCCTACTGCTCGGAGTGCCACGGCACCCACCACGTCCTGGGCAAGAAGAACCCGCTCTCGCCCACCTTCGCGCCCAAGGTGCCGGAGCTGTGCGCCCGCTGCCACCGCGAAGGCAATAAGGCCGCGTTGCGCTACACCGGCACCCAGCACCAGATCATCCCCAGCTACCAGGAGAGCATCCACGGCAAGGGCCTGCTGAAGAGCGGGCTGACCGTGACCGCCACCTGCACCAGTTGCCACACCGCGCACGGCGAGCTGCCCAAGAGCGATCCCGATTCGAGCGTGAACCCCAAGAACCTGCCCTCCACTTGCGGCCAGTGCCACCACGGCATCCAGGAGCAGTTCGTGCAGAGCGTCCACTCCCGCTCGGTCACCCACACCGACAAGGAGCTCCCGGTCTGCAACGATTGCCACACCGCCCACACCATCCAGCGCGCCGACCAGGACAAGTTCGAGCTGGAAGTCATGAGCCGGTGCGGCCGCTGCCACCAGGAGATCGCCAAGACCTACTTCGACACCTACCACGGCAAGGTCTCGCGCCTGGGCTACACCAAGACGGCGAAGTGCTATGACTGCCACGGCGCGCACGACATCTACAAGATCGGCGACCCGCGCTCGCACCTGAGCCGCGCCAACGTGGTCAACACCTGCCGCAAGTGCCACGCCGACGCCACCCGGCGCTTCGCCGGCTATCTCACCCACGCCACCCACCACGACCCCAAGAAGTACCCGTTCCTGTTCTGGTCGTTCTGGGGCATGACCGGGCTGCTGATCGGGACCTTCGTGATCGGCGGGGTGCACACCCTGCTGTGGCTGCCGCGCGCCTTCCAGATGCGCCGCGAACTGAAGGAAGAGGAAGCGCGCGAGGCCGCTGAGCTGGAGCGCAAGTCCCGTGGGGAGGACAAGTAGATGGCCACGCAAGCGGAGATGCAAGCGACCCCGGTCAGGCCCGCAGAACTGGTGCACGATGCCGC
>Ga0335070_10007034_pt1 | contig 13212 bp, 12 predicted proteins | sample Lox_Sample_13_FD_206722 | JGI IMG/M metagenome (GOLD analysis project Ga0335070, IMG submission 206722) | Soil microbial communities from Loxahatchee National Wildlife Refuge, Florida, United States - Lox_Sample_1.3 | ecosystem: Environmental > Terrestrial > Soil > Wetlands | place: USA...
CGACTTGAGGTCGACGCGGCGCGACAGGGCCTTCTCGATTTCCTGCTCGACGTTGTAGAGCTCGAAGAGCGGCCGCTCGCCCGTGTAATGCTCCAGGCGCGCGCGCAGCGAGGGCATGTAGGTCGCTGCGAAGGCCTCGATTTTCTGGAAGTTCTCGCGCGAATCGATGCGCACCGCGGCGGTGGCGTCCGACACCATGTCGCGCAGCACGCGCTGCGCGAGAGAGAGGTCCTGGTATAGCAGGCTGGGCGGCTTCGCCTCGATTGAACGCGCATGGATGTCGTGCCACAGGTGCGAGAGGTAGTCCACGTCGGCGCGCAACTCCGCGTCGGACGCGCCCTCGGCCAGCGTGCGCATGATGAAGCCGCCCTTTTCCGCGGGCGGCAGCAGCGCCTTGAGACGCTCGCGCAGCGCGATGCGATCCGCCTCGGCCTCGATGCGCTGCGACACGCCGATGTGCGGATCGTGGGGGAGATAGACGAGCAGCCGTCCCGCGAGGGAAATCTGCGTCGAGAGACGCGCCCCCTTGCTGCCGATCGGGTCCTTGACCACCTGCACGAGCAGAGGCTGGCCTTCGGCGAGCAGCTTCTCGATCGGCCTGGCCGGCTCGGCGGATTCGCCATTGCCGCTCTTGCGCGGGCCGAGGTCCGCCACGTGCAGGAAAGCCGCGCGCTCAAGGCCGATCTCGACGAACGCGGACTGCATGCCGGGCAGCACGCGCGCGACCTTGCCCATGTAGACGTTGCCGACCAGGCCGCGGCTGGCGGCGCGCTCGACCACGAGCTCCTGCACCTGGCCGGCGGCGAGCACCGCCACGCGCGTCTCCTGCGGCGTGACGTTAACGAGGATTTCTTCGCTCATCTGCGCCGGTCACGCGGTCCGCCCATGCGATCGAGCAGCTGCGCCGTCTCGTAGAGCGGCAGGCCCATCACGCCGGAAAAGCTGCCGCGCAATTCCCGGACGAACTGGGCCGCGCGCCCCTGGATGGCGTAGGCGCCCGCCTTGTCGTCGCATTCGCCGCTCGCGACATACAGGCGGATTTCCTCCTTCGAGAGTTCCTTGAGCGTGACGGTGGAGACCGAGAGCGCCTTTTCCGTGCGGTCCTCGTACTGCATCACGACGGCCGTGAGCACCTCGTGGGCGGTGCCCGAGAGCGACTGCAGCATGCGCGCGGCATCGTCGCGATCGGCCGGCTTGCCGAGGATGCGCCCGCCCAGCGCGACGGTGGTGTCTGCAGCGAGCACGGCGGCGCGCGGAAGGTTGCGCTGCTCCAGGCGCTTCCAGCCCGCCATCGCCTTCGCGGCCGCGACGCGCTCGGTGTACTTCGCGGGCGCCTCGCCCGGCAGCACGCTTTCGTCCAGCTCGGGATCGGTCACCGGCTGGTCGCGGAACATCAGCACCTGGAAGCGCACGCCGATCTGCGCGAGCAGCTCGCGCCGGCGCGGGCTGCGCGACGCAAGGTAGATGCTGCGGTCGCTCTGCGTGATCACGGGACCGCGAAGTGTAAGGCTAATCTCTGTGGTAGGGATGGCCCGTGAGGATCGTGGCGGCGCGGTAGAGCTGCTCGCAGAGAACGACCTGCGCGAGCGCGTGCGGCAGCGTGAGCGAGGACAAGCGGAGAAGGACGGCGGCGCGCTTCTTGATCGCCGGGTCCAGCCCGTCGGCGCCGCCGATCACGAAGGTGGTCGGCTCGGCGAGCAGGGCGGCGAACTCGCGCGTGGTCAGATCCTTGCCGCGCTCATCGAGCGCGACGAGCCTCGCGTGCCTTGGAATTTTCTCGAAAAGATTCTTTTCCCGGGAAGGCTTCAGGAGTTCCAGGCTTACCTCGAACCCCTTCGGCATCCGCTGGAGGTAGTCGTCCCGGGCGCTCTTCGCCCACGACGGCAGGTTACTTGCGACCGCGACGACGTGGAGCCTTGCCACGGTGAGCCGCCCTGGAGGGCCTCTTTTTCGCCGGCTTCGGCACCGGCTTGAGCCGCACTTCCTTGTCGCCCCAGAGCTCCTCGAGGTTGTAGTGGCTGCGGATCGCGGGGTGCATCACGTGCACCACGATGTCGCCCAGGTCGACGAGCACCCATTCGCCGCCGCGCCGGCCCTCGACGCCGGCGATGCGTACGCCGAGCTCCTTCATCTTCTCCTGCACGCGCGCGGCGAGCGCGTTCACCTGGCGGCTCGAATCGCCGCTCGCGATCACCACGCGCTCGAAGTGCGCCGTCTGGCGCGCCACGTTGAACACCACGATGTCGCGCGCCTTCACGTCCTCGAGCGCCTCGACGACCGCGCGCTGCTTCCTGCGGATATCCATCAGCGGTAAAGCCCCCTGTCGCGGATGTAGTCGCCCACCGACGGCGGAACCATCGACGCGATCGCCTCGCCGCGCGCGACGCGCGCCCGGATCTCGCTCGCCGAAACGGGGCTCGGGCTCATGGGCAGGAGCCGCACCGGCGCGTCGACGCGCGAGCCCGGCCGCGCCGCCACGGCGATCTCGCAGAGCTTCTCGAGCTCGGGCCAGCGGTGCCAGGTGGCGCGCTTCTCGTACTGGTCGGAGCCCATCAGCAGCACGAACGCGCGGCCCGGGTTCTCGCGCCGCAGCGCCGAGACGCTGTCGTAGGTGTAGCCGGAGGCGCCGGGCTGCAGCTCGCGCTCGTCGATCGCGTGGCGCAGGGAGCCGTGCAGTTCCCCTTCCAGCGCGAGCCTGAGCATCGCCACGCGGTCCTCGGCCGAGGCCACTGCCGGCCTGCGATACGCCGTCGCGCCGGTGGGCATCCACAGGATCTTCTCAAGGCCGAGCTCCGCGAGCGCCAGGCGGGCGAGGGCAAGGTGCGCGTTGTGGACCGGGTCGAAGGTGCCGCCGAGGATGCCGCTGCGAAGGATCAACGCGGCGCCGCTACTCGCGCAGTTCGCCGTGCCCGAAGACCACGAATTTCTGCGTGGTGAGGCCCTCCAGGCCGACCGGTCCGCGCGCGTGCAGCTTGTCGGTCGAGATGCCGATCTCGGCGCCCAGGCCGTACTCGAAGCCGTCGGCGAAGCGCGTCGAGGCGTTGACGAGCACCGAGGCCGAATCCACCTCGCGCAGGAAGCGATCCGACCTCGCCCTGTCCTCGGTGACGATCGCGTCGGTGTGCTGCGAGCCGTACTTGGCGATGTGCGCGATCGCCTCGTCGAGGTCCTTCACCACGCGCACCGAGACGATCGGCGCGAGCCACTCGGTGTAGTAGTCCTTTTCCGTGGCGGGCTTGGCCTCGGGAATGAGCTTCCGGGTCGCTTCGTCCGCCCTCACTTCGACGTTCTTCTTCTTGAAGATGGATCCGATCGAAGGCAAGACCCTTTGCGCGATCCCCTCCGCGACGAGCAGCGTCTCCATCGTGTTGCAGGTGCCGTAGCGCTGCGTCTTGGCATTGTCGGCGATGCGCACGGCCATCTCGGGGTCGGCGCGGTCGTCGATGTAGACGTGGCAGACGCCGTCCAGGTGCTTGATCATCGGGATCTTCGACTCGCGCGCGAGGCGCTCGATGAGCTCCTTGCCGCCGCGCGGCACGATGATGTCGACGTACTCGTTCATCGTGATGAGCGCGCCCACCGCCGACGCGGTCGGCGGTCGCCACCACCTGCACCGCGGCCTCCGGCAGCCCCGCGGCCTTCAGGCCCGCGCGCACGCACTCGGCGATCGCCTGGTTGGAGCGCAGCGCTTCCGAGCCGCCGCGCAGGATGCAGGCATTGCCCGCCTTCAGGCACAGGCCGGCCGCGTCGGCGGTCACGTTGGGCCGCGACTCGTAGATGATGCCGATCACGCCCAGCGGCACGCGCATGCGGCCCACCTCGATGCCGGTGGGCCGGCGCGCGAGCTCGCTGATCCTGCCGACCGGGTCCTCGAGCGCGGCGATGTCCTCCAGCCCCGCGGCCATCTGCTCCACCGTCTTCGGCGTGAGCGTCAGGCGGTCGACGAACGCGGCGTCGCGGCCGTCCTTCTTCGCCTGAGCGACGTCGGCGCGGTTGGCTTCGAGCAGCGCGCCGGCGCGCGAGCGGATTTCCGCGGCCATCGCCCGCAGCGCGTGGTTCTTCGCCTCGGTCCCGGCGCGCGCGAGCTCGCGCGCGGCCGCGCGAGCGGCGCGCCCCAGCCCGTGCATGTACTCGGTGATGTCAGCCGCCGCGCCGGGCAGCCTTGCCTGCTTCGACGCCATGCAGCAATTCTAACCCCAGCATGGCGAGCTCATCCCAGGGCTCGCCCGGGCCTGCGCCCTTCGAGGCGCGCTCGATGCGCGCGACGTGCAAGGCCGCCGCATGCAGCCGCTCGGCCGACAGGCGGCGCAGCGCTTTCTCGCAGCGCGGCTGCGCGGCGCGCCAGATGCGGTGCGCGGCGAACAGGGAATCGAGCGCTCGCCCGCCGCCCATCTCGAGGCGGATGCGGTGCAGGGCGACGAGCTCTTCGCCCAGGCGCCAGGCGAGGCCCGCGGCGCTCTCGCCCTCGCCGCGCAGGCCCTCGAGCGCGCGCAGGTAGTGCGCCGTGTCGCCGGCATAGAGAGCGTCCGCGAGCGTCTCGAAGTCGTAGCGCGCGACGCTGGAGACCGCGGCCGCGATCTGCTCGGCCGAAAGCTCGCCCTCGGGCGCGAGCAGCGCGAGCTTGAGAATCTCCTGCTGCGCGGCGAGCAGGTTGCCCTCCACGCGGTCGGCCATCAGCGCGAGCGTCTCGGCGCTCGCGCGCTGCTTCTGGCGCGCGAGGCGCTGCGAGAGCCACTGCGGCAGCTGCGCGCGGGCGACGGGCTGCGCCTCCACGATCACGCCCGCGCGATCGACGGCACCGTACCAGCCCGCCTTCCACCAGCCCGAGCCCTCGGGCTTGGGCATCGTGATGAGCAGCACGACGTCCGGGTTCGGGTGCTCGCAATAGGCCTCGATCGCCTCGGCGGCGGCGGCAGAGGGCCGGCCCGAGGCGAGGCGCAGCTCGACGATCTTGCGCTCGCCGAACAGCGACTGGCTCGCCGCCGAATGCGTGAACAGGCTCCAGTCGAAGCCGCGCTCCGCGAAATGCACCTCGCGCTCGCCGTGGCCGCGCTTGCGCGCCGCCGCGCGCACAGCGTCGGCCGACTCGAGCACGAGCAGCGGCTCGTCGCCGTGGATCAGCCAGACCGGCGCGAAGTTCCGGGAAAGGTGGGACTCGACCTGCTCGGCGCGCAGCCGCATGAGAAAGGACTGCGCGCCCTACTGCGCGGCGGGCTTGGGGGGCTGCGCCGCGGCGAGACGGCGCATGATGAGCTGCACCATGTCGAACTGCATGTCGCGGTACAGCAGCTGCTCCTCGGTCTCCTTGGAGAGCACGTCGCTGTCGTTGAACGTGATGTCGCGCGTGAGCTGCACGGTGCTGGCCGGCACGAAGTCGCCGCCCTTGCCGTCGTGCACGCGGAAGTCGACGTTGTAGCGCAGCTGGTACTCGCGCACCCGGCCGGTCGCGGCGAGCGACAGGATCAGCCGGTCGCGCGTTTCCCGCGTGAACTCGAGCACCGCATCGGCCTGCTTCGGATTGTCGACCACCTTCGTGTGCGTGCCCGCCTGGATGTTGCGCCTTAGGTCGAGCGCGATGCCGGGCGTGGTCGCGGGCGGCAGGTAAAGCGTCTTGAACGGCAGCTCCGCCGTACCGCGCATCTGGAAACCGCAGCCGGCGAGCAGCGCGGCGAAGGCGAGGGCGAGGAGAATGCGCATCAGACGACGATGTTGATCAGTTTGCCCGGCACGACGATCGCTCGGCGGATGGGCTTGGCGTCAATGTACTTCTTAACCGCTTCCGCAGCCAGTCTCTCGATCGTGGGCCGGTCAGCGTCTCTTGGCACGCGAGCGCTTCCCCGTGTCTTGCCGTTGACCTGCACCACGTAGTCGATCTCGTCCTGCACGAGCGCCCCGGCATCCGGGTCAGGCCAGCCCGCGAGCATGACGTCCTCGCCGAACCCGAGCTCGCGCCACAGCGCATGGCAGAGGTGCGGCGTGATCGGCGAGAGCACGCGCAGCAGGATCGAGAGGCCCTCCTCGGTCACCGCATTTCGGCCTCCGGCAACGCGTTCCAGCGCGTTCAGGATCTTCATGGCGCCCGAGGCGACGGTGTTGAGCTGGTATTTCTCGATGTCGTAGTTGATCTGCTTCAGCACCGAGTGGATCTCGAAGCGGGCAGCCTTCGCCGCGGCTTCCCCCGTCTGGGGGCCGGGCCTGTCGAACTTTTCGCAATAGGCCCACAAGCGCTTCAGGAAGCGGAAAGAGCCCTCGACGCTCTCGTCGCTCCACTCGAGCGTGTTCGTCGGCGGGGAGGCGAACATCGTGTAGAAGCGCGCCGTGTCGGCGCCGTACTTCTCGATGAGCTGCTGCGGATCGACGCCGTTGTTCTTCGACTTGGACATCGTGCCGACGCCGTCGTACACGACCGGCGCGCCATCGCGGATTCTTTTCGCCGAGGTGATCTTTCCTTTTGAATCCCGCTCGACGGAAACGTCCGCGGGATTCACCCACTCGCGCCGGCCGCCCGCGTCCGTGTAGTAGGACTCGGCGAGCACCATGCCCTGCGTGAGCAGGTTGGTGAACGGCTCGCGCAGGTCCTTCGGCATCAGCCCTTCGTCGGCCATCGCGCGCTGGAAGAAGCGCGAGTAGAGCAGATGCAGGATCGCGTGCTCGATGCCGCCGATGTACTGGTCCACCGGCATCCAGTAGCGCGCGCGCTCATCCACCATGGCAGCGTCCTGTCCGGGGCAGGCGAAGCGCGCGAAGTACCAGGACGAGTCGACGAAGGTATCCATCGTGTCGGTCTCGCGCTGCGCGGGCTTGCCGCAGGACGGGCAGGTCGTGTTCACGAACGAGGCGAGCTTGTTGAGCGGATTGCCCGTGCCGTCGGGCACGAGGTCCTCGGGCAGCACCACCGGGAGGTCCTCGTCCGGCACCGGCACGTCGCCGCAGGACGGGCAGTGGACGATCGGCACCGGGCAGCCCCAGTAGCGCTGGCGCGAGATGCCCCAGTCGCGGAGCCGCCACTGCACCTGCTTCTCGCCGAGGTTCTTCGCCTTCAGGTCGGCCGCAATGGCGTCGATCGATGCCTGGAATCCGAGGCCGTCGTACTTGCCGGAGTTGATGCACTTGCCGTGCTCGATGAACGACTCGCGCCACTCCGTGCTCGAGAAATCCTTCACGTCGATGACCTGGCGGATTTCGAGACCGTACTTCAGCGCAAAGGCGAAGTCGCGCTCGTCGTGCGCCGGCACGCCCATCACCGCGCCCTCGCCGTAGCCCATCAGCACGTAGTTGCCGACCCAGACCGGCAGCTTCTCGCCCGAGATCGGGTGCGTGCAGAAGATCCCGGTCGGCATGCCCTTCTTCTCGATCTTGGCGAGATCGGCTTCGGTCACCGTGCCTCGCCTGCACTCTTCTATGAATTTCCTGACTTCAGAATTCTTCTGCGCCGCCCAGGCGGCAATGGGGTGCTCGGCCGCGACCGCGCAGAAGGTCGTTCCCATCAGGGTATCCGCCCGCGTCGTGAATACCCACAGGACCTTCTTTTGACTCTCCAGCGAATATTCGAAGCCGATCCTCACGCCTTCGGACTTGCCGATCCAGTTCTTCTGCATCAGCTTGACCTGCTCGGGCCAGCCGCTCATGCCCTGGAGCGCGCCGAGCAGCTCCTCGGCGTAGTGCGTGATGCGGAAGAAGTACATCGGGATCTCGCGCTTTTCCACCAGCGCGCCGGTGCGCCAGCCGCGGCCGTCGATCACCTGCTCGTTGGCGAGCACGGTATGGTCCACCGGGTCCCAGTTGACGACGCCGGTCTTCTTGTAGGCGAGGCCCTTGCGGAACAGGCGCGTGAACAGCCACTGGTTCCACTTGTAGTAGCTCGGGTCGCAGGTGGCGAGCTCCCGGTCCCAGTCGAGCGCGAAGCCCAGGCTCTGCAGCTGCTTCTTCATGTACGCGATGTTGTCGCGCGTCCACTTCGCCGGCGGCACCTTGTTCGCCATCGCCGCGTTCTCCGCGGGCAGGCCGAAGGCGTCCCAGCCCATCGGCTGCAGCACGTTCATGCCGCGCATGCGGAAGTGGCGCGTGAGCACGTCGCCGATCGTGTAGTTGCGCACGTGCCCCATGTGCAGCTTGCCCGAGGGGTAGGGGAACATCGACAGGCAGTAGAACTTCGGGCGCGCCGCGTCCTCGGCGACGCGGAACGAGCGCCGCCCGCTCCAGAACTTCTGGGCCTCGGCCTCGATCGCGCGGGGGTCGTAGCGGTCCTGCATCGGAACGTATACTCAATGCCTGCCGGGAAGCGGCGCATTATAAGGGCATCGCCATGCGGATCCTGATCGCAGTCCTGCTGTTCGCCGCGCAGGCGGCGCTCGCCCAAAGCTGGCCCGCGAAGCCACTGCGCTGGATCGTGCCCTATCCGCCGGGCGGCTCGACCGACATCGCCACGCGGCCGCTCGCCGAGCGCGTCGGCCAGGCGCTCGGCGCCCCGGGGATCGTCGAGAACAAGGCGGGCGCGGGCGGCAACGTCGGCATCGAGGCGGCCGCGAGGAGCGCGCCCGACGGCTACACGCTGCTCGTCGCGCCCGACGCGATCGCGAGCAACCCGCACCTCTACAAAGTGTCGTGGGACCCGTTCCGCGACTTCGCGCCGGTGATCCAGCTCGCGCGCCAGCCCGTGGTGCTGGCGGTGCACCCCTCGCTCGGGGTGTCGAGCGTCGCCGAGCTGGTCGCGGTCGCGAAGCAGAAGCCCGGCCTCGGCTTCGCCACCTCGGGCGCCGGCTCGCAGCAGCACATGACGGCCGAATGGTTCGCCAGGCTGGCCGGTATCCAGCTCACGCACGTGCCCTACAAGGGCGGCGGCCAGGCGATCACCGACCTGGTCGGCGGCCAGATCCAGATCGGCTCGCTCGGCTCCTCGCCGCTGATCCCGCACTACAAGGCGGGCAAGCTGCGCCTGATCGCGCAATCGACCGCCACGCGCGCGCCCAGCCTGCCCGAGGTGCCCACCTACGCAGAGTCCGGCTACAAGGAGCTCGTCATCGAGCAGTGGCTCGGCGTCTTCGTGCCGGCGGGCACGCCCGCCGACATCGTCGCGCGCCTGAATGCCGAGATCGGCAAGGCGCTCGCGGAAGCCGCGATCCGCGAGCGATACGCGGGCGCGGCGCTCGAGCCCGTCGGCGGCAGCGCCGAAGGCCTCGCGCGCCAGCTGCGCGGCGACCACGACAAGTACGCGCGGCTCATCAAGGAACTCGCGATCAAGCTCGACTAGCTGCAGGCGACAACTTGGCGGGCGCGCGTGGGAGCGCGTGGAAGCGGTTCTTCCCTAGTACGCTGTTGGCGCCTGCACGGAGCGCCGCGCGTGCACTTGCCTGAGGCGACCGGCAACCTGCGGCGACGGCTTGGACAGGCGAAGCGCTTCGCAGCCGACGGGCTGGTACGCGACCAGAGCGTTCAATTCGTGCGCGGTGTGCGCCCACCCGGTGACGCTGCACGCGGCCACGACCGCAAGCGCAATCCAGGCGAGGCGGCGCAGGAAGTCTCGAGGATCGTCGGGTCTCATGTGCGCGGCCTTCGCTCAGCCCGGAGGCGGGAGCATGGCGCCCCACGCAGCGAGCGTTGTGATCAGCGAGATGATCGTTGCCGCGCATGCGCGGCAGAACGCGTGAAGTATCGATGCGAGTCGGATCCTGGTTCTCATGACGACCTCCGCTCTGCGGAGTGCCGGACTGGCGTGCCGGCGGTTCACGTTGCTTGGCCCTTTTCCATGCTGGCCAGTGTCCGCCGCGCGGGCCGGTTTGCCCATTGCACGAACGCGCTAATCGACGGAGGAGCAGACCGGCGCGACCTGGCCGAAAGTCGTAGACGGACGGCGGATGCCCCCCGGCACGAGGCAGGCGTATGCTGGCGGCGAGATCTGCGATGAGGCTGCTGCCGTGAACATTCTGCTGGTCGACGACCACGCGCTTTTCCGGGGCGGCGTGAAATCGCTGCTGCAGCAACTCGGCGGGGATCTCGTGCTGGACGAAGCGGCGAACTACGCTCAGGCGCTCGAGCGCGCGGCCGCGCGGCGCTACGACCTCGTCCTCCTCGATCTCAACATGCCCGGCCGCAACCGGCTCGATGCGCTGAGCGGGCTGCGCGAGGCGATTCCCGAGGTGCCGGTCGTCGTGCTGTCGGGCGAGGACGACCCGGCGGTCGTGCGCGGGGCGATCGAGCGCGGCGCGATGGGCTTCATTCCGAAATCGGCGACGCCGGAAGTGCTGATCCAGGCGCTGCGGCTCGTGCTCGCCAACGGCGTGTACCTGCCTGTCGGCGTGCTCGATGCGGTGGCCACGCCCGCGCCTGCGCCGTCCGCGGCGCTGCTGCCCGGGCTGACCACTCGGCAGATGGACGTCCTTCGCTGCGTGATCCAGGGAAAGCCGAACAAGGTGATCGCGCGCGAGCTGGACATCGCGGAAGCGACGGTGAAGGTGCACCTCTCGTCGGTGCTGCGCGCGTTCGGCGCGCGCAATCGCACCGAGGCCGTCTATGCGGCGGCGAAAATGGGGTTGCGCCTTGTTTGAGCGGCGCGGCCCGTCGGCGGCGAAAGTCCCGGCCTCGGCCGAGGAAGCGGCGAGCCTGGCGCACCTGCGCGGCGAACAACTGAAGCTGCTCGCGCGCCAGGCGACGCGATCTCCCTTCGCGATCCTGATCGCCTGCGCCTTCGTCGCTTTTACCGTCCATGGTTACGTGCCGCTCGCCGGCGTCGGCGTCTGGGCGATCGCGCTTGCGGCGCTCCTTTTTGGGCGACGCGCCTATGCGCAGCGTCAGCTGCGCCAGCCGCCCGAAGATGCGCGGCTGGCGCTCCGGTGGATGGTCCGGCTGGCCTTCGGCAACGGTCTGCTGACGGGCGCGGCGGCGCCGCTCTTCTTCTCGCCGCTGCCGGAGACCGAAAAGGCGCTGCTGACGATGATCCTGGTGTGCTGGACCGCCGGCGGGGTGGCGACGGCGGCCGCCTACGCGCGCGCCTTCTATGCGTACGTGGCGCCGGCGCTGCTGCCGCTCGCCGCGCTGTGGGCGCTCGGGGGGACGACCGACAACCTGGTGCTCGCGGTCCTGATCCTGCTGTTCGCCGCGATCCAGATCCTGTTCGTGCAGGACAACGAGCGCGTCGTGCGGGAATCGTTCGCCATCCGCTACGAGAACGAAAGGCTGCTCGAGGCGCTCGAGCGCGAGCGCCAGGAAGTGATGCTCGCGCGCGACCGGGCGGAAGAGGCCAATCGCGCGAAGTCGCGCTTTCTCGCGGCCGCGAGCCACGACCTGCGCCAGCCGCTGCACGCGCTGTCGCTCTACAGCGCGGCGTTGAAGCTGCGCGCGTCGCGGGGCGCCGAGGGCCAGATCGCCGAGCAGATCAGCGCGGCGCTCGGTTCGCTCTCGACGCTGGTCGACTCCCTGCTCGACATCTCGAAGCTCGACGCCGGTGCGGTGCATCCGCAGCCGCAGCGCATGAATGTGCGGACGCTGATCGAGCGCATCGAGGCGGATTACCGGCCGGTGGCGCGCGCGAAAGGGCTCGAGTTCCGCGTCGCGCCGGTGGACGTCGAGGTCGAATCCGATCCGGTGCTACTCGGCCGCGTGCTGCGCAACCTCGTGGACAACGCGCTGAAATACACCCGCACCGGCAGCGTCGCGTTGTCCGCCGAGATCGACGAGTCGACCGTCCGGATCGCGGTGCGCGATACCGGGCCCGGAATTCCGGAGGCCGAGCGCGAGCGCATCTTCGAGGAGTTCTACCAGATCGACAACCCGGAGCGCGACCGCGCCGAGGGGCTGGGACTGGGGCTCGCCATCGTCCGGCGCCTCGCGCGGCTGCTCGGCTTGCGCCTCAAGCTGAAAACGGAGACGGGGCGCGGCTCGACGTTTTCGGTGCGCCTGGCGAGGGTGCCCGCTGCGGCGAGCGCAGCAGCGGCGGCGCCGGCGGCCGCGACGGTGTCCGCGGCGGCGCTGGACGGCGCCCGCGTCCTCGTGATCGAGGACGAGCCCGCGGGGCGCGTCGGCATGCGCTCGCTGCTCGAGCTCTGGGGCTGCCAGGTCGCGTCCTGCGGCGGCGGCGACGAGGCCGAACGGCTGCTCGAGGAGCACGCGCTCGGCGTCGATCTGATCGTCGCCGACTTTCGCCTGCGGCAGCATGAAAACGGCATCGACACGGTGCGCCGGCTGCGCGCACGGCTGGGCGAAGTTCCGGCGCTGCTGCTCACCGGCGACACGGCGCCCGAGCGACTGCGCGAAGCGCAGGCGAGCGGCCTGCCGCTGCTGCACAAGCCCGTTTCTGCGGAGAAACTGAAGGAAACGATGCTCGCCGCGCTGCTGCGCTGAAGTCGGCTTGCTACTCAAGGGGGGTAGCGATGACCTTTCGCCCGCACTGGCTTTCAGAAGGCTACGAGAATCTGGTCGCAGCGCTCGAAGAGCCGGAGCGCAAGCGCGCCCCGGTCGATTTCGACGTCGTGATCGTCGGCAGCGGCTACGGCGGCGCGGTCGCCGCCGCGCGGCTGGCGGGCGCGACGAAGCGCGACGGCACATCGCTCAAGGTCTGCGTGCTCGAACGCGGGCGAGAGTACGTTCCGGGAACCTTTCCGCGGCGCTTCGCGGATCTTCCCGGTCATGTGCGCTTCTCGCGCGGCGACGCGCCCGGCCCGAAAGGGCGCCGCGACGGGCTTTACGATTTCCGCATCGGCGGCGACGTCAGCGCCCTGGTGGGAAGCGGGCTGGGGGGAGGATCGCTCATCAACGCCGGCGTTGCGGAGCGGGCGCACGACGACGTGCTCGACGACCAGGCGTGGCCGGACGCGCTGAGGCGCGACCGCGAAGAGCTCAAAGCCTGCTATGCGCGGGCCGAGGCCATGCTGGAGGTCCGCCCCGCGCCCGCCGATCATTACGCCAAGTACTTCGAGTTCAAGGAGCTCGGCGCGCGTCTCGGCGTGCCGCGGGCGAGGCCGGCCGCGGTCGCGCGCCATTTCGAGGATCCCGTGGGTGCGCGGGGCGACGCGAACGCGCTGCAGAACGGACAGGGCGTGTGGCAAAAGCCCTGCCTCGAATGCGGCGACTGCGTCACCGGCTGCAATGTCTGGGCGAAGAACACGCTGCCGATGAACTATCTCGCCCGCGCGCACCGCGCGGGCGCGCAGCTCTACACCAACGTCACCGTCTCCCGCATCGCGCGCTCCGCCAGCGGCGACCGGTGGCGGGTGACGT